>AGQM01003783.1_pt1 | contig 11033 bp, 10 predicted proteins | sample 1512301 | NCBI WGS metagenome assembly AGQM01 (sample SAMN07436262, study PRJNA71319) | hot springs metagenome | isolation source: samples from 5 sites along the outflow channel of Bison Pool, an alkaline... | place: USA: Yellowstone National Park
CATTCAAGGGCTTTTTTGGACTCTCTTGCAAAGGCTGTGCCCAAGTGGGAGGATGATGTGCTGAAGGTTGCATTGGGTAAGGTCTTTGAAAAGAGCTTTATAGATAGCTTATGCATATACGACATAAACACAAAGGAGCTAAAGGCATACTTCTATGGGCTAAAGGAAAGGAAGGAGGACCTAAAACCACCCGAAGATTGGAACATGATCTTAGAAGAAAGAATGGGCATTGCAAAAGATGGTAGGCGGTTTCATGTTAGAGAGGGCTATTTGCTACTCAGTAGATCTTCTGCGGATTTAGAGAACCCTCTAATAAATATCCACATAAGAGACATAGAAAGCCATCTCTTTTTGTATTTCCTACAGCACAAGAACTTTGATGAGCTCCTTAAAGAGAAGGCAAGGGAAATTCAAAGGCTATACACCATGCTTGAGACCTCCGAATACGTCGTTCAGGCATACAACAACATAGACACCTTTTCAAAGCAAGTGTTGGATAGGTTGGACTGTGTTCTGCCTATGGACGGTAGCTTCTTTTATATGTTTGACCCAAAAACAAAAAGCATAGAAAGGCTCATCCTCTCTTCTCTGTTTATAAAAATCTTTACAGAAGAGGATGCAAAGTTGCTCCTTGCGGAGGTTCAAGCAAACCCAAATACTTTTGGAACGAAAGATAACTTTTGCTTTGCCAAATTTGAGCATGGTCAGTATCAGGCGGGAGTGGTGGGCGTTAGGTTAAAGGAACCCTTTGGCAAAGATGACCTTGTTTTCTTCAAAACCGTTTCCAATCAACTGTTCCACATAGTAAGGTTGATGAAGGTTATAGAAGACCTGGAAAGTGCCCAACTGAGCGTTAAGTTTCTCTCCGAGTATGACCCACTTACCATGCTGTATAACAGAAAAACTTTTGAAAGTTATGTTAAAGACTACATAGAAATAAGCTCAAAGACTGGTTCTATGTTCTCTATAGTCCTCATAGACATAGACGACTTCAAGCTTATAAACGATATATATGGACATCAAACCGCGGACATGGTTCTAAAAGAGCTCAGCGAAAGGTTAAAAAAGAGCCTTAGGAGAATGGATATCCCGGCGAGGTTTGGAGGAGATGAGTTTGCAATTCTCCTGCCAGACCTTTCAAGGGATTCCGCACGGGCGGTGGCAAAAAGACTTATAAACACACTTTCTTCAAAGCCTGTAAAAATAGAGGATAAAGAAATTCCTTTAAGCGTAAGTGCGGTTTTAGTATCCTATCCCGAGGACGGCACCAGCGAAGAGGAACTCATAACCTACGCGGAATACTTAATGTGGGAGGCAAGAAGGAAAGGTAGGGGCATAGTCCTAAGTTCGGAAGAATCTCCTCATAAATTTTCTGTGGTAAGGGAGGTGGAAAGGTCCATCATGGAAAGCTTGGAGAAATCCTCCGTCGTGCCCTTTTATCAGGAGATCATAGACCTAAAGGATATGTCCCTCTTTGGCTTTGAGGTGCTTATGAGGATAAAGTTTAACGGTAGACTTTTGAGTGCGGGGGAATTTGTAAATGTGGCGGAGAGGATAGGTGCCATGCAAAAACTTGACTTTTTGCTCATAGAAAGGGTTTCTGAAAACTATAAACTTTTTGAAAATAAATTTCCTCTTTTCATATTCATTAACATGGTGCCGGAGAACACCACGGAGGAGTTTGTGGAAAAAGTCAGAGACCTTGCGGATAAGTATTCTGTTCCTACTACCAATGTTATCTTTTAGATCACAGAGAGAAAAGCCATTGAGGATATTATGCGGGTTGTGAGCTTTGTTAGAGAGTTAAAGAATGAGGGTTTTCGCTTTGCCATGGACGACTTTGGCTCGGGCTATTCTTCCTTTTACTATCTCAAATACTTACCCATGGACTTTTTAAAGATGGATGGAGAATTTGTAAAAACCCTTCCCAATTCGCCTACAGACAGGGTTTTTATTGAGGGAATTCTAAACGTAGCAAAAAAGATGGGAATTAAAACCATTGCAGAGTATGTGGAAAATGAAGAGGTTTTGGAAGTGGTTAAAGATTTAGGCATAGACTACGCACAGGGTTATTACCTTGGAAAGCCGGAGCCTTTGGAGGAAAAGCTCAAGAAGTACTTCTCCAAAGAATAAACCCGAGGGCTTGGAAGAGGGAATTTAAAATAAGGGCGAAGACACTCACCCAAAGGGTGGCGTTATACCAGAACTTCATAGGATATACCCTAAGCAACATATCTTCGTCAAAAAAACGCCAAGAGTATGGGTCAAAAAATAAGTTGTGGAAAGCCTCAAAAAAGTAGGTCGTAGTTTAAAAGGGAAAAAATAAGAACAAAGATAACGAAAATCTCCGTAAGGGTTGCACCAAGAAGGAGCGTAAGACCTATTTTTCTTTTGTCCTTTAGGCTAAAAAAGAGAATTAGCCAGAGGGGACCTCCAAGGTAGAGAACTTTAAAGACCACTGAAAGAAGCTCCTTCACGTCCTGCATATGCTTTATTTCCTTTTCCCTAAAAAGTCCAGAATTGATAAACTCCTGCATTCCCTCGTCAGATAGCACAGACCTTAGCCCCAGCTTGGCAATGCTTAACCTTTCTTCGTAGCTCATGCCCCACCGATCCAGTGGCAGGTTTCCAAATCTGTAATTCAACTCCACAAAAAACTCTGTAAAGGCAAGCCTAACGCACAGAAAAACAAGAAGGAAGGGAAAGAAAAGGGAGAGGAGGATAACCCTTTTCACTTATAGCCTCTGATCTGCGTCTGCCCAGCGTGGCAGGCCGTACAGGATAGACCAAAGCCTTCTGCGATCCTCTGATGCTTTGCGTGGATCTCTTCCACTGGCTTGAACTTTCTTAACTGAGGTATGCCTATTCCCTGATGGCATTGGTAGCAGGTTAGCATTGCGTCCTTCCAAAGGGCAACCGCCTTCTCTTTGTCTCTCTCTTCCAAAACCTTTGGCAATTCTTGGTATAGAATGGCGTTCCTCTTTCTAACCACTGCCTTTATATCATCGGGCCATTGGGCTACCATAGGTCCAGCCAGAGCCATGTTTTTACCACAGGCGGAAATTCCCAGAGGGCTTCTGACGAGCCTTAGGGCGGTGTCAAACTCACCCTTTTCTATGTGTCCCCTTAATGCCACGAAGGAAAAGAAAGTTCTGTAGGCACCAGCCTTGAAGTTTAGCCTAACATCCGCAATGTATTTGGCAGACTGTATAGTTTGCTCTTTGTTAGCTCCACCTACCACCAAAATCTTTTTTCCATCCATTTCCACCATCTTTATGGTGGGCTTTTCAAAGGTCAATCCCAGCTCCTTTACCACATCGTTGTTGGTGCCAACCACTACGATGTTTTTCCACTGAATGTTCTTTAGTTGGGAATCACTCACAAGCAGTGGTGGTATTCTGGACTGTTTTACTTCCTCCACACCAAAGCCAATGTCTTCTGCCCATTGCCCCAAGTAAAAGGCAATCTTGCCCGCTTGGGCTACAACCTCTGGGTCCTCGTTTGAACCGTAAACGACTAACACATTGGGGATGGCTACATCCTTCAACATGGCTGGAGTGCCACTCCAAACTTCCCCGTAGGTAATGTAAGGAAACAATCTATCCGCAAAATTGGGCTCTATAACTAGCTGAGCTAAGGCCACACCAAAGGGCAAAAGCAAAAGGCTTTTTCTCATGGCTCAAGCCTCCCAGTTAATACTTCTTAGTATTTTAATATATTCCCGTATAGAAGGTGGATTCGTAGTTTTATAACAGTTTCCCTTCTCCCTTGGCTTTTGGTTTAAAATTTCATCATAAAATAAAAAGGAGGATAAGGGCATGCTTAAAAAGGTACTTTCAGCCCTCATGGTTTTTGTAGGTTTGTCCCTTTTAGTTTGGTCTGCTAGTAACCGATCAGCTACCTTAAAAAGCCTAACAAAGACAGATCCTTCGCCAAACTCTTCAGTGCCATCAAAGGAAGCCGTCTCTGCCAAGCTTGCGGACTTGGAGCGTGGATGGGTCAAAAACGAAGGTCAGTGGGATAAAGGGGCGCTCTTTTCCGCCCCAGGATACTTTGGAACCACATGGATAGCTAAAGACGGCCAACTTGTGCATGTGGCAGTCAAAGGAAAAGAAAGCTGGGTAATCTCTGAACGCTGGGTGGGTGGCAAAGTCAAAGCCATAACGCCAGAAGAAGAGCTACCAACCAAAGTAAGCTTCTTTGTGGGCAATGACCCTTCCAAGCACCGCTCTAATCTTTCTACCTACAGGTATGTTTCTTTGGGTGAAGTGTGGTCTGGGATAGAGGTAAAGCTAAAGGCTACCCAAAAGACGGTGGAAAAGCTGTTTTATGTCCAGCCCGGTGCGGACCCTTCTAAGATTGTGGTAGAGGTGAATGGTGCAGAAGCTCTGAAGCTTTCTAAGGATGGAGAGATAATCATTCAAACTGGTTTGGGAGAGTTAAAGCTGTCTAAACCTATAGCATGGCAGGAAAAGGATGGTAAAAAACTTCCAGTGGAGGTCTCTTACAAGCTTGTTGGCAAAAACCGCTACAGCTTTGTGGTAGCCAAAGCAGACCCAAGCTTGCCTATTGTGATAGATCCAATCCTTCAGTCTACCTAACACGGTACATTAGGAACTGTAATGGTGTTAGCAAAGCAAAACTGTCCGAGCTATGACTTTCAACTCCACACGGTACATTAGGAACCAGAAATGACTACAAGAAGATGCTTGAGTATGCGACTTACAACTTTCAACTCCACACAGTACATTAGGAACTTTTTAGGACTTCTTCCATTCTGCCTCTAATGGCTGTGTACTTTCAACTCCACACGGTACATTAGGAACAGATTACTTTGGAGGAGGGAACTGCATACCTCTTCCACAACTTTCAACTCCACACGGTACATTAGGAACTGGGAGAAAAGATCGGGCGATCATGGAAGACAATCAACAGACTTTCAACTCCACACGGTACATTAGGAACCCTAAACGACCACATTAACTAAAATAAGATATATCAATAATTTTGTCAAGAGGGTACCCCTTTCAAATGAAGTTAATTTTCCGAAATCTGAGATCATGCAAAGTTGAGTCTGTTATTATCAAATTTAAACCCTTGTCTCCCAACGCCTTCCGCCACTGACCATAATTACGGCATTACGGCATTACATAATTACGGCTTTACGGTGAGACTATCTCCCAAAAAGCCTGAAAATCAAAACCTTAACCCTCTCAAAATTGAAACAACCCACCGAGATGGCACACTAACCCATATTCAGTTGCCAAGTTGACAAGGGTCCCAGTGGAACCCTCTAATTCACTTAGAAGATATGCAATATTATAACACAGCCTTTTGCACAGAAAAAGCGTCCTTGATATTTATCATACCCGCCTTTTTGCTGAACTTGTTAAAATTGAAACCAAATCTCAATATAGGAGGTTGAAAGATGAAGGTGGTTGTGCTTGGAGGACATGACAGGCTAAAGGCAAGGGTAGAACAGATTGCAAAGAAATATAACATCAGCCTTAAGTTCATAAACCAAGAGACCCAGCAGAACATAGACAGTGCTTTGGCTTGTGCAGATTGGGTGATCGTTTTTACCTCCATGAGTGGGCACAATATGGTAAAGCTCGCCAAAAGGTATGCAAAGGAAAGGTGCATTTTTTGCCACTCTCACGGAGTTTGTGCTTTAGAAAGGTGCATCTTGAAAATTCTAAAGAAGAAGGACTAAATTAAACTTAAAAAAATGGAGGATTTTGTGGTTATTGGGAAGATCGCAGACACCTACGGGCTAAATCAGGAGCTAAAGGTACTCGCATACCTTCCACCAAAGGAGTGGAAGAGGATAAAGAAAGTTTATTTCAAAAAAAGGGGAGGAGATTATGTGCCCTTTGAGTTGGAAAAGCTCAGACCACATGGAGAAAAGTGGGTACTTATAAAGCTAAAGGGTGTGCAAAGTCAGGAGGATGCCATCCGTTTTTTGGGTGCAAAGGTCTTTTTGCCAAAGGAGAACCTTCCCAAGAGAAAGAAGGATGAGTACTACTTTTTTGAACTGGAGGGTTTGGAGGTAAGAAGCCAAGAAGGGAAAGTATTGGGAAGGGTTGATAGGCTGTCCTCAGATAAAGACAGGGTATATTTGGAGATAAACGGTGGAAAGGTGATCATTCCCTTTATCAAGGAGTTTGTCTTAGAGGTCAAGCCGGAGGAGGGCTACTTGGTAATCAACAGCCTTTTGGAAGAGCTCTTTTAGTAAGCTGTGGAATATGTTATAATTCATACACGTTCCCACATGGAGGAGAAGCTTAAAAGGTATTACAGGGATATAGACATCCTTGAACTTAAAGCTTTGGTGGAGAGAAAGTTAGAAAAAACTCCTCCCACCATGGAGTATGTCAGAAACCTCATCCTTGATGTTAAGCTATTGCTAAGGCTCCTTCTGGACGAAGATTTTCCACTGAAAGAAGACGCAAGGAAAGATATGATATCCGCCCTTCTATACTTTGTGGAGCCAAGGGATTCAATCCCGGATTTTATCCCTATCATAGGTCTGTGGGATGACTACAAGCTCGTTAGGTATGTGAAGGAAAAGCATAGAGAAGAGATAGACAGATACTTTGAAAGCACTCCCTTCTTTGTAGCCAACTACTTCTGATGGCTAAGTTTATCATCGTTCGGCTACTTCAGGGTTTTTTAACACTGCTTGGGGTGACCTTTATTTCCTTTTTGATCATAAAGCTTTCGCCTACGGACCCCTTTGCCCAGCTAAAGCTAAACCCTCAGGTATCACCCCAGACCATAGAACTTCTTGAAAAACAGTATGGCTTAGACCAGCCTTTGCTTGTTCAATATCTCAAGTGGCTAAAGTCCGCCTTGGTCTTTGACCTTGGCATCTCCCTCCAATACAACGCACCCGTGTTAGACCTAATAAAGGAGAGGATCGGAAACACCCTCCTCCTGACAGTTCCCTCTGCCTTGTTGTCCTGGCTTTTGGCGGTTCCCTTGGGCTTTTTGGCGGGCATGAAGGAGGGAAGCCTGACAGACAAAGCCATAAGGCTCTATTCCTACGTTTTTATGTCCTTTCCATCCTTTTTCTTAGCCTTTTTGCTGTTGCTGTTTTTGTCCAAAAGTGGCTTTTTCCAGTTGGGTGGATGGCAAAGTTTGGCGGTGGGCATAGCCACACTAACTTTGATATCCTCCGCGGGGCTTATAAGGCTCATGAGAAGTGCGGTCATAGAGGTTTTAAACTCTCCCATGGTGCAACTTCTCAGGTCCAAAGGGCTCAAGGGTTGGGCTTTTACGAGGCATATCCTAAAGAATGCTATGAACCCTTTTACTACGCTGATAGGCTACGAAATAGCGGGGCTTCTCTCCGGTGCTGCGCTGGTGGAGATCATCGTGGGCTGGCCTGGGCTTGGTTCTTTGATGCTTGATGCAGTGCTTTCTACGGACCTGTTTTTGGTGATGGGTGGGCTGTACATTGGTACTATAATGCTACTTATAGGGAACCTTTTGGCGGACTTACTGCTGGCTTACATTGACCCAAGGGTCAGAGAAAAAGAAATTATTAAGTAAGGAGGTTTTGCCATGGCAAAGAAGGTAGCCATTTTGTTGGCGGAGGGCTTTGAAGAGGTGGAAGCGGTTGCACCCATTGATGTGCTAAGAAGGGGTGGAGTAGAGGTGCTTATCGCAGGGCTAACAAAGGAGCCCGTTCCTAGTGCCAGAAATGTGAAAATTGTGCCCGATGTTAGCGTGGATGAGTTAAACCCAGACGAGCTTGATATGGTAATCCTCCCGGGTGGTGCGGGTGGAGTGGAAAGGCTAAAGCAGGACCCAAGGGTGGAAAGGCTTGTGAAGGCAATGGAGGAGAAGGGCAAATACATCTCTGCCATATGCGCCGCACCTACCGCCCTGGCAAAGTTTGGACTTTTGGAGGGCAAGAAGGCAACGGTCTATCCTACTCTTGTGGAGGAAATAAAGCCAGCGGTCTTTGTGGATATGCCCGTGGTGGAGGACGAGAGGGTTATAACCAGTCAGGGACCGGGCACTGCCTTGGAGTTTGGGCTAAGGCTTTTGGAAAGGCTGGAAGGCAAAGAGAAGGCAAGGGAGGTAGCCAAGAGAATGCTTGTGAAGTATGATTGAGGTAAGGCTCAGACCCGGAGTAGAAAAGAAGATAAAGGCGTACTTTCAGTGGGTCTATAACTTAGAGATTGAAGACATAAAGGGAAGCCCAAAGCCGGGGGATTTGGTAAAGGTCCTGGACTCAAAGAAAAAATTTTTGGGCTACGGATACATAAACCCAAACACCAAGATAATGGTTAGGTTTCTCTCCTTTAACGAGGGGAAAGTGCCAAGCAAGGAACTCATAAAAGAACGAATAAAGTCTGCCCTTGAGTACAGGAAAAGGCTTCACCTGAAAAGCAACGCCTACCGGCTTGTTCATTCGGAGGGGGACCTTCTGCCGGGGCTAATAGTGGATGTCTATGACGGGTATGCGGTGATGGAGGTCACCACCTATGGCATGTGGAAGCTAACCGATTGGGCTAAGCAAGCCCTTGTGGAGGTTCTACAGCCAAAGGGTATATACCTGCGGGTTAGCGATTACGCCATGAACATAGAGGGCTTTTCTGCGGAGGAGGGTGTTCTCTACGGAGAGGTGCCAGAACGCATAAAAATATGGGAGGAGGACTTGGAGTTCTTTGTGGATGTAATCAAGGGACAAAAGACGGGCTTTTATTTGGACCAAAGAAGGGCAAGAAGGATGATAAGGGACTTTGTGGAGCCGGGGGATGTTTGCTTGGATGTGTTTTGTCATACGGGTGGCTTTGCCCTAAGCATGAAAAAGAAGGGTGCCAGCAAGGTGATCGCGGTGGACCTTTCCGAGAGGGCTTTAAACTTGGCAAAGGAAAACGCAAAACTGAACCAAATTGAGGGCATTGAGTGGGTAGAAGACAACGCCTTTGACTTTTTGAGGAAGCTCCAAAAGGCTGGAGAAAAGTTTGACGTGGTTGTCATAGACCCACCATCCTTTGCCCGGACAAAAGCCACGGTGGAAAACGCCATGAGAGGCTACAAGGAACTCTGCATTAGAGGACTCCAGATCACCAAACCGGGAGGATACCTTGCCATATACTCCTGCTCCTTCCATATTCAAAGGGAACATCTTTTATCTGTTATATTGGAAGCCTGCAGGGATGTTAAAAAGCAGGTGCGGGTGGTGGGCGAGAGCTTTCAGGACTTAGACCATCCTTGGATCCTCCAGATGCCAAATACACTTTACTTAAAGGGCATTTACCTGGAGGTCCTCTGAAAGAAAAACCTCAATAGCCCTCTTGGGCTCGCCGTCAAAGATAAGCTTTCCATCTTTCAAAACCAAAGCCCTCTCACAGGCTAATATGTTAGAAAAGCGGTGGGCTACCACGATGAAGGTAGTATCGGGAAATTTTTCAAAGAGATTTTTTAGCACCAAGCTTTCCGTTTGGGCATCCAAGGCGGAGGTTGCCTCGTCCAAAAGAAGGACTTGTGGTTTTTTCAAGAAGAGCCTTGCCAACGCCAGCCTTTGGCTTTCTCCACCCGAAAGCATACGACTTTCCTTATCCACCACTTCATCAAGGCTTTCCACAAAGTTGCAAGCGGAGAGCCGGAGGGCTTCCCACATCTCCTCCTCCGTTGCATTGGGATTGGCAATAAGGAGGTTCTCCCTGACAGTTCCCGAAAGGATAAAGCTCTCCTGAGAAAGATAGGCGATCTTAGAACGCAGTGTGCTAAGGTTAATTTCCCTGAGCTCCTTTTCATCGTAATAGACTTGTCCCTCGTAGGGCACAAAACCGCAGAGAACCCTAAGCAGTGTGCTCTTACCACCGCCCGTGCTTCCCATCACCGCCACCCTCTCCCCCTTTCTTATGGAGAAACTAACTTCCTTTAAGATATCTCTCCCATCAATGGATACGCTGAGCCTTTGGACGTTTATACCCTCCTTCAGACCAACAAACTCCACTCCCTTTTCCATCTCCTCCTCAAGTTCTAACACTTGCCTGAGCCTTTGGACTACCGGCAGGCTTGCCTTTACCTCCACTATTCCCTTTTGGGTTTCCACCAGTGGCATTTGGATTAGCGTAAGGGCGGTAAGGTAAGATGCGAGCTCTCCAAAGGTCAAGCTTCCCTCAAGGACCTTTAAACCACCATAAAACAAAAGAAGGGCAGTTGCCAAATAGCCCACGCTAAAGTTAAAGGCAGAGTTAAAAGATGAATACAATGCCATCCTCAACCCTGCCCTGTAGGCTTTTTCGTTTATGTCTCTGAACCAACCAAGAAGTAATTTTTGGGCGGGTAAGGTCTTTACGCTTTCATAACCTCTAAACACATCTCCAAGCTTGTTTATGAGCTTTTCCAAAGATTCTTGGGACCTCCTGAGATGTTTTCCTTTTTTCCTTCCAAAGTACTCCACCGAGAGGGCTATAATGGGCAAAAGTGCAAGCAAGGTAAGGGTTAGCTTCCAATCCCTGTATAAGAGCACACCAAAGAGCAAAAGGACAGTAGCCGGGTCCCTAACCAACTTCACCACAGAAGAGCCTATTAGGTCCCTGTAGAGCTTTAGGTCCGAAAGTACTCGCGTGGTGTATTCTGCGAGGGAGTAGCCCCTTACAGACAAAAAGGAAGACTTTAAAAGCTTTTCAAAAACCAGTCCTCTTAATTCCTTTGCCTCCTTCTCTGCGTAGGCGTTGGTGTAGTAAGACACGAGGAAGCTTCCTAACTGCTGAGCAAGGGCAAGCCCAAGAAGAAGAAGGGTCCCAAAGGTCAATCCCTCCCAGCTTCGTAGTAGCATACCCTCGTCCACTAACTTCTTTACCATAAGACTTATGCCTGCAGTGCTAACCGATTCCAAAAGCACCCCAAAGAGGGCTAAGAGGATGTAAGGATAGTAGTTCTTCAGCCGTTTAATTACCCAAATCAAATGTTCCATTCAATCAGTTATCATAGCACAGAAAAGGCTTAGAATATTCACTTATGGCCCTTAAAGATTACTATCAGAACTTGGGCGTAGATCGAAACGC
>AGQM01018288.1_pt1 | contig 11016 bp, 9 predicted proteins | sample 1512301 | NCBI WGS metagenome assembly AGQM01 (sample SAMN07436262, study PRJNA71319) | hot springs metagenome | isolation source: samples from 5 sites along the outflow channel of Bison Pool, an alkaline... | place: USA: Yellowstone National Park
GCCGTAAGTCCCTATCTCTATTTTATAAAGGGCATAATCTATCTTCCGTAAAAGCTTTAGTTCCCTCGTTTTTAACCTCTGAAGGCTTATGTATCTTTCCGTTTCTATGTTTGCCCTGTCTATTTCGTCTCCTCCCTCAAAGGCTATGTTGGATGGGTCCTTTATCTGCTCTTGGGCAGAACCAAGAATCTTTTGCCTCATTTCCGAAAGCAGGTTCTTTATCTGTGCAACCTGCTCCTCCGATAAATGCTTCATGCTATAATTATACTTAACTAACACCTCCGATTGGTGAGAAATTACCTCCATATTTGAGACTTCCTGAAAAAGCTACGAGCCTATAGCGTAGCCATAAAGGTAAGCAAGTAAGGTAATCCCTTTCCTCCACCTGCTTACTCGGTTGAAAAGCTTTATCTGAGAATTTACACCCTCTACCACCTGCCTTATGCCCCTCCGTACTCACAACTCCTATATCCTCTGCCTCCCATAAACCCAAAACTATCCACTAAACTGGAGGTCAGAGACTTTTGGAGGTCTGCCTACCTTTTTCTTTTCCTGATCAATTCCAAGGTAGAAGGTTAGGGACTTTAAAACCATTTGGTATAAACTATAGAGGTGATTTTTCATGTTAGCACCTCCTTGGTAGGGTTTGGGGGTATTATAAGCCCTCTAAAAATATTTATCTCATGCCCTATTACTTCATACTCAAAAAGTCCAATGGATCCCTGTTCATTCACAACCTTTTTAAGTCCCTAAAGGCGTTTCTAAAGCCGGCGATCACACCAATAAAGAAAAAGAAAAAGAGCCCAAAGGGAAAGGTTTTTTTCCCAAAAAGACCCTCCATCAACCAGATGTCAAAGGCATAACCCACCAGAAGACCCGCCAAAACACCGCCCAAAATGTTAAAGCCCACAGTAAGGGCTAAAAAATCCTTACCCCTCATTGGTTAAAATTTAAACTATGCTGGACCCAAAAGCCATAATGGAGGAGCTAAGAAAGGAAGGCTATAAAAATCTCTACACCTGGTGCGACCCACCGGGAACTTTTTATGACTGGCACACACACCCAGAGGATGAAATAAGGGTGGTTTATAAGGGTTCCATCGTGATCGGCACGGAGGAAGGCATCTTTGAGCTGAAGGAGGGAGACCGCCTGGAGGTAAAGGCTGGCACCCGCCATTGGGCAAAAACCCAGGAGGGTGTTTGCTATGTGTGTGGTAGCAAATAAAAATATTCAAATATTTCAAAGGGCTTATATAACAGAGTTTAATAATTGTTTAACCAATTTTTATTGCAAGATTGAAAGTTCAAAGCTAAACTAAGAAAAAAACAGCCATAAAGGAGGTTGTGATATGAGTGTAAGCAGAAGGGACCTTTTTAAGCTTGCGGGTGTAGGTGCCCTTGTATCTGCACTGCCTTCAAAGCCTTCCTTTGCCGCTGCCGAAAGGGCGGGTAAAATGGGAGCCATGCTTCCGCCACCCAAAGGAAACAGGGTGGTGGTGTGTGGTGGAGGATGGGCAGGTTTGACGGTAGCCAAATACCTCAAAAAGGAAGACCCCAACATTGAAGTGGTCCTAATTGAAAAAAGACCTAACTTCTTCTCGTGCCCCATATCCAACGAATGGCTTGCAGACTTGGTTTCCCTTGATTTCTTATCCTACGACTACAACCAACCAGCCGCCAAGTATGGCTACAAGTTTGTCAATGCAACGGTAATGGGAATAGAAAGGGACAAGAGGAGAGTTTATACCAATGACGGATACATTGAATACAACTACTTAGTATTGGCACCGGGTATAAGATACAACTACTCCGCTTGGTTCAAGGATGACAAGCAGATGGCTGAGTATGCAAGGGTGCATTACCCACCTGCCTACATACCTGGTTCCGAGCATCTTGCACTAAAGAGGAAAATCTGGGAGTTTGAAGAGGGCGACTTTGTAATTACCGTTCCTCCCGGTTTATACAGATGCCCACCCGCACCCTACGAAAGGGCAGCGATGATCGCCTATGTTTTTAAGAAGAATAATGTAAATGGAAGAGTGATCATTCTTGACCCCAAAGGAGACATAGCACCCAAAGGTCCAGGCTTTAGGGCAGCATATGAGCAACTCTACCTTGGCATAGTAGAGTATGTGCCAAACGCGGTCATAAAAGAGGTAGATCCCGTAAAGAAGGTCATCAAGACCACCGCAGGAGACTTCAAGTTTGCAGATGCCAACCTGTCTCCTCCCCATCAAGCGGGCAGTTTGGTGTGGATGGCAGACCTCATAGCAAAGGACAAGGACGGAAAGCCCACCGGATGGGCAGACCAAGACCCTATCACCTTCCAAGCAAAGGCGGACCCCAATGTATTCTTGTTGGGAGATGTCATCAGTGGCGTTCCTTATCCCAAGAGCGGACACATGGCAAACTCTCAGGGCAAGATCGTAGCCAAGGTCATAGCTTCAAGGATAAAGGGCAAAGAGTACAAGCCCACCCTTCCCGACAATGTATGCTACTCCATGGTAAACGGTGACCCTCAAGAGGCAATAGTCATAAGCGTTACATACGAGCTAAAGGATGGGAAGATCGATCCCAAACCAAGGGTTATCAACGAACGTTCAAAGGCACAGGGGGACGCTACCTACGAGTGGGCAAAGGCTCTATACAGAGACATGTTCGCATAATACGGTAAAGCCCCCTCTGGGGGCAGTTAAACTACACATTAGGAGGTTTTAGATATGAACAGAAGAGATTTTTTAAAAGCCTGTAGCACGGTAGCCGTAGCATCTATGATAGACCCTTCTGTGTTTTCCAATTTGCTTTCCGCACAGGAGGGAATGTTCAAAGCATACAAAAAGGCTTTGCTTGTAAAGGAGGATGGTTCCCCTCTCAGGGAGGAAGACCTTAAGCCTCACAATAGCTACATATTCTTTTATCCATACGCAAGCACGCCTTGTTATCTGATAGACCTCGGGGAAGAGGTAAAACCGGTGGATGTTAAGCTAAAGGATGGTAAAACCTACAAATGGCAGGGTGGAGTGGGAAGCAAAAAGAGCATAGTGGCATACTCCGCCATCTGTGCCCATCAGTGGAGCTATCCCACAAAGCAGTACTCCTTTATAAACTACTATCCACCGGACAAACCCTCTGAAACTACAAAAAAGTCTGGTATTATACAGTGCTGTGCCCATTTGGGACTTTACGACCCAAAAGAGGGTGGAAAGGTTGTTGATGGACCACCAGAAGTTCCCCTGGCATCAGTGGTTGTCCAAGAGGAAGGTGGCAAATTCTACGCTATTGGCATTTTGGGAGTGGATCAGTTCAATCGGTTCTTTGAAACTTACAGAAGAGAGTTAAGGCAGACCTACGGTAGCACAGCAAAGGCAAAGGAGCTTGTGGATAAATGTGTTGTTATAGAGGTGAGCAAATACGTAGGACAAGTCATTCACTGCTAGTAGAAAGGGCTAAGTTGCAAGTGGCTATGGTGGGTGGTTACGTAGATGTTTCTATGGCTAAATAAATATTGGTTTATATACTTGCTATAGGATATTAAGATTGGTGAGAGGTGCGGAATAATAAAGCAAAAGAACGGGCTGTATGCGGTGAGCCTTGTGGTTCCGGCGGGCATTTTTACTGGGACTGACCTTGAAAGAGCGGCAGAGCTTGCCAAAAGGTATGGAAGCGGTGAGGTCAGGCTTTCTACATACCAAAACCTATACATAGTTAATGTGCCGGAGGAAAACCTTAACGGGCTTCCTGACGATGAATTGTTTGAAAGGTATAGGATCTCAAATAGCCCTTACTTTGAAGGGCTTATGGCTTGTCAGGAAAGCAGGGCGTGTGCCTTTGGGGTCATAGAAAACAAACCCGACGCCATAAAGCTTGCCAATTACCTTTCGGAGAAATTACCAAGAGAGGAACCCATAAGAATGCACTGGTCTGGCTGCGCCAAGGGTTGCGGACCGCACGGTGCGGGAGACATAGGCTTTGTGGGCACCAAGGTAAAGGTAAACGGAGAAGTAAAGTTGGCGGTGGAGGTATTCTTTGGGGGCGAAAAGGTTGGCACAGTGTCTTTGGACGAATTGCATGTGTATGTGGAAAAACTCTTAAAAGAGGGCGTTTTATAGTTCTAACAAGAAGGGGGGCACAAGCCCCCAGTTAGGTTCAGGCTTTAAAGTCATTTATGGGCAGTAGGGAGGTATTCTTGAGCACATCCTCCAGGTTGCCCTTTAGCTTCCTTACTGCCACCCTTGAAGCCTTATACCAAGGTATGGTGGTTTTGGGGTCTGTGTAGTCGGTGGTAAGGTGATTGAGGGAACCTTTCCAGTGATACATTATGCCGTAGATCATTCCGGGAGGGGGTGCATCATTCACATACACAAGGGCTATGGCGTTGCCCTCTAAGTTATACACCTCTACAATGTCCCCGCTCTTAATTCCAAGCCTTTTGGCATCCTCTGGGTTCATCTCTATGTAGGGCAAGGGTATGGTATAGGCCTTCTCAGGCAGATGCCTGTCGTTGTAGCCCGTCTGCCAAATTATCTGCGACCTTCCGTTGGTGAACCAGAAGGAGAATTTCCTGTCGTTGCCATCTTGGAAGTATTTGGTGATCTGGGGTGGATAGAACTTCATGGGGTCGGGTTCCCATGGGTCTGTGCCAAACCACTTGAACTTACCATCCGGTGTGCCAAACTTGTACGCATACCTTCTCTTTGTGCCCACGAGCTGTCCCGTCTTGGGGTCTATGCGAACGGGAACCTGTATGCCCTTTTGCCCTACCTTTCTGAGATATTCATAGGTCACACCCTTGTAGCACTCTGCGGGTAGCATTGCCTCGTCTGCCTCCGAGACCCTGTTGTCCGGAAACTCACTTGCACCGTCCAAGAATACTTCCTCCGCACTCTTCCAGTCCATGCCGGCACAGTATTTGGCTTCTTCGCGGTTTCCTTCTGCCTCGTATAGTTCCTTCATCCTGGTGGCGATCCTTCCCCAGATCCACCAGTCGGGCTTAGCCTCTCCGGGAGGTGCCATAAATTGGTCTGCGATCCTGAGAAGCCTGCTGTTGCAGTTTATGTGAGTGGTGGGTGTTTCTCCCCAGCCCGCTGCGGGCAATACGACGTGGGCATCCCTTGCGGTTTCAATCATATACATGTTTATAACCACCATAAACAGACCGTCCGTCTTTTCAAGACCTTCAAGGATCCTCTTTGCCCTCTCCTCAGAGCCGGCGGGCTCTCCTGCCAGCTTTGCCTGTTCAGAAAGATATCTTGTAAGCGCAAGCGTCCTTTCGTGCACCCTCTTCTTATAGGCTTGAGAGTTGGGTGTGGATAGATATGGGTCTGTTCCAGCCACAAAATAGACCTTAGCCCTTGGGTCGTTCTTTACATACTCGTCTATGTTGGGTGGTGGTCCTCCTGCGTATATGGAGCCTACGAGCTTTGCCCTAGATTTGTCGTGAGGTCTAACATAGCCCTCTTGGTGTCCGCCCAGTCTTCCACAGCCCGTGCCGGGTTTTCCGTAGTTTCCAGTAAGCGCAGCAAGTTGGGCAATGGATGCAATTGTGTCGTAGTTCTTATAGCCCCATATTACACCCTTTTCATATATAGTGAGGACTCTCCTTCTAAAGCCTCCCGCCTTGGGCTTGGCGATCCACTCCGCCGCCTTTTCTATGTCTTCCCTTCTGACTCCCGTTAGTTTTTCCACCCTGCGCATAAACTCATCGTAAGGGACATCAAGCATTAGGGATTTCTTCTTGTAATCTTCAAAGGTGTTTAGGTCTGTCCTCTTTTCCACAAACTCCTTGTCCCACCATCCCTTTTCCCAAACAGCCCTCGCTATGGCGTTGGCAAGCACATAGTCTGTTCCAAGGTTTGGCCTAAGGTGGAGGACCCTATCGGGTGCCACCGTCTCCGCGACAGTTACGCTAGAAGTTCTCCTGGGGTCCACGACGATCATCCTTGCGGGTTCTGCGGGCTCTCCCTTCAGATACTCTTTTTTCTTCTCCTCTATGGTTGCACCTTGGAGGTTTGGTAGCATGTGCTCTGTGTAGAAGACGGATCCAGTTTCAAAGGGGTTAGCACCCCAAAGTACTATGGTGTCTGCGAGCCTTGCGTCCTCGTAGGTGTAGTTAAGCTCGTGGACTCCCCTTTCCCTTTGTCCCCAAACCTCGGAGTTGTAGGCGGGTCTGTTGTGAATGGAGAGCATTCTGGTCCCCACCGCTACGAAGAAGAACTTTCCTACCGCCCAGTTGTCCTCAAAGCCAGCGCCAGAGTTTCCATGGTCGTGGACCTTCATCGCTATAGAATCTGGACCCCATTTGTCCTTGACGCCCTTCACAACCCTTGCGATAAGGTCTATGGCTTCATCCCAGCTAACGGGCATAAACTGATCCCCAACCCTTACCATAGGATAGAGTAGCCTGTCTCTGGTGGGCTTTGTGGGTGAGTAGGCTGCCTGTGCGTTAGTTCCACCTCTTATGGAGTAGTTTCCTCTGTTTATGGGCGAGTCCTTCGCGGGCACTATGAGTATGTTGTAAAGCTTGCCATCCTCACCCCTTACTACATTGTACATAGTTTCAGTTATTGATTGGGTTTGCAGGGCTACTCCCTGCTTGGAGAAGTCTATACCCAGGGCGTTCTCCTCGGGCTTTAGACCACCCTCCTTGCCCACTGGCCACCTATAGACGTTGTAGCCACAGCCCACATTACAGTATTGGCAGACGGTGGTAAATTTTTGGGCATCCTTTGGTGGTATCGGTATGCGGTCCTTTCTTGCAAACAGCGCCATGGCTTACACCTCCTTTATGTTCTAGTAGTTGGCAAAACATTTCTAACTCTTCCCCAAATGAGCCCTTCCACTCCCTCCGCGTATATGTCTCCTGTCCTTGGCTCAAAGCGTAGGATTATCTGAGGGAGCCACTCGGAAGCGTGCCCTTGATAGGTCTGTCCGTTCTTTGCGGGGTCAAACATAGAGTAGTGGCACGCACACACAAACCGCCTTTTGGAATAGCCAACGGGACAGCCCATGTGGGTGCATAGGGAAGAGTACGCTACTATATCCCCATCCGGTCCAACACCGCCATGAGCCCTCTCTCCAAGCTTGATAAGGACTGCGGGAGAGTTTTCATCTGGGTAGTTAAAGCTCACCGGCTCGCCTACTTTCAGGTTCCTGATGTTGGCTACCTTTACCCTTGGGTAGGGCTGGCTCGTAAGGGCCTTCACCAGCTCTGGCGAAGTTAAGAGAGCGCCCATTGCCGCGCTCCCCCCTATGAAGGTCCTTCTGGAGATTTTTGTCATAAACATCATCACACCTCCTAACGGGTTTCACCTTTTTATGTACGCAAACTTCGTGCCAATTTTAAAACATTGAAAAATCAAGATTTTTCAAAAGGGAACATCCCTGAAAATGCTCAAATTTTGACGATGGGTGCTCAAAAATTGAGCAAATTTTATTTGAGGTTCTTTAGTCTGCTTTCCAGGGTGTTTCTGGATATTCCCAAAAGGCTCGCCACTTTGGATTTGTTCCCTGAGTATCTTTCAAGGAGCTTTTTTATAAGGTATAGCTCCACCCTCTCAAGGAGGTTTGGAAGTTCCTCCTCGGGCACCGCATCAAGCAAAAGTTCCAGGGCTTTCTCAAAAGAAGAATTTTTTTCCTCATGAAGGGCAAAGTCCTTTATCTTTCCAAACCTTGTTTCAAGCACCGCTTTATAGACTAAGTTTTTCAGCTCCCTAACATTCCCCGGAAAGGAATAGTCCATGAGTTTTCTTAGTGCCTGCTCCTCCACTCCCTCCACGTTCGTTCCCAACTCGGCGTTGGCAAGGGCTATAAAGTATTCCACCAAGGGTTTTATATCCTCTTTTCTTTCTCTGAGTGGTGGCACGTGTATTTCCAACTGGCTTATTCTGTGGTATAGGTCCTCTCTAAACTTTCCTTCTTCCACCATCTTTTTTAGGTCTCTGTTGGTGGCAAAGATGAGCCTTACATCTGCCTTCTCCTCCCTTGAGCTACCCAAGGGGAAAAAGCTCTTTCTTTCCACAAAAGCCAAAAGCTTGGCTTGAAGCTTGTAAGGCACATCTCCTATCTCATCCAAAAAAAGCGTTCCACCCTCCGCCAACTTAGCCTTTCCCTTTTTATCCACCAATGCACCCGTAAAGGCACCCTTCACATAACCAAAGAGCTCCGCCTCAAAGAGGTCCCAGGGTATGGCTGGGCAGTGCAGTATTACAAAGGGTCCCTTTTTCCTGGGGGAGTTCTCGTGGATGAGCTTGGCAACAACCTCCTTTCCTACCCCCGTCTCTCCTGTTATCAAAACATTCAACCCATTTTGACAGGCTAAGCCCACCTTTTTGAACATCTCAAACATAGCCCTTGAGGAGCCAACTACCTTTAATTCCTTGCTGTAAGAAGGCTCAAGCTTTGGAACAAACTCCAAGGCGTTCTTTACCGCCTGCAAAAGCTCTTGGCTACTAAAGGGCTTTTTTAGCACATCCACTGCACCAAGCCTTGAAGCATTTACCACCGCGTCCGCATCCGCATAGGCGGTTATAAAGATCACCGGGATGTTAAAACCCTTTGCCCTCAGTTTTTCCATCACCTCCGTTCCCCTCTCACCCTCCAACCTTATATCCATCAAAAGCAGGTCACTCTCTGGCAAATACTCCTCCAAGCCCTCCGAGGACTGCAGGGCAACCACCTCAAAGCCCTTTGAACTGAGAACCCTTTTTATAGAATGCAAAACCCCAAAATCATCATCCACCACTACAACCCTCATACCTTCACCTCCACTAAAAAGGTAGAACCTTTGCCCTCTTCGGAGAAAACACTAAGCCTTCCCTCAAGCATTTGCACATACCTGGCTACTGTAGAAAGACCAAGCCCAGTGCTGTCCCGCTTTGTGCTAAAGAAGGGATCAAAGACTTTCTTTATGTGCTTTTTGGGTATCCCGTGCCCGTTGTCCTTTACCATAAGGATTGTCTTTTCCCCTTCTTTCCTGAGGGAAATTTCTATCCTACCTTTTTCATCTACTGTCTCTATGGCGTTTTTGAGTAGATTGCTGAGTATGATCTCCAAGGCGGTTTTGTTGGTGTATAGTTTAAAGTCCATTACATCCAAAACCAAGTCTATGTCCTTCTTCTTTATGGCGGGTTCGTAGATCTTTAAAACATCCTCCACCAACTGCCAAGAGCTAAACTCTCTTTTTTCCTCCTCTACAGGTCTGGCAAACTGTAAAAAGCTACTCACTATTTTATCAACCCTTTCTATAGACGCTCTAAGCACCTTTATGTCATCCTCATTCCATTCGCTTACTTCAGATAAAAGCTTCAGAGGGAGGGTAGCATTTTTTAGCTCATGGGCAAGGTAGGCGCTCATCTCCCCAAGTAGGGAAAAGACCTCCATCCTCTTTACCAATTCCTCAGACCTTTTTAGCTCCGCTATATCCTTTAGGGTAAAGATAAAAGCATCCACCCAAGGCACCAAGACCGCTAAGGCGTAGCTCTCCTCCCCTTTCTTGTTTCTGAGCTTTACCACACCCGTGTAGGTTCCCTTCTGCCTTAGGCTCTCCCTTACCTCTCTTCTTTCCTTCGGTCCTTCCAAAAGCACTCCCACCTTTCTTCCAAGCAAGCTCTCCACCGAAAAGCCATAGCTCTCCACCGCCTTGTTGCAAAAGTATATGGTTCCCGCTTCATCTAATATTAGAACGATCTCCTGTAAGGTGTTAAACAGGCTTTCATAAAAGTTTCTTGCAAACTCCAAGTTGGAAAATATGCCCTTAAGGTCGCTCAAGCTTTTATGCACAAAGTCTGCCAACTCGGTTAGCTCATCCCTCTCCCAAAAATCCTTCTTGGTGGGCATACCTCCCCTTTTAAACTCCTCTATCATCTCCCTCACCTGCCTTAGCCTTTCATTTATTCTAAGGGAAACAAACACTCCCAAGAGCACGCCCACAAGGGTAAAGAAGAAAGTAAAAGCCAAGGTAATAAACCTAAGGGGAGATACGATCCCCTCTATGTATTCCCTGTTGATCTGATAGTAGAGATAGCCTATAGTGTATGAATAGCTTTCTATGGGAATTTTTAGGTAATCTGGGTTGCTAGAAAAGGATCTTCCCACCACCTTCTCCTCTGGCTTTGAAGAGGCGATTATGCGGTCGTTGGCATCCACAAGGACCACCTCCTTTACGCCCGGTATTTGAGAGAGGGCTTCAATTTTGTTAAAGGCTCTCCAGTAGTTTTCCATAAGGATAAGCTCTATAAACTCATCCTTCTGGGATCGCACAGACTCTTCTATGGTGTTTATCACATGCTGTTTTAGTTTGTTGCTCAGATAGTTTATGGTTAGCAAAGACATAGGTAGAGAACAGAGGGCAATTACAAAAACGAAAGTAAGGGAAAGTTTTAGTCCTATGCTGGCTTTTCTGAGCCTTTCAACAAAAGCCTTCATCTAATTTTCTTTATGTAGCTTATCATCTGGGCTATGGTTTCGTAATGTTTTGGCTCAAGGTAGGTAAAGCCCAATATGCCCATGTTCTTTAGGATTTTCCTTCCCTCCTCATCCTGATACATCTCTAAAAGGGCACTCTTTATTGCTTTCACTGCACTTGGGTCCAGTCTTTTGCTTGCTACGATGGGTGTGGCTGGGAAGGGTCCAAACTTTTGGATAACTTTAAGCTTGTTGGTGATATATGGTGCCACTAAGCTGGTATGTTCATAGACTATGCTATCCACACTGGCACCCTCCACAAACCCTTTATAGACCGCCATGATAGACTCGTAATGGGAGTAAGTGTATATCAAGGGTTTAAAAAACTCAGTGGGAGAGTATCCGTTTTTCAGAAGAAAGTAAGTGGGGGCAACGGAACCCGAGTTGGACTTTGGGTCCGAAAAGGCGTAAGGTTTTCCCAAAAAATCAAGGATTGACCGATAAGACCTGTCTTTTTTGGTTATAACATAGGAGTAGTAGTAGGTACCATCGGAGGTAAGTGGGACTGCGACGAGGTAATAACCGTACTTTTTGTGCCCTTCCACGTAGGGGGCAC
>AGQM01022828.1_pt1 | contig 10972 bp, 15 predicted proteins | sample 1512301 | NCBI WGS metagenome assembly AGQM01 (sample SAMN07436262, study PRJNA71319) | hot springs metagenome | isolation source: samples from 5 sites along the outflow channel of Bison Pool, an alkaline... | place: USA: Yellowstone National Park
GGCGTGCCTCCCTCCATGGACCTCAGGAGGTTCCTGAAAACCACGGAGCACCTGGAGACCCCCTACACCCCGCCCATCCCAGTATTATTTGCGCTGGACGCCTCCCTTAGCTACATCTTGGAGCTGGGGGCTAGGTACACAGATGTACACAGGGAGAGGGTTGAGTACCTATACTCGTCGCTGAGACTAAGGCCCATCCCGCCGCCTGAGACGCGTAGCGTCACGGTGACTGCGTTTCACTGCGAAAAACCGAAAGAAGTCGTCTCGAAGCTGAGGGAGGGAGGCTACGTCGTGGCAGGAGGGATGTATAAATACAGAGACCGCTCCGTGAGGATAGGAGTTATGGGGGATGTTACGATGGAAGATATTAAGAAGGTGGTGGAGATAGTCAATGGTCTGGCTTGACGAGGCAAGTTGCAAGCTCTGCATTATTACGTCGAGGACGGGGGATCTAATAAGGCTACACAGGCCGGATAAGTTGCCAGAGATCTTAAGCGAGCTCTCCTTGCTTATCCGGCAACCCAGCAGAAGCGAGGCCTTCTCCGTCAGCTTCCAAAAGGTGGCAAGGTTGGTGGGCGCCGCGGACCCATATAGGGATTACAAGGAGAAGCTCGCCGCAGTGGGCAAGCGGGTTGCAGAAGCCGTCAAGCGGAGGCTGCAACAAGTCTCGTGGGATCTGAAGACTGCGTTGAGAATAGCCGCGGCGGCCAACATTGTGGACACCAGCGTCTTGGGCTATAGGCCTAAGAAGCTGGAAGAAGCCGTGTGGGATCAGCCGGCTATAGAGGAGTATGTGGAGATGCCTCCCGCAGTGTACTACGTGCTTGACAACGCAGGCGAGGCGCATATAGACCTCGTGGTGGCCGAGGCCCTGGAGAGAAACGGCGTTAAGCCCACCTTCGTGGTGCGTTCAGAGCCTTACGAAATAGACGTGTTGGAGACCGACCTCGCAAGCTACAAAGTCATCACGACGCCAGGAAACATCTCTCCCGTACGCTGGCTCAAGGACGGCTTCATCCTGGCGAAGGGCATCGCCAACTTTGAGGCATATATAGAGTGGGGCTCGGCGCCTGCACTTCTGCTGTTTAGGACGAAGTGCGACGTGTTATCCCGCGTCTTCTCGGTGCCGAGGAACTCCCCCGTAGTGCTCAGCGGTAGGCAGGCTAAGGCCATTACTCTTTTACAATAAGCTTCACCGGGATGCCGTTTTTAGAGCATCCTTACGTATTCCCTGGCCGCCGTGGCGTAGGCCAGTAGCCCCTTGGGGCGGTACACCTCTCTGATCTTTTCCTAGTATGTCTCGTATCGCTTAAACTCCAGCTCCAGCTTGACCTCCCTCGCCGCACCGTTCTGGCCGCAGTACGCTTTCGACCGGCTAAGCGAAATACACGCCTCCGACCCGTCCACCGCCACATACACCTCCACCATGTAGGGGTGGAGGATGCTTACCGGTCTCTGCCTTACCATCTCAACAATCCACGGGTATGTACGCGATGCTCTAGCTATCTCCACGAGCCCCCTCATGAGGCACCCAAGCCCTAACCCACTCCACGCCGAGTCTACAGCAGTTATTTCCTCAAGCTTTTTTCTTTGGCGCAGTTGTTTTTAAACTGGCGCATGGGGTGTGGCGTAGACGTGGAGAAGCCGCGTCAGCCGGCCTCTCGGCGGCGCTGTGCTCGGTGTACAGCGGCTTCTACTCGGAGGCAGTTGTCTCCTCTGCCACATCGGCTGTCGCTCTCGCCGAGGTTGGACAGTTCAGAGAGGTAGTGCAGTACGTGCAGAAGGCGGCTAAGGTCCTCTACGAGGCAGCTGGAGAAGTATTCGAGCGTGTTAAGGTGGCGGCTCAGAGCCTCGTTGAGCTGTTTGTGGAGGCGGTGGCGAGGGTGTTGGCTTGGGTGGATGAGCACAAAGCATATCACTTCTTGATGGCCGCCGCTGGGGTGGTCGCGCTGACCGCCGCGTTAAACTTGTGGGGTCTTGTGGAGTTGGAGAAGTTGGCGTATGCGGCGTCTCTGACGCCGTTTTTCGCCGGGCGGACGAAGACTGGCGGAAAGGCGGCGGAGAAGTTTAGGTCGCTAGCCGAGAGGTACGAGAAGTGGAGGGTGGACGAAAACGTTATTTACGAGGTCATCAACGCCCCTCTGAATAAAGAGAGGCCGTTTCTGAAGCTGGCGGAGTCGCCGAATCTGCCCAGGCCTCTGGCGGAGTTGAGGGAGGCGCTGGCACGCGTAGAAGGCGAGGTGGAGAGAGACGCCGCAGTGGTCGCGGCGCTTGTGCTCTATAGGGCGCTTGTGAAGAACGCCGAGGCATATAGGGAGTGGGCCGGGTGGCACGACTGGGCAAGGGGTCTGGTTGATGAGCGGGTGTTCGCAGTAGTGGCTGAAGAGGTGGAGGGACTCCGCAAGGCGCAGAAAAGGCTGGGGGAGGTAGCGGAGCAGGTGAGGAGGGAGCTAAACAGCGTGTTGACGTCTTACGCGTTGCACAGCCGTGAGTTATACGAAAAGCTCAGACCCCACCTGGAGGTGGACGTAAAGAAGGCTGAGGAGCTGGCTGAAGCTAGCTACAGGGGGCTTTCGGATTACTCAGGCGCCAATATGGGGACTAAGGCCTACGCCGCCTTCTCTCAGCGGCGAGAGGCGGGATATACGGCCACGCGGCAATATTGCTGGCGGGGGAGGGTGCTCTGGCGGACATAGTGCTGTTGGTACCCGTGACAGCCTACAAGAAGGCCAGTAAGGTCGCTGGATGGCGCGGCGAGGCCGTCGACCCGTCCTACTCGCGTAGGGGGACGAAGGCCGGGAAGGTCGCCAGGAGGCGCGGTGGGGCGGTGGATCTGTTGCGTGTGGAGGAGGAGTGGAAGGATAGAGCCACTTCTGTGCTTCTGCGGTTTTTGATCGGATACAGCAAAATAGACCCGCAACTCTTGAGCGGAGCCGGCGAAGTGAATCTAAAGTTTAGACGCGTCGAGAAGGACAGCAAGAAGGACGACGAGAAGAAACACGTCGAGAGGGGATTCCAGGTGTTCAGGGTCTACCACGGTGTCGAGACCTTCGTCGGTGAGCTGTGGATAGGGAAGACGGCTTACTTCAAGGTCAGCAGGAAGAGCTGAGGCGCCTCGTGGAAGAGGCGAAAAAGCATAAGCCAGACCTCTCGGGGATTAAGAAGATATGGCATGCGCTACCGTGGTTTAACACAGACGCGTCGTTCGAAGAAGGGCAGATAGTGGCCGCCACCGCCCATCTTTGGCAGTTGAGGTGGTACTTAGCACTCTTCGGCGGAGGGAAGGTGGTCGGAGGCATGGCCAGCGTCACTGAGGAGGGCATCAAGCTCTACGTCCAAATGCGCTGGCGTAGGGAGGTCTTAGACAACATCATCGCCGAGGAGGGAGAAGAGCTGAAGCCCCTCCTCCGCACTGCCCAGGAGGTATCGCAGAAGCACGGAGGCGACCGCGCCGTCAATAGCTGGCGGGAGCTGGTAGATGTAATAGACTGGAGCTGGGCCCTGGAGAGGGTTGGGAAGCTGGTTGACGAGTTGAAGCCCTGGATAGGCCCCGAAAAGATGGGCGACGCAGAGAGGGAGGATCTGGCGAGGAGGATGCTGGGCGAGCTGGCTCTCATTACACACTTCGCCGAGGCGAGGAGGGGCAAGGACGACGGCAGGTGGAGGGAGGAGAGGGCCGCGAGGCTGGCGAGGGCCGTGGAGGCGCTAAGCGGTGGGATGATAGCCGGCGAGTACGCAGATAGGCTGGCTCAGGCGATTATCTACTACGCCGAGGGGCGTAAGAAATATGCAGAGGGGCTCATCGAAAAACTAGCTGATGAGGTTGGCGTCTCTATGGAGGAGGTGCGGGGCGTCGTCGAGTTCGTTATCAGCGATATGTACTGCCTCGCTAGGGACTGTGCTAGGGACGCGGCGGCGAGGAAGTTTGTGGAGCCCGCCCTAGAGCTGATAATGCTGGACAAAGCGCTGAACAAAGAGTTTGACAGGGAGAAGGCCGGCTCCTCTTCGGCGAGATGTACGCTACGGCGGTTGCGGGAGACGGCTATGTGGAGTCGAGGAGAGTCGAGCTGGTCGTCGGCGGGGAGCTTGGCGGAGGGGCCGCGCTTCTTCGCCTCGCCACGTTGCATCTGCTCGACCAGCCCCTGCCCGACGAGCCGAAGCTTAACACGCAGATATACGTAGTGAGGGGCGTGTACCACATAGCCGCCTACGGCGAAAATGCGGTGAGGTTTAAGCGCCTCCTCGCCGTCTCTACACCCTCCGCCGGCGGAGAATACTTAAGCCCTAAGTTCGATGAGTTCGTGGAGGCGGTCAAGGTGGAGGTGAGACCCGGCGGTGTAAAGCTGACTGACGAAGGCTATGTTGCTGCCGACTTGACCATATCAGAGGCCGGCATCACCGTCAAGTACAACGTATATCTGCACGACAATGCAATCGTGCTTCAATTCGCCTCGACGGACCGGAGCCGCGTGGAGCTCGCGGCGATCTTGTTAAGGCATGCGGGCGTCAGCGCAGAAGTGAGGAAGGAGGGCGGTAGAGATGTTTGGTACGTCCACGCATCCACCGACATGCTTGCGGCCGGGCGCAAAGAGCTTAGAGATGCTCTCGCCAAGATCGTCAAGGTAGCGCGCGACAACGGCTGGGTGGACGCCGATAAGGCGGAGCGGTGGCTGAAGAAGCTGGAGGAGGGCCTGACGCTGAGGGAGGGATGGCCGAAGTACGAAATGGGGCTAACCAGTAGCGGCGGGCTGGTGGTTAGATTCAGCTCCACCAACCCCGACAACATAGAGAGGGAGGTACAGCGGTTTAGGGAGTTGGGGCTTGTGGAGGGCGAACACTTCTCGGTGAAGATGCCAGCGGGCGGGAAGGCGGGGTACGTAAGAATCTTAAAAGAGGGCTTGGCATACGCCGCGTGGCTCTCCGTATACGGCTCCGGTGAACAGCAGAGGCTGGCGGCTGGGTTCGTTGACCACATACTCCAGAGGGCGGAGAAGGCTGGCGACGACGTCTACGAAAAGGTCAAAGAGATCATAGAGGAGGGCAAGGCGAAAGGCTCTTTGAGACTGGAGGGCTTCGAGAGGGAGGTCGAGGTGAATGGCAAGAAACACGTGGTGAAGGTGATAGGCGGAGGTGCCGTGTTCAAGAGGGGCAAAGGTGGCAAGACCTTGTTGAGGATTAGGATAACGGCGGAGGTAGACGGCGTAAGGAGCGACTACACGATTACCTACGGCAAGTATAGGGAAGACAACGTCTCAATTGGCTTCGCCGTGGCGAGGGCCAGCGCCCCCGGCGGCGGGGAGGCAGATGCCGAGAGATTCGCCGCCGTGATAAAGGCCCTCACGGGCGAGGAACCGAAGGTGTACCGCAGGAAGAACGGCCAGATAGTGATTGAGTGCGTCAGGCTGCACCTAGACGGCTTCGCCCGCTACGCCGAGCTCGCAGACACCATCGCGAGGTGGCTGGAGGAAACAAGCCGCTGATAACCCACCAGCGTGATGCAGATCGTTAGAACCCCCACTACGCCGACAAGAGGTCTTACGCGCCGCCTAGATACGAGACGCAACGGCCTCAGCGCAACTAGAACGCGCTCAGCCTCTAAGGCAAGTCAAGCTTGAGAGACGGGACGACGGGGGATAATTGAGTTGTTGGCAACGGCAGGAGGATGCCTAGAAGTCCTCGACTTTGAAGGTCGATTTCTCGACATCGACTACAACATCTATTTCTGACACGTATTGATTACGTCGTGTCCTTACCACAATTGTCACGACGTGGCCGCTCTTTGTCACAAGCGTCGTCCTCCCACGGCTGAACTCCAGCTAAGAGCCAAGGGCCTTCTAGTACCCGAGATGGACGTCGCAGAACGCATCAGAGAGAAAGACCCTACCGCCACCGCTAAATCTCTAGTGGCGTCGATAGGGGAGCACGTGGCGGCGTTAAACGCCCAGAGACTTGTCATAGACCCCACTGCGCCTCTTGTCTCACTTAAAGACGTTCAGATCCTCAGAGAGTATATCAAAGTTCTTGTTATGAGCATCAAACGTGAAATTGGCACCACCAACATCATCACCACAGAAATACCACCCGGCTCCGGCGCCACCAGCAGATATGGCGCAGAGGAGTTCCCAGCCACCGGCGTGTATATCACGGGCATTGCAAAGGCCGCACAACGCGCCTATTATAATCACTGGAGAACAAGCAAAATCTATTATCCAGTTACGAGAAACTTAACAGGAATCCCGTTTTTGTACTGAACCGTGATCCTCAGCGACTCAAGCCCACCTTCTCTGATGACAGACTGCGCAACTTCCCGCACCTTTTTCAAAACGCTGAGGAGATCCACCATGTGTCTGTAAGACTCCTCCAAAATCTCATACCTAACCATGGGGTTGGGGTCCACGTAGAGCTGAAGACCTGTGATCTCCAGAGGCGCGCTTCTCTCGCCGCTCCCGCCGCTGAACCTCTTTAGAAGCTCCTGGAGTCTTCTGTACCGCTCAAGCGAGGGCTTGAGCCCCTCCAGCTCCGCCCCCACGGCCTTGACCAGGTCTTCCAGCTGTTTTATCTGTGCGTCGAGCTCCGAGAGAAACTGCCCAGCGTCGCTGAAAGTCTTAGCGGAGTATATGTCCATATATTTCGGTTCCCCTCTGTTTATAAGCACATCGCTTAAGTAATCCAGGGGTTTTTCCTCACCAAGTCACCATCGTATGTATTGATACGTATTTCGTACCCGTCTCTGCCCAGCCGTGCTCGTATGCAGTCAGATACGTCGGTGTAGCGCCGTCTTTTGATCACGTAGACCCTAGATCCCTGCACAAACGGCCCCACAACCTCTTCGTTCATGTATTTCTCCACAAAGGCATCAGCCGCGTCGTCGTAAACAGGTGGCCCCCTGTGTAACATATACGGCGCAAGCTCCACCTGCTCCAGGACATATATAAGCGAGACGTAGGTTTTCTCATCGCTCCCAGCACCCCACCGGAGTACCCTAAACCCGCACTCCCTAAGCCACTTATACAAGGCTCTCCCAGCCCTCTTAAACCTGCCCCACACCGTGTCAGGCGGCTCGTTGGGATAGGGAAACACAACCTCCACGGTGTTAAGCCGGAGAAAGGCGCCGGGTTGCGGCTGGAAGTAGGAAAGGGACGGCCTTTTCAGAAATCGCCTAGCCGCCAATATGAACGTAGACATGGAAGTCAACGAGACCGCTGCAGCTGCATTTCTGTTGGGATCCACCGGGTCCACCACAACCAGAGGAGCCTTAAACCTGGTCTTAACCTCCGAGAACGCTATGAAGGTTCTATAGGGCCTCCACCGAGCCGCTGCGTTTATTACGTTGAGAAACGAGCCGTGGTACGCCACCAACAACTCGGTCAAGTATCCGGAGAACCCCTCCATCTTAATCTCAGCGCCGTATACTCCTATCGTCTTGAGAAACAGCTTCAAGACCCTCACGTCGCGCCTCTGTTCTTCGTTTAGCCTCCCCACGAGGAACTCGTGGTGAAGAGGCGATCTGTCGGCGGCTGTGATGGGCCGCTCCCCAAACCCGATTTTATAACACGGAACCACATCTACCTCGTACCCCTCCAAGAAAAGGGTGACATATGGATGCTGTGCATACCGCATAACCCATGAGACCCCCCTCTCAGTAAAGAAGCGCGTCAAAAAGCCCACCACGTCTTCGGGCTTTATGTCTCTGTTGTTAATAACGACGAAGACGTCAACATCGCGCTGGCCCGGCAACCAAGTGGAGCGCGCAGCGGAGCCGTACACGTCCACCCCGGCGTCGACTCCGCTTATCCTGACGGCCTCGCCAACGAGGGTCTTAGCGCGGTGCGCAACCTCCCTAACCCTCCGCTCCTCCTCTTCACTTGGCGTCGCCAGCTTGTAGGCCTCTTTAAGCACCTCCTCTATCACGTAAGAGGCTGTACAAAAAGGTCGCTATAAATAGGCCCCCTCGGCGTTAACACCGACTTCTTCAGCTTTATCTTATCCACAGTCACAACTCCGAACTCAACCCCTCTGTAACGCGTTACTAACTCCCGCAATTTCTCCACGTTGCGGCCGGACTTTATCCTACCTATGGTCAAATGCGGCGTGAACTCCCTATCTTCCTCATGCTCGGCGAATTTATCCACGGCCTCCCTCACCACATACGCCAGCCTTACCAGCTGTTCTGCACCTTGAGAAACGCCGATCCACAACACCCGCGGTCTGGACATGTCTGGAAACACGCCGACGTCGGACAGCTTTATCTGGAACTTATTCATCTTGACGCCTGCAAGGGCCTTAACGACGTCGTTGATCCTGCTCTGTGGGATCTCCCCCAAGAACCGGAGAGTTAGATGTAGATTTTCCCTCTCCACGAGTTTTACGTCAAGCCCAAGCCGCGCAACCTCCCTCTGCACGTCATCAATCCTCCTCGCCACGTCAGGGTCGTCGATATCCACCGCGACGAAAGACCTGACGAGGCTCATATCCTAAGGCGGTACGCCCATTTGGCAAGCAGATCACAGTTATGAGGTGCTATGAAGCTGACCCCGCATTTATCCGAGTAAGGGCAGTAGGTACAGGGAATCGACAACAGAAGTCTCAGCTCCTCCGGAAGAGCCTCGAAATCCACTGCAAAGGTCTCCGCGGCTTCCTCCCGTATTTTACTTAACAACTTATACGCCTTCTCGGTTAGCCTAATCACGTACACGCCTCTTTTGTTGCCCCCCACCCTCTCACGGGCGATAAGCCCCCTCTTCTCAAGCCTAGCCAGAATCGGGAGCCCCGTCTTGCTGTCTATGCCTATGTACTTCCAGAGATTTCTCTGCTGATAGCTTCCGCCAAGTCTCTCTAATCCTTGTAGTATCTGGATCTCCACCTCGGTGAGCACCTCAGACTCTTCTGTAAATTCCTGGGTAGCCACAGGCAGAGACCGCATCCCTCTTTAAAAAGATTCTATATAGTCACCTCCACGTATAATACATCTGCCAGCTCCTTCAAAAGCTCCCTGACAGGCCCCTCGGTGGAGTCCGCGGCCTTCGCCAGCTCCTTCTGCGTTATCTCCACGCCGGCCATGTAGCAAGCGTAGAAGACCGCGGCCGCCGCAAGCACCTGCGGCTTCCTGCCGTTTCTAATACGCGGCGACGAGATTATGTAGCGCAGTATGTCCACAGCTATGCGTTGCACCTCCCGACTTCTCGTCTCCTATGCCCAGAGCTGACACTATCTTAGGTATGTAGATCCTCGGATCTACGCGCGGCGGCTTAATGCCTAGCTTGTTGGCAACGCTCATCAGCTCCATATATGCAGACACGAAGGTAGACCTATCCACCCCCAGGTTCTCAATTAGACTTTTCAAAGTTATGGCGGCAACGCCGTGTTTCTTAAGCGTGAAATAGAGAGCCGCGGCGAAGCTCTCCAGCCTAGGCGCTCTATACCCCGCGTCATACAGCTTCTTATAAAGCACCACGGTCTCCTCAACGACGGCTTTAGGCAGGTTCAACTTCTGCCTAGCCGCGTCAAGGAACTCCCTGATGTCGGTTTCAACGCGTTCAAGAGGCGTCGACATAGGGCGCGCGAATTTCTTAAGGCTCAGCGCCTTGAGCTTATCCGTGATCTTCACATTGCCGTACTCAATATCCCCCAGCGAGGAGCCTATGGGGCCTGAATACGCCCTCGAGGATTCAGGCTTCCTCCACTCCGGCCCCAGATCCGCCACCCCCTCCTTTATAACAGCCCCGCAGTTTTTACATATCACCTGCCCCCGCTCGTAGTCCACGGCAACTTCGTTAACGGCGCCGCACACAGGGCATCTATACTCCTCTATTTCAAAAATCAGCCTCCTGGTCATTTCCTCCTCCGCCTATCTAAGTCATGCGGCTTCACGTACAGAGGTTGACCCACCACGGTTTCGTCACGCATCAAGGGCTTCACCAGCCCGTATGGGTTTTTCACGTTTCCTATCACGTCGTATAACACGCCGACTTTTCTCATCGTGTATGTGTATACATTGACGTAGAGGGGGGGAACCTCGCTGAGCTTCACCACGAGGTTCCCGAGACGTGAGTAATGAAGAGCAAGACCAATACGCTTCATTAAAGCTACTGTAGGCCCGGCTTAATAATAGTTACCCCCTCCAATATCTGGGTAATACAACACAAAGAAGATGGGGTTGAGATTTCTGACCTCCTCCCCGCCCTAAAGGGCGGAGGTTCCCCCTCTGGGCGGCTCATCAGCGCCCTCGTCCGGCCTTCATCGGCCCCTCGGGCCGGGGTCATGAAGCTACCCGGGCCAGCACCGCGGGTCATCCGCCCCCAGCAGGGGGCCTAAGAAACGCCCATCTTTAAAGCTTTTCTACCATCCCCGCCCAGAAGGGCGAGGTTTTCGATTATTTTTATAAACCCCAGTATTATGAGAGGCCGTGAAGCTAGGCGCCTTCTACAAGGGAGGCGATTTAAAAAAGCCCACAGGCGGAAAGAAGAGGAGGGTCCGCAAGACGAAGAAAAAAGCCCTTGGCGGAGGGCCTCCACAGATACCTAAGCTGGGCGAAAACGACGTAAGATATGTGGAAAGGGTCAGAGGGGGGAACATTAAGGTGAGGATAAGAGAGGTGAGATACGCCAACGTCTATATGGCTAAAGAAAAGAAGCACGTTAAGGCGAGGATACTCTCCATAGTGTCCACCCCGGCAAACCCCGACTTCGCAAGACGTAACTTCATAGTTAAGGGGGCTGTGATACAGACAGAGGTCGGCAAGGCGGTCGTCACCTCTAGACCTGGACAAGACGGAGTTGTAAACGCCGTACTCGTAGAATGAAAAAGAAGGGGGGCAGAATCCTCTGGCTTGTTTACCTAGACTCCTCCATCCCGCGTTCGAGGGGTAGAATACTCCCGCGGAGTCGGTCGGTGAACAGACCCACGCTCCAGGAGGTTGCCCAAGCCCTCGAGAGGCTGGGGTACAGATACCAAACGTTTCCTGACAAGAAAT
>AGQM01087470.1_pt1 | contig 10875 bp, 8 predicted proteins | sample 1512301 | NCBI WGS metagenome assembly AGQM01 (sample SAMN07436262, study PRJNA71319) | hot springs metagenome | isolation source: samples from 5 sites along the outflow channel of Bison Pool, an alkaline... | place: USA: Yellowstone National Park
AGACTTTCTCAAGCACGTCAAGCCGGCGACGGCGGTTCCCTCGGCGGCCTGAACGATGACGGACGTTGCCCACCGCGCCATCTTTTTTGACCGGGACGGCACGCTCAACGAGGAAGTCGGCTACATCAACCACGTGTCCCGTTTTCGCCTGCTACCGACAGCCGCCGCCGCCGTCCGGGCCGTCAATGCTGCCGGGTGGCGGGCCATTGTGGTGACAAACCAGTCTGGGGTAGCGCGGGGCTACTTTCCAGCTTGGATGGTTGATGCTGTCCATGCGCGATTGCGGGAAGAACTTGCGGCTGCCGGGGCACGACTCGATGCAATCTACGTCTGCCCACACCATCCGACCGTCGGCGAACCGCCCTACCGGCTGGATTGTGAGTGTCGCAAGCCCAAGCCCGGTTTGCTGCTTCAGGCGGCGCGTGACTTTGGGCTGGACCTTGCACGGTGCGTCGTCGTGGGTGACCGCTACAGTGACGTGCAGTTGGCGCACCGGGTGGGCGCGCAGGGCGTGCTGGTGCTTACGGGTTACGGGCGGGGCGAGTATGAGTATCAACGGGAGCAGTGGTCCGGTTGGCCGGACTACGTTGCCGAAGATGTCCTGGACGCTGTGACCTGGGTTCTGAAAACACAAAGGCATTACCTCGTCCACCACACCTGTTCAACCGAAGAGCGGCTTATGACGACGAATGTGGCGACCTCCGACAGGGCAACCCGCTGGGGGTATCCGCTGTTGCTGGCGCTGGTCTTTGCCGTTCTGGTGTGGGGAAGCTGGCGGAAGTGGGGCAATCCCTTCGTGGACTATGGCATCGAGTTGTACGTTGCCTGGCAGTTGTCCGAGGGAAAGCATCTGTACCGGGACATTGTGTGGTTGGGCGGGCCGCTGTCGCAGTACACGAACGCCCTGTGGTTCCGGTTGTTTGGGGTGTCCTATCTGACCCTGTCCCTGGTCAACATCGCATTCGTGGCCGGTCTGACGGCGCTGCTCTACCGCTTTTTCACCCGGACGATTGGGCGAACCGCCGGCTTCACCGCCGGGTTGATCCTGCTCGTCGTGTTTGCCTTTCAGTCCTATGAAACCGACGGAGGCTGGGATTACGTCGCGCCCTATCGTCATGAAGCCGTTCACGGCCTTGGGTTGGCCATCCTGGGGTTGTCGGTCTTCGCCGATTACCTCGGACAGGGTGGGAAATGGCGTCCCTTCGTTCTTGGTCTCTGCTTCGGCGCCGTGTGCCTGACAAAGATTGAACCGTCTGGGGCTATGGCAGGTGCGCTTGTCAGTGGCTACTGGCTCGGCCTGAGATTTCTGCCGCTTCTACGGGAACGATGGCGACCGGATGTGGGCTGGTTCATCGTTGGCAGCGTGGTCGTACCGCTTGGATTTGGCCTGTACCTCGCCACTCAGATGCCTTTGGAGTTGGCTGTAACCGGCCTGCTTGGGAACTGGCTGAATGTGGCCCGGACGGATGCCTTCGGGCAGGTTTTTTACCGGCGGGTCATGGGACTGGATCGCTGGCAAGAGCATCTTGCGCACGCAGTGGGTGGACTGGGTGGCTTTGTAGTGGCTGTGAGTACATTCATTGGTCTGGAACGAATCCTGCATAAGGTGATACGCAGATGGGTAGTGTGGGCTGGGGTTACTTTTGGGGTGACGTGGTTGCTCGCCTACAAAGTTCTGCCTTGGAATTCAGCTTTACACTCCCTACCATTTTTGGCCGGACTGGCACTTCCCTGGCTGGTATGGATGGCGCTTCGATGTACTGATCAGGCGCTGTTGGCGCAGCGGTGGATTCCGCTGACAATGTGGAGTGTTTTCGCATTGCTACTCCTGGGAAAAATCGCGCTCAACGCGCATGTTGGGAGTTATGGCTTCACTCTGGCATTGCCGGCCACGGTGCTGTTGGCCGTGAGCACTGTCGGCCTGTTGCCGGAGTTCATCAAAGCCAAGGACTGGGGCACAGGTGAACTCATCCGCTGGGGCAGCGCTGGTGTGTTGGTGGCTTTTTTTTTGACTGCACAGGAAAGTAGTGGTCGTTTCTACTCGGTAAAGAACATACCTCTTGGCACAGGTGCAGACCGGATGCACGCCTTTGGACTGCCATTTAGTGAGTCGGGTACCATCACGGCTGCGGCGCTGGAGAACATGGCGCAGACCATGCCGCCGGGGGCGACACTGGTTGTCATCCCCGATGGCATCGTTCTCAATTATCTGTTGCGGCGTGAAAACCCGACGCCGTACACCGTTTTCGATCCCGTTCTGATGGCGGTCTATGGCGGGGAGGAACGGGTGGTGGAAACACTGACGGCCCATCCGCCCGATTACATCGCCGTGGTGCAGCGCAACTTTCACGAATACGGACTGGCTCCCTTTGGACAGGACCCACGCTTTGGACGCACCATCCTGGCCTGGGTTGACAAGCACTATGAGGTGGTGCAGGTCTATGGAGCGCCGCCGATTGGCGAGGCCTTTGGCATTGCGCTGCTGCGCCGTAAATCTGTTTCTTCTGGCGAAGCAGTAAGCCAGATGCCATGACAGGTTTGCTAAGGTCCCAGAACTGGCTTAGCATGACTAGCTGAGCGCCAAAGACTGGCCTCCAACAGCAAGGGTGTGGAAAAGCACGGTATGCGCACTGTGGAGTGGACGCCGGCCGGCGTGCGTGTCATTGATCAGCGCTGTTTACCTAGCCGGGAGGTGTATCATACGTACGCAACCTATGAAGAGGTTGCCGAGGCAATTCGGACCATGGTGATCCGTGGCGCCCCAGCTATTGGCGTGGCAGCAGCATTCGGCATTGCTTTGGGCGTCCAAGCCAGCGTTGCTGCCGGGGAAGGCCTCCCGGCTGCCTTCGAGCGAATTTGCCAGACGCTAGCCGCTACTCGCCCAACGGCTGTCAACCTGTTTTGGGCCATTGAGCGCATGCGTCGCAAGTTTGAACACTTGCAGGCTGAAAAAGTGCCTGAAACGCTGATTGCAGAGGCCTTGCTGGCTGAAGCCCAGGCCATTCATGCCGAAGACATTGCCATCTGCCGCCAGATCGGTCGCCACGGCGCGGAACTCCTTCCCGACGGCGCAACCGTACTGACCCACTGTAATGCCGGCGCCTTGGCGACTGCCGGCTATGGAACGGCGCTAGGTGTGATTCGCGCTGCTGTCGAACAAGGGAAGCGGATCACCGTTTATGCTGATGAAACTCGTCCTTTCCTGCAGGGGGCACGCTTGACGACGTGGGAGCTTATGCAGGATGGCATACCGGTGACGTTGATCTGCGACAACATGGCCGGTCACTTCATGAAGCTGGGACGTATTAACTGTGTCGTTGTCGGCGCCGACCGGATTGCCGCCAATGGCGACACGGCTAACAAGATCGGCACCTATATGGTGGCTGTGTTGGCCCAGCGCCATCGCATTCCGTTCTATGTCGCAGCGCCCCTCTCGACCCTAGACCTGACGTTGGAAACCGGTGATGGGATTCCGATAGAGAACCGTGCTGCGCAGGAAGTCACACATATTGCATCTGTACCGATTGCTCCTGCCGGTGTCAACGTAGCCAATCCGGCCTTTGACGTGACACCACACGATTTGATTACGGCGATTATTACCGAGCGTGGAGTCGCCTATCCTCCCTTTACTGCATCATTACGCCAGTTGGCAGCTAGCACCTGAAAAACACGCATGTTTTCGCTGGGACAAAAAGTCGGGCAGTTGTTGTTCATTGGCTTGCCTGGTCCAACCTTAGATGCTGACTCGCAGCAGCTTATCAAGACCATCCAACCGGGCGGCATTGTTCTCTTCACCCGTAACCTGGAGTCTCCGCAGCAAACGGCAGAACTGACAGCCGACATCCGCCGTTTCAGTCGGGTTTTGCCACTGATCTCCATTGACCAGGAAGGAGGGCGGGTGGACCGCCTCCGCCACCTGGCCGGACCCATGCCTTCGGCAAAACAAATCTCACGCGCGGACGATGCCAAACTGGCTTTTGAACTGGGCGTGGTAACGGCGGATTTGCTTCGGCTGCTAGGCTTCAACATGAATTTTGCCCCAGTGCTCGACATTGAAGTGCCCCATGACCAGCCCAACGGGTTGGAAGAGCGCTGCTGGGGCAGGCAGGCGATGACGGTCATCCGTTTTGCCGGAACCTATCTCGAAGGCCTGCAAAACCACGGTATTCTTGGGTGCGGTAAACACTTTCCAGGCCTAGGGGACACCACAGTAGATTCCCACCACGCCCTGCCTATCGTCAATCGTTCTGAAAAACAGCTTTTGGCAGAGGATTTACGAGTGTATGCCGACCTATTTGGCACGCTTTACACCCGTGTTCCAGCCGTGATGACGGCCCATGCCAGCTATCCGGCCTTTGATGGCCACAGCGGCATTCCGGCTTCCCTGTCCCATAACATCGTCACCGACCTGTTGCGCAAACGCATGGAATTCTCTGGTGTCGCTATATGCGATGATCTTGAGATGAACGCTATCCAGAAAACGGTCGAGTTTTCGGAAGCTGTTGTCCGGGCCGTCGAGGCCGGTAATGACATGCTCCTGATCTGTAGTCGTCCTGACCTGGCGTACGAAGCACAAGCAGCGCTGGTGCGCGCCGTGGAGTCAGGGCGCATCCCCCGTCCGCGTTTAGAAGCCTCGATTGACCGTATCGCTAAAGTCAAAGCCATGGCCATGGCACCTTACCCATACAGCGCAGAAGCTTTCCGCCGGGCTACCGAGCGATTGGCCATGATTTACCGAGCTGCAGTAGGACTGGCTACGTCGCAGGAAACCCTATCCTGACAAAAGTCTGACAAATGACATTGGTTGCGCAGCGTTGGCTTCGGTTTCTAGTCCTAGCCGGCGTGCTGGTTACAACAACCTACCTTGTATCTTACTTTGTCACATGGCGTGTGCCGCCCCGGCCGCCAAACACGGGGCGTCGTGACCTGACCCCAGACATTGAAGTTGTTTCAAAAGACTTCCAGTACCTTCACAAAGAAGGTGACATCACCCGGCTCATCCTCCGGGCTGAGCGGGATACAGCTTTTGTGGATGGGCGGCACAAACTCGAGGGCGTCGAGTTGCAGACATTTGACGCCCAGGGGCAGCCCACAGGCAAGCTGATAGCTGAAACATGCGACTACGACCCAACGACGCGAATTGCAGAGTTCAGAGGCAACGTTGTGCTGACAACAAACCAGGGCCTTATCATCAAAACCGCATCTATTCGCTATGACCGCGAGGCTGAAGCCGCAACCACGTCCGACCCGGTGCAGTTTGTGCGCGGGCGCGTAAGCGGTAAAGCCATTGGAGCGCAGTTTGACGGCAACGCCGACCGACTGGTGTTGGAAAAGGACGTGCACACGACCGTTGCCCCTGAACATTCAACCCAGCCAACGACGGTCATTACCGCTGGCCGGGGTGAATACCTGGTCCGGGAAAAACGCCTTGTGCTTAGCCGCGGGGCGCAAGTGACACAACGCGGGGATGCCCTCGCTGCGCAAACCCTGATTGCCCAACTCGATGACACCCAGCGCCTCCGTCGAGTCGAAGCACAGACGGCGGCCACCTTGCAGAGTTCCGGAAAGGGCTTTGTTCTGACGGCCCATGCGTTGACCTTCGACTTCGACCCCCTAGGTGGTCTGACGCAAGTCGTCGGTGCAGGGCAACCCGTCCTCAAGCAGCAAACTGATGCCGAACGCCGTGAAGTCACCGGAGAGCGTCTGGAAGCGTCCTTTACCCGTGGCGCGAGCGCTAGTGAAATCACACGGGCGCAGGCAACAGGCAATGCACGCCTGCACATCGAGCCGATCAGTGCCACGGCGGGTAGGATGCCGGAGCAGAAAAGACTTCAGTCGGACACACTGCGCGTGACCTTCGCCCCAGGGGGGCAAGCCATGCAGAGCGCCGAGGCAGAGGGGGCTGTCGTCTTGACCGTGATCCCACAGGCGCCGACGCCGCGCAGCGAAAGGAAAACCCTCCGTGCGCCACATCTTACAGCGACCTTCTACCCTGACGGGAAAGTACGAGCCTGTCTTGCTACCGGTGGGGTCGAGGCACAAACCGAACCGGCTCTGGATAATGTACCGTGGCTTCCCCGCAAAACAACGAGCGAACAGGCAGAAGTCACCTTCGATCCTGCCCATGGTGAACTGGTGCACATCGTTCAGACCGGTCAGGTCACGTTTGAAGAAGGACCGCGCCATGCCCGGGCTGACCAGGCTACGTTTATCCGAGCGCAAGAAGTGATTCGGCTACGTGGTCGCGAAAAGCGTCCGGTCGTATGGGATGCGACCCTGCGAGTCGAAGCCCAGGAACTCGACTTGTCAACAAGGGGACTGTCCCATGTGGCCCGTGGCAACGTGCGCACGACATACTACGAAGCCCGTCAAACCGGTAACGTTGGGATGTTTGGGCAACCAGCAGCACCTGTTTTCATCACGGCGCAGGAAGCACGTGTCGAACCACAACGGGCCGTCTTTATCGGCGAAGCGCGCTGTTGGCAGGGAGATAGCTTCGTGCGCGGTGACCGGTTGGAGCTGTTCAAAGCTGACCGCCGTATGACGGCAACCGGGCACGTCTCTACGGCCTTTTACCGGTTAGCCCGCAAATCCACTTCCACCACCGAAGATGTCCCGGTGTTTGGCGCGGCGCAGGTCTTTACCTACAGCGATGCGGAGCGACGGGCCCACTACACCGGAGATGTCAAGTTGACGCAGGGCGACATGACGCTGACGGCAGAGGAAGTTGACATCGAGCTGGCTGCGCGTGAGAACCGGTTGGAGCGCATGACGGCCGCCAACCATGTGATCATCGTCCAGCCTGGCCGCCGGGTGACGGGTGATCTTGCCCGATACACGGCGGCCGATGACCGCTACGTTGTGGTCGGTAATCTCGCCCGTGTCGAGGATATTGAGCGCGGAGTGTCCCTGGCGCCGGAGATTTCCTTTGTCAAATCGGAAGGGAGCGTCCGGGCTTCAGGCAGCGCAAAAGGTCAGCGCATCCGCACAACCTATCAGCTCAAGCCATAGACTGCTACGACGCCGTCAGGCGAGCTGAAACACGGCGCGCAGTTCGCCGGCCAGTTGCTGGCGGTGGGTCAGAATGGGCTGGCTGTACTTTTCCCTAAGCGCTGCGTACTGTTCAACATCAAGCAGCCCCAGTTGCCGGAGTGCCTCTAGCACAACAGTGTTACGGGCGCGAAAGCTGTCACCGTCCTCAATTTTGACCGCTAGACCGAGTGCATCGGGAAAGCGATCGCTTGCCGGAACGGCAACGACGTGGACACCTTCAGCGCCGACTTTTGAGAGCAGTTGTCCCGGCACAGCGCGCATCAAATCTGTGTCAATGCGTTCTGTTCCGCCGATGAGTTCGGGATGCTCCAGCATAGCTCCTGCTACTTGGCGGCTTTCCTCGGGGTAAGGTGAGTGGGCAAAGAGCCGGGCATAACCAACGGCCAGCTTCCAAAGCGGTACGGCCCATGTCGGCACAGTGCAACCATCAAGCCCACTGGGCATAGCTTCTACCGCTACACCACACATTGTGGCGATGATGTCGGCAATCGCGGTCTGAATTGGGTGGGTAGGGGTCTCGTAGTCAGCCGTTGGAAAGCCAGCTGCAAGGCAGCCGGCTAGCATACCGGCATGTTTGCCAGAACAGTTGTTGTGTAATGCCGTAATGGTGACACCGGCAAGACGGCGAGCCGCAGCGCGGTTGAATGGCGGATGCGTGCCACACCGAAGAACATCCACCGTGAGTCCGAGTCGGCTAAGCAATCCAGCGACAACGGCTGTGTGTTCCGGCTCGCCGTTGTGCGAAGCAGCCATAATGGCCAGTTCCTGGGTGGTGATGGCGAAGCGTTTGGCCGCACCGGTACGCAGCACGGCTATGGCCTGGAAAGGTTTGGCTGCCGAGCGGAGGAAACAAAGCCAGTTCGGATCACCTACGGCAGCCACGATCTGTCCGGTGGCGGTCGCTGCCACGATAGCGCCTCGGTGACGAGACTCAACGGCTGAGCCACGCCAGACCTCCACAAGAATCGGTGCGACTTGGTTTGGTGATGAGGAATGTGCTGACACGGGCTTCAAACCATGTGGTTGGCAACGATACGTCCTACCAAGTCGTAAGTGTGGGTGGCTGTGATCTCGACCGGAACGAGATCGCCGGGTTGTGGTGGGGCAACCCCTTCTGGTGCATCAGTAATGAGCACCCGTCCATCAATGCCGGGTGCTTGAGTTGCCAGCCGGCCCTGCCAGATGAGGTCGCTGTCTTCAGAAGGGCCCTCAAACAAGACTTCGACGACGCGGCGTTTGAACTGCTTGAGACGCTGTTTGGAAATTTGTGCCTGCAAGCGCATAAGCCTTGCCCGGCGGGTTTGCGCCGTGCGGGGAGGTACTTTGTCCGGCAGGTCAAAGGCAGGCGTGCCTTCTTCGTCTGAGTAAGTAAAGACACCGACCCAGTCAAAGGCTTGACTTGCACAGAAGTCAAGTAACACCTCGAAATCTGCCTCGGTTTCGCCCGGGTAGCCAACGATGAAGGTCGTCCGCAAGGCCACTCCTGGAACCCGCTCACGAATGCGCGCAATGAGCTTTTCCATCGACGACCGCGATCCTGGTCGCCGCATAGCATGCAACATCCGCGTCGCTGCATGCTGAAGTGGCATGTCAATGTAGGGACAAAGCTTCGGTTCACTGGCCAGCACATCAAGCAGTGCGTCGCTAATGCGGGTGGGGTAGGCGTAAAGGAAGCGTATCCAGGTGATGCCTTGTACGCGGGTAAGGGTGCGCAGCAGGTCGGCTAGTCCATGTTTCAAACCTAGGTCTTCACCATAGCTTGTCGTGTCCTGACCGATGAGAATGATTTCCTTGACCCCTTCATCGGCTAGTTGTTCAACTTCAGCAAGGATTGAGCTTGGGCGTCGGCTACGCAAATTGCCGCGCATTTGGGGAATTGCGCAGAATGCACAGGGATGGTCGCACCCCTCAGCAATTTTGACATAGGCGTAATGCTTAGGGGTGGTCCGGTAGCGCGGTGTTGTCTCGCTGTAGAGGTAGTTGGCGTCTGACCGGTTGTGCTCGGGTGGGGAAACCTTATTTCGCGGACGAAGTGTAACCGGCCATGGCGTGACCGTGGATGCCGGCGTAGCCAGCAGGTGGGGGAGTTGCTCCAGCTCGTTTGTGCCAAGGAAGGCATCCACCTCTGGCAGTTCTGCGTGTAGTTGTTGGCGGTAACGTTCGACTAGGCAACCAGTTACAATAAGCCGCCGACCGGGTCGTTCGCCCTTGAGAGTTGCCATTTCCAGAATAGTGTCTATGGATTCTTGCTTGGCCTCTTCGATGAAACCGCATGTGTTGACGACAATGACATCGGCATTGCTGGCATCGTCAGTAATGGCATAGCCACTCCGAGTCGCAAGGCCGAGCATGATTTCACTGTCCACTAAGTTTTTGGGACAGCCCAGGCTGATCATACCTAGGCTTGGTTTAGAAGCAGTCATGATGGCCTCTCTGTAGATCAACGTTGCTCGTCAAGACCCATAATTACCACTGAGAAGCGAAGCCAGATAGGCAAGACTGCCAAGAGGTGAGCGCGTTTCACCGAAACAACCGTCACCACGAAGCCGTAAGTATCCAGTAGCCAACGGCTGACGTTCAATGGCATGCCGGATGGGAGGTTCTTTCAACCTAGAAGGGATAGGTTCGCCGGCACGAGTGAGGGCAATAAGCACCAGGGTAGCGCGCTCGAGGTCGTCTCGGCGGTGAGCAATGTGCTGAAGAAAGGCTTCCGGCGCGCCGCACTGCTTAGGCTGAAGAGCGTGAGATGGCCATTTAGGAACAGTTTGGGTAAAGAGATACTCAAGCGTATGGCGGTTGCCGACAAACAGCCAGTTGTCTAGAAAACACGCTGCTCGTTTGTCGTGATGGGTTGAGGCTGCCAGTAGGATGTCTTTGCCTAAGGTCGAGTGGATAATGTTGGCACCATCTGCCCGCAAGTAGTGCTCAAGGGGTGGCAGAAGTTGGGCACGGTTGCGTACCGGCACCCCAAAAATCAAAGCTGGTGCTTCACCGCCGGGGTTAATAACAAGCCACTGTTCACCAAGACACTCATCGAGGGTTTCGTGAGGGCGAAGGCCGTAGCGTTCACGCAAGCCAGCTACCAACTCACGGCTGAGAAATGCAACCGCAGCCGAGCTGCGAGCGGCAAGGGCAGTTTGCATCCGGTCAAGCGCCGTTAGTGGCTGAGATAGGCCGACGACGGTGAGTTCTCCAGTTGGAAGAAAAAACCGCTCCATATCAGAAGAAAAAGACACCGGACGCAAATGCTCGCGTAAAGCAGTAGCAATGCTCGGGCGAAGCGTCAGATAGTAACGCTCCACGACCTGCCCACCGTAAACGTCTAAGCTGTAACCCAACCCGTCCGAAATCCCGGTAAGCAGAGCCTGCAGGAACGATTGTTGCTCGTCGTTAGTCGAGACCGTATCGTTAGGGCTGGGTAGTCCTTGAGTAAGACGGAGAGCAACTTCTAGGCCGGACGGATTGATGAAGGCAAAAAGCCAAGACCGTTGGCCGTCCACGAACTGCCGCGCTTCTTCAAAGCAGGAGAGCCGGCAAGAGCTGAACGGCGACCGTCGGCAACATCAAGACAGGCCTGAAGAGCAGCTTCATGATTGGCAAGGAAGAGCAATTCGCCGCGTGTAGCTGCCCAGAGTGCTGCTTCAGGACGTGCCGGGTGGCGGAAACACCTTTTTCTGGCCAGCTTCATCAACAAGTTCGGAACACTGCGATTCCTGTCCTAAAAGCTTGCGCGCTACAAGCGGAAGCCATTTCCCTGCAAGCTCAGTGAGTTCTTGAGAGATAGCCCGGTAGCGACACACAGCGTCAGCGGAGTCAGATTCA
>AGQM01001107.1_pt1 | contig 10874 bp, 10 predicted proteins | sample 1512301 | NCBI WGS metagenome assembly AGQM01 (sample SAMN07436262, study PRJNA71319) | hot springs metagenome | isolation source: samples from 5 sites along the outflow channel of Bison Pool, an alkaline... | place: USA: Yellowstone National Park
AAAGCCCGTCCCACTGCCCTATCAGAAAACCTGTAGGGTGGTCTTTGGTGTAAAAACTGCCCTTGATGGAGGGGTGGGAAGGCCGGGTTCCTTGGAAAGGGCATTGGAGGAAAAGGGTATAACCTTTTCTTTTGGGCACTCCATTGACTACTCCCCACGCATTAAAAAAGGCAATATGCCAGAAGGCTACGGATACAGAGACTTGGGCGGATTAACTCTCTTTTCTTACCTTATCTTTGAGTATATCCCTAAGCTAATAACCTTTTCAAAAAGGGAGGACCCATACGGACTTTTGAACCCAAAGGATTGCAAACCAGTCCTTTCGGACCTTCCTGTGCTCGTTTCCACCCCTCTGGGAGAGTTCCCAAGCTACTCCTTTGTCTTGGGAAAGCGGTGGAACCTTGCCTATCCAGACTGCGATAGCATGCTCTCCTTTTATCCCGTGGTGGGCAGGGAACTCAGCTTTTCCATATACAGTCCTCCAAAATTAAACCCTCCACTGGATGCACCCCTCCCAAGGGCGCAGTTGAACCTCAAGGTGGAAGGCAAAAGGGTGCTACTGCTTGTTTATAGAAACGGAAGACTATCGGAGGTGTACGACCAACCTTTGCTTACCCTGAACCTTGAGGAGGAGGGAAGCTATCAGCTAAAGGTTTATAGCTATAAGTTTAAAGCCTTTGGTTTTTACTTTGGGTTGAGGTTCATAGGATGTCTTTCGGAGATAAGGGTTAGATCCTTTTAAGTCCGTTAGCTTGTAGGTTTTCCGTTTGGGAGTATGAAGGCTCTTTAGTACTTTCCCGTTATATAGTCTGCTACAGAGGAGGCGGCGATCGCTTTGGGCTTTACAACTGGCTTTAGCCCCTGTGCCAACACAAAGCCTATCGCCTCTTTGAGGATCACAGAGGAGTTGTGCTGTGGGTTTGGGTTTATGTCTAAATGTACCTCAAAGGGTCTGTTGCCCACCACATCTATGAGCTCCAAAGCGGTGTAAACAGCCCTGCTTACTTCCTCCATGAGCCTTTGTCTTAGGGACCTTATGCGCTTTACTCTTTCCGTCTTCCAAAAGACCTTTGCACCCCTGCATGAATCTATATGAACTACTATCACTATTACAAAGATGGTGCTATCATTTACCTGTCTTGAATCGCAACCCACATATATGGCGGTCTTTTCTGATGTGCTCTTTATAAACTCCCTAACTTCGTCAAAGTTCTTTATCTGAGGCATTGAACTTACCTCTAAACTCTACGGGCTTCACGTAGGTGGGTCTAAAAAGGATCCAATCCTTCAAGTTCTCTGCACTTTTACCATAACATACTTCACACAAAAGCCCTCCTTCCACCAGCTTGGAGTTATCATCACAGCAATCAGTCAGGTTCCAAAACTCGTAGTTATCGTGAAATATGAGTTTTCCGCAACCAAGACAACTATAAAGCTTGCAACCTTTAGAGTCCAAAAACTCCTCCAACTCCTGATCTAAAGGCAACTCTTCTATTTCAAAAACCGTTTTCAAAAACTCCCTTTGTCTTTCAGTTAGTTCCCTAAGTTGCATTGGTATATATTTTATCTCTATGCTGGTAGATGAGTTTGATGTGGCGGTTATTGGTGGTGGTCATGCGGGCATAGAGGCGGCGCTGGCTAGTGCCCGTATGGGTGCCAAGACGGTTATGTTCGTGCTGAACGCAGACACCATCGGACAGATGTCCTGCAACCCTGCCATAGGTGGCGTAGCAAAGGGTATTGTAGTGAGGGAGATAGACGCCCTTGGTGGAGAGATGGGAAAGGCTATAGACCACACGGGCATTCAGTTTAAGATGTTAAACACCCGTAAGGGCAAAGCGGTTTGGTCTCCGAGGGCTCAGGCGGACAAAAAGGCATACAGGGAGTATATGAAGAGGGTTTGCGAAAATCAGGAGAACCTTCACATAAAACAGGACGAGGTTGTGGATATTATCGTGGAAAACAACCGAGTGGTGGGAGTGAAAACTCGCCTTGGGCTTGAATACAAAGTAAAGGCTGTGGTGGTCACCACGGGTACTTTCTTGAACGGAGTTATTTACATAGGCGATAAAACCTTTCCGGGCGGTAGGGCTTGGGAGCCAAACTCCACCGGACTGGCAGACTTTTACAAAAGGCACGGCTTTCCACTAATGAGGTTCAAAACGGGTACTCCCGCACGGTTGGACAAAAGGACCATAGACTTTTCCGCCATTGAGCCCGCACCGGGGGATGACCCACCCCCAAAGTTCTCCTTCTGGACAGAGCCCGTGGGAAGCTACTGGTTTGAAAAGGGTAAACCCCAAGCCCTCTGCTGGATCACTTACACCACTCCAAAGACCCACGAGATCATAAGAAAGAACCTTCATAGAACTGCCCTCTACGGTGGGCTAATAAAGGGCATAGGACCAAGGTACTGCCCCTCCATAGAGGACAAGGTGGTAAAGTTCCCCGACAAGGAAAGACATCAAGTATTTTTGGAACCTGAAGGCTGGGACACCATAGAGATCTACCCCAACGGACTTTCCACCTCCTTACCGGAGGAGGTTCAGTGGGAGATGTACAGGTCTATCCCTGGGCTTGAAAAGGTGGAGCTGATAAGACCAGCTTATGCCATAGAGTATGACGTAGTGCCCCCAACAGAACTGTATCCCACCTTGGAGACCAAGAAAATAAGAGGACTCTTTCATGCGGGTAACTTTAACGGCACCACAGGATACGAGGAAGCGGCAGGACAGGGCATTCTCGCTGGCATAAACGCTGCCTTGAGAGCCTTTGGCAAAGAGCCCATATATCTTAGAAGGGACGAAAGCTACATAGGAATAATGGTGGATGACCTTACCACAAAGGGTGTGACGGAACCCTACAGACTTTTCACCTCACGTTCTGAGTATAGGCTTTACCTGAGACAGGACAATGCCATTTTGAGGCTCGCCAAGCTGGGAAGAGAACTGGGGCTTTTGACGGAAGAACAGTATAAACTGGTAAAAGAATTGGAAAGTGAAATTCAAGCTTGGCTTGAGTTTTACAAGGGGTATAAGGTCTCTGTTGCAATAGGTTCCGATGTTAGGGCTTACAGTCTTTCTCAACTCTTGACCTCTGAGCGTTCCATCTGGGATCTAAAGGAACTTGGAGTTAGCGTGCCAGAGCATCCTTACGTGGCGGAGGAGGTGGAGATCCAGCTAAAATACGAACCATACATAGAAAGGGAGAGAAAGTTGAACGAAAAATTAAAGAAGCTTGAGGATACACCCATTCCAGAGGATACAGACTACGACAAGGTACCCGGGCTCACAAACGAGGCGAGAGAAAAGCTCAAAAAGTTCAGACCGCTGACGGTGGGGCAAGCTAGCAGGATAGACGGCATCACACCAGCCACCATAACAGCCTTGCTAGCATTTTTAGGCAAGCTAGACTGAGATGCTACTTATTGCCATAGTTCTTTACATACTTCTCACCTTAGCCATAGGGGTCTATGCAAGCACCTTTGTAAAGAACTCAAAGGATTACCTTTTGGCGGGGAGAAATCTTCCCTTCTTTATGGCTACCTTTGTTGCCTTTGCTACCTGGTTTGGTGCAGAAACCGTTTTGGGGGCATCCTCCCAGATGGCAAAGGAAGGGCTTTGGGGAGTGATAGAGGACCCCTTTGGTGCAGCCCTCTGCCTAATATTGGTGGGTTTATTCTTTGCCAAGCCTCTGTATAGGCTTAACCTTTTGACCTTTGGGGATTTTTACAAAAGGTTTTACGGCAGAAAGGCGGAAATTGTGGCGAGCCTTTTGATCATAGCGTCCTACTTTGGTTGGATCGGTGCCCAGATGCTTGCCATAGGCTTGATCCTAAGCATAACCACCGGTGTTAGCGTAAAGCTTGGAACTGTTATAGGTTCTTTGGTGGTGGTCTTTTACACATTCTTGGGTGGCATGTGGGCGGTTTCCCTTACGGATTTTATCCAAACCATAATGATCATAGTGGGACTTTTGTTTGCCCTGTATGAAGTTTCTCAGGGCTTTAGTCATATCCCTCAGGTTTTGGCGTCCCAACCGCCGGAGTTTTACAAGTTCTTTCCATCCTTAAACCTTCAAGAGTTTTTGCTCTTTATCACCGCCCTTATTACCATAGGACTTGGTTCCATACCCCAGCAGGATGTTTTCCAAAGGGTTATGTCCTCTCGCTCGGAAAGGGTGGCAGTCTATTCTTCCATCACTGCGGGCTTTATGTATCTGACCATTGCCTTTATCCCTCTTATCCTTGCCATCTTTGCAAGGGTAAAATACCCGGAGCTTTTGGAACTTGACGCCCAACTGATGCTTCCCACGCTGATTATGGAGCATACATCCACTTTTACAAAGGTTCTGTTCTTTGGGGCACTGCTCTCTGCCATAATGAGCACGTCAAGTTCTGCCATTCTTGCACCTTCTGCAATCCTAAGTGAAAACCTTCTGAGACCAATGTTTAAAAACCTCTCCGACAGGGGCTTCCTTTGGCTCACTAGGTTTTCTGTGATTTTGACAAGCTTTGTTTCCCTTCTCTTTGCCCTCAGTGGAGAGTCCATCTTTCACTTGGTGGGAGACTCTTCCGCCCTGAGCTTGGTGTCTTTGTTTGTTCCCTTGGTGGCTGGGCTTTACTTCAAGGGTTCTAACCAATACTCCGCAGTAGTCAGCATGGTTTCGGGCTTTTTCGTCTGGGCAGTTTTAAACTATGGCTTTGAGTATGAGTTTTCCCTCCTTGCGGGGCTTTTCACGAGCCTCTTTGCCTATCTTTTGACTTCTCTCTTAAGCACCGTATTTAGCAAGGCGCAGGGAGTGGGCCAGCATAAGGTTGATTAACTTTTTAGCTGGGAATATGCCGAGCTCTCCCTTAAGGCACTCCCTCTCGGTAAATCTCTGGGAAGTTCCCCCGAGCACATAGTCGGACTTCAAAAGCACCGGAACAGGATGCCAAGAGTGTCCTTTGAGCACGGAGGGCGTAGAGTGGTCTCCTGTGATCACCAGAACGCTCGGCTTTAGTTCAAGGATCTTTGGAAGGTTTTTGTCAAACTCTTCTATGACCTTGACCTTTCCTTCCCAGTTTCCGTCCTCACCGTAAGAGTCTGTCTTTTTTATGTGCAAGAAGAAAAAGTCATAATCGTTCCAAAGGCCTCTCAAGGTTTCTATCTCATCCTCTATAGAAGAACCTTCAAAGTTTATAACATCCATTCCCACCAAGCTGGCGAGCCCCCTATACATAGGATAGACCGCAATAGCACAGGCTTTCAGCCCAAACCTCTCCTCAAAACCCTTCATCTTTGGCTTTTGGGAAAAGCCCCTCAAAAGCACATAGTTTGCCTTTGGCTCATCCCTTAAAAGCTCGCCCACCTTATGCACGAACTTTTCCACTACCTCGGCCACCCTTTGGGCGTTGGCATTCAGGGCTATGGGTTTTAGGGGCTCCTTTCCTTCCTTTTGGGGGTCAGTGTCCTTTATTTGGTCTGAACCTTCGGGCAGTGGATGCGGAAACCTTAGCACCAGCGCAAACCTGTGCTCCATTCCCGGTTCAATGATCACCTCAACCCCGTCTATTTCCTTTATGTTTTCCTTGATCCTTTGGGTTATTCTTCTGTTTTCTTCCGTGGCAATCCTGCCCGCCCTCCTGTCCTTCACTATAGGCTTGCCATCTACATACTCTACCGTTGCGTAGTTTCCTCTTACGGCGATGTCTGTGTCCTTTACCTCAATGCCAAGCCCAAGGGCTTCAAGGATGCCCCTTCCTATCTGATACTCAAGGGGGTCGTAGCCAAAAATACCCAAGTGTCCGGGACCACTGCCGGGCGTGATGCCATAATCCACCGGGATATGAAGACCTAGGGCACTTTCCTTTGCCAAACTATCAAGGTTTGGCGTGTGGGCAAGCTCAAGCTCCGTTTTGCCATCCTTTACAGGAAGTCCACCAATTCCATCAAGAACTACAAGCAAAAGCTTGCTGTTGTTTTTCTGAATAAGTTTTTCAAGCATGATAATAATTTTAAACATCATGGACATAAGAATATATCTTCCTCCCTCAATGGGCTACATGCAGGAATACACAAAGGACAAAAAGAAGCTTGCCCAGGAGTTTGAGGCGATCCTGTTGAAGGAGGTTTTGAAGGAAGCCTTCAAAGGATTTATGAACAATAAAAGCTTTCAGGAAGGGTTATACTACGATGCCTTTTTGGAGAACTTGAGCAGACACTTAGCCCTTAATGGAGGTGTGGGCATAGCCTAGTTCATCCTCAAAAACCTAAAAGATTGAGCTATCTATCGGAAATACTCAAATACTTGCTTAGCCCTTCAAAGATCTTCTCTGGCTCCACCTTATACTCTCCCTTTTCCAGCTTTGCCTTTATCTCTGAAACTTTGCTCTCTAGTTCTGAAAGGTCGGGTTGTGGTCTTTTCTTTGCCACCTCTGAAAGCTCAACCTTTACCACCTCTTGTTCTTTAACCTCTGCGGGCTTTTCTCTGCTCTTTTTCTCTTGCTTAAGGATACTGTTTACCAGGTTCCACAAATCCACCCTTTCTATCATGATATTATCGTATTTTTTAAGGGAAGTTTAAGCTAAAGATGGACAGCGTAGAAAAGGCGAAAAAGCTCATAGAGGAGCTAAAGGAGAATAACCATCTCAAGCTTAGAAGAAGTTTTGGAGTAGGACTGTATCTTTTTAACCTTCTGAAGAACAGACTTTCAAACAGCCATTTGGAGCTTTTAAAAAAGTTTGACGCCATGCCCTTTCCCAAAAAGGTTGCCATACTTCAGGAGATAGAGCAGGCATTAAACAGGGAGGAGCTCGTTCCAACGGTTTCTTTTGATGAGTATCCCAAAAAGCCCATAGAGAAGTTTTTTATCCATATTGAGAGCCTGAAGGTTTTAGACTCAAAGGAAAAGAAGCTTTTAAAGTCTTTGAACATAAAAGACCTGTATTCTGCCCTTTGGTATGTACCCGTAAGGTATGAGGACCGAAGGCTAAACACCTCCATAAAAACCTCCATTCCCGGAAAGGCGGTTGCCCTAAAGGTCAAGGTGGTGGAAAGTGCATGGGAGCCAGATGCCAAGTATCCCATCTCTGTGCTCTGTGAAGATGGCACCGGCTACCTTAGTCTAAAATACAGGTTCAAGGATAAAAGGGCGCTTTTAAGCTTCAAAAAAGGCACAGAGCTTATAGTCTACGGAAAGCTCATGGAGTACAAGGGAGAAAAGTATATGGTCCATCCGGAACTGCTGAAGGAAGAAGAAGCTGGCAAAGTTCTGCCCTTTTATAACATAAGGGTAAAGTCTGCGGAAAGCATGTCTGCCAAGCTAAGGCACAAGAAGGTAAGACAAGCCATTCAAAAGCTGTTGGAATACCTACGATACATGCCCGAATACTTACCCGAGGAACTTTTAAAAAAGCACAACCTTTACAGACTGCCAGAAAGTTTGTATTTCTTGCATGCTCCCCATCAGTGGGATGAAAGGTTAAACGGTTGGGATAGCCCAGCCCACCATCGGTTGATATACGAAGACCTTCTTCTTTTCCAGCTTGCCCTCCAGCTTAAAAGAAAGGAGATAAAATCCCTAAGGGCACCAAAGCTTTTAAGGGCAGAGGAGCACATACAGGAGTTTTTAAGAAGCCTTCCTTTTGAGTTAACCCAAGCCCAGCTCAGGGTCCTAAGAGAGATTTTGGAGGATGTAAAGCAGGAGACACCAATGAACCGGCTTTTGCAAGGAGATGTGGGAAGCGGAAAAACGGTGGTTGCAATGGCTATCTCCTACGCCTTTGCCAAAGAGGGTTATCAGTCCGCCATAATGGTGCCCACTGAAATACTGGCTTACCAACACTACGAAAACTTTAGAAGGTTTTTAGAGCCCCTTGGCGTTAAGGTGGGACTTCTTACTTCCTCGGTAAAAACCGCCCAAAGGAGGAGCCTGCTGAGGCATATAAGAGAGGGCAATATACAAGTGGTAGTGGGGACCCACGCCCTCATACAGGAGGGGGTCAGTTTTAAAAGCTTGGGTTTTGCAGTGGTTGATGAACAGCACCGCTTTGGTGTTTTGCAGAGGAAAAGGCTCCTTGAAAAGTCAGAAGAATTCTTCCCCCACCTTCTTGTAATGTCTGCCACACCCATTCCGAGGACCCTTGCCCTTTCCCTGTATGGAGATTTGGACATCTCAATAATAGACCAAATGCCCGCAGGCAGAAAGCCCGTAATCACAAGGCTGTTTTTTGAGTCCGAGATGGAAAAGGTTCTAAAGTTCATCACGGAGGAGCTTCAAAAGGGACACAAGGCGTACGTTATATACCCCGTTATAGAGGATTCTCCTAAGCTTGAGCTAAAGTCTGCGGTAAAAGAGTTTGAACGGTGGAAAGCCCTCTTCCCAGATAGGAAAGTTCTCCTGTTACACGGAAGGCTCAAAGACGAGGAAAAGAAAAGGGTAATGGAGGAGTTCAAGCAGGATGGGGACATTCTTGTTTCCACAACGGTGGTGGAGGTGGGAGTGGATGTGCCAACTGCAACGGTTATGGTGATAGAATCCGCCCACCGTTTTGGGCTTTCTCAGCTTCATCAACTTAGGGGAAGGGTAGGTAGGTCCCAGCTTCAGTCCTTTTGCTTCCTTGTGGTTCCAGACCAGATGCGATACGACCAAGAGGGCTTGAAAAGGCTGAAGGTTTTAGTGCAAACTAACGATGGTTTTAAAATAGCGGAAGAGGACCTGAAGATGAGGGGTCCGGGGGAGCTTTTGGGAGAGAGCCAGTCTGGATACTTTGGTTTTTGGGTCGCGAACCTCCAGAGGGAAAGGGATAGGCGCTTCCTTGAGGTGTGTAAAAAAGATGCACAGGAGCTTTTAGAAAAAGACCCATACCTTGAAAGATATCCAGAGCTAAGGCAAGTGCTCTTTTACAGGTATTCGGAGGGGATAATAGCACCCCCTTGACATCCTCTAAAAGGGGTATATAATGATAGATACGAATTGGAGGTTTGGGGATTAGAAACTCCCTCCCTCCCCCTCCCTCCCCAAATTTGTTTGCCCCACCGCCAGGTGGGGCCTTTGTAAAAATGAAATTCCCAGAGCTGATCCCAGCAAAGTTCTTAAGAAGGTTAAACAGGTTTGTGGGAGAGGTATCCCTTGAAGGCAAAAGAGTTTTTGCACACATAAGAAATACTGGGAGGTTGACGGAGCTTTTAAAGTCGGGCAACACGGTCTTTTTGAAGGAAAAGAACTCGGGGAAGTATCCCTTTGAAGTGCTCTTGGTGGATATGGGAAGCTCGTTGGTTTGCATAGACTCTACCATAACCCCAAAGCTGTACGCAGAGTTTTTGAGTACGCCCGTTAGGTTTGAGCCCAAGTTTGGAGAGCATCGCTTTGACCTCATGTATGACAACAGAGTGGTGGAAACAAAGTCTGTGAATTTAGTAGAAGATGGCGTAGCCCTCTTCCCGGATGCACCTACCGAGAGAGGAAGAAAACACATACAAAAACTCATAGAACTTTCTGAGCAGGGTTTTGAACCTCAGCTAATTTTTGTGGTGCAAAGGGAAGACGCTTTAGCCTTTTCTCCAAACTACAAAGTAGATAAGCCCTTTTCGGAGGCAGTCCACGAATTCTACAACAGAGGGCTAACGGTTAAGGCTTTTTTGTGCAATGTTAGCCTGAGGGAAATCAGCATAAGTAGGGAGATAGAGGTTATATTTTTAAAAGATGGCTGAGATTATAGTTGCACCTCACGCAGGCTTTTGCTTTGGAGTTAGGAGGGCAATAGCCCTCGCAGAAAAGGTTTCTGCAGAAGAGGGTGGCAAAAGGATATGGTCTATGGGGCCTCTCATTCACAACCCTCAAGAGGTCCAAAGGCTGAGGGGTTTAGGTATTGAAGTTATGGCCTCAGAAGAGGACGCTAAAGAAGGAGACACGGTGATCATACGCTCCCACGGAATACCACCTCAGAAGGAAAGGGAACTTTTGCAAAAGGGTTTAAAGCTTGTGGATGCCACCTGTCCCTATGTGAAGGCGGTGCATCAGGCGGTGGAAAAGCTCGTGCAAGAGGGCTACTTTGTGGTGCTGGTGGGAGAAAAAGACCATCCGGAGGTTATTGGCACCCTTGGGTATTTGCAAGAGGCGGGTGGCACAGGTGTGGTAGTGGAAAAGAAAGAGGACTTGGAAAAGCTCAAAAACCTGGAGAGGGTTGGCGTGGTTGCCCAGACTACCCAAAGTGAGCAGTTTTTCAAAGAAGTAGTAGGTGAGCTCGCCCTATGGGTAAAGGAGCTAAAGGTCATAAACACCATCTGCAATGCCACTTCCGAAAGGCAGGAGGATGTTTATGAGTTGGCGGGGAAGGTGGATGTGATGATCATAGTGGGTGGTAAAAACAGTGGAAACACCCGTCGGCTTTATCAAATATCCTCCTCTTTGAACCCAAGGAGCTATCACGTAGAGACCGCAGAAGAGCTTAAGCCCGAATGGTTTGTGGGAGTCCAAAGGGTGGGTATAACCGCAGGTGCATCCACACCAGACTGGATCATAGAGCAGGTAAAAAGCAAGGTTCAAGAGCTCCTGTCATGAAGGTCTTTATGATTGACAACTACGACTCCTTTACCTACAACCTGGTGCAGTATTTTCAAATCCTCGGTGCAGAGGTAGTGGTAAAGAGAAACGACCAAACTACCATTGAGGAGATCAGAGAGTTAGACCCCGATGCCATAGTTATATCCCCAGGTCCCTGCAGTCCAAGGGAGGCGGGCATTTCAGTGAAGGTGGTCCAGGAGCTGTACAGAGATTATCCCATATTGGGCGTTTGCTTGGGGCATCAGTCCATCGGTTATGCCTTTGGGGCAAACATAGTCCGGGCAAAAAGGCTAATGCACGGGAAGACCTCCTTCATTACTCACAC
>AGQM01018502.1_pt1 | contig 10861 bp, 8 predicted proteins | sample 1512301 | NCBI WGS metagenome assembly AGQM01 (sample SAMN07436262, study PRJNA71319) | hot springs metagenome | isolation source: samples from 5 sites along the outflow channel of Bison Pool, an alkaline... | place: USA: Yellowstone National Park
AGGATATAGTTTTANCTCTTCTATACCGCTTCCATCTTTGGCACTAACCAGCACAAAGCTTGGAAATAACTTTTTGTGTCCCTCCCAAAAGCCAAGGTCTGACTTGTTTAAAACCACTATATGGTTTTTATCCTTCACAAGGGAGTAGATGTATAGGTCTTCCTCTTCAAGGGGTTCGTGGGCTTGAACCACAAAGAGTATAAGATGGGCGGTGTTTAGCTTTTGTATGCTCCGTTCTATGCCAATTTTTTCCACTGGGTCCTCGGAATGCCTGATGCCTGCGGTGTCTATGAGGTTTATTGGGATGCCTTCCAAGTTTAAGGGCTCCTGCAAAAAGTCCCGGGTGGTGCCCGGAATGTCCGTAACAATTGCCCTCTGAGTGCCCAGCAATTTGTTAAAGAGGGAGGATTTTCCCACATTGGGCTTGCCCACTATTGCCAAATTGACGCCTTTTCTCAAAAACTCTCCCGTTCGGACTGTGACAAGCAATTCCTCTATTTTGGTTTTTATTTCCTCAAGCTGGCTTTTTATTTCTTCCTCGCTCAGGGTTGGTATGTCCTGTTCCTCAAACTCTATGCTTGCCTCCACAAAGGCACAGAGGTTAAGGATTTTTTCCCTGAGGGGAACAATAAGCTGGGAGAGGTCTCCTCTTAGTTGCCTTAGAGCGCTTTTTAGGGCGAGCTCGGACTTGGCGGATATTAGGTCTCCCACCGNCTCAGCCTGAAGGAGGTCCATCTTTCCGTTCAAAAAAGCCCTTTTGGTAAATTCACCCCGCTCCGCCATCCTCACACCATTCTGAAGAAAAAGCTCCACCACCTTTTTTAATATCAGAGGGTTTCCGTGCAAAAACAACTCCACCATATCCTCACCGGTGTAGCTTTTGGGAGACTGGTAATAGATCATTATGCCCTCGTCTATGGGCTTTCCCTCCGCGTCAAGGACCTTTACCAGATGGGCATACCTGGGCTTTACCTTACCTTTTAGCTCTACAAAGGGCAAGACCTTTTCCAAAACGCCCAGACCGCTGAGCCTAACAACGCCAATGGCACTTTCTCCATAGGGGGTAGCTATGGCTACGATAGGTTCCCTTTGCTTCATAGTAAAAGCCAGCCCGGCGGGAGTCGAACCCGCAACCTTGGGATCCGTAGTCCCACGCTCTGTCCAGTTGAGCTACGGGCCGTCTATCTTAAATTATAAGCGTGCCCGGGGGGACTTGAACCCCCGACCTTGGGTTCCGGAGACCCACGCTCTGTCCAACTGAGCTACGGGCACTATAAAAATAATTTTTCGTTAAAATTTTGACTATGTCAATAAAGTTTGGCACCGATGGTTGGAGGGCGGTAATAGGAGATCAGTTCACCTTTGAAAACGTAAGAAAGGTAGCCTATGCCCATGGGCTGGTGCTCCAAGAGGAGGGTAGAAAGAGGGTGGTGGTGGGCTACGACAGGAGGTTCTTAAGCAAAGAGTTTGCACAGGAGGTATGCAAGGTCTTTTTGACCTTTGGGCTTGAAGCTTATCTTTCGGAGGAAGAATGCACGACACCCATGGTATCCTTTGGGGTAAAGTACCTGGGCTTTGACGGTGGTGTGATGATCACCGCCTCCCATAACCCGGGCAAGTACAATGGATACAAGATAAAGGAATCCTTTGGGGGCTCCGCCAGGGAGGAGTTTGTGAAAAAAGTGGAGGAGCTCGCCAACCGCACGCAGGAGGTAAAGGTAGATAACAAAAAGCCCGAGCTTATAGACCTGAAAGGTCCTTACATTAAAAAGGTCCAAGAACTCATAAAATTAGGGCTCTTTGAAGAGGAGGACCTTTTGGTACACGATGCTATGCATGGCAGTTCGGCAGGACTCTTCTCGGAAGCACTCCTTAACACACCCTTAAGTGTGGTTGGTATAAGGACAAAGAGGGACCCCCTCTTTGGTGGGCATCCACCGGAGCCCATAGAGAAATACCTTGGACCGCTCCTTGATAAGGTGCGTGCCTTGGGGGCAAGGGTGGGCATAGCCAACGACGGCGACGGAGACCGCATAGCCCTCTGCGATGAAAAGGGAAACTTTGTGAATACCCAACTCATATATGTCCTTCTTTTGCTACACCTTTTGAAGAACAAAGGCTTAAAGGATGGCGTGGTGGTAAAAACTGTCTCCACCAGCTATTTGGTGGATCGGATATGCAGGGCGGAGGGTGTTAAGCTCTTGGAGGTGCCAGTGGGCTTCAAGCACATAAACGATGTTCTCTTTAGGGAAAAGGTCATTTTTGGTGGCGAAGAAAGCGGAGGTTATGGAATAATACACTTTTTGCCCGAAAGGGATGGGCTATTTTCCGGGCTCAGCCTTTTGGAGCTCCTATACACCAAGGGAAAGAGCCTTTCCCAAATAGTGGAGGAGGTCTTTGAAACTTATGGCAGTGCCTACTACCTACGGCATGACCTTCATGCGGAGGAAGAGAAAAAGAACAAGCTAAAGGAACTCATAAAAAATCCTCCCTCCCAGCTTGGTGGGTTCAAAGTCAAGGAGGTCATAACAAAGGATGGGCTAAAGCTTGTGTTTGAGGGAGACGGATGGCTCCTCTTGAGGGCTTCTGGCACTGAGCCTTTGATCAGGGTCTATGTGGAAATGCCCACCCAAGAGCAAGCAAAGGAAGTTCTAAAATCTGCCCTTGAGATGTTATAATTCAAAGGTAAGGAGGTAATTGCCATGGGTCAAAGGATAAGTTTTAATGTAAATGGAGTGGAGGTTTCTGGCTATTTAGCGGAGCCTGAAAATATGCAAAAACAGGCACCCCTTATTATGGTCTTTCACGAGTGGTGGGGGCTTGTCAAACACATAGAGGATGTGTGCGACCGCTTCGCCAGGGAGGGCTTTTACGCCTTCGCCATAGACCTATACAAAGGAAAGACTGCGGACAACCCAGAGGACGCAGGAAAGCTGATGATGGACCTTATGCAAAACCGTCTGCAGGAAGCGGAGGACATGGTTAGGGCATCCCTTGAATACTTTAAAAAGGAAGACATAGGCTATGTGCCGAGGGTGGGCGAGTTTATGTTTGGTGCAACTGGATACTGTTGTGGTGGGACGTGCACTTGGTATTTTGGCTCAAGGCTCGAGGACTTTAAAGCCCTTGTGCCATACTATGGTCTATACAAGCTTGCGGAGATTGACTTTTCAAAGATAAAGGCACCAGTCCTTGCGGTGCACGCAGGCATGGACGCTTTTATACCCCTCTCCGAGGTGATGGAAGCCATCCAAAAGTGCAACGAAAACAAAGTAAACGCCCAGTTTTTGATCTATGCGGGCGTGGATCACGCTTTCTTCAACGACACAAGACCGGAGGTCTATCACGAGGAGTATGCCAGGGATGTGTGGCTAAAGACCATAGAGTTCTTTAGAACTCACTTATTATGAACTTAAAGGATAGGCTGATACTTGTTGCCCTATCCATAATCTTTGCCTTTGCCTTTTATGTCTTAGCCATCTACAGAGAGGAGCCCGTAAGTGCGGGCTGGATTTTGCTCTGTGCCCTCTCCCTTTACATTCTGGGCTACAGGTATTACAGCTACTACATAGCCTACAAAGTTTTTGAAGTCTCAGACCAAAATCCAACCCCCGCCCACAGGTTTTACAACGGTTTGGACTATGTGCCCACCAACAAGTGGGTGCTCTTTGGACATCACTTTGCGTCCATCTCCGGTGCTGGTCCTCTCGTGGGTCCTGTCCTTGCGGCGCAGATGGGCTATCTACCGGGTGTTATCTGGATCCCCATAGGTGCGGTGGTGGCTGGTGCAGTCCAAGATATGCTCATTCTTACTATATCCATGCGGATGGGCGGTAAAAGCCTTGGTGCCATCGCAAGGGAGTATTTGGGCAGGTTCGGTGGGTTTTTGGTCCTCTTGGTTATTTACTCCATCCTTATCATTTTGCTGGCGGTTCTTGCTTTGGTGGTGGTCAAGGCTACCGCCATGAGCCCATGGTCTGCTTTTACCTCCTTTGCCACCATTCCCATAGCCATGCTCATGGGACTGTATATGTGGAAGGTCAGACCGGGTGCGGTCCTGCAGGCAACTGTTATGGGTGTTTTCCTTTTGATGCTCTCTTTGGTGCTGGGTAGGTTTGTGGCAACCCATCCAACCCTAAGCAAGCTATTTACCTTCTCGGAGGTTCAAATAGCCTTCGGTTTGATGGTCTATGGCTTTTTTGCCTCAGTTCTGCCCGTGTGGCTTTTGCTGGCACCGAGGGATTACCTCAGCACCTTTATGAAACTGGGCACCGTGATCATCATAGGGCTGGGCGTTTTTATAGCCAATCCAGAGGTCAAGATGCCCGCATTAACTCAATATGCACACACGGGCATAGGTCCCGTTTGGCAGGGCTCCCTGTTTCCCTTTTTAATGATAACCATAGCCTGCGGTGCGGTCTCGGGCTTTCATGCCTTGATATCCTCCGGAACCTCACCAAAGCTTTTGGACAAAGAGAGCCATGTTAGGCTTGTGGGCTACGGCTCAATGCTGGGCGAGTCTTTTGTAGCAATAATGGCACTCATCTCGGCGGTTTCTATGGAGCCGGGGCTATACTTTGCCATAAACAGTCCTGCAAGCGTTATAGGAAAGACAGAAGAGACAGCCGCCCAGATTATCTCCTCCTGGGGCTTTAACATATCCGCGGAGGAGCTAAAGAGGCTCGCACACCTAATAGAAGAACCAACCATCCTCTCAAAGGTTGGGGGTGCCCCCGCCTTTGCCTTGGGCATAGCCCTCATCTTTGCCCGCATAACAGGAGAAGCACTGCTGGCCTTCTGGTATCACTTTGCCATACTCTTTGAAGTGGTCTTTATCCTTACCACCATAGACAGTGGCACAAGGGTAGGAAGATACATCCTTCAGGACCTTTTAGGTGGAGTTATCAAAAGCTTTAGGGATTACTCCAACCCTTGGGCAAACATGACCGCCAGCTTTATAACCGTAGCCCTCTGGGGATATTTTCTGTATGCGGGCGTGATTGACCCATACGGTGGTATAAGGAGCCTTTGGCCCCTCTTTGGCATATCCAACCAGCTTTTGGCTACTACCGCCTTAACCATCGCGGTCCTTTATCTTGCAAAAACTGGTAGGTTTAAATACCTATGGGTGGCAGGTTTCCCAGCCCTTCTGATGGCAATAAATACCATAAGTGCGGGTATCCTCAAGGTATTCCACCCAGACCCACGCATAGGCTTTTTAGCCCACGCAGACTCTGTATCTCAAAAGGTTGCTACGGGAGAACTACCAGCGGGCATAAAATCCTTTGAGATAGCCCAAAGGGTCATAATGAACGACTACACCAACGCCTTTCTTGGGACCTTGTATGTAGCTTTGGTCTCTTTGGTAATACTGCTTACCCTTAAGGAAGTTATAAGCTCATGGCAAAAAAGTTAGTGGTTTTAGGCTCAAAAAACGATGTGTTCTCCTTTCTTTTGGAAGGAGATGAGGTTGTAAAGATACGGCTTGACAGCAAGGATAAAAAGAGGGTTGTGGGAAGCGTCTTTTTGGGAAAGGTAAAAAGATTGGCAAGGGGCATGGGAGGTGTCTTTGTAGATATAGGTTTAGACAGAGAGGCATACCTACCCCTGAAGGGAGAAATGTTAAAGGTTGGAGATTGGCTTTTGGTTCAGGGGGTGAGGGATGAACTGGGAGAAAAGGGTATAAAGCTAACCAACCGTATAAAAATGCCCGGTAAATACATCGTGTATATGCCCGAGACCCAGGAGGTGAAATGTTCTTCAAAGTTATCCACCGAGGATAAGTGCAAGCTTCTGGGTTTTATAAAAGAAGACCTTCAGAATGAGGGAGTAATACTTAGGACTGCTTCCGCTAAGGCAAGCAAAGAGGACATCCTGAGGGAGCTACAGCAATTGAGAGGGCTTTATGAGAACCTAAAGGCAAAGTTAAAAGGCAACAAAAAACCTCAGCTTCTTTTGGAAGAATTGCCTCAACATTTGGGACTGATAAGGTCCCACTGGTCAGACCTTGAGGGTATCTTTTGCAACGACGTTTCACTTTGGCATCAGATATCGAACTTCTTAGAAGGCTTTGAGCCATCTCTCTTGAACAAGCTTTACTATGTGAAAGATACAAGTGCATTAGCATCATCTTTTGGTCTAAGGGAAGCCCTGAAAAAAGCCCTTCAAAAACGCCTCTGGCTAAAGGGAGGAGGCTACATTGTAATAGAAGAAACCGAAGCCATGACTGTGATAGATGTAAACAGTGGAGACCCCTGCGGTGATACCCAGGAGGAGAACGCCCTAAGGACCAACTTGGAGGCGGTAAAGGAGATCGCCAAGCAGATCATCCTAAGGGACCTGGGCGGAATAATAATGATAGACTTTATAGACATGAAGGAACAGGGCAATAAAGATAAGGTGATAAACGCCCTCAAAGAAGCCCTCGGAGAAGACCTTTGCAATGTTCAGATATACGGCTTTACCAAGTTGGGTGTGTTGGAGATGGCAAGAAGGAAAAGTGGAAAAAGCTTAACCCAAATGCTGACGGAGGACTGTCCCCACTGCAATGGTTCTGGCAGGGTAAAGGGAGACAATATTTATGTCCTTGAGCTTGACTTGGATATAGAAAACCATGGCGCTGGTTTTGTGGAGGTTTATGTGCCCAAGGGTAGAAAAGGAGCAGTTGAAAGCTACATAAAGGCAAAGAAAATGGATCATGTAGTTGTCATAGAGGATGAGAACTTAGATTACAATAAGTATGAAATCAGACATGTTAGGTAGGTGGCTTTTTATCGCACTCATCCTATCCCTTCTGTTCTCCTGTGCGAAGGTAACAGAAGAAAAGAGGGCAAAGCTTGCGGTGGAGCTATACTCGGAGGGAATGTCTGCCTATGGCAACGGGGATTACAAAAAGGCTGTGGAAAAACTCAAGGAAGCCCTGAAATATCTTGAAAACTTAACCCCTGCCCAGATAAAAGAGATAAAGTTAGCCATAGGAGAAAGCTACTATTTGGATAAAGACTATGTGAACGCAGTGGTTTATCTTGAAGACTTTCTCTTTAATTATCCAGAGGCGCCCGAATCAGAAAGGGTTCAATACCTACTCATAGACAGCTATATGAAAGTGGCACCAGATGCTTACAGGGATCAAACCTACACATACAGGGCAATAGAAAGGGCTAAAGAGTTTTTAAACAGATACCCAAACAGTGCGTATGCGGACAAAGTGTTGGAAGTGTTAGAAAGGGCTGAAAAAAGGCTTGCGGACCACGAATATCTCGTGGGCAAATTTTACGAAGACTATGGCTACTATTACTCAGCCAGTTTAAGATACAGAGACCTGCTGATAAACTATCCAGAACAGGTCCCTCAGGCGGAGGTTTTTTACAGATACATAAAGTCCCTTCTGTTGGTAGAAAGGCAGGCAGAAAGAAGGAAAAGGGTTTATGAAGGCTGGATCGAAGAGGCAAGAAAGAGCTTGAACTCTGCAGAGGACGAGGAAGAGAAAAAAGCAATTCAAAAGAGAATAGCCTTTTTGGAAGAGCAAATCAAAAGATGGGATGATATGGCAAAAAGTAGTAAAGAGGAAGGTCTCAGGCTTATGGAAAAGTACAAAGAGACTTTTGGAGAGAATACATACTACAGAGAACTGGAAAGGTTGGCTAAGAGATAATGGAGCTTTTGAAAAAGATCGTCCCACTTCTTGAAGAGAAGAAAGGAGAGGATATAGTGGTCTTGGATGTTTCTAAACATACAAACATAGCAGACTACTTTGTTATAGCTACCGCCAACTCCACCGTTCATGCCAGAGCTCTTACGGATTATCTGATTGAAAGCTTAGGTAAAGAGGGAATACACCCAGACCATGTGGAAGGTTTGGAAAATGCCTACTGGGTGCTAATAGACTTTACGGATATAATAGTTCATATCTTCCAAAGGGAATGGAGAGATTACTATGACCTTGAATGGCTCTATTCAACTGCCAGGAGGGTTGAGGTTTGAGATTTATTAAGCTTATTTTCTTAATTCTTCTGATAGCCCTATTTTTGATTTTTGTGTTTCAAAATGCCTTAATTGTGGAGGTTTCTTTCTTTAATTACAAAGGCTACGCCCCCCTCTTCGTGCTGGTTCTTTTTAGTATCTTTCTTGGTTTTCTTTTTGCCTTTTTCTACTTTATGCCAAGGGAATGGTCCCTAAGGAGAATTGTGGGAGACCTCAAAGAGGGCGTTGAAAGGCTAAACAGGGGGCTCTTTTTAAAAGCGGAGCAGAGCTTTCAAGGAAACCCTTTTACGGAAACCCTTGCGTGCTTTGGTGCCTACGAAAGGGAAGATATCAACAAACTTCTGAGCCTTTCCAGTCCCATCTGTGCGTTCATGCTTTTAAAACTCCATCGTATAGAAGAGGCACAGGAGAAGTTCAAGAGGATTATAGAGCAAGAGCCTGATAACCTTTTGGCATTAAAAGGGCTAAGGGATATTAACTTTTTGAAGGGCAACCTAAAAGATGCGGTGGAGCTTCAGGAGAGGGTATTAAAGAACTGTGAAAAGTGGGACAGGGAAAACCAAAAAAAGATTCTGGCTGAACTGCTGGCAAGCCTTTATGTAACTTCCAAGGATGGAAATCATGCGGAAAGAGCCTTTGACTTATACAGAACTCCTCTAACTTACTCCGCACGCATACTTGCCCTTGCTGACTCAGAAAAGGAAAGGGATGCAATAAAGCTCTTTGAAAGGAGCTTTGAGGATGGGTTTCACAACCACATTTTGATGATTTTGGTAGGAAAAGAAGCTTTACTTACAAAGCTTATGGACATCATAGAAAGGCGAAGGGAACAGATAGACACGGTGGTTCTGGTTTTGGTTTATCTACGGTTGGGTCTTTTTTCTAAGGTTAAACCTCTTTTAGAGAGCTTGCCAGACTATTACAGGACTTTGGCTATATCTTCCCTCTCCCATCGGGAAGAGGACAGGATGTGTGCAAAAATATTGGAAGAGTCTTTAAAAGCTTGGGAATGTGTTTGTGGAACACGCTACAAAGAATACACGCCCATGTGTGCAAACTGTCTAAGATGGAATAAGATAGAATTAAAACCATAAAAGGAGGTATGCGCTATGTTTAGAGCCCTTTGGACTTTAGCCTTTGGGATGACCGCCCAGCAAACAGACCTTGATGCGATATTAAAAAATGGAAAGAAGGCTAACCATTAGGACCTGGTTGTTGCTGGGCTTGATCTTTTTGCTCGTTATTTTTATGCTTGCACTGAGCTATAGGACGTTCGCATTAAGAGAATCAAAAAGCAAAGCCTTAGCCATCGCAGAGTTGGTCAGAGATACCATAACCTCATACATGGTAATGGGTGTTATGGACAGGAGAGATGAGTTTCTTAGCAGGATAGTGGAAATTCCTGGAGTAGAAAGTGTAAGGGTTATAAGAGGTGAAAGTGTTATTAAACAGTTCGGTCCAGGTAGCTTACTGGAAACTCCACAGGATGACCTAGAAAAAAAGGTCCTTGCAGAAGGGAAAATCGTTGAATTCTTGGAGGAAGGTATTGGAAAGGCTACCTACAAGGTAGTCATACCCTATAAGGCGGTGCCCACAAAGGGTATCAACTGTCTAAACTGCCATCAAGCAAAGGAGGGAGAGGTTCTTGGTGCTATAAGTATAACCATGGATATAACTCCCGTAAGAAATGTATCGTTAGTCCTTCTTCTTGCTTCGGGTCTTATCTTTCTCCTTGGAATGATCGGTGCGGGTGTCATTCTCAAAAAATTCTTTCAACCATATGTGAAGCTTATGGAACAAATAAAATATGCAGCACAAAGGGCAAAGAACGGAGACTTCACTTGTAGGATAGAAACTGAGTTGAAGGACGAAGCTAAAGATTTGGCAAACAATATAAACAGAACTTTTGAACATCTTGACGAAATACTGGGGGAGATAGAAGAGAAGGTCAGGGCTATGATAGGGTATAGTGTTCTTAAGACGGGGGATGTGCTGAGCGATACTTCCAAAATGGTGGATGAACTATTGAGAATATACAAATTCAAGAGGATAATAGAGAAAGATAAAACAAAGCAGGATGTATATAAACGCCTTATAGACATATTCGCAAATTATATGAGCTTGGATAAGTTTTCCTTCTACGAGGTTGACCCAAAGGGAAACCGTATCAAACCTGTATGGGTGGAGGGTATGGAAAGCTGGTGCAATAAAGTTATATATAATAACGCGGACGAATGCAGGGCAAAGAGAACGGGTATGCCCGTGGATTCAAGAGAATTTATCTGCGTCTGTCCAAACTTCATAGACAACGAAGCATGCACCTCTGGTAGGCTAAGGTATTACTGTATTCCAGTTTATTTGGGCGGTAAAGTAGGAAATATCTTTCAGATTGTGTATGAAGCGGAGATACAAGAATTCATAGAGCTCCTAATTCCTTACATTAAAGGCTACCTAAATGAATCTGCTCCCGTCTTAGAAGCAAGGACATACATGGACCTGTTAAAGGAGCAGGCAATAATAGACCCCCTTACTGGTTTATACAACAGGAGGTTTTTGAAAGAGACCATAAACACCATTACCGCCCAGATAAAAAGAAGTGGCACAACCCTTGGCATATTGGCTATAGATGTGGATTACTTCAAACAGGTCAATGATACTTACGGACACGACGCGGGGGATAAGGTGCTTGTGGAAGTGGCAAAAACTATAAAGTCCTCAATAAGGGAGTCGGATATTGCGGTCAGATACGGAGGAGAGGAATTTTTAGTTCTGCTTATAGATGTTCAACCAGGGTCCACCGTTCATGTGGCTGAAAAGATAAGAAAGGCTGTGGAGAGCAAAGTCATAGACATAGGAACTGCCCAATTGAAAAAACCGT
>AGQM01049973.1_pt1 | contig 10850 bp, 8 predicted proteins | sample 1512301 | NCBI WGS metagenome assembly AGQM01 (sample SAMN07436262, study PRJNA71319) | hot springs metagenome | isolation source: samples from 5 sites along the outflow channel of Bison Pool, an alkaline... | place: USA: Yellowstone National Park
GGGAGGAGGTATCTTCGCGCCTTTCGATGCCGACCTGTTCGTTGCGCCGTTAGAATCGCTGGTAGACCGAGAGGGGCTTGACATCCCTTCGTTGGGGGTACTCAACGCCCTCACGCGCCTTTACCTGTTCCCAGGCTTTGGGATCGAGCGCGTGTCGGCGACGGAGTATCGGCTGACGCTTCCGCCGCAGATGGACGGCACGGCGTGGCTGTGGGTCAACCGCCCCGACTGGCTGGTGGGCTACGCGACGGAGATTCGCCCCGAAGAGATTGACGCAGGCGTTATCGAGCGCGCTCTCCCTGCCCCCGCCCTTTTGGAGGTGCGGGTAGACCTGCAGAACGCGAACCTGGAGGGGCAAAACGGTAGCCTGATACTGTACCGACAGGCAGGAGGAATGTATATTGCCTGTGCGCTTGTGCCTCTGGCATCGCCGAAGCAGGAGATTGTCTTCCGCGACCTTGCGCCTGGCGAGGGCTGGACAGCGATGGCGATGTATATGCCGCGCGAGTTCAGCAAGCGCGGCAGCTTCCGAAAGAGTGCGTCCGCGCCCGCTTTGGTATCGGGCGAGATGCGCACCGTCGCCGTTCGCCAGACCGCGCCTGCTGAAACCGCGCCCAAAGGCAACCGCACCGTGACCGTGCGCCTGCTGCAAGCAGATGGGACGCCAATGTCCAACGCGCGTGTGCGGGTCCTCGCGTATGACAAGCAGGGCATGGTCTTCTTGCCTGTAGCGCAAGGCGTGCTGGATGCCAACGGCGCGATAACCCTGCGCGACTTGGTGGAGAACCCGCCTGACAAGCCCGCGCGCGAGTGCGTGCAGTACTACATCGAGCGCGAGGCAGGCGTCTATTCTGAGCCGTTTTGGTTCATCCTGCGTCAGGGGGACGGCATCCGCGAGGTGGTGTTGCGCCCGCCGCTGAGCGCAGGCGACCGCGTGCCCGACTTCGAACTGCAGGAGACCGCCACGGGCAAGCCGCGCCGCCTGTCGGAGTTTCGAGGCAAGTGGGTGCTGCTCGACTTCTGGGCAACTTGGTGCGAACCGTGCCACAAGGCGATGGAGAAACTGCGCGCGTTCCTATCCAAGCACGGCGCGACGCTTGGTGAACGCGCCCAGATTATCGCCATCAGCTTGGACGAAGAGCGCGCCCCCGCCCAGCAGATGGCACAGGCGCGCGGCTGGAATACACTTGCCCTGCACCTGTGGGCAGGCGCAGATGCGTACGACTCGCCCATCGCCCAGACGTTTGGCATCAGCGGCATCCCCAGTTATGTGTTGATTGACCCCGACGGCAAGGTGGCGCACAACGGGGCACGGGAGTTCACTGCACCCGAAGAGATGTTCGAACTACTGCTTCTGCTGGCTGGCGAGGAGACGCAGTAGGTATACTTGGCGGGCGCGTCGCGCGGTGGATACGAACCTTGTGGAGTGCGGAAGCGAAGCTTCCGCCCAGCGCTGAAGCTTACGCTTCAGCACTCCATTTGTCATCCCAAACTTAGCAGGAATCGGAAACTATACAGGCGAATCCATTTGTACGGAGGAGCACTATGCCTGACTTGCAGATAGTTTGGCAACCGAGCGTGTTCGCATAGTACTCTGCGGGAATAACCCTTACAGGTGCTCTGGCGCGGGGGGGGCAGAGAGCATGAGCGACATCCTTCTCCGCCCCGACGAGCCACCCCGCGACCTTCCACCCGATCTACGCCAGGCAGTACGCAAAGCACTCTCAGCAACCACTGTCTGACCCCCCCCACCCAGTTACGACAACCACTATTGGCGCGAAGAGCGTGAAGCCCTCGCGAATTGCGCCGTGTGGCAAGCTGCCCGAACCTACCGCGCTGAGATGGGCATCTCGCGAGAAGCATTCGCTTTGCTGTGTGCTAAGCGAGCCATTTATGCTGAATGGCAGCGTTTATGTGAGCGGGATAGGATGGTCGTGCAAATGCCTGTGAATGCCGAGACGGGGGAGGAGGTGGAGTTTGAGGATGGGGATGCGTTGGAGGCGATTGAGGAGAATCTTTTGCGTGGGCAGGTGCAGGAGGCTTTAACGCGGCTAAGCCCAGAGGAACGGCAGCTGTTGGAATGGCATTTTGGCGAGGAAGCGAGCGAGCGAGAGATAGCGAAGCGGTTGGGTAAAAGCAAGACTTGGGTGCACAAGCAACTGGAAGCCATTATAGGGAGGTTGCGCAGCTTTTTGCTGGGCGATTCTAACGAGGATTCGGAAAAGAGGGATGGTTCCGAGTGACCAGAGGGGAAAGTCGGCACTATTAATAGTGGTGGGAGGCGGAAATGGTGGTGTGGAACCAATCTGCATCCCAAGAAACCTGTGAAAACCCGCCTGCTGTCAGTCGTCTAACATAGTGTGGAACCAATCTGCATCCCAAGAAACCAAAAACTATGGAGGAGGATTCATATGTTGAGATGCACAGTGCTGAGAGCAGCGGTCGGCGTGCTTGCGGTGGTGCTATCGGTAGCGGCGCCGAATCTGGCACGGGGGCAGCAGTCTGTTTCGGAAGAGGTAGGTATATCTGTTCTCCCAATCCATGTCCACCACAATGACATGGGTTGGCGCTAGGGATAGGAGGTGAAATCATGATTAGGAGCCTATGGATCTTGTGCTTGATTGCCAGTGTACTGTATCACAACGATGCAACTAACCCCGACCCCGACGCGGTCATCCGCCAGATGAGGGAGGCGGATCAGTTGCTCACGACCACAGGGTGTACAGTGCAACTGCACTGCGAACAAGAAGACGTTCTCTTCCGTGAGGCACGTCAACGCTACATGGTATCCGGTACCATCAAGGAAGGCAAAACAGCGATTCACGGCAGCCAGTTTAGCTATTCCAGTGCCCCCACTTATCAAGCCCTGAAGAATTATTTAGCGAACTCGCCTCTAAGAACAGAGGATGGAAAGCCGTGGCCACTCTATCCTGAAGGCTCCTCGCTGCCCTTCATGCGTCCTGTTGAACGAATCTACTACGAGCATAAAAAACAGAAGCTTTTCGTCGAAGCAGCGCGCTATGAAACGGTGTGGGTCGCCTCTGATAATCAGATTAGCCGTACAGATCCCAGCAGCAATCCAAGCGACTTAGGCGTCCGTATAGAGCGTTCTCGGAGGTGGTGCGAAACGGCAACTTGGTTTGACATAAGCATGTACGCTCTGGGGCGCTTTGTATCCAGTATGCTGGGCAAAGGACGTTCAGCATCCTGGTCGGATGGACGGATCGTGCTGGTTGCCGAACACCACCTGTACCCAGAGTGGGAGTGGCATCTTGTGGTTGACCCGCAGCTGCGTTATCTGACCGTTCAGGCAAAGCTTGTGGATACCGCTACACAAAAAGTTTTGGAGCAGTGGCAAAATGTCGGGGTGATGCAAGGCAACATTCCCCTTGCAAAACACGCTGTGTTCACCATGGAACCCGACAAGAGCCCTGCCCAGCTGATTGTGGAATGCCGTTCATATGATGAATGCTTTGATGAAAAGCTCTATGAGGAAACCTTCCAGCGTATCAAACAGGCGAAGTCTTTCCGAGACATGCGAGTAGAGCCGTTTGTGGATATTCGGGTAAAGTAGCCTGTCACAAGGCGATGGAGACGCTGCGCGCGTTTCTAACAAAGCACACGGCGCGACGCTGGGCAACCGCGGGCGGTAAATGCGCCAACACATCGTTTACACCCGCCCCTGTTGCCCATCCTCTACCCAGACTTGAAAAAAGCAGGCGCACCGCCTGTAGAACCGCCCCCACAACGCGCACAACAGAAGGCACGCCCACGATGGAACTTACCCATTAGCAGGTATACCCCACGAACCCCCTCCAAGCACGCAAACGCATCGTCCACATCCACCAACAGACCCGAAACTACTGCGAAACCGCACCACGATGCCACACTTCCCCACAACTCGTGCGCAAGTGGATTCAACGCGACCAACAATACGGCGAGCAAGCACTGCACAACCTGCCCAAAACCCCCAAACGCCAACCTAGAAAGACCGACCCCGACACAGAGCAGCGCGTGCGGCAACGCCACCAAAAAATCCACTACGGACGCCAGCGGCTTGCCCGCCACCTCGCCCCACACGGCATTCACCTTTCCCCCAACACCATCGGAATATGTAGGTTTGATGCCTGTAGTGTTGTTGGGCAATATAGTGTTAGAATGGTCGTGTCAGGGCTTGCCAGCTGTCAACGATGTGTTGACCCATTACAGTAAAGGAGGAATGGAACGGGCAGGGGGTATACTTGCGGTCAGGAATATGGCGAGAGGCGCATGGGCACGAGAAAACCAGCCCCTTTCCGTGCGGTTTCCCTCAAGGCGCGTGGGGAACCGAGCGAGTGCGGTTCTCCTTGCATGTTGGGGGAACCTTCATGAGGGGGGGCATCGTGGCTCTCCTGCATGTTGTGCTGCGCTTATGCTTCTGCTTTGCTCTGTGCTGCTGCTTTCCGCGTGTCAGGGACGGCAGTTGCTGCGCGTGCGGGTGGATTTGGCGCGTGTGGCGCAGGCGGTCGCGCTTGCGCCCGCGCTCCCGCCCTCAGCGCAGTTGCCCGCGCAGGCGGTTGCCGTGCCGCCCGACGCGGCGACGCTGCAGGGACTTAAGTCGCCTGCGCCTACCGAATCGCTGCGCCAACGACGCGCCCTTGCGCTCGCAAGTATCGAGCAGCAGCGTGCCGCCGTGCATGAGCGATTGCTGCAGGCACGTCTGCAGGGCTTACCTGAACTGGAGGCGCGTTGGGCTGCCGAACTGCGCGCCGAGTACGACCTGGACGCCATACGCGCCGAATACGACGCCGCGTGGCGCGAAGCGTTCCAACAGCACGGGCAGGCGCGCTTCCCGCTGCTGGTCGCCCTCATCTTCACCACGCCCGACAGCGACGCACGACGCGAGGCGCAGGCGCGATTGGATCAGCACGACCGCGCATGGCAACAACGCGAGCAGGCAATCGCGGCGGCGTACCAAGCGCGGCTACAGCGTATTGAACAGGAAATCGCCGTGCGTGTCAACGCCCGCAAGCGCGAGTTCGTGCGCAACGCGGAGCAGGAGATTCAAGCGCAACTCGCCGCGCAGCCCGACCCTGCCGAACTGTACCTGCCGCCGCCGCAGACGCCGCCGCCCGCGCCCCCACGCAAGGCATCCTTCCCGCCGATGCGCGTCAGCCAGCCCGCGCGCGACCCCTACGATGCGCTCCGCGCCCGACTCGCCGCCGCCCGACAGATGCGCCAAGCGATTCTGCGCCAACTCGCCGAGGAGTGGGCGCACACCAACGGCTACACGCTCACCGACGACCCTCGCGCGCCTGACTACACCGACGCCTTCATTCGCTACCTGCTCGCCAGATAGCGTAGCATCGCCCACAGCCAATACTGCCCTGCAGGGTGGTAGCGCAGGGTGATTGGAGTCTCGCCGTGATGCCCCGCGAAGTGCAGTGTGCAAAGCAGCAGCCTGCCCGCGCCGTAAGTCGCCTCCGCCAAGTAGGCGTGCGTGTAGCCTGTGCGCGTGTCGACGCGCTGCCAAATCGGCTGAAGCGGTGCGCCACGCCACGCCTTGCCCTGCAGCGCAAAGTCGGTGCTGAACGCCAGCAGCCGCGCGTCCAGATGCGTCGGGCGCGGGATGTGTTCCCATAGCGGGTGGGGCAGAAACCGATGTGCTGCCTCGCGCCAGAAGGGCAGGCGCACGCATTCGGGCGTCGGCGCGGTCAGCAGCCACAGCGCGTGCCCGCCCCGCGCCACAAACGCCGCGTGCGACGGCTCTAAGTGCGTGGTCAGCAAGACGCTTTCGCGCGGGGGCGCGTCGTTAGCGGTTAGGCGCACAAAGTTTTCGGGCGCGGGCAGCCCCCACAGCGCGTCCGTCGGGTCGTATATGGCGACCTGCCCCAGCGCGTCCCACGCAGGTACGGGGTAGACGCCCCACTGCCACTCGTTCGCGCTGATGACCGCGCCCGACGAGGCGACCAGTTGCGCGACGAAGCGTACGCTCGTTGGCGTCGGCGCGTCGGGCAAGGTCAGTTCCGCCTGCGTGAGGAACGCGACGCCCGCCGTGATGCGCCCGATTCGTGCCTCGCCTGCCTGCCGCGCGCCCTGCTCGGTCTCCAACCGCCAGCGCAGAACCGCCCCCTCCAGCGGCGCGCCCGCATGTGCCACTAACAGGCGCGGGTAGACAGCACGCCCCGCGAAGTGGTTGTATGGGTCGGGGTTCGCCGCGCGGTCGCCCCCAGCCACCCACTCGCGCCGCCGATGCCAGTCCACCAGCAGCACCGTGTCAGCGTTGAATGCGGCGTACTCGTCGGGCGCGACTTTCAGTTCCCCGCGCTCGTCGAGGATGCCCGCTGTGCTAATCGGCGTGTCTTTTAGCCCCGTGACCACATAGCCCGATGTGCTGGGCAGGCGTCGCATGGTCTCCAGCACGAGTTTGTGGTAGGCAGTCATCTCGCGCCGCGAGGTCTGCACAAGATCGGGGATCGCGTCTGTCAGCCCCGCCTGCGCCAGCCGCGCCTCCACGAACGGCGTTTCGTAGAACCAGCGCACCCCCTGCGGGTTCACGGCGGGGTCTTGCGACAGCCACCAGAGTTGCTCGGCGGGCACGCTTCGGCGCAGGGTGGGGAAGTCGCGCAGTGTGTCGTGGTCGGCGAACTCGCCTTGCAGCCACGGAGCGGGCGCGCGTGGCGTGTCCAGAAACGCGCGGAAGGTTGTCCCCGCGAAGTGTGCGTCGCCGTACAGGTGATAGTCGGCGAAGTCGGCGTACTCTTGCAGCGCACCGCCGTAGCATTCGCCCCCGCCGCTGTTGTCGCGCACCAGCGGGCTGCCCGTCAGCCGCTTGACCAGCGCGTAGAGTTCTCCAAGCGCGTCGCTGGGGAACCGTGCCGACAACTCGCAGCCCAGCGTCCACAGCACAATCGACGGGTGATTGCGCACTTGGCGCACGATCGCAGCGTACTCGCGCGTCGCGTGGGCAACTTGCGCTGCGTCCATCTGTGGCAGCCACAGGGGCAACTCCAGCCACGCCAGCAGCCCCAGTCGGTCGCACAGGCGCAGGTACTCGCGGCTGGGAACCCATAGGCACGCCTTCAGCATGTTGAACCCGCACTGTTGCGCGGCGCGCAGTTCGCGCTCGGCGGTCTGCAAGTCGGGGTTCGGCGCGTGCGTGTGCAGGTACCACCCCCAGTGCAGGATACCGCGCGGGTATATCGGCTGCCCGTTCAGCAGAATCGTTGCGCCCTGCACGGCGACGGTGCGCAGCCCGAACGCGGTTTCCGTGCGGTGGCTAAGGCGTCCGTCGCGCCACACTTCGGCTACGAGTCGGTACAGGCGCGGCTGCGCAGGCGACCACGGCTGCGGCTCGGCGAGTTGGAACGCCTGCGTCCACTGCGGTGCGTCGGCGTTGAAACGCGCCTCGGCGACGATGCGCTCGTCGGGGTCGTGCAGGGTCAGCCTGACGGTTGCGGGCAGCGCGGCGCCGAGTGCGCCTGCGATCTCGACGCGCCCATCTGCCTCGCCCCGCACCCACAAGTCGCACAGCCACGCTGCGCCCGTCTGGAACCGATGCACCGCCTGCCACAGCCCGCCGAACGCGCACGACACATAGGGCAAGAAGCCGCTCAGCACTTGGGGCACGGGGTAGGTCGCTCCGCCGTTTTTGATGACCTGCACGCGCAAGTGGTTCTCGCCCGCTTGCAGCGCGTCGGTGATGTCCCAGCAGAAGCTGTCCCAGATGCCCCGATGCACGCCGACGGGCGCATCGTTCACGAAGCCTCGCGCCTCATAACTCGCGCCGCCAAAGTGCAGCCACTCGCGCGTCCCCGCTTCGGGCGTCGCTGGGAACGCGCATAGGTAGTCGCAGGGTCCTTCGAACGCGCGCGGGATGCCATAGTCCTCCCACGCGCTGGGCACGCGCACAGGGATGCGGTTGCCGTCCCACACCAGCGTCCAGTCGCTTATGGGCACGGCGCGCGTGTCCAGCAGCGGGCTACCATCGGCAATCAGGGCGTCGTGCGTCGCCATCGTGGCAGGGAGTGTACCTGTTGTTTCGCCCTCACCCCCAGCCCCTCTCCCACGCTGTGGGCGAGGGGTGTAGGGGCGCACGGCGGTGCGCCTTGCCTTAGGGTTCCCCCTGCGGGCAGGGAGAACCGAGTAGGCGCGCCTCTCGTGGTTCCCCTCGCGAAGCGGGGGGAACCTGCAGGAGGGAGGCAAATGTGAACTCTGGCTCGGCGATTGGGATTATGGAGTGCGGTCGCCCCTCCCCACCGCATGGGAGAGGGGCAAGGGGGGGTGAGGGCTTACTTCTTGGTGCGGCGGCGCAGCCCGACCAGACTCGCCAGACCCGCGCCCAACGCCAGCATGCTCGCAGGCTCTGGAATCACCATGCCGCGCACCTCTACAAGGTCGTAGCGCACAGTGCCACCGGTACGATACCCAGCCGCGTCGCCGTCTCGCGCACCATAATAGTTGTTATCGCCAGGCGCGAACTCCGCCAAGATGCGGAACGCGAAGCTGGGGTTGTTGTCCACGGCAGTGTTGCCCGTAAAGTCAACGAGGAAGCGGCTGCCTGCGCCAGGACCCTGCGAATACCACTGGTCGCCGCCGCCCGCCACCAGTTGCGGACCGCTAATCCAGGTCGTGCCGTCGGTTGTGTACTGGAAGCGCAGGTACTTCGAGGCGGTGTTGCTCCAGCGCACATCGAACTGCACGGTGATGTTCATGTACCCTGTCGTCGGCGTGTTGAACACGATGCCCGCCGTGAGGTTGTTCGTACCCTGAGCGGGGTAGTTAGTGGTGTTATAGCCGCGGTTCGTAGCAGGAGGAGCAGGGTCCAGCGGCGAGCCACTTGCAAAGGTCGCGGTTGTACCGCCAACAAGCGCGAGCGAGCTGAGGGAAGCGTTCACGCCACCACTAGGCATGGTAGTGCTATCGTTGAAATCCCAAATCACCAGTTGCACAGGCTGTGCCTGTGTGAGTCCGAGCGAAACGACAAGCGCACCAAGCGCGACGAACGCGCGCGTCATCAAAGATGCTCTCATTTCATTTACCTCCTGTCCAGAGTTGGGACGCTATATTCAACCTTGTGCGTTGTTAAGGCATGGTTAAATCGGGCGTGTGGCGGGGGAATTCTGGGAGGAATTCGCTTCCTTCGCAAAGCGGGTATACTTGTGTAGACTGTGAAAACCTGCACAAATCGGCAGACGGAGCCGCCTGTGTGGGCGCGGCAGGACGCGGTGCGCCGCGCCTATGTGCGCGAGATGTTCGGGCGGGTCGCGCCGCGCTACGACCTGCTCAACAGCATTCTGAGCCTGCAGTTGCACCACTACTGGCGGCGCAAAGTTGTGCAGATGTTGCGCCTGTCGCCCGATTCGCGCGTGCTGGATCTCTGCACGGGCACGGGCGACTTGGCGATTGAACTTGCGCGCACGCTGGGTCCCGCGGGCGAGGTCGTCGCGCTCGACTTTTGCGAGCCGATGCTGCGCATGGGACGCGAGAAGGCACGCCGCCGCGGACTGAACCATACCGTGTGGCTACACGCGGACGCGCTACAGTTGCCGCTGGCGCCCGACCAGTTCGACGCCGCGACGATGGCGTTCGGACTGCGCAACCTCATCGACAAGCCCGCCGCGTTTCGGGAAATCTACCGCGTGCTGAAACCGGGCGGCAAGGTCGCCATCCTTGAACTTACGCGCCCGCAACGCGCGCCCGTGCGCTGGCTGTACGACCTGTACGCGCTGCAGATTCTGCCGCGCATCGGCAAGCGGCTCAGCCAAGCAGAAGACGCCTACCTCTACCTACCGATGTCTATCCAACACTATGAAGACCGAGCCACAATCGCCGAATATATGCGACATGCGGGGTTCACTCAAGTATGCTACCGCGACCTGACCTTCGGCGTTGTGTGCGTTCATATGGGAGTTAAACCATGACCACTATGCAAATCGAGAAGCAGACGCTGGCGGTTCCAGAGATGCTTGCGCCGATTCTGCCAGAGATGCAGGCGGTGGAGGCGTTTCTGGAAGCGCAAGCCGAGACGGCTATTCCGCAGTTCAGCGAGTTGACGCGCCATCTGCTGTCGGCGGGGGGCAAACGGTTGCGCCCCGCGATGGTGATCCTGTGCGCCTACGCCGCCGCGCCCCACCGATTCGGCGAACTGTACCGCGATGGGCATCCCCGTCGCGCCCGATTAGCCACCATCGCAGGCTGTATGGAGATGATCCATATGGCGACGCTCATCCACGACGATGTGATCGACCAGACCTTTGTGCGGCGGGGCAAGCCGACCGCTAATGCGCTCTACGGCAACCTCGCGACGGTGCTGTCGGGCGACTTCATTCTGGCGCGGGCGATGCGCTGCCTTGCGCAAGACGGCGACCTGCGCATCATTCAGACCGTTGCCCAAATCACCACCGACATGAGTGAGGGCGAGGTTGCCGAAGTGTTCCTGCGCCACCGCTTAGACCTCACGGAGGCGCAGTATCTGGACATCATCCGTCGCAAAACCGCCGAGTTCCTCGCGGGTTGCTGCCGAATTGGGGGCTATCTGGTGGACGCCGACCCCGAAACACTCGATACGCTGGAGCAGTTCGGGCGCGAGTTGGGCATCGCCTTCCAGATTATTGATGACCTGTTGGACTATGTGGGCGACCCGCGCCTTACAGGCAAGCCCAACGGCACCGACTTCCGCGAAGGGTTCGCCACGCTGCCCTTGCTGCATTACTACCAGCATGCAACGCCTGACGAGCGCGCGCGACTCCAGAACGAGTNCGGTACTGACCTCAGCCCAGAGCAGTTCGATGCTTGGCGAGAACAAATTCGGCTTACGGGCAGTCTAAAGTACGCGGAGGCGCTTGCCGAACAGTACCGGCAGCGCGCGC
>AGQM01006112.1_pt1 | contig 10817 bp, 8 predicted proteins | sample 1512301 | NCBI WGS metagenome assembly AGQM01 (sample SAMN07436262, study PRJNA71319) | hot springs metagenome | isolation source: samples from 5 sites along the outflow channel of Bison Pool, an alkaline... | place: USA: Yellowstone National Park
GGGTAAGGTCAGGTATTTCGGCGAGCCGGTGGCTGTGGTGCTGGTTAGGGATATTTACAAGGCTGTGGATCTTCTGGACTACGTCTATGTGGATTTCGAACCGCTTGAGCCTGTGGCGTCTATTCAACAAGCCCTGAGGGGGGAGGTGCTTGTCCACGAAGAGCTGGGGTCCAACATCGCCATGGATAGGCGGATGAAGTTCGGCGATGTGGATAAGGCGTTTGACACGGCAGACCACGTGGTTAAGTTCGACTTCAGGTTCCCTAGACACACCGCGATGCCGCTTGAGCCCTACGGCGTCATCGCCTGGTGGACCGGCGATTTGGTTCACGTGGTCGCCAACGCCCAAGGGCCTATGCTGTATATCTACTTCGTCGCCCGCGCGCTCGGCCTTTCCACGAGCCAGATCGATTTTAAAACCCCTAGAGACATCGGGGGGAGCTTCGGCATTAAGTACTCGATATATCCCTACGTAGTGCTCGCCGCCGCCGCCTCACGGCTCGCTGGCGTACCAGTTAAGTGGGTAGAGACTAGGCAGGAGAGCTTTGTGGGCAGTAGCTGCAACGGCGAGAGGATAGGCCAAGTGGAGCTGGCAGTGAGAAGCGACGGGAAGATCTCGGCTGTGCGCTACCGCTTCGTTGAGGACGTGGGTGCTTATCTGAGGCCGCCTGAGCCCGGCGCTTTGTTTAGAGTCCACGGGAGCTTAAACGGCGCGTACGATATAAGAGCCGTAGAGGCTCACTACACTGTGGTTTTCACAAATAGGCCTCCCACAGGTCTCAACAGAGGGTACGGCGGGCCTCAGTTCTACTTCGCCCTAGAGAGAGCCGTAGACGAGGCCGCAAGACGCCTAGGCATGGACCCCTTGGAGTTTCGCCTCATGAATTTAATAAGGGAGTTCCCGTTGAGAATAGCCGGGACAAATTTCTACGAGACAGCCACAGGAGGCCTTTATCCCCACCAGAACTACGAGGCGGTGGTTAAGGCGCTGGAGCCCGAGTACCGGAGGTGGCTTGAGGAGAAGAGGAGGGGCAGGGAGGTCGGGGTTGGTGTTGCCGTTGTCGTGGAGCCCAGCGGCACCAACTTGGGCTACGTAGACGTGGCTATGGAGGCTGATAAGCGGAAATACCCACATTCAGGCGCCGGCGAGTACGTGGCAGTGTCAGTGGACCCCTCAGGCGTCGTGCAGGTGTTCGTCAACGCCACAAACGAGGGGCTGGGCCACGAGACGGTCCTCGCGGAGGTGGTGGCGAGGGAGCTCGGCATAAGGCCCGACGACGTGGTGGTGACCTTCCGCGTCGACACTGCGCACACATGGTCTCTCTCCAGCGGTAGCTATTCAAGTCGTTTCGCCCCCGTCACCGTAAGCGCCGCAATAGAAGCCGCCAGGTTGCTGAAGGAGAAGCTTATACTCCTCGGAGCCGCCATGCTTGGCGCAAAGAGGGCGGGATACGAAGAGGGATATGTATACGACGCGGAGAACCCACAGAGACGTATAGACATCAGGAAAATCGCGTCGGCCGCCCACTGGGACCCGGGAAGCCTGCCGGAGGGACTGGAGGGGGGCCTAGGCGTTGTTAAATACTTCCACCCCCCCCACCGTCAAGGCCCCCGTGGGAGACAGGGTCAACTCGTCCGCGGCCTACGCGATCCAAGCCCACCTAGCCGTGGTCGAGCTAAAAGATGGGGAGCTCAAGGTGGTGAGGTACGTGGTGGCCCACGACGCGGGGAGAATCTTGAAGCGCGAGTTGCTGGACGGCCAGCTACATGGAGGAATACACCACGGGGTGGCTATGGCGCTGTACGAGGAGCTGAAGTTCGGCGAAGACGGAATCCCGAAGTCGCTTCTGCTGGATACCTACGGCTCCGTCTCCCTTGCAGAGTTCCTAGACGTCTCGGTAGAGCTTATACATTTCGAGACCCCGGCCGGCTACTTGCCCTCCGGCGCCTACGGCGCGGGGGAGGGGCCGGTGATGGGCGCCCCAGCCGCCGTGGCAAACGCCGTGTCTGACCTACTTGGCACCTCAATAAACAGGTTGCCCATAGACTTAGTGGCATGAGGCCGGCGTATCCCAAGGAGTTTAAATACATCAAGGCCAGAGGCGTCGAAGATGCGCTCGAAGCTGTGAAGGTGGGCGCTAAGCCGCTGGCAGGTGGGCAGTCGCTTTCCACCCTCCTCAAGCTACGGCTAACGGAGGTGGATACCTTGGTGGATATCTTCGAACTGGACGAGCTTCGCTACGTGGAGAGACGTGGGGATTCGCTGGTTCTCGGCGCTCTTCTGATACACAACGACGTGGCGATGCTGAGGGAGGTGGTCAGCTGGGCGCCGGCGCTGAGCAAAGCGGCGTGGATGATTGCAGATCTACAGGTGAGGAACAGGGGGACCTTGGGGGGCTCGTTGGCACATGCGGACCCCGCGGCCAACTACATCCCGCCGTTGCTGGCGCTTGACGCCACGGTACGCGCCAGATCCAGCCGCGGCGTCCGTGCGGTGAAGATGACGGACTTCGTGTTGGGGCCCTACCAGACGGCCTTGGAACCCGACGAGATTATAGTGGCGGTTGAGGTGCCCAGGTGGGACATACAGGGCACCTACGTGCTGAAGGTGGGGGGCGCCTCGTACCCCAGCCTTATTCTGTCCCTAGCGGCGAGGCTGGAAGACGGCATCGTGAAGGAGTCCAGGCTTGCCGTAGGCGGCTACTACACACGGCCCTTCGTAGTGGAGGGCGCGTTTGACGGAGAAAAACTCTCCGAGGATGCGGCTGCGAAGGCGGTGGGTTTATTCCCCGACGGCGAGCCATACGACGATCCGCACCTCGCCTTTGAGAAGAAGCGGCAGATACTCCCGACGGCCTTGACGCGGCTTATAAGGGAGACCTCCGCCGGGCGGCGGTTGCCCATAAGGGAGGAGATCACAAGGTGGCGTGGAAGAGACCAAGAAACCGTGGTGGTCAACGGCCGCGCCCTCCAGCTAGAGGGCGAGCCGCGTCTTCTGTTGGTGGACTTCCTGCGGAGACAGGGCTATACTGAGGTTAAGAGGGGATGCGACGAGGGCAGATGCGGAGCGTGCACAGTTCTGCTAGACGGAAAGGCCGTGAAGTCCTGCACCGTCTTCGCCCCCCAGGCGGCTGGACACGAGATACGGACTGCTAAAGGCATCATGGGGGCTGGACTGCACCCGGTGCAGAGGGCGTTTTTAGAGGAATACGCCTCGCAGTGCGGCTTCTGCACACACGGCTTCGTCATGACGGTAATCGACTACCTCAACTCCGTGGACCCCTCGGCAAACGACGAAACTCTCAAGCTGTCTGTCAAAAACCTCTGTAGATGTACAGGCTATATAAACATCATAAAAGCCGTTAAGAAAGCCGCCAAGCTCCTCTCAGCTCCTCAAAAGCCCTCTTAATCTCCTCCACCGAGGCCTCGTCTTCAAGCGTCGACAAGTCGCCCGGCAGAGACCCGGAGGCGACAGCCCTCAGCACCCTCCTCATGATCTTCCCCGTCCTCGTCTTGGGCAACCGCTCAACGATGAGTACCCGCGACACCACAGCCACTGGCCCGAACTCCCTCTTCACAAGTTCCAGAATCTCGCCGGGCTCCACCTTGAAGCCGCTTTTTGGAACAGCGAAGATGACCAAGACGGAGCCCCGGACCTCGTCGAGGATCTCAACCGCGGCCGCCTCCACCACATGGGGGTGAGACATGACCACGTTTTCGATCTCCGCCGGCGCAAGCCTGTGGCCAGCCACCTTAATCACGTCGTCCCCCCTGCCGAGTATGTAGAGATAGCCCTCCTCGTCGTAGTAGCCCACATCTCCGGTGTAGTAGAGCCCCGGGAACTTGTTCCAGTAGGTCTGCACCCACCTCTCCGGGTCGCCCCAAACGCCTAGGGCGAAGGCAGGCGGGGTAGGCGGCTCCACCACCACGTGCCCCTTGACGCCAGGTTGCGTCTTGACGCCTTTATCGTCCACTACGGATATCTTGAGACCTGGATACGGAAGCCCCACCGAGCCTTGTTTGTACCTTATCCCGCCGAGCCCGAGCCCGCCTGGTGCCGCTATGAAGCCGGAGTTCTCCGTCTGGCCCCACGTCTCGATCACCTCGCATCCATGCCCCCTGCACACGTTGTCCCTAAGCCACCTCCAGGGCTCGTGGCCAAGGATCTCGCCTGCGCTGATTACGAGCTTCAGCGATGACGTGTCGTAACGCCTAACCCACTCCTCTCCGTATCTCATCAACAGCCTAACGGCGGTGGGGGCTAGCCATATAAACGCTGGCCGTATCTTCTCCACCAGCTCCCACCAGATGCCTGGATGCGGGTGGTCAGGCGCGTCTTCGTACCAGAGGACGGCAGAGCCGTTGAGGAGGGGCCCGTAGAGGCCGTAGGTGTGGCCGTTTATCCAGCCGATGTCAGCCGTGGAGAACAGAATATCGCCCGGCTTGAAGCCGAAGAGCCATTTGGTGTGCGCGTAGGCCCACACCATGTACTGCCCGTGGCCGTGATAAAGCCCCTTGGGCTTCCCCGTGGTGCCGGAGGTATACAGGATAAACAGCGGCTCGGTGGCCTCAACCCACGTCAGCTCCCCCGCGCATCCGCCGGCTTCGGCCTCCCCCTCAAACCTCCGCTCCTCTCTGAAGTACCTAAGCAACTGGACGCCGCCGACCCTCTTCGCGGCATCCTCAGCGTTTTGAAGCAGGGCGACCCTCTTCCCCCTTCTGTACATAAAATCCGCGGATATCAACAGCCGCGAGCCGGAGTCTTTTATCCTCTCAGCCAGGGCATGTACGCCGAAGCCCGAAAACACAACACTATGAACCGCCCCAACCCTCGCCACGGCCAAGAGGATAAAGGCCGTCTCAGGCACCATGGGCATGTAAACGGTCACCCTGTCGCCCCTACCCACACCAAGCCCCCGAAGCAGGCACACATACCTCCGCACCCTCTCCAAGACCTCGCCGTAGGTGTACCGCTCAACCCGCCCGTCGGAGCTAGCCCAGACAAAGGCCAAGCGGTCGCTTGGATGTCTGTCCAAGGCGTTGTACGTGATGTTTGTCTCGCCTCCTGCGAACCATCTAAAGAAGGGAGCCGCGCCGTCAAGGGCAGAGCGCCAACGCCTGTGCCAATGAAGCTCTGATGCTACGCCGCTCCAGAACCCGCCCGGGTTCTCCACAGACTCCTTGTAAAGTTCGTGATACCCAGATCCCATACCTCTGCGAAAACAAGAATAATTTTTAAAGATTACTATTAACAAACCTAATTAAAAATAATGAAGTTACTTACCTTCGAAAACTGGTTTGCGCTTCTCTTTAAACGCGTGTATGCCCTCCCTGAAGTCCTGGCTGTACCTCAACAGCCCAAAAAAGGCCCTCTCCACCAAGTACCCAGTGCTCATGGGGCTGTCCACCGCGGCGTATACCGCCTCCTTCAAAGCCTTTACAGCTAGCGGTGGAAGCTCCGCCAGCTCCGACGCCAGCTCCTCTGCCCTGGCGTCTGCGTCGTCAACCACCTCGTCGACGAGCCCCAGCCTGAGCGCCTCCTCTGCGGCTATTCGGCGACTCAGCAACAGGTGGTAGAGGGCGCGAGGCCCGAGGATCTTCGCAAAACGCGTAAGCCCCCCGCTGGCAGGTATCATGCCGAGCCGCACCTCGGGCAGGCCCACGACGGCGTTCCGCGAGGCAATCCTTATGTCGCAAGACAGAGCTATCTCAAACCCGGCGCCGAAGGCGTAGCCCTTGACGACGGCAATAGTGGGAAACGGGAGGTCGGCTAACATTTCTATTGTTTCACCCCACTCCAGCAGGTCGCTTGGCGAGCTGTTGAGGAACTCCGTGACGTCGCCGCCGGCGCTTAAGACGCCGCTGGCTGAGGTGACCACGAGAGCCCTCACCCCTCTCCCGTCTAGCTCACCAACTAATCTCCCCAGCTCCCTCCTCATCTGCAGAGTGATGAGGTTGAGCGGCGGGTTGTCGATTACCAGCTTGGCGACGGGGCCCTTCCGCTCCAGCCTTATCATTTAAGGGCAGAGGGTATGGGGAACCTCCTAGTCCTCAGAGTTACTGTGAGCCACCTGTCGTAGGTGACTTCGTGGAAGCTGTACTCCCCGCCTTCTCTTCCTATGCCGCTGGCCTTAATCCCGCCGAAGGGCACGTGGGCCTCCTCCAGGAACGTCACGTCGTTTATGTGGAACATGCCGCTCTCTACGGCCTCAGCGATCTTAAAAGCCCTGTTGATGTTATTCGTGAGCACGGCGCCGCTGAGCCCGTACTCGGTGTCGTTGGCAACCTCCACGGCCTGCTCATCGCTCTCAACCACCACTATGGGCCTCACGGGTCCGAAGACCTCCTCCCGCATAATTCTGAAGTTCCTATCCACATCGACGACCACCGTGGGGTCGAAGTAGGCGCCTCTCCTCCCGCCGCCCGTGAGGATCCTGCCGCCCCGTGCCTCCGCGTCTTTGACAAACTCCTCCATCAACTTGGCCTGCCCCTCGTTTATCAAGGGGCCCTGATCCACCTTCTCGTCTTTCCTCGGGTCGTCGACTCTCAGAAGTTTCACGTAGGAGACGAACTTCTCTATGAACTTATCGGCGATGCTCTTCAGCACTATTATGCGCTTGGCCGAGGTGCATATCTGGCCTTGGTGGAAAAACGCCGCAAAAACCGCGAGACGCGCGGCGTAGTCCACATCGACGTCGTCCAGAACTATCAGCGGGTCGCTCCCGCCTAGCTCCAGCGTCACGGTCTTAAGCGTGCCTGCGGCCTTGGCGGCTATTTCTCTCCCAGTGGAGCTCTCCCCGGTGAAGGTCACGTGGGAAACCCTCTTGCTGGTGACGATCTCATCCCCCACAACTCCCCCGGGGCCTACTACCATGTTGAAAACCCCCTTCGGCAACCCGGCCTTGTGGAACATCTGAGCTATCAACCAGCCCGTTATCGGCGTGTCGCTGGCGGGTTTATACACCACAGTGGAGCCCGCGGCCAGGGCATGGGCGACCTTCTTAATGGAGATAGACAGCGGGTAGTTCCAAGGCGTAATCACGCCGACAACCCCCTTAGGCCTTTTGAAGACCATCGAAATCGTGGCCTCGCTGTCTGAGCTCAGCACCTTGCCTTCGTAGTGCCTCGCCATCTCCGCCGCGTTTAAGAGAAGCCTCTCGCTGAAAACCACCTCCCCCCACGTCTTCCTGTAGACGCCTCCGCCCTCCTCGGTGAGCACCTTCATGAACTCTTCCCGCATCTGCCTAAACGTCTCCAGAGCCTTGTATAGATACTCCGCGCGCCGAATGGCGGGAAGCGCAGACCAAGACTTAACCGCCTCATAGGCGGCGTCTATAGCCTCCTTGGCGTCCTCCCGCACGCTCCGCACCACCTCCGCAAGGGGGCTACCGTCGATGGGCGACTTCTTTACGCCGAACTCGCCTGAGGTGGAGGCCTTAAATTCGCCGTTTACGTAGTTCAACACCTTCCTCATGAAGAGGCGAAGAATATTAATTATTAAAACGTTTACTGCCGCGATTAGACAGCCATATAATGCTTTCTTGAAATCTAAAATTATATATAATTATATAAGTATAATCACAAGATCCAACAACCAAATCAAAATAGATCCCACAATGAATATAAATATGTCTTAATATTTAGATAAAATGCCTTTTATAAATATAAATGATTAACGTTTTTTTGTTTGTAGCAACACTTAAAAATAACATGAACTCCTAACCCCATGGCCAAAACCCTACCTATCCTTATAGCGGTGGTAGTTGTAGTCGCGTTAGGCATGTTAGCCTACTTCATGACACAACAACCCAGTCCACAAAGCCCCCAACGACAACGCAGGCCCCCGTTACTAGGGAGGTGAAGATAGGCTGTCTCTTCGACTTGACAGGCGCCGTTGCCGACGTGGGGGTTCCTTGGGCCTACGGCGTCAGAGCCGCCGTAGAGGCAATAAACAGAGGGGAGCTGACCGAGCTCCAGAAGCTTGGCGTGAAGCTTGTATGCCTCGAAAGGGACTACGGCTACAAGATACCTGAGGCCCAGGCGGCCTACGCATACTTTAAGAGCCAGGGGGTGGCGGCCATATCGGGGTGGGGCACCGGGGATACGCTGGCGCTGGCTCCCGAGATCAACAAAGACGGGATTCCCTATCTCTCCGCCAGCTACACCCTGTCGCTTACTAAGAACCCGTACAACTTCTTCACCATGGCCTCCTACCATGAGGCTGCGGCGGCGGCCGTGGTTTTTGTGAAGCAGTATTTCGAGGGGAGGGGGCTCAAGCCTAGGTTGGCCCTAGCCTACCCTAACGTGCCCTACGGCCTTGAGCCGTTGCCCGCCATAAGGGAGGAGGCGAAGCGGCAGGGCGTTGAGATATGTGCCGAGGAGATTGTGGAGCAGACGGCGGTTTCTGCAGATGAGCAACTGAGCAGGATAAGAGATAAGTGCGGCGACGACGTGGCGATATGGGTGGGGGGCACGGCCGCGCCCGGCGCCGTCATCATAAAGTCGGCCTATAAGCTCCAGCTCGCCAAGGCCATTATAGTTACAAACATATGGGGCTCCAACGAGAACACCCCCAAGCTTATCGGCGATGAGATAACTAGGTGGATCGGCGGACGCCTCTTCAGGATCACCAGCGCCTTGATGATAGACGAGGTGAAGAAACTGGCGCAACAGGGCGATAAGGAGGCGAAGCTGATGGCCGACGCCATGGCGAAAATCGGCACCCCCGTGCCTGAGCCGTTTATCAGAGGCTGGCACAACGTGTACATACTTGCCAAGGGGATAGAATACGCCGTGAAAAACGGAAAGGAGCCGACGGGTGAAAACATCAAGTGGGCTCTGGAGAATATGCCGGAGGTGAGGACCAGCTATGCCGCTCCTGTGAAGTTCCTGCCCGGCGACCACAGACCCACAACTGTTGTCTGGATATATGTAATGAACCCAGACGGCACCTGGAGCAAGGTTACGGAGATAGCGCTACCTAGGGGCAACCTCAAAGATGACTTCGCGCGCTACGGCGCTAAGTGGGAGTAGCAAAAATTTTTTAAACTATCATCCTCTTTTTTCTATGTTAATTGTAGATAGAATCCAAGTTATTTATGATAACCATATATTAGGTGTTAAGAGCGTTAGTTTAAACGTTGAGGAGGGGAGGTTGGTAGCGTTGATGGGGCCCAACGGGGCTGGGAAGTCCACCACGTTGAAGGCTGTGAGCGGTGTCGGCAGGCTTGAGCGGGCCGAGGTGACTAGGGGCAAGGTGGTTTTTGAAGGGAGGGACATCACCAATAAATCACCTGAGGAGGTGGCGAAGCTTGGGATTCTGCACGTGTTGGAGGGGCGGAGGGTTTTTGAGGAGATGACCGTGGAGGAGCATCTGAGACTCGCAACGCGCACGGCTAGGCGCTTTGGGAAGAGCCCCGAGCCCGAGCTGGTGTTTCGGTACTTCCCCAGACTTAAGGAGCTTCTGGGTAGGCGGGCAGGCTATCTATCAGGTGGGGAGCAACAGATGTTGGTCATAGGGATGGCGCTTATGATTAGGCCTAGGGTTATGTTGCTGGACGAGCCGTCTCTCGGCCTCTCGCCTAAGGCAGTGTACGACCTGTTTCGCATCCTGAGAGATATAAACCGGAACGAAGGCATCACCATCCTCCTCGCCGAGCAGAACGTGGCCATGTCGCTTGAGATAGCGCACTACGGCTACATAATAGAGGGCGGCCACGTGGTGTTGGACGGGCCCGCGTCGGCGTTGAGGGAGAACCCCGACGTCAAGGAGTTCTACCTGGGGCTTAAGGGAGGCTACAAAGAGGCGAAGTACTGGAGGCGGAAGAAGCGGTACCTATGATCGCGGTGGAGAAAGTTTCGCTGGCCTTCGGAGGCGTGTGGGCGCTGAGGGACATATCTATTAGGCTTGACGAGGGCGAGGTTCTGGGCGTAGTGGGGCCCAACGGCGCTGGCAAGAGCTCGCTTCTAAACGTCATCTCGGGCTTCTACAAGCCAAAGGCTGGGAGGGTGGTGTATATGGGGCGGGACATTACGCATCTGCCGCCTCACAAAAGGGCGAAGCTGGGCATCGGAAGGACGTTTCAGAAGACAAGTGAGGTGTTTAGACACATGACGGTGCTTGAAAACGTCATGCTTGGCGCCATAGCCGCCCAGAAGGAGTCGTTTCTAGACTTCTGGGGTTCCATGGTGTGGGTAAAGTGGGCTAAGAAGGAGGTTGAGGTTCTGCGTTGGGCCGAGGAAGTGATCGACTTCTTTGAGCTGTATGCCTATAGACACAAGCCTGTGGGCTCGTTGCCCTACGGCCTCCAGAAGAAGGTGGACGTGGCAAGGGCCTTCGCCGGGAAGCCCAAGGTTCTGCTCATGGACGAGCCCATGTCGGGGCTGACTAGGGAGGAGAGGGAGGACGTGGCTCGTTACATCATCGAGATGAACCACATCTTTAAGTTGCCCATAGTCCTCGTGGAGCATGACCTGGGGGCCGTGGTGGATCTGGCGCGGCGGGTGGTGGTTATGAGCTACGGCGCAGTGGTGGCTGAGGGCAAGCCCGAGGCGGTGTTGAGAGACCCAGCGGTACAGGAGGTATACATGGGAAAGGCCTTGGCGGGGGTATGAGGAGGCCTTGGGAGGGTCTTAAGGGCGACACCTTCCCCAAGCTTCTTATTGAGCGTGCTGAGAGGAAACCCGGCGCGACGGCGCTGAGGGAGACGACCTTGGGCGTCTGGAGGCCCCACACCTGGAGCGACTACCTGAGGGAGGTGAGGAATTTTGCCTACGGCCTCCTCGCCCTTGGTCGAAGCCCGGCGGCACGTGGCGGC
>AGQM01018851.1_pt1 | contig 10786 bp, 7 predicted proteins | sample 1512301 | NCBI WGS metagenome assembly AGQM01 (sample SAMN07436262, study PRJNA71319) | hot springs metagenome | isolation source: samples from 5 sites along the outflow channel of Bison Pool, an alkaline... | place: USA: Yellowstone National Park
AGGCAAAGCACGTCTTTACCTTGGGCTTGGAAAGCTGGGAGAGAAAACTGCCCGTACCAAAGGAGAGGCTTTACCTTCTCAATCAAAGCCTGCCCTTAATAGGCAATGATCCGCATATTTGGATGTCCCCCAAGTCCTACCAAGCGGTGGTGGACAATCTCTACAAGGCACTTTTGAAAATGGACCCAAAAAATCAAAGTCTCTATGAGAGAAAATACAGAGAGTTCTCCAAAAAGTTAAAGGATTTGGATGAAAAATACCGCCAAAGCCTTAGCCAATGCAAAAATAGATGGCTTGTATCTACCCATCTATCCCTGAGATATTTGGCAGGGGATTATGGGTTGAGGGCGGAAGGTCTGAGGGGTGTGCATGGTGAGGAGGAGCCAAAGCCCTCGGAACTTTTTAGGCTCATAAACCTGATGAAAAGAGAGTCCATAAAGTCCCTCTTTGTGGAGGAGGGATATCAAGGAAAGGCTGTCCTCAAGGTGCAAAGGGAAACGGGCGCCAAAATATACACCATAAACACATCCCTTTATCCCACCAAGGAGGGGGATGATTACTTTTCCATAATGGAAAGAAACCTTTCAGCCTTTGTGGAGGGACTGGATTGCAGGAGGTAATAAGGGTAGAATCTTTGACCTTTAGATACAGTCCCGAGGAGCCTCTTATAGAAAACTTGAGCTTTTCTGTCTATGAGGGAGAGTTTTTCTGCGTGGTAGGTCCCAACGGTGCAGGAAAGAGCACCCTTTTAAAGCTTTTGCTGGGTTTTTTACGCCCAAAGGCAGGAAAGGTCTTCCTTTTCGGAAGGGAGCTAAGTCAGTTCAATGAATGGGAAAAGCTCGGCTATGTGCCACAGAGGTTCAGCGTGGAGAGGTTCTGGACGGGCACTGTGGAGGAGCTCTTGAGAAAGGTAGCCAAAAAGGAAAAGGTGGGATGGATCATAGCCTTCTTGCACTTGGAAAACCTCCTAAAAAGGCAGTTTGTGAAGCTCTCCGGCGGAGAACAGCAAAAGGTCCTCTTGGCTTTGGCACTTACAAAAAACCCATCCTTGCTTATACTGGATGAACCCATGACAGGCTTGGACATACACGCCCAAGAACACATAGAGCATGTGCTAAGGGAAATTTCCAAGGACAGGACAGTGGTGGTAGTCTCCCATGACCTTGGCTTTGTTATAAGAAACGCAAGCCGGATGCTGTGTCTTGGCATGCCCGAATGTAGGGTGGTCTATCCAAAGGATTTTGGACAGATCATAAGGGAACTCTATGGACTTCATTAACACCCTAGGTCTTGTTTATGAAGGTGTCTTGGCGGGGCTCTTGATAGCCCTCTCCTGCTCTATGGTGGGTGTCTATCTGCTGATGAGGAGGCTTTCCATGCTCGGTGCGGGCATATCCCACTCCGCCTTTGGTGGCATTGCCATAGCCTTTTTGCTGGGGTTTGAGCCCACTTTATTCACACTTTTTTATGTAGCCCTGACCTCCGTGCTCCTTCAGTTTTTGATGGATAGCAAAAGGCTTCCCTCAGACACTATTCTGTCTTTGTTCTTTTCCTTAGGCACAGCCTTGGCGGTAATAGTGTCTGCCATGAAGGAGAACCTAAGTGCCAATATATATTCTTACCTTTTTGGTAGCCTTTTGGCGGTCTCAAGGGAGGAGCTCTATGTAAGCCTTTTTGTCTTTTTTATAACAGCCCTTGCCTTTTGGCTAAAATACGACCAGCTCTTTCTGGTCCTCTTCAACGAGGAGATCGCCAAGCTAAAGGGTATAAACACCAGCTTTATAAACTACCTATTTGTGCTTTTGTCGGGTATGAACATAGTCCTTTCTATAAAAGTTGCGGGTCTGTTGCTATCTGCATCCTTTGTAGCTTTGCCCTCCATGACCGCCCTGTTGATAGCTGGCTCCTTTTTTCAAACCTTCTTGCTTTCCGCTATCCTCAGCCTGCTCTCCGTTTTCCTTGGGGTGGTTATTTCCCTAACCTTTAACATTCCCCCTAGTGGAGCCATAGTTATGCTAATGGTTCTTTTCTTTGTCCTTTGCTTTTTGCTGTATGCCTACAAGGCACGCAAAAGGTTTTAGGGATACATCCAAAGACTTTAAATATTCCGAGAGGGGTCTCTTGTAAAGGGGATGCTCAAGCCGTGGCTCCAGTTCCAACAGGGGCACCAAAACAAAATCCCTCCGGGTAAGGTAAGGGTGGGGAACTACCAAAAAGCTGAGCATAAGGATGTAGTTTTCGTAAAGGAGTATGTCTATGTCTATCTCCCTTGGTCCCCACCTTTCCCTCTCCTTCCTGCCCACTAGTTTTTCTATTTCTTTTAACCTCTTCAGAAGTTCAACGGGCTCCAACTCTGTTTTGAACTTGACTACACAGTTTAAAAAGTCCTCCTGATTTACTACTCCCCAAGCCTTGCTCTCATAGATGGTGGAAAGGCGGAGCACCTCTCCCAAATTCTTTAAAAGCTCAAGTGCCTTCAGCATATAACTTAGCCGATCGCCCACATTACTGCCCATTCCCAAATAACAAACCGCCACGGTAGGAATATATTAATTGTTTATGGTGAGGTGGATCCTTTACCTTTTGGTGGGTTTTTTGATTATGGACCATGTATGGGTCCATTATGGGGGACCCTTTGTGGAGAAATTGAGGGGCGGATACACAGAGGAGTTAAAGAAACATCCAGAGTGGCAAAAGGTGGAGCTTGAACAGGCTTATAAGCAGAGCATATTAGATAAGCTTTGGGAGAAGATCAAGCAATTAACCAAAAAGGAGGAGAAAAATGAGTGATGGCGTCTTCAGTTCCATAGAATCCGCTTTGGAGGATATAAGGGAAGGTAAGATGGTCATAGTGGTGGATGATCCGGACAGGGAGAACGAGGGGGACCTGGTGATGGCGGCGGAGAAGGTGACTCCAGAGGCTATAAACTTTATGGCAAAGTATGGAAGGGGTCTCATATGCCTTACCTTGACACCGGAGAGATGCGAGGAACTGGACCTTCACCCAATGACAATAAGAAACACGGACCCAAAGGGCACATACTTTTGCGTCTCCATAGATGCCCATCCCAAGTATGGCACCACTACTGGCATATCCGCCTTTGACAGGGCTATTACCATAAAGCTGGCGGTTAGCCCGGATGCCAAACCTTCGGACTTCATAAGACCGGGGCATGTGTTCCCACTGAAGGCTAAGCCCGGCGGTGTTTTGGAAAGGGCTGGGCATACCGAGGCGTCGGTGGACCTGGCAAGGCTTGCGGGGCTCTATCCGGCGGGTGTAATATGCGAGATCATGAATGAAGATGGCACCATGGCAAGATTGCCAGACCTAGTGGAGTTTGCCAAGCGGTTCAACCTAAAGATCATCACCATAGCAGACCTAATACGCTACAGGCTAAAAAAGGAAAGGCTCGTGGTCCGGGAGGCAACTGCCAACCTACCCACAAGGTATGGCTTTTTCAAAATTCACGCATACAGACACATACTTACGGGAGAAGAGCAGGTTGCCCTGACTATGGGTGAATGGAAGGAGGACGAGCCTGTGCTGGTTAGGGTCCATTCGGAGTGTTTGACGGGGGATGTGTTCAAGTCCCTTCGTTGCGATTGTAGGGATCAGTTGGAGGCGGCGCTTATGCAGATTGCGGAGGAAGGCAAGGGTGTTTTGGTCTATATAATGGGACATGAGGGAAGGGGCATAGGCATAGTCAATAAGATAAAGGCTTACAACTTGCAGGATAAGGGCTACGACACGGTAGAAGCCAACGAAAAGCTCGGCTATTCTGCGGACCTAAGGGACTACGGCGTGGGCGTGCAAATACTCTTGGATTTGGGCGTCCGGAAGATGAGACTATTAACCAACAACCCAAGGAAGATCGTAGCCTTGGAGGGCTATGGCTTGGAGGTGGTGGAAAGGGTTCCCCTCAAGGTGCCCGCTTGCGAACACAACGAGAGGTATTTGCAAACAAAGAAAAGTAAGCTGGGACATATGCTTTAAATATGTTTGTAGACGTAGCTAAAATATATGTAAAGGCGGGTGATGGAGGGAATGGGGCTGTTGCCTTTCTGAGGGAAAAATACAGACCCTTTGGCGGTCCTGCGGGTGGAGATGGTGGAAAGGGTGGAGATGTTGTCCTGGTTGCCACTTCCAGAAAGCACACCCTTTTGGACTTTGAATACAGAACCAAGTTTAGGGCACAGAATGGGCAACACGGGAAGGGTAAAAATCAGGCGGGCAAGGACGGAGAGGACCTCATCATAGAGGTGCCCGTGGGAACGGTGGTGAAGGACGCCCTAACGGGTGAGGTGCTGTGCGACCTGGTGGAGGAGGGTCAATCATGCGTAGTAGCCAGGGGTGGAAGGGGTGGAAGGGGAAACGCCCGTTTTGCAAGCCCAACAAACCAAGCACCCAAGTATGCGGAGAGGGGACAAAAGGGAGAAGAAAGATGGCTAATATTGGAGCTAAAGCTCATTGCAGACGTGGGTCTCATTGGACTTCCCAACGCGGGCAAATCCACCCTAATATCCAAGCTAACAAAGGCTAAGCCAAAGATCGCCGATTATCCCTTTACCACCCTGTCGCCCGTTCTGGGTGTTTTGGAGTTGGACGAAGAACACAGATTGGTGCTTGCAGACATCCCGGGGCTCATAGAGGGTGCCAGCCAAGGCAGGGGTCTGGGTCTTGAGTTTCTGAGACACATAGAACGCACAAAGCTTTTGCTACACCTTTTGGATGTATCCGACGGAAGGGAAAGGGACCCAATAGAAGCCTTTAATATTGTAAATGCAGAGCTTGGGGAGTATAGCCCACAGCTTTTGGAAAAACAACAGGTGGTGGTTGCCAACAAGATAGATGTCCTCTCAAACAGGGAATATCTAAAGGAGCTGGAAAAATACTTTACAGAGAGAGGCTATCAATTTTTGGCGATATCCGCTCTTACGGGCGAGGGTTTGGATCAGTTAAAGAAAAGCCTCTTTGTTAAGATGTTTCAAAGAGTCTGACCTTGGTATAAATATTTATTTACACGCTCCCGCAAAGCCGAGACAGGATTTTTCTTAGGGATTATAACATTCACGGGTTATGGTTGGAGGGCATTATGCAAGGTATGGGAACCTACGCTTATTTATAATTATGGCTGAAGGTGAAGGGTTATATAGAAAAATTAGTCATCGAGGGGTTTAAGTCCTACGGAAGGCAGAGGATAGAAATTCCCTTAGGGGAAGGTCTTATTGCGGTAGTAGGTCCCAACGGTGCGGGCAAATCCAACATAGGAGACGCCATATCCTTTGCCTTGGGAATAGCCACCTCCAAAGCCCTCAGGGCAAAAAACCTTTCCTATCTTATCTTCAGCAAGGATGGAGAGAAGGCAGATTATGCCTACGTGGAGGTGCATTTTAAAAATTTTGGTGCCTTTCCTGTGCCAGAGGAGGATGTGGTAGTCTCCCGCAAAGTTTATAGAGACGGTAGAAGTGTTTTTAGGATCAATGGGAAAGTGGTCAAAGAAAAAGAACTTTCTGACTTTCTGTCAAAGGCGGGCATATATGAAAACGGCTACAACGTGGTCCTTCAGGGGGATATTGTAAGGTTTCTGAAGATGACACCCGTAGAGAGAAGAAAGCTCATTGAAGAGGTGGCGGGCATAGGAGAATATGAAGAGAGAAAGCAAAAGGCACTGGTTCAACTTGGAGAGGTGGAGCTGAAACACAGAGAGCTAAGGCTTCTTATAGATGAAATGGAAGTGCAGATGGAAAAGCTCGCCAAAGAGGTGGAAAGGATAAAGCTATACAGAGACCTCTCCCAAAGAAAAAGGGACTTAGAAGTAAAGCTGTTTTCAAAGGAGCTTTTAAAGGTCCTTGAGGAGAAAGCTTCCACAGAACAAAGGCTTATGGGTTTGGAGGAGGAAATAAGGGAACTAAAGGCACAAGCCCAAAAACTCCAAGAAGAAGCCTCCACCATAGAGAATGAGCTTTCCTCCCTGAGGACTGCCATACTTCCCTTCAAAGAAAAAACGGGAAGGTTGAGCGAAAGGTTAGACCTTATCCAAAAGGAAACGGAGGATAAATACAAAGAGATTGAAAGATTGCAGGAGGAGGTAGAAAACGCAAGAAGGAGGGTAGCACACTTGGAAAGAGACTTGGAAGTTTTATCCCAAGAGGAAGAAGAGCTTAAGGAGGTTATCCGTCAAAAGGAGGAAGAGGTTCAAAGGCTTCAGGTAGAGTTTGACGCAATAAACCAGGAACTAAAGGAAAAGGAAAGGGAAATGCAAAGTGCCTTTGAGGAGATGCATCAAACGGAAGAAAAGGTGCGTGCCCTCTCAAAGACCATTGAAGAAAAGAAAAAAGAAGCATCCACCTTGAGGCTAAAAATAAAAGAGTTAGAGTTAAAGGAAGAGAGGGTAAGGGAAGAGCTGAAAAATTTGGAAGAGGAGCTAAAAAAGGTTAAGGGCAGTCTTGGAGAGGATGTTCTGAGTAAAGAGAACTATCAAAAAATGCTGAGAGAAGAGGAGTTTGCCCAAAAAAGGCTGAGGGCTAAGCTGGAAGAAGTGGAAGACCAACTGAGAAAGCTTAGGGTGGAGAGGGAGGATGTTTTGCAGGAGCTGGCAGTCCTTAGAGAAAAGTTCAGGTCTGCAGAGCAGGACTATCTTCCCTTTGAAGACATAGAGGGCGTTTACGGAAGGGTAGCGGACTTAATAAAGGTTAAAGACTATGAATACCTTAGGGCGGTGGAGGTAGCCGGTGGGCAAAGGCTCTCCTTTGTGGTGGTCGAAGATGAAGAGACCGCAAAAAGATGCATCCAAAGATTAAAGGAAACCAAGGGCGGTAGAATGAGCTTTATCCCACTTAATAGAATAAAGGAACAACCCTTGCCACCCTTTCCAAGAACCCGCGGTGCGGTGGTTATTGACTATGTGGTAAATCTGGTGGAATACGACAAAAAGTTTGAAAAGGCAATAAGGTTTGTCTTTGGAGATACGCTGGTGGTGGAGAACTTTGACAGTGCAAAGGCTCTGGGTATAGGAAATTACCGGATGGTTAGCCTGGATGGAGAGCTCTTTGAAAAGACGGGTGTAATAAGCGGAGGGCACTGGGAATCAAGGGCAAGCTTGGGCAAAAGTTTTTACGAGGAAAAGACCAAGCAGTTGGAGGAGGTTTTAGAGAGGTTAAAGGAAAGTATTTCAGAAAAGGAAGCCTTAGCCAAAAGCCTGAGGGATGAACTGGTGGAAAAGGAAGGAGTGGTAAAGATCCTTGAAAGAAGGCTAAAGGAGTTGGAACAAAAACACAAAGAAGGTTTTGAAAGGATAAAGGGCTTGGAACAGAGACTGCAAAAGGGTAAGGAGTATTTAAAGACGCTGGCGGGGGAAAAGGAAAACGCCCAAAAAAGAAAAAGGGAATTAGAAGAGGAGCTCTCTTACCAAGAGGAAAAGTTGGAAAACCTAAGGTTCAGATACTCTTCCCTTTTGAAAATAGCCAAAGAATCTGGATTGGAAGCCCTAAGAGAAAGGGCAGAAAAACACAGAAAGCTATTGGAAAGAAAAAAGGAAGAGCTATTTTCCCTAAAGCTAAAGGAACAAGAGATCGCCCAACAAAGGCAAAGCCTTCTCCAAGATATAAACCAAAGGAAAGCAAGGGTTGAAGACATAATACAAAACATAGAAAATGCCCAAAAAAGAATAAGAGAGCTAAGCCAAGAGAGGGAAAGGATAGAAGAGGAGCTAAAGGATATAAACCTTCAGGCTTATGAGCTTTACAAAAGGGTAGATCAGTTGGAAAACCAGCTCAGGGAAATAACCTCCCTCCTTGGGCAAAAAAGGATCTCTATAGACCTAAAAACTGAAGAGAGGATAGAGATAGAGAGGGAACTTTCTAAGCTAACAGACAAGCAAGACCAACTCCTTGAAAGGTTAAAAGAACTTGGACAAGAAGAACCGCTAAGTTTGGTGCCAGAGGGCTACAGCAAGCTAAAGGATGAACTTTCAAAGGTGGAAAGGGAGATTAGCCTTCTGGGCAACATAAACTTCAAGGCGGAGGAAGATTACCAAGAGCTCAAAAACAGACATACAGACTATGTGGAAAGGGACAAAAAGCTCTTGGAGGAGAGAAGGGCAATAAAGGAGCTCCTGGAAGAGATTGAAGGTAAAAAGCTAAAGGCTTTCCTCAAGGCTTATGAGCAGATAAACAAGAGCTTTTCCAAGATCTTTGCCAGATTGTCTCCCGGAGGGAAGGCATTTATGCAGTTGGAGAGGGAAGATGAGCCCTTTGAAGGAGGCATAAACTTGGTGGTAAAACCAAGGGGCAAAGAGGTGCAGTATTTGGAGGCGATCTCAGGCGGAGAAAAAACTTTGGGTGCCCTGTCTTTGATCTTTGCCCTGCAGGATTATAAGCCCTCCATCTTTTATTACTTTGATGAGGTGGATGCCCACTTGGACGAGGCAAACGCAAGGACAGTGGGAGAACTTATAAAGGAGAGGTCCCAGACTGCCCAGTTTATAGTGGTTACACTTAGGGAGATTTTGGCAAGCTTTGCGGACAAGTTAATAGGAGTGAGTAGTAGAGGGGGGATTTCAAAGGTATTCCCCCTCAAAAACCTCACTCGCCTTCTTGACTAAAAACCGCTTCCAACTTTTCCTTCTTCTTGATGGGCTTTATGTAAGGCTTGTCATCCTTTACCCTTATTTCCACCACCTCCACATCCTGAAGGCTACCCTTTAGAAGTTCCTCCGCAAGCAAGTCCTCCACATGCTTTTGAAGGGCTCTCTTTATACTCCTTGCACCATATTCTGGCTTGTACTCTTTATCAATGAGCCACTCAGAAAAGCTCTTGTGAAATTTGACCTTAACGTTCCAATCTACCAGACTCTTGTTTATTTCTTCAATTTGAAGGTCCAAGATCTTCATAATATCATCCTTCTCAAGGGCTCTATAGACTATAACCTCATCCAAGCGATTGAGAAACTCGGGGCTAAATGACCTTTTGACTTGCTCCATAACATTCTTCTTCATCTGTTCAAAGTCTATGACACCGAACTTTTGCTCAAAGCCCATCTTTCCACCGTGAACTATGAGCCTTGCACCCAGGTTGGAGGTCATTATTATGATGGTGTTGGAGAAATCTACCGTCCTTCCCATGGCATCAGTAAGCCTTCCGTCGTCAAAGATCTGAAGGAAGATGTTGAAAACATCAGGATGCGCCTTTTCTATCTCGTCAAAGAGTAGCACCGAGTAGGGTCTTCTGCGCACCTTTTCAGTTAGCTGTCCGCCCTCTTCGTAGCCCACATATCCGGGAGGTGCACCCACAAGCCTTGAGACAGTGTGCTTTTCCATGTATTCGGACATGTCAAACCTTATGAGGGCTTCCTCTGTGCCAAAGAGGTATTCCGCTAAAGCCTTGGCGGTCTCTGTCTTTCCAACACCCGTGGGACCCAAGAACAGGAAAACTCCGATGGGTCTGTGTTTTCCTTTGAGCCCAACCCTTGACCTTCTGATAGCCCTTGCCACCACCTTTATGGCTTCATCCTGCCCTATTACCCGCTTCTTCAACTCGTCTTCTATGTGCAAAAGCTTTTGGGTATCGCTTTCATGAACCCTTTTAACGGGAATGCCCGTCCATCTGGCAACCACTTCCGCTACATCCTCCTCCGTGACCTTTGGTCTGTGTTTTAGCATCTCCTGCTTCCACTTCATCTTTAGGTTTTCAAACTTTGCCCTTAGTTTCAGCTCCTCATCCCTCAACTTGGCAGCCTTTTCGTAATCCTGTTCTGCAACCGCGGTTTCTTTTTTGGCTTCTATTTCCTTTATCTTTTCCTCCAACTCCTTTAGCTCTGGTGATAGCTGATAGGCTCTTAACTTTACTAAAGAACCAGCTTCGTCCAAAACATCTATTGCCTTGTCTGGCAGGTGTCTGTCTGTGATATACCTTTCCGAAAGCTGAACAGCTTTTTCTATTGCGACAGGTGTGTATTCCACGTTATGAAACTCTTCAAACTTGGGCTTTAGCCCATAAAGTATCCTTATGGTGTCCTCCTGAGAGGGCTCCTCCACAAAAACAGGTTGAAACCTTCTTTCCAGAGCACCGTCCTTCTCTATGTATTTTCTGTATTCATCCACCGTGGTGGCACCGATGACCTGGATCTCTCCACGGGCTAAGGCGGGCTTTAGCATGTTGGACGCATCTATGGACCCTTCCGCAGAACCCGCACCCACTATGGTGTGGATCTCGTCTATGAAGAGGATCACATTGGGAGCTTTTTCCAGTTCCTTTAGAATGTTTTTGAGGCGCTCTTCAAACTGTCCTCTGTATTTTGTGCCAGCCACCAAGGCAGCCAAGTCTAAGGCTACTACCCTCTTGTTCAGAAGGGGTTCTGGCACCTCTCTGTTGGCTATTCTTTGGGCTAAGCCCTCCACTATGGCGGTCTTTCCAACGCCCGGGTCTCCCAAAAGCACAGGGTTATTCTTGCGCCTCCTAACAAGGATCTGTATAACCCTTTCTATTTCCCTTTCCCTTCCTATTACAGGGTCCAACTTTCCTTCCCTTGCCATTTGAGTGAGGTCCCTTGAAAACCTATCCAAGTTGGGAGTGGGTGCATACTTGGTGGTCTCCTGAGGAGGAAGCTCTCCAAGAAACTGAAGGACCTCCCTTCTGACGGAGTACTCATCAAGACCAAACCCTCTTAGAATCCTGCCACCAAGACCCGTCTTTTCTCTAACAACTCCTATGAGCAGGTGCTCCGGTCCCACAAATTGATGGTGCAGTATGCGTGCCTCTTCCACCGCAAACTCTAAAACCCTTTTG
>AGQM01022358.1_pt1 | contig 10786 bp, 12 predicted proteins | sample 1512301 | NCBI WGS metagenome assembly AGQM01 (sample SAMN07436262, study PRJNA71319) | hot springs metagenome | isolation source: samples from 5 sites along the outflow channel of Bison Pool, an alkaline... | place: USA: Yellowstone National Park
ATGTAAAAGACGAAATCTACGTTGGGAGGGGGGCCGCCGTTGGGCCTAATAGAGAAGTGGAGCAAGACATAAAAGACGGCGAGATACTGCCCTAGGATTAAGAGGTTTGTGGAGAAGCCGGAGGAGCCTGTGGGGAGCAACTTGGCCAACGCAGGATTTACAGATAATGGAAAGCCTCGTCCTTTAGGGCGGTGTGTCGGTTCGTTAAAGTTTTTATGGGGGACGGGGGCATGGAGTGTGTGAGGAGGGCTGTTGCTGTGGAGGTGGAGAGCCCGCCGCCTGAGCTTTCCGCCGTGGAGGAGCCGTACCGCCGCATCGTGGAAGAGGTCGCGGTATATGTCGCAGAGAGGGGGAGGCTGGAGAAGTAGAAGTACAACGAGCTGTACCGCCGTTTCAGAAAGCAGTACCACCTGCCCGCCCAGCTGATCCAGCAGGCTATAAACCAAGGCGTAGAGACGGGAAGGTCGTTTCTACAACGAAAGAGAGACAGCCGAGTCCACAAACCCCGTCCAGAGGTGAGACGGGTTTCGATAAGATTTGCCAAAGACAGCTGGAGCTATAAGAAGGCAGTCGGCTCCGCGGCTCCCGTTAAACTGGCGCTGTCACTCCCCGGCGGGAGGAGAGAAGTCTGGATTAAACCACACAAGAGGTTCTGGCTGTATTTGTGGAAAGTTCTTCGTAAAGAGGCTGAGCTCGCCTCCACGCTGATGCTGAAGCGGAGGGGCAAATGGTACGCCATCTTCGCCTTCGACGTGGCGCCTAAGAGGAAGCCTCCGGCGGAGGCTGTCGCCTTTGACGTAAACGAAAATATAGTCGCAGCCGCCAGGTTGAGTCTCTTGGCGACTGTGAACAGAATCGCCAGCTGGAATAGGCAGTACGTAAACCCCGCCGTGTACTCCATAGAGACGGACTTCGGCAGACTCGCCAAGCGGTACGAGGCCGTCAGAAACGCAAAGCTGGAGGAGCTTAAGAGAAAATACCCCTTCGCGGGCAGAGATGAAGAGGAAAGGAGGCAGAACGTGGCGGACACGAGGGAGTTTAGGAGGTTCACAAGGAGGCTTAGGGAGGGGAGGCGGAAGGAGGGCCGGGTGAGGCAGATCGCCCGCGAGATGACGAAAAGCCCCGCCGTGACTATAACGGAGGAGCTGGGCAAAAACCCGCAAGAAGAGATGATCGGCGTCGAGAAGAAGGTGAAGAAAAGAGAGCTGAGGCACCGCATCAAGCAGACGCCGTTTAGAAAAATCTTGAGAGCTGTTGAGGATAAGGCGAGAGAGGTCGGCTCCGCTGTCTTCTACGTCTCCAGCTTTAGAAACAGCAAGGTGTGTCCAATCCACTTCCCCAAGCTAGAGGACGGAGATGACTGACATGCTTTGCACTGCCCCCACGGCCGCGTCGTGGATAGAGACGCGGTTGCTGTGTTGAACATGCTGCGGAAAACCACCCCCACGGTGTGGGTGAAGGACGTCTGGTGGGATCTGAGAGACGTGAAAGAGAGACTGGAGAAGGGGGGAGGACTCGTGCCGAGAGACTTCGCGAAGAGGAGAAATCCTCTTGTGCCGTGGCCCCTCGCACGCGCCGCTTGGACCTCGCTCAAGACGCTGAGGGCCGGCGACAAACGGCCCGCGGTGCTGGCCCGGGCCGCCCCCATGACCCCCGCCCGAGGCGCCGATGAAGACGGGGCGAGGGCGCCTCCCCACGGGGCACCCGCCCCCAGGGAAGAGGTCAGATGTCCCCTCTCGTGCCTCGCCAACCCCAGAACAAGGCCCTGTGCGGTCCAACCCCAACGCTAACTCTGTGAAAGTAGCCAATAGAGTGGCGACAGGATCTTTAGAGGGGAGGAAAGCCGCGCCGATACGCGCGCCGACCGCAAAAACACACAAGTCGTCCTGTGGACGTTCCACGGTGTGCTGTTTCATGTTGCTAGACACAACCTCGTAGGCGCGTAGAGGAGCAGAAAGTCGTGGAGTAGCTAACCCAGGCGGCTGGCTATAGACTGCGGATGCGACCTGCGCAATAAGCTGACATATTTAGCAACAAAAATTAAATACGGAGCAGAAGAGAAACTGGCCCGTGGCTCAGCCCGGTAGAGCGGCGGCCTTCGGAGCCGTAGGTCGTGGGTTCACGGCATATGTGCCGGCCTAAAAATCCCACCGGGCCCGCCAGCTCTTCAATTTCATATCTGTCAATTGTGTTTTGCTCATTAGTGTAAGTGTTCCGTAGGACTTTGAGGTGTTTTGCATCTTCAACAGTTACATATGTTGAGGCCTTGTACAAAGCCGGCATAGTCAACTGGAAATTCCAGTTAAACACTTCTCGGATAAGGTTAAATCCCGGAGATGACCCCCTTTTATGGATCTGAGTTTCTTGAGGCGTGAGTTCGGGGAGCGGTTTGTTGAGGACGTAGATGTGGCTTTACTATATGTCCGTGACGCGTCTATTCTCGAATTAGGAGGGAAGGCGTTGGGTGTCGTCTTCCCTGTTGACGAAGAGGAGCTGGTGGAGCTAGTCCGGTGGGCCGTCGCAGAGAGGGTTCCTCTTTTTCCACAGGGGAGCGCCACCAGCATCTCTGGCAATGCCGTAGCCACGTCGCCGGGGGTCGTGGTGAGTTTTGAAAAGATGACGCGGGTCGAGGTCGACCCCGTAGACGGCGTCGCCGTGGTTGAGCCAGGGGTTAGGCTTGAGGAGCTTAACCACGAGCTTGCGCGTTACGGCCTCTTCTTCCCGGTTGACCCCGGCTCTGTGAAGAGCGCCACCGTGGGCGGCGCGGTTGCCAACGGCGCAGGTGGGATGAGGGGCGCGAAATACGGCACGATGAGAGACTGGGTGCTTGGGCTGAGGGTGGTGACCGGCCGCGGTGACGTGTTGAAGCTGGGTTGCCGGACGTATAAATGCAGAAACGGCTACGACCTGGTTAGGCTTTTTGTGGGTAGCGAAGGCACCTTGGGGCTGGTGACCGAGGCGGTGCTTAAGCTCGTCCCAGTCCCCGAGTCCGCCGTGGCGTTGCTGGCGTATTACGACGACTTGGAGGCCCTGGTGGAGGACGTGGTTAAGGTGAAGACGAGCCGGATATGGCCGCTCTTTGCCGAGTTCCTCGACGCGCCGACCTCGGCGCTTGTGGGCTTGGAGGAGAGGAACGCGCTGTTTCTTGGAGTAGACGTCAACGCAGGTGCCGAGGAGAGGCTGTTGCAGAGACTTACGTCGATAGTCCGCGGCGAGGTCGCGCAGAGGGCCGTGGGGTGGGAGGGCGCCATGAAGTTGCTGGAGCCCCGGAGGAGGCTGTTCTCAAGTCAGGTGGCTTCTGCTGAGAGGGAGGGAGGGGTCCTAGTTATCGAGGACGTGGCTGTGCCCATATCTAAGCTCCCGGAGGCCGTCCGCGGGCTGAAGGCGCTTGCGGCTAAACACGGCATGCCGCTTCTGCTCGGCGGCCACATCGGGGACGGGAACCTCCACCCCGCCACCTGGTACAGGAGGGGCGAGGGGGCCGAGAAGGTGGAGAGGTTCCTCAGAGACATGGCCCAGCTCGTGCTGAGGCTCAACGGCACAGTTTCGGCGGAACACGGCATCGGGCTGTTGAAGAAGGACCTCGTGGCGCTTGAGCTAGGGGAGGCCGTGCTCAGCTACATGAAGGAGCTTAAACAGATCTTCGACCCCCACAACATTCTCAACCCCGGGAAGATCTTGTAGCGTAGACAAGCAACGCCGCCCCCGCCACCAGAAGCACGGCGGCAACCGTCGCATCTAGCCTGGGGGCCGCATCTTTCAGGTAGAGTACTACGGCGGCGGGGGCCGCAGTGGCGGCGAGGTAGGCCCCGTGTAGCCCCCTCGCGGAGGCCGCTACGAGCAGGAGGACCGCGGCCGTGCCGAGCCAGACGTCCGGCGCAGGTAGCTCCGGGAGGGGCAGAAGGGTTCTGAGGAGGGGAGACGCCAGCACCGCCTCCGCCAAGTAGAGCGTCGCCGTTGAGAAGGCGGCTGTGTAGGGGAAGCGCATGGCCACGGCGAGGTTCAGCGCCAGCAATACGGCGGCGAAGGCGCCCCCGCCCAGCGCCCCGTCGACTAGGCGGGGGTAGAGGGAAAGCACGGGGTGCCCCACGAACATGAGGTATTGGAGGACGGCGGCGGCCGCGCCTATAAACGGCCTCATAGCGCCCTCCCCAGCTCCTTCACCTCCCTAAGCACCACCGCGCCCGCCGACTTGAGCTCCCGGTACACCTCCAGCCTTCTGACGGCCACAAGGGGGTTGGAGGCGGCCACGTCTACGTAATACGTCTTTGTGCACCTCAACACGGCGCAGACGTCGCGGAGGGAGCCGACGTATATCGTGACGTCGCCGCAGGCCGGGGAGCCGGAGCACGACGGCGTGAAGGACCTGGGCACCTCCTGGGCCGGGCCGTGGCCCAGCACGTAGAAGCTCACCGAGTAGCCCCGCTCGGCGAGGATCCCCGCCGCCTCGGCGGCCGCCGACAGCACAAGCCCCCGTAGCCGCCGCGCGTCCACCACGACAACCGCCGTCTTCGCCTCAGGCCCTAGGTATCTGTTGACGTAGAGCTCGCCCGTCTTGGCCAGGGCCCTCCAGTTTATAAACCGCATGGAATCCCCCGGCTGATACGGCTTCACCTCCTGGAACTCCTCGGCGCCGGGTCCCAGCGGCGCCGGCTCCGCGACGGCTCTAGGCTCCTCCAGATACGTGGCGACGCGCCGCTTGGTGAAGACGGGGTTATAGGCCTCCACCACAAGAGGAAGCGGCTCAGCCCTCTCCGCGAGCCGGTACTTCAGCGTCAGCCTGCGCCTAAACGGCGGCTTAAACAGCCTCCACCTCGGAGGAGCCGCGGAGGACTCCACAGGCGTCGACTCGTAGATGTGGAAGACGCCGGGGCGCCAGTCCGACTCTACAACTATCTCCACCGCGCCTCCGACCCGCCGCCTAGACACGGCGAATCTGGGCGGCTCCAGGGCGGCGTTGAGGGCGTAGGCGGCAAGCGGCATGAGCGACAGCAACGCCACGTCTGTGCTCTCTACGAGCATCCCCGCGGCGAGGAGGACCGCGGCGGTGAGGAGGAGAGGGCGCACGGGGGGATAAACTTTATTGAATATATCGATTTTCCCCCGTGAAGAAGATACTGGAGGTGCTTACTCAGTTCTACGTGGCGCCGCCGGCGGCCCTGGAGCTCCTCCTCGCCGCCGTGGTCGCGCGGGGCCACGTGTTGTTCAACGACCCGCCGGGGCTGGGCAAGACCACCCTGGCGAAGCTACTGGCTAAGTCGCTGGGGCTCGCCTTCAGACGCGTCCAGTTTACCTCCGACATGTTGCCCAGCGATGTGATAGGCGTCAACGTGTGGCGGCCCCACGAAGCCCGCTTCGAGTTCGTGAGGGGGCCCGTCTTCACCAACGTCCTCCTCGCCGACGAGATAAACAGGGCCCCACCGAAGACGCAGGCGGCGCTTCTGGAGGCCATGGAGGAGAGGCAGGTCACGGTAGACGGCGTCACCTACAAACTCGACGAGCCCTTCATAGTCCTCGCCACGCAGAACCCCGTGGAGTACAGGGGGGTGTACCCCCTCCCCGAGGCGGAGCTGGACCGATTCCTCATGCAACTCTCGGTGGGCTACCCGGGGCCTAGGGAGGAGGCCGAGATCTTGAGGAGGCGCATATCCTGGCGCGGCGACGACCCCTCCATATATGTCACGCCTGTCCTCACAAGGGAGGAGGTGTTGCAGTGGATGCGCTGGGCTGAGGAGGTGTATGTAGACGAGGCGGTGGTGCAGTACGTGGTCAACATCGTGCAGACCCTGAGGCGCCACCCCCTCAACACCTACGGCCCAAGCCCCAGAGGCTCCATAGCCCTCCTCAAGACGGCCAGGGCCCTCGCCCTCCTCGACGGCCGCAACTACGCCACGCCAGACGACGTCAAGAAGGCGGCGGTGGCCGTGCTGGCCCACAGGACCGCGCCGAAAGACGGGGACCCCCGCGACCTCGTGAGGGAGGCCCTCGCCAAAACCCCAATACCCTACAGATAGGCCCTGAGAGCCGCCTTAACCCTCTGGAGGTGGCGCGCCCGCCTCCTCCTGTTCACCCCCTCCACGAGCCTCACCACGAGGGGAGGCGCGAAGGGTGAGGGCTCCAGGTCGCGGTACGACACAGCTACCCTGACCGCCTCCACCACCTTCCCCTCCTCCACGCCTCCCCTAGCCAGGTGATACGCCACGTAAGCCGCCAACAACGCCACGTCCCCCGTCTTTACGAACTCCGCCTCCACCCTCTTCGCCTCCAACACGTCAGGGTCGTCGTAAAGCCGCACCGGCGTTCTCCTCTTCACGTCTCCGCCGAGCAGAAGCACGGCGGCCACGGAGGAGGCCGCCACGGCGGCGAAGAGCCAAGGCCGGCCGACCGCCGTGGACACGTAATACACCACAGCGAGGAGGCCCCCCAGCAGGCCGAAAAACGCCGTGTGCCGCGCGAAGAACCTCCCCGCCCTCCTCAGGCGGCCCCCCAGCAGGCCCAGCGCAGAGGCCGCGGCCGCCCCGGCCCCCGCCCCCCAGACAACTAGGGGGAGGAGGGGCACCCGCGCAAGCCCTAGAAACGCGCCGAGGGCCCAAGCCGTCACGGCGATGGAGAGGGGCGCCAGAGGCCGCCTGAGGCGGCCGGCGAAGTGACGCGCCGCGTTTAGGAAGAAGCCGAAGGCGACCGCGGCTAGAAGCGCCTTATGCGTAGCCGTCAGAAGGGGCAGTAGATACAGGGCGGCGGCCACGCCTAGAAAGGTGAGGAAGTACCCCCACACGTGCCGCCTCCCCCTGTGGAGGACCCCGCCGACGCCGTGGAGCAGGAAAAACACGCCTAGGGGATACGCGGCGAATCTATACACAGGCTCCGTGTAGCCCAGCAGGAGGAGAAACGCGCCCAGCGCGACGTAAATCATAGGGCCCGCCTCAGCCTCTCGAAGTCCTCCCTAGACGCCGCGGGGCCGAACCTAACCCTTTCAAACAAATCGGCGGCCTCCGCATATTTAGGATGGAGAGCCGCCAGCTCCCTAGGAGTCACCGTAGGAGGCAGGCGGAGCCTCCGCAGAAGCCTTAGAAACAGCGCCCCCGCCAGCCTCCGGTAGTCCACCACCCGCACCACGTAGACCACAGGCCCAACCCTCACCAGATACGCCCCGGCCTTCTCAAACCTCACCCTGACGGGCGCCCTCCCCACCAGCCTCCTGTTGACGTAGACGGAGAAGCCGCGGGGGGTCCTAAACTCCACCTCCTCGCCCACCGCCACCGTGACGACGCGGCGTAGCGAGGTCAACACAGCGACGGCGCCAGCCGCCGCCAGCGCCGCGGGGAGGATCCACCCAGGCAGAGACACCCCGGTCAGCGGAGGCAACTGCGGGGTCTCGGGCTGAGGAAGCTGGGGGAGGGAAGCCACGGCAGGAGGCAGGGCCGGCAACTGCGGAGCTGGGACGCCTCCACCCGGCGTCGCCTCTACGCCGACCCACCCGCTTCCGTCGTGGTACTCGGCCCAGGCGTGGGGGCTGAAAGCCACCGTGGACCACTCGGCGGGGACCGGCCCGTCTGATAAGTAGCCCACCACAAGCCTCGCGGGGACGCCGGAGGCCCTGGCAAGCAACACAAAAGCCGAGGCGAAGTGTATACAAACCCCCCTCCTCCCCTCCTCAAGAAACCAGAGGACCGGATCCACGCCGGGAGGGATCTGGGGCCACAGCGCGTCCAACGTGCCGTCGTAACTGTAGTTCGCCAGAAGAAACTGCTTAATCCTCCCGGCCTTACACGAGGCGTCGGCGCAACCGGCCGTGAGGCTCGCCGCGAGCACCTCAAGCCTCCCGCCGAGCTGAGGCGGGACCTGGAGATACCTCTCATCCGGCGCCGCGAAGCCTCCCCGAGCCACATACGCCGCCACGTACCCCGGCGACCCGCGGAGGGCCTGGACGAAGAGGCCCTCTAGATCCGCGGAGAGGGCCACGCCGGGCGCCACAACCCGCACGGCGCCGAGCATGAAGCCGTCCACAGAGGGAGACGCCACGGGGACGCAACCCCCCATCAACGCGCCAGTCAGGTTGAGCTCGCCGCCCTTTACAAAGAGGCCTCCGCCCACAGTCACCAAGCCGTCGCCGAAGGCCGCCCCTCCGCCCCCTCCGGTGTAGACCCACATCCCTCTTTCGTACCTGTCGAGCACGTAGCAACGGAGGTACATAACCCCCCCGTCTCCCCTCGCCTTCAGAAGAGTCTTGAAGTAGAGCCCCCCGGAGACGCTGACGACGGGGGTAGACGGCGCCGCGGAGAACCCCTGCCCAAAAGGCGGTGCCCTCCCCGGCGCGTAGCCCGGCTGGACTAGAGAGACAACCCCCAGCGCTATGAAGACGACCCCCAGAGCCGCCAAGAGGATCCTCACGTCTTCTCCACAAGCTTGCGGAGGAGCTCGGCGATGTGAGGCGCCTTCTTCTCCAGCACCTCAATAGCCTCGCGGAGGGTCATGTCGGGCTTAACCCCGAAGGTTAAGAGGGTGAGGAGAAACTCCTCCATCACGTCGGCTACCTTAACGTTGGCAAACCAGTCGGAGGTCTTCAAGGCCACGTACCGCCTCTTCCCGATCTTAATAGTATGGACAAGCCCCTCCCTCTCCAGGCTAAATATGTACCACTGGACGGCCCCATAGGTGAGGCCCAAGGCCTTGGCCAGCCTATACACCGGGACGGGGCCCTCCCTGCGCAAAATCTCCAAAATAGCGGCCTTGGGGTCCTTACCGGTCACAAACACGAAACTACAGTTATTTATTAACCTAAAGGGTAAAAACAACCCTACCCTCCTCCTCCCTTATCTTGAGCTCGTGGACGGGCCACCCCAGCGCCGACTTCACCACCACGGCGCGGTCGGGGAAGTACCGCCACACCGTGTTGAATATATTAAGCAACTCGGGCACGGGCTCCACGCCCCTAAACGTGGCCACCACGGCGGACTCCGGCAAAACGCTGTGTACGAAGTCCAGCACATACGACACCCTCTCCGCGCCGTACATGTGCAACACCTCCTCAAGCCCATATAGGAACACAACCGGCACATCGCCCACCCGCCCCAGCGCCTCCTCAAGCGGCAGATCCTCGCCAAGCGCAGAGGCGGGCACCACCACCTCCTCCACGCCGCAACCCATCTGCGCCGCCACAGCCCCGATGGAGCGGTACGTGGAGACCACGCCCACCTTCACGTTGTCCAAGTAGTCACATAGATACGCCGCGCTTATTCGGAGACACGCCGGGTGTTCGCAGATAAACGCCCCCACCCTGCTCCCAGCCAAGACGCCAGGCCTGGTATGCCCCGGCGTAATACGCATAAGAGAATTCCTCACCTCCTCCGCGAAGACGACCCGCCTCCCCGAAGGCGCCGCCACAGCCCTCTCACCTAGGCGGCTCTGAGACCACCTCTTGATGATGTGGACGCCGCGTCTAGAGATGGTGAAGTAGAACTCGGCCCCGGGGCTGGGCCCCAGCCTGGTCTTCACAACCCTGACCCTCCTGTAGCGGGCCCCCCGGTGGAGAATCTGGCTCACCTCCAGGAGGGAGTCCGCCACGTAGGCGAAGTGGGACCCCCCGATCTGCTCCTCCCCAATGGCGATGGTGGGGGTCTGAAACACGCGGTAGACGGCAGACGCAGCCTCCCTAGACTGCGGGAGGGCGTTTATGCCATCTAGAACAACCACGTCAGGCGCCGCCTTCAGATACTCATCCACCACGCTCGACAGCAAGACATCCACGTCGGAGACAGACAGGTAATCCAACACCACAAACCTCGACGGGTCTAGCCCGAGTCCCCTGATCTTATCCCGCAACTTGTCGCCTGTCTCATAAAACCCCACGTACATAATCCTCTCCCCCATCTGAGCCGCCGCGTACAGAGCCAGGGAGGTCTTGCCGGAGCCCGGAGGCCCATATACGAGGGTAAAGCCTTGGAAAAACTCCCTCATAACCCCCTTACGTATTCTACAAATTTACGCCACCCCTCGGGGCTGCGGAGCGCCTCAGCCGCCACCTTAGGATCCACCCTATGCCTCCTGGCGAAGTCCACGAAGAGCATGCCCACGAGCTCCGCGTTGTGCTGACCCAGCTCAAGCCTCACGTAGTGGAGCAGAAGCCACGGCTTCTCAAAAACCTCCGAGGGGGAGCCGCCCCTCCTCCGTATCTTATACTCAATCACCGACCTAAGCGGAAGCCCAAGGGAGTAGTAGAAAGCCCGAAACAGCTCTTCCGCCTCCACAAGCCGCCACCGGTACCACTTTATATACCTTACTTTACAGCCGTCGAGACCCCCCGTGGATAAGCTTTTAAGCGGCGGCGCAGAGACGCCAGTGATGACGCCAGGCGCTACCGAGGCGTGAAGACAGCTCGAGAGGGCTGACGACGTTGCACCCCCCTGAATACACCAAAAGAATATTTAAGCCGCCACCTCGGAGAGGCCGTGCTTGAGATCACCGACGTCGCCCGACGCGGGATGACTCTCATCTACGGGCCCCCCGGCTCAGGCAAAACCTCCATAGCCATCCGCCTCGCCAGCCGCGTCGCCGACAAGATCCTCTGGATCTCCACAACCGAGGGCCCCGACCTGCTCCGCGAAGCCGCCAAGCGCGTAGGCGCAGACCCCAACCAGTTCGACTTCTACGACTTCCCACGGGCCTTCCGGCAAGACATAGCCAAGTACATACTCGACCACATACCCAACTACGGCGCCGCCGTAGTAGACTCCGTCACAGGCATGACCACCAAGCAGACCATAGACGTAGTCACCCACTCAATCCT
>AGQM01051950.1_pt1 | contig 10754 bp, 10 predicted proteins | sample 1512301 | NCBI WGS metagenome assembly AGQM01 (sample SAMN07436262, study PRJNA71319) | hot springs metagenome | isolation source: samples from 5 sites along the outflow channel of Bison Pool, an alkaline... | place: USA: Yellowstone National Park
GCACAGCGCCCACCGTCCCCATGTGGACCAGGCCCGCCGCCCTTTCCATGCGCTCATTGGCCATGCGGCGGGCCAGCTCCTTAAGGCGGGCGGGGTCGTGGTAGACGGGGAGGGTCTCCTTGCTGGCCCGGGCGGAGACCGCCTTCAGGCCATTGGCCCCCATGACCGCCCCCAGGCCCCCCCGCCCGGCGAAGTGGGCCAGGTCGTGGATCACGTTGGCGGTGAGGACCCCGTTCTCCCCCGCCAGGCCAATCTGGGCGACGCGGGTTTGGGGCCCGTGGACCTCCTTGATGAGGGCCTCCACCTCGAGGGGGTCCTTCCCCCAGAGGTGGAAAGCGGGGTGGATGGCTACCTTTCCCCCTTCCACGTGCAGGTAGACCGGGCTTTCCGCCTTTCCCAGGACCACCAGGGAGTCCAGCCCGGCGTTCTTGAGCTCGGCCCCGAAGAAGCCCCCGCCCTCGGCGTCCCCATAGCCTCCGGTGAGGGGGCTTTTGGCGGCCACGGTGTTGCGCCCCGAGCCGGAGATGGGGGTGCCGGTGAGGACCCCGGGGGCGAAGACCAGGGCGTTCTCGGGGCCCAGGGGGTCCGCCCCCTTGGGCACGTGCTTGAGGAGGAGGTAGGCTGCCAAAGCCCGCCCCCCCAGGTACCTGCGCCAGAAGGCCTCGCCGTAAGCCTCGTACCAGACCTTCCCCCGGGATAGGTCCACGAAGGCCACCCGGTCGTGATATCCCTTGGGCATAGGCCGAGTATACCTCCCCCTAAAATGGGGGCGTGTGGACCCTCACCCTGGACACCGCCACCCCCTACCTCTCCCTGGGCCTCTTCCGCGGGGAAGAGGGCCTGGGGAGGGTGGTGCGGGTGGAAAGGCGGCACGAGGAGGTGCTCTTCGGCCTCCTGGACGAAACCCTGGAGGCGCTGGGGGTGAGGAGGGAGGAGATCGGGGCCCTGGTCCTGGGGGAGGGCCCGGGCTCCTACACCGGCCTGCGCATCGCCCTGGCGGCCGGGGAGGGCGTGGCCCTGGCCTTGGGGGCCAGGGTCTACGGTGTGAGCTCCCTCCTGGCCGCCGCCTGGCCCTATTTGGAGGAGGGGAAGCCCCTCACCCCCCTCTTCACCGCCCGAAACCGGCTCTACTACGGGGCCACCTACGTCAAGGAAGGGGGAAGGCCAAGAGTCCTCCTTCCCCCCAAGAAGATGCGGGCGGAGGAGATTCCTCCGGAGTCCCACCTCCTGGACGCCCCACCGGACCCCCGGGCCCTCTACGAGCTTCTGCCCTTCGCCCGGGAGGGGGTGGAGCCCCTTTACCTCTAAGAGGCTGTCGTAAAAGGGTGGTATCCTTGAGGGATGCCTCTTAGACGATGTTACCCCAGCGACCTAACCGACGAGGAGTGGACCCTCCTGGAGCCCCTCATCCCCGCTCCCAAGTCCGGCGGCCGGCCCGCCAAGGTGTCCAGAAGAGAGATCATGAACGCCATCCAGAAGGCGTTCCCCTAAAGGGGAAGCACGTTACGTCCTGAAGAACGGCACCCCCTGGCGAGTCCCGGGGGAACGATGGGGCGAAAAAGGTCAAAGGGAGAAAGCGCCAGATCCTAACGGACACGGGGGGCCGCCTCCTGAAGGTCTTTGTCCACCCGGCCAATGAGCATGACAAGTGGGGTGGGCGGGCCTTGCTGGCGGGGATGGACCTCTCCTTGTGGCCACGGGTGGGGAAGCTTTTCGTGGACTGGGGGTACCGGGGCCTGGAGGAGACGGCTTCTTCCCTGGGTTTGGAGCTGGAGAAGGACCTTTGCCTGGCTGGGGCGGAACCGGCGTCTTGCCAAGGACTATGAGGAGAACCCTGGGGTAAACGAGGCCTGGGTGTATCTGGGCACGCTACGATTGTTGGTGAAGCGGCTGGCCAGGGCCGCGTGACTGCCTATGGAGGACTTTTACGACAGCCTCTGAGGCAAAAATGCAGGGGCTTGACAGATTGGAGGGAGCGCAGATGAACCGACGGCTGTTTCTCTTTTGGTTGGCAGATGTAGGGCTTGGTGCTGTTCAAGGTGCTAAATCGGGCAAGGCGGGCGAGAGGAAACCCGATCGGTTACTGCGAGATGCCTTGACCGCTACCCGCCAAAAGCATGGCGTCCCCGCATTAGCAGGGGCTTTCGCGAGCGGTGATGGGACGGTCATTTATGACGCGGTGGGAGTGTACCGAGTAGGAGGTGAAGAGTCGGTTAGCCGCGACGACGCCTTTCATCTTGGCTCGTGCACCAAAGCCATGACTGCGACGATGCTGGCGAGGTTGGTGGAGCGAAAGGTGTTGGCCTGGGAGACGACGGTCGCTGAGGCTTTCCCTGACCTTCAAGACCGCTTGCATCCGAAATTTCGCCAAGCAACCCTTTATCACTTTCTTGCTCATCGGTCGGGTTTGCCTGACGACAGAAAACCTGATCCCGTCACCTTTCTGAGGCTGAGGAGGTTGAGGGAACCGATGCGGGAGCAACGGCGCCGCATGGTGGGGTGGCTGCTTTCGCGACCACCTGCTTATCCGCCTGGCGAAAAGATGGTTTACGCCAACGCCGGCTATGTCGTGGCGGCGGCGATGGCGGAGGCGGTAACGGGGCGGTCGTGGGAAGAGTTGATGAGCACAGAACTCTTTAAACCGTTAGGCATGGAGTCTGTCGGGTTTGGCGCACCACCAAAGGTTTATGGGCATTACCATTCATGGGGTCAGTGCCGGCCTATTGCGCCCAGCCCAGAAGCCGATAACCCACCAGCCCTTGCCCCAGCAGGAGGCGTTCATTGCTCGTTGAATGACTGGGCAAGGTTTGCCTTGTTGCATTTGAAAGGGGCGCGAGGAGAGCAAGGGTTGCTTTTGAAACCCGAAACTTTCCGAAAGTTGCACGACGACCCGTTCCAGCAAGGCTACGCGTTGGGTTGGCTCGTCGTGAAGCGAAGTTGGGCGAAAAGCGTTGCCTTCACCCATGCAGGCAGCAACACCCTTTGGTTTGCCGTGATCTGGCTGGCACCTAATCGCAACGCGGCTTTCCTCGCTGCTGCCAACTGCGGCGGTGAACATGCTTTTCGTGCTTGCGACGACACCATTGGCAGAATGATAGAGCTGTTTTTGTGAGCACCGATTTGGAGGAGGCATCCTGACGCAGGGTTTGTTCATCACGGTGGAGGGCATTGACGGCAGCGGGAAGACAACGGTCGCAAGCGCCTTTGCCGAACGGTTGCGACAGGAAGGTTTTGCGGTTGTCGTCACCGCCGAACCTGGCGGGACGCCGTTGGGTGAGCGATTGCGCCAATTGTTGCTGCGTGAGAAGCCTTTGAGTGCGTGGGCGGAAGCCTTTCCTTTTTTGGCGGCGCGGGCAGAACATGTCGCCCAAGTCATCCGCTTGGACCCAACGGAATCCCCGGTCCCCCAAGATCGCGGGGAGGTCCGCCAAAAGCTCCCTTCCCCAAGCCTCCCGGGCGTTGCCGGGAAGGAGGGCCCAGCGGGTCAGCCCCGAAGGGGCTAGGTTCCAGAATAGGCCCCGCTCGTTCATGACCGGCATCAGCACGTAACCGCCGAACGCGCCCAGGGGCCCCACGCCCACAGCGGCTGCTTTGGGGCCCCTTCCCCAAATGAACCGCAGGAAGGGAGAGACCGTGGATCCGGTGGCCGTGGGCCAGGGTAATGGGCTTGAGGTCCACCACCTGCAGAAGGCCTTTTCCCCCGGAAAGCCTCACGGCGAGGTGGGCCAGCAACTCCGGGGCCTTTTGCAGGACCCGATAAAACCGGGAGAGGTGGGGGAGGGAGGGGAAGTAGGCCTTCAGGGTGGTCTTGGCGGCCAGGTAGCCCTTGGCCAGGTCCTGGCCCTGCAGCAGGAGAAAGATGGCCAGGGCCAGGAGTTCAGCCAAGGTGGCTTTCTGGTGCCTTTGCTTTCTGGGGAGCTTGAACCCTTGGGCCTGAAGGGCCTTGAGCTCATCGTCCACCCAGACGTAGATAGCCACGAGGAGGGTCTCTGCGTCAAGATAGTAGAGGGGGTGCTCACGATCTTGCCGCATGGCACCCCCTCTTTTTTCACATCCCGAGGGTCCAGATCAAGTAGCACACGACGGAATTTCTTATTACCAGGCATGTTAGGCCGAAGGAAACAGGAAACAAGGGTATAAGTGCCCCGCCGTGGCCCTGGCCACGGCGGGGGCCCCAAAAAGGCCCATCAGTCAGCGGCGGCCAGAAGGGCCTCCTCGAGGCCCACCCTGGCCCCAAGGGCCTGTAGGCGTTCCTCCAGGTGCTCGTAGCCCCGCTCCAGGAAGTACACCCCCTCAATCTCCGACACCCCATCCGCCGCCAGGGCGGCCACCACCAGCCCGCCCCCGGCCCGGATGTCCAGGGCCTTGACCTGGGCCCCGTGCAGGCGCTTTCCGTTCACCAAAAGGGTGCGGTCCCTCAGGTATAGCTCCGCCCCCAGGCGGGCCAGCTCCCCCACGTGGGTGAAGCGGTCGGGGTAGACGCGGTCGGTGACGGCGCTCTGCCCGGGGACCGTGGCCAAGTAGGCGGTGACGATGGGCTGGAGGTCCGTGGGAAAGCCCGGGTACTCCCGGGCCTCCACCCCGAAGGGCTTGGGGTCAGGGGTGGCCGTGAGGCGGACCCAGTCGGGCCCCACCTCCACCTGGTGGCCCGCCTGGGCCAGCTTGTCCAGAAGGGCGTCCAGGTGGTCGGGCCGGGCCTCGGTGAGGGTGACGCTCCCCCGGGTGGCCGCCGCCGCCAGGAGGTAGGTTCCGGCCTCTATGCGGTCGGGAATGATGCGGTAGGTGCCGCCCCCAAGGCGCTTGGCCCCCCGCACGTGGAGGATGGGGCTTCCCAGACCCCGCACCTCCACCCCCAGCATGCGGAGGAAGCGGCCCAGGTCCTCTACCTCAGGCTCCACCGCCGCCTGGACCAAGGTGGCCTCCCCGCCCAGGGCCACGGCCAGCATGGCCTGCTCCGTGCCCCCCACCGTGGGCAGGTCAAAGACCACCCGCCCGGAAAGGGGCCGGACCCGGCGGGCGTGGAAGGCGCCATCTTCCCTTTCCTTCACCTCGGCCCCCAGGACCCTCAGGGCCTTGAGGTGCTGGTCCACGGGGCGGGCCCCGAAGGCACACCCCCCAGGCATGTGGACGGTCCCCTCCCCCACCCGGGCGAGAAGGGCCCCCCAGACGATGAAGCTGGCCCGCATCTGCCCCACCAGCTCAAAGGGGGCCTCGGTATTCCGGATCTCCGGGGTGTGGAGGTGGAGGGTGCGGCCCTCCCAGCGGTAATGGGTGCCCAGGTGGGCGAGGAGCTCCAGCATCACCTCCACGTCCCTGAGCTTGGGCACCTCCACCAGGGTGATGGGCTCGGCGGTGAGGAGGCTCGCCGCCAGGATGGGCAAAGCGGCGTTCTTGGCGGGGTAGACCCGGATCTCTCCGGAAAGGGGCACGCCGCCTTCCACGCGCAGGATCCTCCGCTTGCCCTTCCCTGGGTCCTTGTGCATCATACACACCTTACTCAAGGTGAGGATAAGCCCCAAATACCCTGTTGTCAAGGCGATGCGCGCTTTGCTACACTTGGCCCCAAGGGGGATATGCCCAAGAAGGAAAAAAAACGGCTTCAGGTGGTGATCTCCGAGGAGCAGGACGCCCTCCTCACCCGGGCCGCCTACGCCCTCTCCAGCCCGGAGCGCCTGGTCTCCAAGTCCGAGGTGGTGCGGCTGGCCATCGCCAAGATCGCGGAAGAGCTGGAGGGGAACAAGGAGGAGCTGGCCGAGCTCTTAAAGCGCCTGGAACCCGAGGAAGAATAGAATGACGGCCGTGGTCCTGGGCGGGCGGTACCGCCTCGAGGCCCCCCTGGGCCAGGGGGGGATGGCCGAGGTCTTCCGGGCGGTGGACGAGCGCCTGGGGCGGCTGGTGGCGGTGAAGGTCCTCCACGCCCGGGCCCTGCCCCCGGAAAGGGAGCGCTTCTTCTTGGAGGTCCGGGCCCTTTCCCGCCTCTTTCACCCGGGCATCGTCCAGGTGCTGGACCTGGGGGAGGAGGAGGGGCGGCCCTACTTCGTCATGGAGCTGGTGGACGGGGGCCCCTTTGACGCCCTGGGCCCTTTTGAGGAGGGGCCGGAAGGGGAAAGGATCCTGAGGGCGGCCACGCAGGTCCTCGAGGCCCTGGCCCACCTGCACGCCCAAGGGGTCATCCACCGGGACCTGACCCCCAAAAACATCCTCCTCACCAAGGAGGGCCACCCCAAGGTCATGGACCTGGGCCTGGCCTACATCCTCCAGGAGAGCCGCCACCTCACCCGCACCGGCTACACCCTGGGCACCCCCACCTACATGGCTCCCGAGCAGGCCAAGGGCCTCCCCCTCTCCCCCAAGGCGGACCTCTACAGCTTCGGGGCGGTCCTCTACCGCACCCTCACCGGCAAGGCCCCCTTTGAGGGGGAAAACGACCAGGCCATCCTCTTCCAGCACGTCTACGAGGAGCCCAAGCCCCCGGAGGCCTTAAACCCCGCCATCCCCAGGGGGGTGAGCGAGGCCGTCTTGGGGCTTCTGGCCAAGCACCCTGAGGAGAGGCCGGGCCACCCCTCCCTCTTCCAAGGGCCCTTGCGGGACCTGGAAGCCCTGCGCCTGGCCACCCCCCGGGCCGGGGCCAGCCGCTCCGGCCACTACCCCTTTGGCCCCGACCCCCGGCGCCTTAGCCTCAAGGCCCGGCTGGACCTGGGCGGGGAGACCGCCTGGCCGGGGGAGATGGTCCACCTGCAGGGGCGGGTCTACCTGGGCTCGGAAAGGCACCTTCTGGAGGTGGACCTCCACACGGGGGAGGTGCGCCGCCACCCCCTCCCCGACGCCGCCTCCAGCCCGCCCGTGGCCCGGGGCGGGGTGTACATAGGAGGCTTTGACGGCAAGGTGCGCCGCTTCCGCGGGCAGGCCTTGGACTGGACGGCAAGCACCGGGGCCGAGGTCACCGCCGCCCCCCTGGTCCTGGGGGACAGGGTCTACATCGCCAGCCGGGACGGGACCCTCTACGCCTACCGGAAGGACGAGCCCCTCTTCCGCTTCCACGCCGGGGGGCACCTCGCCGCCAGCCCCACCTTCTACCGGGGCCTCCTCTTCGTGGGGGCGGAGAACGGCTGGCTCTACGCCCTGGACCCGGAAACCGGGGTCCTGCGCTACAAGGTGCGGGCCGGGGCCATCCACGCCCCGGTGGCCGCCTTCAGGGGAAGGCTCTTCATCCCCACCTGGGAAGGGGAGGTCTACGCCTTTGACCCCTTAAGCCGGGAAACCCTCTGGAACGCCGAGCTGGAGGGGGAGGTCTGGGGCGGTCTGGCCGTGGACGAGGAGCGGGTCTACGTGGCCGCCTGGGACGGGGTGCTGAGGGCCTTGGACCAGGCCACGGGGGAGGAGGCGTGGAGCCTCGAGGTGGGCAAGGTGACCGCCGGCTTAAGCTACGCCAGCGGCCACGTCTTCCTGGCCACGGAGGAGGGGCGGTTTCTGGCCGTGGACCAAAGGGGCCAGGTGGTCTTTGAGGCCACGGGCCTGGGCTCGGTCCAGGTCCCTCCCCTCCCCCTGGCCCAGGAGGTCCTGGTGGTCAACACCCTGGGCAGGCTCTACCGCTTTGGCGTAGGATGAGGCCATGGAGGCCCTTCAGACCGACAAAGCCCCCAAGGCCATCGGCCCCTACGCCCAGGCCATCAGGGCCTTAGGCCTGGTCTTCGTCTCCGGCCAGATCCCCCTGACCCCCGAAGGGGAGGTGGTGGAGGGGGACATCCGCGCCCAGACGGAAAGGGTCATGGAGAACCTGAAGGCCATCCTGGAGGCGGCGGGCTCGGGCCTTTCCCGCGTGGTCCAGACCACCTGCTTCCTTGTGGACATGGAGGACTTGGAAGGCTTCAACGAGGTCTACGCCCGCTACTTCGCCCCGCCCTACCCCGCCCGGGCCACGGTGGCCGTGAAGGCCCTCCCCCGGGGGGTGCGGGTGGAGGTGGCCTGCATCGCCCTGGCGGAATAGTGCGCCCTTGCCCAAGGGCGTAGAATGACGGCATGACCGAGGCCCAGGACGAAAGGGTTGCCGACCTGGAGCGCCGCTTCCGCCAGGGGGACCCCCGGGCCCTGGCCCGGGCCCTCACCCTGGTGGAGTCCGGCCACCCCTGGGGCCAGGCCCTCCTCAAGCGCCTGAGGGGCCAGGGGCAGGCCAAGGTGGTGGGGATCACGGGAAGCCCGGGGGCGGGCAAGAGCACCCTCACCGACCGCCTCATCCTCGAGGCCCGCAAGCGGGGGGAAAGGGTGGGGGTCTTGGCCGTGGACCCCTCCAGCCCCTTCACCGGGGGCGCCATCCTGGGGGACCGGATCCGCATGATGCGCCACCACCAGGACCCCGGGGTCTTCATCCGCTCCATGGCCTCCCGGGGGGCCCTGGGCGGCCTGGCCGGGGCCACGGTGGCCGCCTTAAGCCTCCTGGAGGCCTTTGGCTTCCAGCGCATCTTCGTGGAGACCGTGGGGGTGGGGCAGAGCGAGGTGGACATCGCCCGGGTGGCCGACACCACCCTCCTGGTCCTGACCCCGGCGGCAGGGGACGCCGTCCAGGCCTTCAAGGCCGGGGTCATGGAGATCGCCGACATTTTCGCCGTCAACAAGTTTGACCTGCCCGGGGGCGAGCGCCTCATCCAGGAGCTCAAGGGCGCCCTGGAGCTCTCCCCTCCCCGGCCCGGGGGCTGGCGCCCCCCCATCTACCCCACGGTGGCCGCCACCGGGGAGGGGGTGGAGGCCCTTTTTGAGGGCCTCGAGGCCCACTACCGCCACCTAAAGGAGCACGGGCTCCTCGAGGCCCACCGGCTGGAAAGGACCCGTTTTGAGGTGGAGAGCGTCATCCAGGAGTGGGGCCGCCGCAGAACCCAGGCCGCCGAGGACCTGGTGGCCCGGGTGGCCCGGGGAGAGCTCACTCCCGAGGAGGCCGCCTGGAGCCTACTGCGGCCGGAAGCGTAGCAGGGCCTTTCTCAGCATCTCCCGCTCGTTGGGGTAGGAAAGCCGCTCTAGGGCCTCGGAGACCGGGAGGAAGTAGGCGGCCTCCACCTCGGAGAGCTGGGGCCTGGGCTCCCCGCCCCGGTAGGCCATGAGAAAGTAGTGGACCTCCTTGCTGACGGTGACGGGCTCCCCCTCGTCCTTAACGGTGAAGTAGTAGCGCACCTTGCCTAAAGGGGCCAGGGGGGCCGCCTCCACCCCCGTCTCCTCCCGCACCTCCCGCACGGCCGTCTCCGCGTAGCGCTCCCCGGGCTCCACCTGCCCCTTGGGCAGAGTGACCACCCGCCCCCCCTTCAGGGAGACCACCAGCACCTCCGGGGGGGTTCCCCGCAAGACCACGCCCCCGGCGGAGACCACCCGCTTTTTGGCCCTGGCCACGCGCCTTTTCCTACGCACCTTCCCCCTCGCTTCCGGCCAAAAAAAAGGGGCGCCCGAAGGCGCCCCCAAGGGACCTGGAAAAGGGGAGAACGCAGGGCTCCATGCTCCTTAGAAAGGAGGTGATCCAGCCGCACCTTCCGGTACAGCTACCTTGTTACGACTTCGCCCCAGTCACGGGCCCTACCCTCGGCGCCTGCCCTAAGGCTCCCGGCGACTTCGGGTAGAACCCGCTCCCATGGCGTGACGGGCGGTGTGTACAAGGCCCGGGAACGTATTCACCGCGGCATGGCTGATCCGCGATTACTAGCGATTCCGGCTTCATGGGGTCGGGTTGCAGACCCCAATCCGAACTACGCCCACCTTTTTGCGATTCGCTCCCTGTCGCCAGGTCGCCTCGCTCTGTAGTGGGCATTGTAGCACGTGTGTCGCCCAGGCCGTAAGGGCCATGATGACCAGACGTCGTCCCCGCCTTCCTCCTGCTTTCGCAGGCAGTCCCGTTAGAGTGCCCGGCTCCACCCGCTGGCAACTAACGGCAGGGGTTGCGCTCGTTGCGGGACTTAACCCAACATCTCACGACACGAGCTGACGACGGCCATGCACCACCTGTGNTGGGATTCCGTCCAGAGGACGGCACCCCTCGCTTTCGCAAGGGTTTCCCACCATGTCAAACCCGGGTAAGGTTTTTCGGTTAGCATCGAATTGAACCAGACGCTCCACCGGTTGTGCGGGCCCCCGCCAATTCCTTTGAGTTTCAGGCTTGCGCCCGTACTCCCCAGGCGGGGCGCTTACCGCGTTAGCTGCGGCACCGCCACGAGGACGACGCCAAGCGCCCATGGTTTACGGCTGGGACTACCCGGGTATCTAATCCGGTTTGCTCCCCCAGCTTTCGTCCCTGACCGTCAGGACAGCCCCAGCAGGCTGCCTTCGCCTTCGGTGTTCCTCCCGATATCTACGCATTTCACCGCTACACCGGGAATTCCGCCTGCCTAAGCGTGCCTCAAGACAGGCAGTTCGGTACGCCGTTCCACCGTTGAGCGGTGGGCTTTGACGCACCGCTTACCCGTCCGGCTGCGGACGCTTTACGCCCAGTGAATTCGCGCAACGCTCGGGACCTACGTATTACCGCGGCTGCTGGCACGTAGTTAGCCGTCCCTTCCTCTGGGGGTACCGTCATGCCCTGGGATTATTCACCCCAAGACACATCGTCCCCCCCGACAGGAGTTTACACCCCGAAGGGCTTCTTCCTCCGCGCGGCGTCGCGGGGTCAGGCTTTCGCCCATTGCCCACGATTCCCCACTGCTGCCCCCCGTAGGGGTGTGGNCCGTGTCTCAGTCCCACTGTGGCCGACCACCCTCTCAGGCCAGCTACCCGTCATAGGC
>AGQM01130737.1_pt1 | contig 10734 bp, 11 predicted proteins | sample 1512301 | NCBI WGS metagenome assembly AGQM01 (sample SAMN07436262, study PRJNA71319) | hot springs metagenome | isolation source: samples from 5 sites along the outflow channel of Bison Pool, an alkaline... | place: USA: Yellowstone National Park
GGCGCAACCTTGCCCGAAACGCGCCTGATTGACCTGCGCGGCAAACCGTTCCAGCCGATTAGCCCCGAACTATTGGACGCGCTGCGCGAGACGCTGGCGGAGGGCAATCAGGCGATTCTGTTTCTGAACCGACGGGGCTTCGCGCCGATGCTCCTATGTCGCGAGTGCGGCTACGCGCCGATGTGCCCGCACTGTGCAGTGTCGCTGGTGTACCATCGCGGGGCAACGCCGTTTCTGCTGTGCCACCACTGCGGGCATCGCGCGCGACCGCCGACTGTGTGCCCGCAGTGCGGCGGCGTGCAGATTCGTCCCTTCGGCATCGGCGCGCAGCGCGTGGAGGCGACCTTGCGCGAACTGCTACCCGATGTGCGCCTGGCACGGCTCGATCGCGACGCCTTTCAGCGGCGGGGGCAATATTTGCAGATACTCTCCGACTTCCGCGCGGGCAACCTACAGGTGCTGATTGGCACGCAGATGGCGGCGCGCGGGCTGGACTTCCCGCGCGTGACGCTGGTGGGCGTCGTCAGCGCGGACACGGGGCTGTACCTACCCGACTTCCGCGCCAGCGAGCGCGTGTTCCAACTGCTGACGCAGGTCATCGGGCGTGCAGGCAGGCGCGAGCAGCGCGGACGCGCCCTGATTCAGACCTACAACCCTGACCACCCTGCTGTGCAGTGCGCCCTGTGCCAAGATTATGAGGCGTTCTATGTGCAGGAACTCGCGCTGCGTCGCGAGGCGGGCTACCCGCCGTTCGTGCGCCTGGCAAGCGTGTTGAGTCGGCACGCGACCGCGCCCGCCGCCGAGCAGCCGCTGCAGCAACTCGCCGCTGTGCTCGCGCCGCAGGTGGGCAAGCAACTGCTTCAAGTGCTGGGGCCTGCGCCCGCGCCGCTGGAACGGCTGCAGGGACAGTACCGTTATCATTTATTACTCAAGTGCGCGCCCGACGCCGAGCCTGCCGACCTGCTCGCGCCCGTGTTGGGAACGCTTCCCCTTGACGAACGCGCCCGCCTGCGCATTGACATCGACCCGATGCACTTGTTGTAGGCGTGCAGGAAAATCGGCGCGCGCGACGAAACACAAATACGCTGAATAGGGGGACACCATGCGTCGCATAGTATGGCTTTTGGGGCTGTTAGCGATAGTCGTTGTGGGAACTGTCTGGTGGAGTTCCCGCAACGCCATTCGCCTTGAGCCGCTGGATGGGCAACGCTTCGCCCAGATGAGCGAGACCGAGCAGGTGGAGTGGCTAATCGAGCAGATATTAGCGCGTTCAAAACGCACGGATACACTGGCAAAGATTATGGAGAATATACCGCTCATACAGAGTTCACACTTTACTCCTCCCCTATTTCCAAAGGATATTGATATAATTGGGATGGCGTGTGTGGAATACGACCTACCGCACTGGCTCGGTCGGTGCGAGCGGTATATAGAGTCTGAGTCTGACCGCGAGCGTCTGCGGGTTTATCAGGCGATTCTGCAGGCGCGCAGGGGCAATTGGCGCACTGCGGAGCAGGTCGTGCAGCGCATCCCGACGCCCTCCGCTCGCGCGCTTGCGTTGGCGCACTTGGGGCGTCTTCAGATGGAGGCGGGGCAGTCGAATGCGGCACGGCGCACATTCGAGCAAGCATATTCCCTACTCAGCCAAACGGTCGACATGGACCGCGCGTTTGAGGTGTTCGACGCACTTAACTTGCTGGTGCGATTTTCCCATTTCAGCAAAGACCCAAAGGGAGTAGCGCGAATTCTGCAGGGTTTCCCAGCGAATTTTCACGATGTATCGATGCGCCGCATCGCTGAGGTCTATCGTCAGCGCGGCGATACGGAGCGACTGAACCAACTGATTGCGGCGGCTCCGCCAGCGAGCCGCAGGATAGTGCGAGCAAAACTTGTGCACGCACTGATTGAGCAGGGGCGTGTGGATGAAGGGCTAAAAATGCTCGTGCAGATGGAGTATTGTCCCGCTGAACTAATCGTCCCAATTATTCACTCTCTTCACCAGCAGGGGCGCAAGAACGAGGCGCAGAGATTGGCAGGCGATTTGTATAAAGCCTTAGAATATGACTTCAGCAAGTCTACACCTTCGATGATGCTATCCAGCGATGCGTGGTTGGAAACATCGTATGGATGGGTAGTAGTTCCAGCGGACATAAAGGCGCAAAGGCTCTTGCTTATGCAACTTGCATCCCTATACATAGAGTGGGGACAGGAGGCGCGCGCCGAGCAACTGGTTGAAGCCTCGCCTTATCTCAAGGGGGTAGAGCATGCCCTGATCATACACTATAACCTTGCGCTTGCCTATCATGAAGTTGGGAAGCGGGCACAAGCCTACAAGCACTTGGAACAAGCCCTCGCGAAGGTTCGGAAGAGCCTTGACTTGCAACGCGAGACGATGCTCTCGTCAGCAAGAAGTTGGAATTGGACAGTGCTGCTATCCGCGCCTATAGAGGCTTACGCGATGCTCGAGGATTACGCACGCGCCTTCGAGGTAGCTGAAACGATGCTCTCGCCAGATGAGCAACGCGAGGTCTTAGTAGCACTTTTGCGCGAGCGGGCGTACAATCGCAATCCTCTGTGGAGACAGCTATCGGAGACTGGGCTGTGATAGGGCAGGGCGAGTCATTTGATGTGCAACTTTTTTACTGGATTTACGAGGGCTGGCGGGCGGACTGGCTCACGCCGATTATGGTCTTCTTCTCGGACGCGCTGAAGACGCTGCCAGGGCGCGTCGGCGCGGTGCTGCTGTGGGGCTATCTGCTGTGGCGTGGGGGCAAGGCGCGCGCGTTCGCGCTGTGGCTTATCCCCGTGCTAATCCTAACCAACGAGACCTGCGATTTTTTGAAGGCGTGGGTCGGGCGCGAGCGTCCCTGCGTCGCGCTGCCGATTGAAGCCATCACGGGCAAGCTCACCTCTGGCTCGTTCCCCTCGGCGCACGCGGCGAACATGAGCGCGCTGGTGGGCACGGCAACCGCGCTGTGGGGGCGTCGGGCGTTAGCATATCTATTTTGGTTGCCGCTGATGGTGGGGCTATCGCGCGTCTATGTGGGCGTGCATTACCCATCCGATGTGGTGGCGGGCTGGCTGTTGGGCTGGCTCTACGGCTGGGGTGGGGTGCGCCTCGCGCTCTGGGCATGGAGCCGCCGACGCCTGCGCGCCCACTAACTGGGTATACTTCCCATATGCCACGCAACAAGGCGATTTATGTCGGCGTGCTGGTGGTGGCGGCGTCCGCGCTGCTGTATATCGGGGGACAGATTATCCGCACCATCGAGTGGTTTCTGCCCTGGGCGGCGGGCGTCGGCGTTGCGCTCATCATAATTGGGCTGTTTGTGGAGGCACAGAAGAGCCGCAAGCCGAAGCCAATTGCGTCGGATACCGCCGCTACACAGCGAGAGACACAAGTTAGGGACGAAGAGAAACTATGAACCGCTGGGTGCGAATAGGGATTGCGATTTTGCTCGTGGCAATCCTGCTGCGGGTCGGGTTGGTAATCTTCGTGGTGGGACTGCGTGTGGTGCTGGCGCTGTTCCCGCTGCTGATTCTGGTGGGCGCGGGCTTTGTGGTGTACGGGCTGTACCGCTACTGGCGTCGGCGATTGGTGGAACACCGCGCCCCCTACGAGCTGGACGACTGAGATGAGCGAGATTGCGACTGTTTGGCAGTTCACGCGCCGTCGGCTGGCACAAGCGATCGAGGGCTTGAGCGACGCGCAGCTGAACTGGCGACTGTTTGACGGGGCGCACTCCATCGCCGAGTACCTCTACCATGTGGCGGGCGTGGAGCTGTATTGGGCGCACCATTTGGGCGGCTGGCAGCCCGCCGATGACTTCGAAGCGGGCGTGCTGCAGTGTACCTGCGACTCGTTTCTAAACGAGAAGCCGTTCCCGCTGCCGCAGGAACGCTGCAACGCGACGGATGTCGGACGCGCACTCCAGATTGCCTACAACGCGCTTGCGCCGATTATCGAGTCGCCGACGCCCGAACAGCTCGCCAAGCCTGTGCGCAGCCCGATTGGCGACCCCATCGACGGGCGCGAGGGTCTGATTCGCGTCGCGCAGCATGCGGCGTATCACACGGGGCAAATCTGGCTGATGCGCATGCACCCGCAGTTTCCGGTGGAGTAGCAACCGCTACCCATACAGTGCCCCATACGCGGCGCAGGCGCGGTAGTCCGCGCTCTCTGGATCCGCTGTGCCGAACATCCCCCACTGGTGCGGGCGGAAGATGCGCTCTTCAGGCACATTGTGCATCGCCACAGGGATGCGCAGCATGCTGCACAGGGTGATGAGCGCGTCGCCGATGTGCCCTGCGCTCAGCACGCAGTGGTTCGAGCCCCAGTGCGCCATTACGGTGTAAACATCGCGGAACGCCCCACGCCCCGTCGTGCGCGGCGCAAACCATGTGGTCGGCCAGGTGGGGTTCGTGCGCTCGTCCAGCGCGGTATGCACAGCGTCGGGCAGCTCAATCGTGACGCCCTCGGCAATCTGCATCACGGGTCCGACGCCGTCGACGAGGTTCAGGCGGAACATCGTGGCGGGCATGCCGCCGCGCGTGCGGAAGCGCGTACTCCAGCCCCCGCCGCGGAAGTATTCCAGCATCGCGCAGTGCCAGGTGGTTGCCTGCAGGCAGCGCTCCGCCTCGTCGGGCGACACCTCCCACCATGCCTTCATCGTAGGGGTTCCGTCGGGGGCGGTCTGCTGCCCTGTGCCGTCCAGTGCGGCAGGACCTGAGTTGATGAGGTGCAAAAAGCCCCCCTCGGCGTCGCCTGTCGGCATCCAGCCCGTCACGCGCCGCACTGCTTCGGGCGACCAGTAGGTGCGCACATCGGCGAACACCTGCGCCGCGCCCGTCAGCAAGTGCCCGAACAGCATGCATATGCCGTTCAGGTAGTCGTTCTCCGTCGCCAGAATATAGGGCTGGCGGATACCGTTCCAGTCGAAGCTGGAACAGAGGATTGCCTCCATAAAGTCGCCGTTGGGTAGGTGGTCGGTCCATTGGCGTTGCCCCTGAAAGCCACCCGCGATGCCGTTGAAGCCCAGCGCCTCTTCCGCATACCCCATCTCCGCCAGCTTGGGGTTGCCCACCATCAGGTCGCGGGCGATGAGCGCCATCTGGATGCTCTGCCGCCAAGTGCGCCCCTTCTGTTCGGGGGTCAGCTGCTTGTCGGGCGGGTTGTAGTCCTTGCCTTCGGTGCAGTGGCGTCTGACCCATTGGTAGGCGCGTTCGAACTCGTCGGGGTCGTAAATCCCGCGCTCCATCCGCCGCACGAACTCCACCATATCGACGGTCATCGTGCGCATGCCCAAATAGCGTTGCATGAAGTCTTGATCGACCAGCGAGCCGACAATGCCCATCGAGACATTGCCCATCGACACATACGTTTTGCCCTGCATCGCGGCGACGGCAAGCCCCGCCCGCACAAATTGCACGATGCGTTCGGCGACATCGGGCGGGATGCTGAAGTCGTCGGCGTCTTGTACCTCGCGTCCGTAGATGCTGAAGGCGGGCAGGCGTTTGTTAGCGTGCGCTGCCATCGCCGCCGCGAGGAACACTGCGCCCGGTCGCTCCGTGCCGTTGAAGCCCCAAATGGCTTTCGGGCGCGTGGGGTGCATATCCATCACCTCGTAGCCGTAGCACCAGCTGCGGGCGACGGTCAGGCTCACGCCGACGCCTTCGCGCTCGAATTTCGCTTCGCACGCGGCGGCTTCGGCGATCCCGCCGATGCATGTGTCGGCGATGACGCACTCGACGGGCAGCCCGCAGGCGTGGCGCACGCGCTCGGTAATCAGGTCGGCAGCTGCACGCGCCATCGCCATCGTCGCAGCTTCCATGCTCTCGCGCACGCCCTGCCGCCGCCCGTCAATCACGGGACGGATGCCCACCTTGGGCAGCGCGCCCTGCAAGCGGTTCATAGGCGGATGGACTGGAAACGCCGTTTGCATCGTTGCATCACCTCGCATGGGAGATTCCCCATGCGAAAGGCATCTCCTGCCGACCCCCGTCGCCGCGTTCACTCACCTTTTTTGTAATTGGTTCACCATCTCTGGAATCGTCGCGAACCGATAGCCGCGTGCCTTGAGCAGGCGTATTAGGTCGGGCAGGGCGTCGGCGGTGTGGGGGTAGGTGTCGTGCAGCAGCAGGATGCTGCCGTTGCGGGCGCGACGGGCGTAGCGGTAGACCCAGCGGCGGTCATCGCACGGCGGGGGAGGTTCGCCCAAAACGGTCGCCGTCACCAGAGGCATGTGCCATCGCTGCACGGCGCGCCGCACGGTCGCGTTCTCTGCCAGGTACGGCGGGCGGTAGGCAACAAACTTCACCCCTGCGCGACGCGCCAGCACTTGGCAGTCGCGAATCTGTCGCCAGACCTGCTCTTCTGTGAGGTCGGTCTGCCGTTGGTGGTCGTAGCTGTGGCAGCCGAGCGCGTGCCCTTCCCGTGCAATCCGCTGCGCCAGTTCGGGGTGTTGTTTGAGTTTCGTGCCCACCACGAAAAAGGTCGCCCGCACGCCCTCCTGCCGCAGGATGTCCAGAACGCGCGGGGTGGTTTCGGGGTCGGGTCCGTCGTCGAAGGTGAGTGCGACGACAGGCTGCGCGGGGTCGCCCCGCCATAGCACTCCGTCGCGCGTCATCAGGTGTTCGCCGCGCAGCCGCGCCCGCCAGTAGTCAATGCTCATCAGCCGCTCGCGCGACTCGCCCGTGAGGTCAGGCAGGTAGAAATAGAGCAGCAGGAGGCACAGCAGCGCGTCCACGACCCACGCGATTCGGCGCATCGCGAGGTATTATACCGTGCCTATGAAAGCCGTAGTGATTAGCCGACACGCGCTGCTTGGGGCGCAAGAACGCGCGCTCGCAGAACTGGGCGCAGAGGTGGTGGAGACGACGGCGCAGTATGACCCCGACACGGACAACCCCCGCTGGCAGGCGCAAGGCATCGAGGCGGTCTTCACGATTGCGTTGCCGCCCGCGCTGCTGGCGCGCCTGTGCGAGGCGTTCCGCGTGTTCACCTTCGACATGGAGAGCGTCGGGATGACCGAGTCGGAAGAGTCAGCGCGCGCGTGGTGCGCTGAGGCGCCCGATGTGCGCAGCTACCTGCCCGCCCGCGAGGGTAGCCACCGCTTGCTGGAGTTTCGCGGCGTGTCGGAGCTGCGCATCCAGATTCAAACCACGCGCGTGTGGTCGGTCTGAATCGGGTACTCTCATGCCGATGCGGTCGGACTTGGCGCGTGTCGGCGCAGTGCTGCTGATTGGGGTCGCGCTGCTGATTGCGGGCTTGCAGTTTTTGCAGGCGCGCTTCTCGGAGCGGGGGCACTATCTCATCAAGGTTCGCTTCAACGACGCTCGCAATATTGCCTCTGGGGCGTCGGTGCTGATGGCGGGCGTGCCTGTCGGGTTCGTGCGCTCGGTTGCGCTGGAGGGTGCGCCGCCGAAAGCGGTGCTGACGCTGGCGATTCGCGACGGGGTGCAGATTCCGCAAGGCTCCACCTTTCGGCTTTCGGGCGGGCTGTTGCTGCCCGGCGAAACGCGCGTGGAGATTATCCCGCCCGACCAAGTGCGCGGCGTGCTGGCAGCAGGCAGTATGGTGGACGGCGAGCCGCCGTTTGACCTCAGCCGCACGGTAGACCGCTTCGCGCCCGATGTTCAGGCGACGCTGCGCGAGCTGCGCCGCACGCTCGCTGCCGCGCGCGCCCTGCTGGAAGACCAGCAGCTACGCGCCAGCGTGCAAGAGACGCTGCAAGCCGTCGAGCAGGTCGCCCAGCAGACCACACGCATACTCGCGCAAGCGGAGGGGCTGGTCGCCGAGAATCGCGACTCGGTGCGCCGCCTGCTCGCCAGCGCCGCCGATGCCACCCGCGAGATGAACCGCGCCCTGCAATCCGCGAACCAACTGCTGCAGGACCCGCAACTGCGCGACGACCTGCGCGCGACGCTCGCCAGCGCACGCGCCAGCGCGGAACAGGTGGAGCAGATACTCAGCGAGGTGAACCAACTCGTCGCCGACGAGAGCCTGCAAAGCGACCTGAAGGCGACCGCCAGCAATGTGCGCACGGTCAGCGAACGCGCGATTGAACTTGCGGACAAAACAGGCGCGGTGCTGGACAACGCCGAGACGCTCACACGCAACCTGAACGAGACGCTCGATGAAGCCAAGCCCATCCTGCAGCAGGCGGGCGAATCGTTCCGCAAGGTCAACGAGTCGCTGGAGGGTTTCGCCAGCGCGCGCACTTTCGGAATCCGCGACGCGACCTATCGACTGGAGATGGGCTACAACGCCGACGCCGAACGCTACCGCACCGACCTGACCGCGACCTTCTTTTTGCAGAACCGCAACCAACTCACGCTCGGGCTGTACGATTTCACCGAGTCGGACGATTTGATTGCGCAGTATGGGACGCCGCTGTCGGACGCGCTGCTGCTGCGCTACGGCATCTACGGGGGCAAAGCGGGCTTTGGGGTAGACTATAGGCTCGGCGAGCAGGGGCTGCTGACGCTCGACCTGTTCGACCCGAACAACTGGCGCGGGCACGCACGCCTGCACTGGCGCGTGTCGGACGGCGTGTGGCTCTGGGGCGGACTGGAAAGCCCGTTTCGGCGCAATCAGCCCGCGTTCGGCATACGCATTCAACGCTAAGGAGGCAAGAACGATGGAAGTTATCTTGGTGCGCGATGTGCCCAACTTGGGCAAAGCAGGTGATATTAAGAAGGTAGCAGGCGGCTACGCACGGAACTACCTGATCCCGAAAGGCTGGGCAGTGCCCGCCACGAAAGGCAACCTGAAGATGCAGCAGGAGCGCGAGCGCGTGCGCAAGGAGCGCGCCGAGCAGCTCCGCCAAGCCGCGCGTGACGCCGCCGCGAAACTCAACGGGCAGACCGTCACGATTCAGGGACGCACCGCGCCCAACTCCACCAAGCTGTTCGGCGCGGTGACCGCCGACGCGATTGCCGAAGCCATCCTGCAGCAGCACGGCGTTCGCGTCGACAAGCGCACGATTGACCTGCTGGAACCCATCAAGACGGCGGGCACGCACACGGTGACGATTCGCTGGGAGGCGGACATCGAGGCGACGATTACCGTCGAGGTGCGGGGTTCGGACGGGCAGGCTTAGCCCACGCGCTGGCGCAGGCGTTGGACGCGCTCGCGCAGGCGGGCGTCGTGGCGCAGTCGCTGCTCGGCTTGCTTGTAGGCGTGCAGCACGGTCGTGTGGTCGGCGCGTCCTAACGCTTGCGCGATGCGCTGCCACGATTCGCCTGTGGCTTCCCGCGCGAGGAACGCGGCGATTTGGCGCGCCTGCACGACCTCGCTGCGGCGACTGCTGCCCAGCAGCTCTTCTTGGGGCACGCCCAGCTCGTCGCACACCACGCGCACAATCCGCTCCAGCGAGGGCGTCTGCACGGGCTGCGGCTGCGCGTTCACCAGGTACGCCTGCAACGCTTGCGCCGCCAGCGTCAGCGTGAGCGGCTCGCCCGCAAGCGAACTCTGGGCGACCACGCGCGTCAGCACGCCCTCCAGCACGCGCACATTCGACTGCACCTTGTCGGCGATGAACTCGGCGACCTCCAGCGGCAGCTCGACGCCGTCGCGCGCCGCCTTGTTGAGCAGAATCGCGATGCGCGTCTCCAAGTCGGGCGGGGCAATGTCGGCGCACAGACCCATCTCGAAGCGCGAGCGCAACCGCTCCTCGACGCCAATCAGCTCGCGCGGGGCTTTGTCGCTGGAGAGCACCAACTGCTTGCCCGCCGCGTGCAGCATGTTGAAGATGTGGAAGAACTCCTCCTGCGTGCGCTCTTTGCCCGCGATGAACTGCACATCGTCCACCAGCCACAGCTGCACGGCGCGGTAGCGTTCACGGAACTCGTCGGCTTTCTGCTGACGCATCGCCTGCACATAGCCGCGCACGAACTCCTCGCCGCTGAGATACATGATGCAAGCGTTCGGCATGCGCTGCAGGAATGCCTGCCCGATGGCGTGCATCAGGTGCGTTTTGCCCAGTCCGGGCGGGCTGTAGAGGAACAGCGGGTTGTAGCGGCGCGTGTTGCCTTGCGCGACGGCGACGGCGGCGGCGTGCGCCAGCCGATTGGTCGCGCCGACCACAAAGCTTTCGAAGGTGAAGCTGGGGTTGAACTGCGGGCGCGGCAGCGGGGGCGCGCTGCGGGCGGTCGGCGCGACGGGCGCAGCCACAGGCGGGGGCGGCGGCTCGGACACCGCGTCTGCGCCCACCAACTGCACCACCACGGCGAACCCCAACTGCTGGCTCAACGCCTCCTGCAAGTCACGCTGGAACCGCTGCTGCACCCAGTTGCGCCCGAACGCGCTGTCCAGCTGCAGGCGCACCACATCGCCCTCGATACCGACAGGCGTCATCTCCTCCAGGTACCGACGGCTCGACGGGGCAACCTTCGGCAGCAACGCCTGCACCACATTGCGCCACGCCTGACGCAGACGCGCCGCGTCGATGTCCTCCCCAAGTCGCAACTGCTCCGCTACACGATCCTCCCTGCGCATCGCTGTGTCTGCGTCCCTGCTCTCGCCAGCGGGGGTGTGGCTATATATTAGCATGCCACCCGCCCCATTCCTGCAATATTAAGGGCAGTTTGAAGGTCAAATAGACGCATACAGGCGTCCGAAAAACCCACTGAAAACGCCAATCGCGCATTTCCAAGAATTTTCGCGCTCGGAAGCCCACAATCGTTCCAAATCCAAGCGGTAGTGGGGCGATTCCGCATGCATACAAGATTTGG
>AGQM01022814.1_pt1 | contig 10717 bp, 12 predicted proteins | sample 1512301 | NCBI WGS metagenome assembly AGQM01 (sample SAMN07436262, study PRJNA71319) | hot springs metagenome | isolation source: samples from 5 sites along the outflow channel of Bison Pool, an alkaline... | place: USA: Yellowstone National Park
GCGGGACGACCTCTGCTACCACCTCCACGTGGTACATCCTGGCAGGTGTTCTTGTGGGTCTGTATCTGCGGTCTTTACCTGTGGAGAGAAGGCTTAAATAGCGAAGCAAAAGAAGAGATATGGATAGGCTCGCCGCCGCGGCGTTTAACGCGTTATGGATATAAGCGAAATTAAACAACGTCTAGAGCTCGCGCTGAGGCTCGAGAAGCCGCCGACACCGGGGGAGGTGATTGAGGAGGTCTCCACCTACGGCGTTCTCCGGGGGACTGTGGACTGGGTATTCCCGGCGTGGATGCTGTACGTCGAATACGCGACACAGAGGATTATCGAGACGTTTCAGCTCTCGGAGGAGGAAAAGAGTCAACTTCTAGACTTCAGAGACACGCTGACGCGGTTGCTACGGGAGGCGTGGACGCAGGCCAAGGAGAAGCTGACAGCGCTGTATAAGGCCGTCGTTGAGGGCACATACAGAGTGGAGGGCAACAAGCTGTACGCGCCGGACGGTACGTGGATGCATATTGGCAAAACCATGCTCGTTTTCATTCGCAATGTTGGCGCCTCGGCGTGTTTTCCCGACGTGTTGAAACTTCCGCACGAGAGGCTTGAGTTGTTCCAACTGGGCTGGAGGGCAAACGACGAAGGTAATGATAAGGGTCGACCCTTCATGAGCACCACACAGCCCTGGCAGGTGTTCGCCTGGGTTACGGTGAGATACGGAGAGCTTTACATACGCGCCGCCTCGGTCAACCTGACGCGTGAAGGGGTTAGCGTAACAGTACATCTTAAAGCAAATAGCTGGAAACAGAGGTGGAGCAAGAACGAGGCCGTAGACCTCACCGCGGGTCACCTCAGGCGCGGCGAGTGGGCGCCCCTGCTAACAATGTGGCTTGGTGATGGCCAAGCCGAACGAGGGAAGGTACTAAATAGTAAATACAAATTAATGATTGCGGCTAAGGAGCCTTGGAGGCTGGGCAACAGCATAGGCACGAGAAAGGCCCTCGTCGTCTCTGGCAAGGAGGCGTTTGTAAAGCTTAAAGAGGCGGCTAGTACATACGGCGAACTGCTGGATCTGCTGAAGGCGCACAAGTGGATCTACATAAAGCTAGCCACAGACGACGGCTTCAGAGCCGCCTACAAGCTGAAGACGGAGAAGAGGAGTATTGACAGGCTTAGGGAGGCGTATAGGCAAAACAACGGCGAGATCCCTACGGAGCAGTTTTCACATGCTGAGGAGCCGAGGAGAGGCGCCGTGGCTGTGGCAGGTGTCGCGATGTATCTGCATCTTGTCAGCGGCAGAGGCGGTTCGCTTCTGGCTGAGCATTACACCCGCGATGTCGGGAAGGCGCTGGAGGTCGCCAGGAGACTTGAGTCGGCTGGACTTAGGCCGAACATTGTGAAATCCGGCCCCAACTACGTGGTATACATCGCCACTGCAGACCTCTTGAGGTTGGCGGAGAGGGACGGCGAAATAAGAAGGATAGCGCTGCACCTCGCCGAAAAGGCGAAGAACGACACGCCGAGACAGAGGGAAATCGCGGAAAAGCTCCTAAAAAGACATCCCCTTTTTTCAACCGATGCTTTTCTGCATCCTTAAAGCTGGCATCGCTGTGAGTCAGCCGATATTGAATAGAAACGCCGAGCTTGCTCTATACGTGGAACTAACAACAACAGACATGCAGAATTGAACGTATGCTCTGTTTAGACAGAAACCGGGAAAAGCTGATGAATGCGGCGGCCGGGATTCGAACCCGGGATCAACGGCTGTCTTCGCCGGGGCGTGGGAGGCCGCCATCCTAAACCAGGCTAGACTACCGCCGCTTGGTGTAACTAGAAAAAGAGGTTATAAAATTTTCACCCGTAGAAGTACTGTTTGCCCTCTGTGGTGAACTCTATCTTGTCTTTGTCGTAGTCGTAGTAGCCGACTTCTATGTATGTCGGTTTGCCGTCCTTGATAGCGACGCCCCACAGCACGAAGTTGGGGTTGGCTCTGTCTCCGTTTTGATCTAGCAACACTACCCCTGTGGCCCCCTTATAGCGTCCCTCTTTGCCCCACTGCTCAAGCGTGGCGCGTAGCTTGTCTGGATCGCTGTCTGTGCCTACGGTGGCCATAATTTCTCCAAGCATCTTAATTATGTCGTAGGACTGCGGGGCGGGGGTTATCGGCTCCGCTCCACACTTGGCTTTGAACTTCTTGTAAAACTCTTGATACTCCGGCGTGGTGGGCAGAGCCCAGTTTGCCGTGCCTACTACCCTGCCCTTGGCCATTACATCTCCTCCCTCCTGTAGCAAGATGGGGGAGAACGCCATGCCCTCTGTGCCTATGAGCCTAGCCTTTGAGAGGACTGGGTCTTGGCCTATCGTCTTCAACACGACTGAGCCGTCGTCTTCGAAGGAGACAATCACCACTGCGAAGTCGGGCCCCACCAAGTCTTTAACTTCTCCTGAGATCTTCCTCACAGCCTCCGGGGCGGCTTGCGGAAAGGCCTTCGGATCTGGGTCGTACGACGCGACAGACACCAGCTTAAAGCCGCGGTTGGCGGCTTCCTTCTGAAGCTCTAGGTAGAGGCCTTCTCCATAGGGATCTTTCCTGTAGATAAGCGCGACGTTTTTCACACCGAGTTCTTTGAGTATGGCGCCGATGGCTCTTATCTGCTTGGCGTCTGTGCCTACGATTCTATAAAGCCAGTCGTTGGGTAACGCCAGAAGAGAGGAGGTGGACCAGGCGCTGAAGAGGATCACCTTGTTCTGGTCTGCGAAGGGCTTTTCGCCGGAGGCTTCTCTGCTCGTCAAGCCGGCGTGTACAGCCCTTACCCCCTTTGCGTATAGCGTCTGTAGCTTTTGGAGCGCCACGTTGGGGTCTAGTTGCGTGTCTTCGACGTACAGCTCAAATTTATAGCCCTTATTGGCATACTCGGCGTTAAGGTCGTCTATTGCGAGATTTGCAGCGCATTGCGCCAGCTTGGCGTAGCTACTGAAGCCTCCAGTGAGTGGAAGGAGGGCGCCCAGCTTAAACACCTTCTGCGTTGGCGTTGCGGTGGTGGTTGGCTGTGTTGTGGGCGTAGCCTGGGGCGTCTGGCCTGTCATCGTTAACAAGATCCCAACTATAGCTAGTAGTACAATTATTCCTATTAGGTATAGAGTTTTGGACGCCATAGAATGTGGTATTTTTCTCTTTATTAACATTTCTCTTTAAGGCTTATTAAGGGGGGTGTTTTACGCCATATGGCAGAGGTTTTGAGGATCGAGAAGCTTGAGGCTGGGTACGGGAGGTTTCATGTCTTGTTTGGGGTGGATCTTCTGGTTAATACGGGGGAGATAGTTGTTCTGCTGGGCCCAAACGGCGCCGGGAAGTCTACTCTGCTAAACAGCATAGTGGGGATGGCGGATGTGTACTCTGGGCGGGTGGTTTTGATGGGGCGTGACATCGCGGGGAAGCCGCCCCACGAAGTTATGAAACTCGGCGTGGCTTACGTCATGCAGTCGCCTAACAACTTCGGCACTCCCAACATCTTCGGGGAGCTTACGGTCTATGAAAACTTGATAGCGGCTTCTGCAGGAGTGCCTAGGGAGGAGGTTTCCCGGAGGATTGAAAACGTATACGGCATATTCCCCAAGTTGAGGGAACTACGAGATAGAAAGGGCAAGTTCCTCTCAGGCGGCGAGAGGCAGATGCTCGCCATCGGCATGGGCCTCATGAAGAACCCCAAGCTTCTTCTTCTTGACGAGCCCACCGCCGGCCTGGCCCCTAAGCTGGTGAGCGACTTCTTCGTGGCTATTCGCGACATAAGGGACAAACTAGGGATCTCCATACTGCTGGTGGAGCAAAACGCCAAGAAGGCGCTTGAGATAGGCGACAAGGCATATGTCTTAGTCACCGGCAGGGTGAGATTCAGCGGAAGCGCCAAAGCCCTAGACGAAGAGAGACTTGCTGATTTGTTCCTTGGCCATTGAACTTAAAGATGAGGTAGAGAAACGTCTATGGAACCTCTCCGGGGAAAATACAAGGTCTTCAAGACGAAGAAATACACCATATATTATCTATTCGAGGACGCAGAGGTGGGGGGTACGCCAGAGAAAAAAATCGTCAGGGGCGGACACGAGTTTTACTTCTTCGGCAACGTGGTAGTGATAAAGCCGGTTAAAGAGACTTCTCGAGCTCAAGAAGGTCCTTCAGCCTAATTTTCATAGTCTTCCCGTCTGGGAGCTCTCTTACGATTACGAAGTCGAGCAACCCCCGTTTTAGCTCCTCCAATGCTATCAGCACGGGGTCGGTGGTGCCTAGTTCCTGGATGTCTACAAGTGGCTGGGCCCCCATCGCCAGTTGCGTGGCTCTGGCGCCCACTATGCGGGCGACTTCGTACTTGGTGAGGCGTGGGGGATATAGTTCTCTTTTTGCTAACGCCTTTTCTAGAAGTTCCGCTAGTTTGTTTACGCGTTCTAAAAGCTCTGCTGTCGACACCGTCTCCACGGCAAGAGGGCTATAAAACGTGTATATAACATTTATAGCCGAGTAGGAAGAGTTGGGGGAAAAACTAGTCGAATTTAGTCTCGCCCTTCTCCTCGCCCTCTTCGCCGCCCTTCTTGCCCTTCTTCTCCTCCTTCTTGGGGGCGCCCGCCGCGATTATGTCGTCTATGCGGAGTATCATTATGGCCGCCTCTACCGCGGACTTGATGACCTGCTTCTTAACGATGAGGGGGTCCCAGACGTTGAGGGCCGCCATGTCGGCGATTTTGCCTCCGTGTACGTCGACGCCGGCTGTCAACTCGCCGTTGTCGTGTCTGCGTCTGAGCTCGGCTATGGCGTCTACGGGGTCTAGGCCTGCGGTGAGCGCTAGTATGGTGGGTATGTACTCAAGCGCATCGGCGAACTTTAAGGCGGCCAGCTGTTCTTTGCCGGGTAGCTTCCTGGCGTACTCCCTCACCTTTCTTGCCGTCTCTACCTCGAAGGCGCCTCCGCCGGGGACTATCTTCGGGTCTCTGAAGAGGTCGCGGGATACGTGCAACGCGTCTTGTAGCGACCTCTCCACCTCGTCTAGTATTCTGTCGCTACCGCCGCGGACTAGAATCGTAACTGCCCTCGGGTTCGGTATGTCCTCTACAAACACCATCTTCTCCTCGCCGACCTTCCTCTCCTCGACGAGGCCGGCAGTGCCGAGGTCCTCAGGCCTGGCGTCTTTAATCGAAGTGATTATCTTAGCGCCGGTCGCCCTCGCCAGCTTCTCGATGTCGCTACGCTTAACTCTCCTAATTGCCATGATGCCCCTCTTCGCTAGGAAGTGCTGCGCCACCTCGTCGATGCCCTTCTGCGTAATTACGACGTTGGCGCCTATGGAGGCCAGGTGGTCCACGTAGGCCTTCAAGATCTGCGCCTCCTGGTCTAGGAAGGCCTTGATCTGGTCTGGGCTGGTCACGGAGATCTTCGTGGTCCACTCGGGCTTCTCTATCTCAAGCGGCGCGTCGAGAATAGCGATTTTTGCGTTGGCCACGCGCTTAGGCATGCCTGGGTGAACCACCTCCTTGTCCAGCACTATGCCCCTGACCAGCTGGGTCTCGTAGATGGACTTGCCCTTCTTCTTCTCGATCTTAATCCAGTCTAGGTCTAGATACGGCTTCCCATCTCTCATCTCCACGGCTTGTAGAGCGGCTTCCACAACTAGGCTGGCTAGGTAGTCTCTCGTCTCGGCAACTACTTTGGAGGAGAGGGCGCTTGAAACCACCCTAAGCAACTGCTCCTTCGTGAGGTCGATGGGTCTCGCCACCTCTTCGGCGACTTTGAGGGCAAGGTCAGACGCCTTCTTGTAGCCCTCTATCACTATGGTGGGATGTACGCCCTCCTCAAGCAACTCCTCGCCTAGCTCTAGGAGCTTACCGGCAAGAACCACGACGGTGGTGGTGCCGTCGCCCACCTCGGCGTCTTGGGCCTTGGCAACCTCGATCAGCAACTTCGCGGCTGGGTGCTGTACCTCCATCTCTTTTAGGATAGTGGCGCCGTCGCCGGTTATTGTGACGTCGCCGAAGGCGTCGATGAGCATCTTGTCCATCCCGCGCGGCCCGAGCGATGTTGCTAGGATTTCTGCAATTACTTTTGCGGCTTGTATGTTAGAGCGACGCGCGTCGACGCCTGTGGTCCTTTGGCTTCCCTCTTTTAATATCATTACAGGCACTCCAGTTCGGGGTGCTGCCTGCTGTGCCATGGCTTGACATAAATTGCGTATATAAAAACTTTTCTCAGATCTCACCGGGGCGAATTCGCCGGGTGAAAACGCCTATAGACGTTGCGGAAACGCCTTAGCCAGCGCCAGCACGGTCTGCCACTTGGCCTCTATCTCCTCCTCTAACATCTTCACATCGTTGTCGGTTAAGTGGGCAAACCTCCCCTGTAGCTTTAAGTACTCCTTCAAAGGCTTTCTCTTCGCCCTATCTACATACACCGTGCTGGGCGGATTCAGCTTAAGTTGTCCGTTGTCGCACTCCCAAAGTATCCAAGCCCCTGTCTCAACCGCGAGTTTTGCAATTTCCACCGTTTTCGCCGGGTCATACCTCCAGCCAGGCGGACACGGGGCGTGGAGGTGGATGAACTTGAACCCCTGTATCTCGGAGGCCCTCTTTAGCTTTCGGTAGAAGTCCTGCGGGTAGGCTATGCTGGCTGTGGCGACGTATGGAACGCCGTGCATGGCCATTAGGAGCGCCACGTCTTTCTTCCTCTCACGTTTACCCGTAGGAGTTGTGGTGGTCCAGGCGGCGCGCGGCGTAGAGCTACTACGCTGTATGCCGGTGTTCATATACGCCTCGTTGTCGTACATCACGTAGATGATGTTGCTGTTTCTCTCAGCTGCGCCGCTCACAGTGCCAAAGCCTATATCAGCCGTGCCGCCGTCGCCCGCCCACACAACCGCATGGCCCTTTACGCCAAGCATCCTATACGCCTCAGCTATGCCCGTCGCGACGGCCGCCGCGGAGGCAAACGGCACGTTCAAAATCGGCATAGCGACGCCGGATTTTGGTGTTAAGCCCTGTACAACGGCGGCGCAGCTGGCCGGTATTGACAATACAGCCTCCTCGCCCAGCGCCATGCCGAGTATTTTCAACCCAATCATCATGCCGCAACCAGCACATGCGGCGTTACCTGGCACCACGTATTTCCTCTTCGGTAGCTGGTCTATACGGAAGCTCATACCACAAACACCAGATCTCTGTACTCCCCATCTATGGCGTTTCGTATCGTCTCATAAAAATGACGGCTGTCGAAATCTATGCCTGCTATGCCGGCGACAATATTTACAACTCTAGCGCGGGATAGGGCGGCTTTTACTTCAAGGCCTAAGATGCCGCCCACGGGCGTGATGTCTCTGTCGTAGACCACCGCCGTCTCGTACTGATCTAGTTTAGCCACCTCCTCTCTTGGAAACGGCCTCACGAAGCGAATCCTCATAAGACCCACGGGAACCCCGCGAGCTCTCAGGGAATCTACGGCATGTTTAGCGTCGCTACACCAAGCCCCTGCGCATACCACTATATGTTTGGCGTCGCCTGCTCTATACCACTCCACGAGCCCCCCGTAACGTCTACCCGTCAGCCTTCCGTATTCCTCGTCAGCTTGACTTATTACCTTCTTGGCTTCTTGCTGCGCCTCGTAGACCGCGGCCACCTTGTGTCTTGCATGGATTTTGTTGTCGGAAGGCAAGTTGCCAAACGTGACGGGTTCCCCAGGGCGGAGCAACATGGGCACGTCGGGTCTGCGTGGGGGCAGGTATTTGTCGACAACCTCCTGCGGAGGTATCTCCACGGGCTCTGTGGAGTGGCTAAGCACAAACCCATCTACTCCGACCGCCGTGGGGAGGGCGGCGGATTCGGCTATTCTAAAGGCCTGTAGCGTCAAGTCGAAGGTTTCTTGCACGGTCTCCGCCATGGCTATTATCCAGCCGGCATCTCTCAACGTAAGAATATCGTTATGCTCCACATGAATATTCCAAGGCGGCCCAATTGTGCGCGTCACCACCGCCATTACCACAGGGGCTCTGCTAAGCGCAGTCCACCAAGTAGCTTCGTACATATACAAGAGCCCATGGGAAGAGGTGGCGGTGAAGGCCCTGGCCCCCGCCATAGCCGCCCCATATACCACAGACATAGCGGCGAATTCGGACTCCACGTTGACGAAGCTTGCGTTTAACTCGCCCTTCTCGACGAACTCAGCCAGCTTCTCCACGATGGAGGTCTGCGGCGTGATGGGGTAAGCCGCGATTACATGCGGCTTTGCCATCTTAGTAGCGTAGGCCACCGCGTAGTTCCCCGTCAAGGCCGTTTTTTGTACGGTTAAAGTCTTCATATCCCCTCTTCAGGCGTCATGTCGATTGCTTTTACAGGACATACATCTGCACAGATCCCGCAACCTTTGCAGTACGTGTAGTCTATCTGTATTTTGTATCCCTTCTCCCAGTCTATCACAGACTCAGGGCAATACAGCCAGCACAGCCCGCAGTCTATACATTTCTGCAGGTTAACGACAGGCTTATAGGTACGCCAGGTGCCGGTCATGCCGGCAGACGCCGGCGCCGGTCTTGATAGAGGAAGCACGTTGTGTTTTTGCGTCCCATTTATATATTTTATAGTGGTATATAGAACCGTAGTAAATGAAGATGATTGGTATAAAATACAGCCTTTAAAAACACACCCTCTGAAGGCTACAGTTAAACTAATTAGAAAAAGTTATAAACATATGTAGTTGGTGGGTATCATGTACGAGGTGATCTTCCTAGGGAGGGGCGGTCAAGGCGCCGTCACCGCCGCCCAGCTATTGGCATACGCCGCGGCGCTCGAGGGCAAAAAGGCGCAGGCCCTGCCGGAGTTCGGTGCAGAGAGGAGAGGCGCCATTGTAAGGGCGTATCTCAGAATCGGCGAAACCCTCCTCCACTCCTCGGTTAAGAAGGCGGACTACGTCGTGGTTTTAGATGGGCGTATATTAGAACAGACGGACGTAAGGCAGTACGGCAAGCCCGGCGCAGTATATATAGTAAACACGAGGACGTCTGCCGATTGGTACATAGCAATAGACGCCACATCAATCGCGCTGAAATACGGCTTGATGGTGGCAGGATGGCCTGTGGTAAACTTAATAATGGCAGCCGCCTTTGCGGCGGTCAGCGGGCTTATCTCGCTGGAAAGCATCGTCAAGGCCGTGCCTGAGTACGTGCCGAAGAAATACATAGAGGCTAACATCAACGCCGTTGTTGAGGCTTACGAGGCCGCGAAGAAGATCCAGGACGTGTTAAGGCCATCTGCCTAGGTCTATCGAGTAGGTGGCTGGGTCTGGCTTTACCACGCCTCTGGCATCTATTACAAGAGGCGTCCGCATGTGCGCGGTTATTTTAGCAACCTCGATACGATACGCCGAGTGGTCCGTGGACACCACAGCAACATCGGCGTTCTTCACCGAGGCCTCCAAGTCCTGCAGAAGCGCCACACCCCACCTGGCCAGTTGCCGGTCTTGTTTAACATAGGGGTCATGCACCACGATTTGCTCTGGCCTAATTCCGAGTCTTAGAAGGGTTGAGATTATGCCGTACGTAGGGCTCTCCCGCGTGTCATCCACATCGCCTCTAAACGCTAGCCCCAGCACAGCTATTTTCGCCGTGGAGGGGTTTACGCCGTGTTTCAACATGGCGCGAATCACCGCAAAGGCCACCTCCTCTGGTTGCCGCTCGTTGATAAGCCTAGCTAGACGCGTAAGCGGTAGCTCAACGCCATATTTAGCCGCCGCCCACATGAGGAAGTACGGGTACACAGGAATGCAGTTTCCGCCCACGCCGGACCCGGGCTTGTGTACATGGCTGTAGGGCTGGCTGTTTGCGGCTTCCCGCGCGGCTCTAAACGAGATTCCCATGGCGTTTGCCAGCTTGGCCATCTCGTTCGCCAAGGCGATGTTGACGTCTCTATACACGCCTTCTAGAAGCTTCTCGAACTCCGCCTCTTTCGTGCCTCCAAGCACTATGACGCCTTTTTTAGCCACGAGCTTGTACAGCTCGGCGGCTACCTGGGCGCTTTTTAGACCTACGCCGGCGACCACCTTGGGGTAGTTCTCCGTGATGTCCTTCAAGGCGTGGCCCACCATGATGCGCTCGGGGCTGTATGCCAGGTAGAAGTCCTCCTCGGCGGTGAGGCCCGAGGCGCCTTCTAATACCGGCTTAACCACCTCCTCCGTTGTTCCAGGCGGCACGCTGGATTCAACAATGACAAGATCCCCGCTCTTAAGCCCTGCGCCTATGGTCCTCGCCGCGGAGGTCAAGGCAGAGAAATCCACCTCTATTGCGGTCGGCGACTTTTTTAGAAAGACGGGGACAGCCACGATTTTTACGTGGCTTCTTATAGAAGCCACAACTCCGTCTGTTGTCGCGGAGAACTTCCCAGCCTTCACGGCTGTGGATAAAGCCTCAACCACGTCGTCCTCCAAGTACTCCACCACTCCGCTGTTTAGCCTCTCAACCTTAGCCGCGTCGATGTCAACGCCGATTACCTTCGCGCCTGCCCGCACCCAGGCGGCCGCCAAGGCAAGCCCCACGTAGCCCAAACCATATATCGAGACAACGAGCTCGCCTCTGCGGAGCAGATCGGCAAGCATGTGCTCCCCATGTCAACGTTTTTAAAATATACGTCCCCCAACCGTGGGCGGCGCATTCACAGGCCCGTCTCTTCTAGCCACTTCTCTATGGCGTCTGCCAGC
>AGQM01000802.1_pt1 | contig 10705 bp, 11 predicted proteins | sample 1512301 | NCBI WGS metagenome assembly AGQM01 (sample SAMN07436262, study PRJNA71319) | hot springs metagenome | isolation source: samples from 5 sites along the outflow channel of Bison Pool, an alkaline... | place: USA: Yellowstone National Park
GCGGGTGCTTATGTAATAGGGAGGAGGGCACTGGGATTAAAGAGGATACACCTGAGAATTATGAGAAGCTTTTGAAGGACAAAGCATATTTAGAGTTTGCCCTAAAGAGGTATGAAGAGAGAGAAAAGGAACTTACTGAACTTTTAGGAAAGGAAACAAACGAATACAAGAGAAACGCACTAAGAAGCGAACTAAGGAGTGTAGAGGATGCAAGGAAGCTATTAACTCATCTCATCCAAAGCCTTCAGAACAAGCCAAGCGAATGCGAGGGAGCCAATGGAAGGAATCCCGAGCAGGGAAGGGTAGCAAAAACTACCCTTCAAAGTGCTTGGCAAGTTCTGAAGGTAGCCCTCCTCTTCCCTATCCTTGGAAAGGTCTTACCAAGGGACCTTTCTCCTCTGAAGCCTGTGTTGGTGCAAAGAGTGTGGGATAGGGTGAGGAGTAGGTCAGCTCCTTTAGAGGTTGGAGGGGCGTCCCGATGAGGGATTTTTAAAACAGCCTCAAAATCTCCATGTGTGCTATAATATTACCTTGAGGAGCCGTAGTTCAGCCAGGTCAGAACGCCGGCCTGTCAAGCCGGAGGTCGCGGGTTCAAATCCCGTCGGCTCCGCCACTCACTTCCTCAAAAGCCAAAATATAAGGTTAAGGATAAGGGTCAGCAAAAGGCTTATCAGCAAGGAAGTGGCTAAGGGAAAGTAAAAGGTAAAATTATCCCTCTTTATGAAGATATCCCCAGGTAGTTTGCCAAAACCAAAGGGGAGTTTTTCAACCAACAGAAGGACCAAACCAAAGACTATAAAAGACACACCCACAAAGATCAGCCACTTTCCAAGGTCCGTCATACCGCAATCCTCCTTCTGCGAGAGAGAACAAAGGCTATAACCTCTGCCACCGCCCTGTAGAACTTAGGTGGGATCTCCTCCCCAACCTCCACCACTGGATAGAGGGCTCTGGCTAACTCTTCCCTTCTGACTATGGGAACGCCATGAACGATGGCAACCTCTACGATCCTCTCCGCTATTTCACCTTTGCCTTTTGCCAAGATGACGGGTGCTTTATCTCCCTTGCTGGGGTCATAACGGAGGGCTATGGCTATGTGAGTGGGGTTTGTGATAACAACGCTCGCCTTGGGAACCTCCTGAAGCATCCTACCCTTAGCCAACTGCCTCATCCTCCGCCTGATGGCACCTTTAACAAGGGGATTACCCTCGTGCTGTTTGTATTCTTCCTTTACCTCCTCCTTACTCATCCTGATCCTTCTTTCGTAATCCCACCGTTTGTATGCATAGTCCAAAAGGGCTATAAACAGGGCAATCACCGAGATAAAGATCACTAACTTAAAGGTAAAGCCCAAAAAACCCTTTATCGCGGTTGAGTTCTCACTGGCAAATAGGTTCAAAAATTCCCAAAGCCCAGATTTAACAAAGAAATAGGCAACTATCATAAGCAGGAAGACCTTCAGCAGGTTCTTTGTAAGCTCAAAGAGGGTGGTCGTTGAGAAAATTCTCTTTAGACCCTCAAAGGGATTTAGCCTTTCAAGCTTGGGCTCAAGGGGTTTTATGGTGAATATAAAACCAAACTGGGCGATGTGGGTAAGAACAACCACCAAAAGGCTTAGCACAAAGAAGGGCAGTATAAAGGGAAATATACCTTCCTTTATTTGAATGAAAATCCTATGGAAATCAACGTGTGGGTTTAAAGAAACACTCCAAAATAGCTCCAAAACCTTACTAAAAAGCGCGTATCCTGTGAAAAAGATCGCTATACTCCCTAAGAGGACCGTGCTTGCGGTGGCGATCTCTACGCTTTTGGCTACATTACCCTCCTCCCTGAGCTTTCTTCTCCTATAAGGCGTCGCTCTTTCCGTCTTGTTTTCCTGCGCCATACTAGCCTCCCACAACCCTACTGAATTTGATTATATACTCCTTTAGATGGCTTGAGAGCAGATAGGATATTAGTGGAAAGAAGACCACCAAAAGGGCAAAGCCTAAAAACACCTGCAGAGGCAAACCAACTATAAAGACGTATATCTGAGGGATGAACCTATTCACTATGGCTAGGGTTAGGTTTAAAAGGAGCATGCTCAGAACTATGGGCAGGGAAATTCTAAATGCAAGGTTAAAGCTCTCATAGAAAAGCTTTAGGAACACATCCGGGTTTTTGGAATAGAGGTCAAAGGCTCCCAAGGGCACCTTGCTCAGACTATTGGCAAGGGAGAGAAAGACAATTTCTGGACCTCCCACCGAGAGGAAAAAGGATGTAAAAAGTAGCATAAAAAACACAGAAAAGACAGAAGCTTGGGGCTGTTGTGGTTAGCATTCCAAGGAAACCTCTTGTAGAACCTCTTTATTCTGTGCCTGATGTAGAAAAACCACCTCTCTACCACATTCCTCTTCCCAAAAGCCTCATGTAGCCATTCCATCGCAAGCTCTTTAACTGCACTCACATACCAAGGTCCCTTGTCAGTGGTGCATCCCTTTGCCTTTGCGTTGTAAAGAACCAACTTAGCAGTCCAAGCGTCCCTTCTTCTTGAAAGATGCATAAACACAGGCAAACCTTTCTCGTCCACCGCAAGCCATAGGAACTCCCTTACTGTTCTTAGGGAAAGTCCCTTAAAGTAAAAGAGCACAGCTTCTGCTTTTAGGCTTACGGGAAACCTGTGCCACTTAAAAACTTTGTTTAGTATTTTTTCTATTACTTGTCTTGCCTTCATATTTCTAAGCGTATCAGAACTGCTTCAGGTCCTAACCATTAACCAGCCCAGCCTATGAATGCCAAAAGTTGACGTCCTCGCCAAAAAACTATTATAAAATCTTTCACAATGGAACAGCTGAAGAAGTGGATAGAAGATTACTTAAAAGGAGAGTATGAATACGAAGCATACATAGAGAGCACGGAAAAACTTTTAGTGGAGACCTCAAGAGAGAGCTTGGAAAACATTTCCAAGTCAAAGGAGGTTGGCCTGGGCATAAGAGTTCTAAAGAATTTTAAACAGGGATTTGCATACACTACAGATCTATCATGGACGGCGGTTTCAAACTGTGTAAAGAGGGCAGTGGAATCCTTGGAGCTTACGCCAGAGGATGACGGCTTTGTTCTAAACAAAGGCGAGTTTAAAGGGCAGTTGCAAGCGGATCACGATCACGAGGGACTTTCTCTGAGTGTGGAAGACAAAGCGGAGTTGCTTATAAACCTCGAAAGGCTCGCAAAGGACTTTGACAGAAGAATTGTGGGTACAAGAAAGACAAGCCTAAAGGAGTTTAAAGTGGATGTTCATTGCTTTAACTCTCATGGTCTTGAATACAGCTACACAACCACCTACTTTTCCTGCCTTACCTCAGCCCTTGCAGTAGAAAACGGAGAAGAGGCTATATCCTACGAATACAGGAGCGGTAGATATTTAAAGGACATAGACTTTGAAGAGATGGCGAGGGATGTAGTCTTTAAGGCTACTGCCCAGTTGGGAGCGGTTTCTTACGAAACGAAGGTCATCCCCGTTGTCTTCTTCAGAGAGAGTGCGGTATCCCTTTTAGAGGCCTTCAGTCCGATGTTTCTGGGAGATGCCCTTGTAAAAAACAAGACACTGCTAAAGGGCAAGGAAGGTCAAGCAATAGCAAGCCCCTTGCTAACTGTTATAGATGACGGAACCTTAAAAGGGGGTGTGGGTACTCTAGAGTTGGACGCTGAAGGCATTCCATCTAAGAAAAACATAGTAATTGAAAAGGGAATTTTTAAAGGGTTCTTACACAGTGTATATACTGCGGTCAAATGCAATGCCAAACCAACGGGCAATTCGGTAAGACACGGCTATAAAAGTTTGCCCACCTCCGGCATAAGGAACCTTTACATAGAGAGGGGAACCCACACTCTGGAGGACCTGTTGAGGGCTTACGATGAGGTCTTTTTGATTTTAGATTTAATGGGTCTGCATACCGCAGACCCCATCTCTGGAGACTTTTCCCTGGGCGCTTCTGGTATAATCTACAAGAGTGGCAAGAAGGAGAAAGCAGTGAAGGGAGTGGTTATAGGAGGTAACATTCTGGAACTTCTGAAAAATTTAGTGGGAGTTGGAGAAGACCTTAGGATGTATGGACATGTGGGTTCTCCATCCTTGCTTGTAGAAGCTATAACTGTTGGAGGATAGAAGTGAAAAGATTTCTGTCTCTTGTGTTCATGATATTGGGTTTGTTACTGTTTGGATGGGGAATATACACATCCTTTGAAATATACGCCATAAAAAAGCAGGAAAAAATAAATGCAAATTTTGCCGGCTTCATACTTTCAGCATGTGAAAACAAAGAGTTAAAAAATATAGAATATCCAGACCAAGGATTTTTCATATTTAAACCTGCTGAAGGAAAGATATACACATATGGTCAGGTATTTCAGAATCCTACGGATATCAATATGTACTCATCCTACCACAAAATATTGCCAACCAAGGCAGAGGTATATATATACACTAGAAAATACAACTTTGGAGAATACATAGAAGAACTGCTCAAAAACCCAACATCCTTTGGTATAGCCTTGGCTGGATTAATACTATCTGCAATAGGTATTGTTTATATGCTAATCCCACAAGCTCAGCAGAAAAGCACTGAAGTAAAAATAGTTGAAAAAAACTACCCACCGGATTTAGAAAGGAAGCTAAAGGCTGTTCGGCTGGCTATTGCTACCCATGAGATAATACCAAAGGAAAGCATTGAAGAAGCAAAGAGAATACTCGATGATATACTTAAAGAAATGGAGGGGAGAAAATGAGAGTCCTGATAGTTTCCTTCGATAGAAATTTAGTAAAACAGCTAAGTAATGCCCTCAGTGAATACGAAGTTGTGGATGTTAAAAATGGGGAAGAGGCTCTCAATCTGGCAATTCCCTATTTTGATGTGATCATTTATGATGCAATATCTGGAGCTTTATCCGAAGAAGATATAAACAACATGTATCAACAGAAATTCAAGGATGCGAAGTTTGTGGTGCTTGTGGATGACTTGTTCCCTATAGATGCTCAAAATCTAAAACCTCAAAAAAAGATACTTATACCAAGGGAGAGTACACCTGATCAAATTCTATCTGCTATTACCGCGCCTGTTCAAGAAACAGAAGAATACCAATTGCCTACTTTAGAGCTTGAAATAGAAACTCACAAACAAACCGTGGAAGGGTTGGAAAAACAGGAAAGTATGGAAGCACTGCTCTTTGAAAAAGGGCTTAAATCTACAGAGGTACAGCCAGAGTCTAAGGAAGAGGTTTCCCAATACATCCCCGAAAGTGCTCATCCAAAGAAAAAAGTTGCAGTTGTGTCCTTTGATAGTACCCTGGTAGATAGTATTATTCCTTTAATATCTGAAAATTTTGAACCGGTTGTGATAAGGTCCTTTAGAAACTTGGAAAGCCTTTTAAAAGATGTAGATGGAGTTATATTTGATGCAATTTCGGGGCTTGCAGCAAAGAAGAGATTAATGGAATTAGCTAAAGACCAGGATATAGCTCAAAAGCCCTTTTTAGTGTTGATAGACGAACTGTTTTATATAAACATAGATGATGTTCCGCTCAGAAATAAGCACGCAATTTCAAGGGAAGAGAGCCCCAAGAAAATAGTAGAAAAATTTAAAGAAATTTTCGTTTCTCTGAAGGAAGAAGAACCAACACTTATGCAAATACTCGGAGAACTACTTGAGAATCAAGAAGCTGTGCAGGAAAAAGAAGAGGGTGCTGAGACTGAGGAATTTCTCCAGATCACTAAAGAACTTGAAATGCCTAAGTTAGAGGAAAGCCCATTGCCTGTAGAAGAGTTCGTCTTGGAGGAACAAAAGGAAGAACCTACTCCGGTCCTACAAATACATATAGAGGAGGCTATGCCCACCGTAAGCGCTTCGCAACAAAAAATAGAAAGATTGGAAGATGTATTGAAAGGCGTATCCATAGAGGATATTAAGAAGGTGATAGAGGAAACCATTAAAGAGGAAATCAAAAAAGCCTTTCAAGATTTTAATCCGAGCGACCTTGTTAGGGAACTCCTTAGGGAGGAACTCAAAAAGAGTATTGAATCAATCCCGTTGGAAAGCATAATCAAAGAAATAACCTACGAAGTTCTTCGGGAAAGACTCAGAGAGCTTATCACTTGAAAAACATGTACTCCTCTTCGTATTGACCCCAAACGGTGGGAAAGTAATTTTCAAACTTATCTCTGGCTCCCACCATGCTCTTTGGAGTAGCCAAGAATATTAGAGGTTGCTCTTTGGCTATTATTCTGTAGGCTTGTCTGTATAGCTCAATTCTTTCTTCTCTGTTTAGCACGGAAGAAGCCCTGTCAAAGAGTTCATCCACTTCTTTCTCCCAATCTGTAGCCGGTGTTTTTTGCCTTGGGTTCCACATATGCAAAGTGCCCGAAGAGTGCCACACGTTCCTACCAAAGTGTGGGTCCAAAGAACCAGTAAGACCTATTATTACAGCCTCCCACTGGTAGGGAGGTGTGGTGAGCCTACGCACCAAGGCATTAAAGTCTATTGGGTTAAAGATTACTCTTATACCCAACTTCTCCAGATCTTCCTTTATCATGTTTCCTATGGCTTGTCTTTCTTTGTTTTCCGCGTTTGTGAGGAGTATGATCTCCAAGGTATTTCCTTCTGGGTCCTCAAGCCAACCATCTTTATTTTTGTCTGAAAAGCCAAGCTCTTCTAAGAGCTTTCTGGCGGCTTTTAGGTCGTAAGGGATTTCTGGAAACAGTCCCTCGTAATAGTAAGGTCTGTTGGCGGGTGTGATGGGTCCATAAAGGGGCTGTGCCAAGCCGTTATAGACAAGCAGACTTATTCCGGAGCGGTCTATTGCCATAGAGATTGCCCTTCTAAATTGGGAATTTTGGAACCAACGTAGCTTATACTTGGGAATGTCCGCCTGAGGGTTTTGGTTAAAAACGAGGAAGGTGGTGGATGGAGTGGGTCCCAGATCAAAAAGGCTGACCCCCTTTAAGCGAACTACAGTCATAAGGTCCGTAGGTCTGATGCCATGGTAGTCTGCTTTACCGGTGGAGAACATAAGAAGGGCTGTGTCTGGGTCTTGCACTATGTAAGCGACCCTTCTTTTTATGTATGGTAGCCTTTTGCCCTCTTCGTCTTTTCTATAATAGTAGGGGTTTGCCTCATACTCCACCAGCTGTCCTTTTATGTATCTCTTTAGCTTGTAGGGTCCCGTGCCCACGATCTCCTCTGGGTTTGTGTTCACATTCCAAGCCTGCATAAAGGTCCCTTCTTTGACGAATTTTTCCAGCTTATGCTTTGGTAAGATGGGACTTGCCAAGATGCCAAGAAAGGGTGCAAAAGGCTTTGGAAGCCTAAACTCAAGGGTGTATGGGTCTATAGCCCTTACGAAGTTCTCCACATCCTTTTCTTCTCTGAGAACTCCTCTGAGCATGTCTGCGGTAGAGTTAGGAATGTTTTTGTTAAGATAGACATCCCTGTATGTAAAGACCACATCCTCCGCGGTAAAGGGCTTCCCATCGCTCCACTTAACATCTTTCCTTAGCTTTACCACATACCTTTTTCCGTCCTCAAAGGCTAAAATGCTTTCTGCCAGATCAGGCTCATACTCCATAGTTTTTAGGTTCAGCCTTGTTAGTCCACTGAAAAGGTCCGAGAGCACTGCGGTGGAACTGGTCTCTTGGGCAAGGGCGGGGTTCAAGGTCTTTGGGTCTCCCAAAAGTATGTAATAAAGAGTTCCCCCTTCTTTGCCCAACTTTACCTCAAACTTGGATGTGTCCACGTTTTTCATGCTCACCGAGTAAGACTTCGGAGAAGATAAAAGATGAAAGGGCAAAAAGGCAAGGAAAACAAAGAGAATAGCGTAAAAGACCTCCCTCATGGCACTCTACCCAACACTTCGTCCACCTTACTGTAGCCCCACTCTACCGCTTGGATGATCTCCTCTATGGTTTCTGGGTCTCTTATGCTAACAGCAGAGAGCACCTCCTCCACCAGAGGGACTATTTTATCAAAGCTTATGCGTTCCTCCAAAAATAGCTCCACTGCCCTTTCATCCGCACCCAAAAGCACGGGCACGTAAACACCTCCCATCCTTGCGACCCATTCACACAGGGCTAAAGCCCTGAACTTTTGCCTATCCACCCTTTCAAAAACTATGGGAGAAAGCTCAAAAAGGCTAACCTCTCTAAAGGGATATTCTCGCCTTTCGGGATAAAAGATGGCGTTCATTATAGGGATTTTCATGTCGGGTGGAGAAACCTGAAAGAGAAAACTGCCATCTTTTAACTTTATCACTCCGTGCACTAGGCTTTGGGGATGGATCACCACCTCTATAAGGTATGGGTCTAAACCAAAAAGTGCCTTAGCCTCCAAAAGTTCTATGCCCTTGTTCATCAAAGTGGCAGAATCCACTGTGATCTTCTGTCCCATCTGCCAAGTGGGATGGTTTAGGGCTTGGGCGGGTTTTACCTTTGAAAGCTCCTCAATGGGCGTGTCCTTGAAGGGACCACCGGAGGCGGTAAGATAGACCTTCTTTATTTCTTTCCTGTCTGTCATTGAAAGCAGTTGAAAAAGGGCATTGTGTTCGCTATCTACGGGCACCACATTTTCTGACTTTTCCCTGATGAGTTCCTCCAAACATACCACAGATTCCTTGTTGCTGGCAAGTAATATCTTGTTCTTTGAAAGCACAAGAAAGGTAGGCAAAAGCCCATCTATGCCGGAGATGGCGTTTAAAACCCTTTCAGATTCCTCCACAACAGCCAACAAACCCTCTTCACCTTTTAGATACACACACTCCTTTGGGAGACTTTCAAGCCAATCCTTTGCGGGCTCCTGATAGGATACCACATACTTAGGCTTAAACTCCCTTGCCTGACTTAGCAGTTTATCCGATGCCCTCCTTGCCACCAAACCCACCAGTTCAATATCCTGCCTGTATGCCCTAACCACATCCAGGGCTTGCGTTCCCACCGAGCCAGTAGAGCCTAATATGCTCAGCTTTATCATTTGGGATATTAATTATACGAGCTTCCTTCAAATCTACAAGGTTCATTGGAAACCTTTACGCAGACCAAAAGGCTTTTGCCTTGCTTAGGGTTTCCTCCCACTCCTTCTCCTCATCCGAGTCATACACAATACCCGAGCCCGCGTAATAAGAAAGTTCTTGCCCAACGCCAAAGGCTGTTCTAATAAGGACGCACAGGGTAAAGTCTTCATTCCAAACAAAGCCTGCACACCCACAGTAATAGTCCCTTGGATGAGGCTCTAAATCGTCTATAAGTTCCACCGCCTTTTTCTTTGGTGCGCCTGTCACGGAGGCAGGGGGGAATGTGTTGAGCAGGATCTCCTCAAGGTCTTTGTCCGTTTGTGCTACCACTGTGGAGTGCATTTGGCACAGGGTTGCATATTTTTCCACCTTAAAGAGCTCCTCTACCTTTACACTGCCCACCTTTGCCACCCTTGAAAGGTCGTTTCTCATCATATCAAGGATCATCAAATTCTCTGCTTTGTCCTTTTGGCTGTTTTGTAAAACCTCTTCACTCTCGGCGGTTCCCTTTATGGGCTTGCTCTTTATTAACCCTCCCTTTTTCTCCAAAAAGAGTTCCATTGAACCGCTCAGGATGTAAAAGTCTTTCAGGTCAAGAAAGAAGGCGTAGGGGGTAGGTTGTCTTTCAAAGAATTTCAAGAAAAGGTCTAATGGAGAGCCTTCAAGTTTAAAGTCCATCCTCGTTGAAAGGTTAAGCTGATAGACAGTGCCCTTTTCAATCTCCTTTTTTACCCTTCTGACTTTCTCTAGGTACTCCTCTTTGTTTAAGGAAAAACCCTGCAAGCTCATTTTAAAAGGCTTGGGTCTTAGTTCAAACTCAACGGGCTCTCCCACCTCCACAAACACAATGAGAGGGAAAGAGGATGCCTTTACCTTTACACCAAGGGTCTCCTCTGAGAGCTTATAAGAGATGACCACAAAACCCTGTCTTTGCCTTAACTCCAAAAGGGAGTTGAAAAACTTCACTTCCTTGATGGGAAATTTATAAAGTTTGTTAGACTTTCCTAAAAATCCGCCCGATGCTAAGAGCATTCAAAGCTTCTTTTGCCAAGCTTGAACCATCTCTGGGTCTATATCTACCAGAATGACCTTTTTTAGGCTTTTGGGTTTGAAGTTTTTTATTTCCTCAAGCATTGCCCTTGCGGAGAGTTCCTTGGGAAGCCCGCCCACACCCGTGCCCATTCCGGGCATCGCCAAGGTCTCAAAGCCCAAACTGTCCGCCAACTCTAAGCTTGCCCTCACCGCCTTCCTCACCTTTTCCTCCGAGCTTTCCATGGCGGGCTTTTCCATGGTGGGTGCGTGGATCACTCCTTTGAATTTTAGCTTGCCCGCGGTGGTAAGCACTGCAGAACCAACTGGTATGGGTGCCTTCTGCACCGCCTCCTTTTCTATCTCCTCTCCTCCAAACCGCTTTATCACACCCGCCACACCACCACCCATAAGTCCCAAGGAGTTGGCAGGATTGACGATCACATCCGCATCCACCTCAAGGATGCTACCCTTGATTACTTCTATCTGCATGAGGTTTAAAATTTTAGCATGAACATTACCCAGGGATGGGTGCTTTTGGCTTTTGTGGTGATACCAAGATAAAAAGAAAAAGAAGCGGTTAAAATAAATTAAATGCTCAATCACAACGTGTTCATTGCACTTCTACATTTTCCTGCTATGG
>AGQM01006845.1_pt1 | contig 10701 bp, 20 predicted proteins | sample 1512301 | NCBI WGS metagenome assembly AGQM01 (sample SAMN07436262, study PRJNA71319) | hot springs metagenome | isolation source: samples from 5 sites along the outflow channel of Bison Pool, an alkaline... | place: USA: Yellowstone National Park
TCTGTCATCACAACCTTCGCCAGATACTCTAGGTTCACCTGGTGGATGATACCTGTCCCCGTCGGATACACGGTGAGGTTTTTAAAGGCCCGCTGGGCCCACTTGAGGAAGCGGTACCTTTCCCTGTTCCGCTGGATTTCCAGCTCAAGGTTCCCCCTGAGCGCATCTGGCGACGCCCAGAAGTCGATCTGCACCGAGTGGTCGATGATCAGATCCACGGGGACCTGCGGGTTTATGATTGACGGGTCCTTCCCCATCTTGATGGCGATGTCCCGCATGGTGGCCAAATCCACCACGGCCGGGACGCCGGTGTAGTCTTGCATCACGACCCGGGAGATCTTTATGGCGACCTCCCCCTCAGGCGCCTTGGGGCTCCACCTCGCCAACCTCTCCAGGTGGTCTTTGGTTATGTCCCGCCCGTCGAGGTTCCGCATGACGTTTTCAAGCAACACCCTAACGGAGTACGGGAGCTTACCGACGTCGTATCCCTCCCTTTCGAGCGCCTTTAAGCTGTAGAAACGATGCGTCTTGTTGCCAACTGTAAACTTCTCTACTTGCATTGACGCGGCACCGACCAAAATTAAAATAGTTTATTTGACGGCGAGACTTACATCACTTCTGCAACTGCCTAAACCCGCCCGCGTTGTGCCTCACCACGGCCTCCCTCACGGCCCTAGCGCTACCCGCCGCAATCACCGAGGCGTTGTCTAGCTGAAAAACCGCGCCGCAGTATGGGCATTGATGCCTCCTCGCGTCGGCCCTGGCGCCGCTCGCCTTTCCGCACCTGGGACACACAACGGCTACGTACCGCATCAATACCTTACGCTGAGGATGCGTTTTAATTTTTTCAAAGCTTCCCCCAAGTCGTAAGACGCGCAACGGTACCTCGCAAGCAAAAGCTCCACGCCGCCCCTGGGCTCGGGGCCGTGCCTAGCCTCAGTCACGAAGAGCAGACCTCTGTGCTTCACAACAGCGTAGTTCCTCCGCAGACTAATCCTTCCAAACGTCTTGACGGAGGGGATATGTATTGCTATGTATTCAGCCGGCGGAAAAACCGGGGCGATAGGCTCAACGCAGACGTCCACCCTCTCCACCGGCACATCGTAGGCCAGCGGCGGCGGCCTGGGATGAGACACGGGGGCGCAGATGGAGACATCCGCCGGTAGATGGGCCCCCCGCCACTCCACAAGAAGCATCCCAAGGCTTGGTAGCTCCGCCTCGGGGCACATGACGGCCTCCCAATCCCTCTCCAGCAAAGTCCTCACTTCTTGACGAGCCTCAGCCAGCCAGCTCTTGATGGAGGTCGGCGCGGGGAGGTCGAACCGGTACTTAACGCGTCTCTGCAGAAGACCCTGCACATACGCCCGCCTCACCGGCGTTTTGCGGCTCAATATTTATAAAATCAAGCTTTCGGGGGCCCTATGCCGATTTGGTACTACCGGGAAGAGGAAGAGTGGGAAGAGGAAGAGGAGCTCTGGGAGGAGTTTGAGGAAGAGTGGGAGGAGGAAGAGGAGTGGTAAACTTTTTCAAAAGTCTCCCATTTTATCTCTTTACATTTTTCCAGGGGTTCTCCAACATTTTAACAAGTAGGGTACGTGCAGGTACAAAGCTGTAGTATAAGGGTTTTTGGGGGTTAAATTTTTAAGCTACGAAAATACGCATAACTCATGGCGGGGGGCGTGGGGGGCACGGTGGTAGTCGGGAGACACGTCTACGGCAACCTATACGGGTGCGACCCGGAGGTGTTGAGAGACGAGGCGGCGCTGATAACAATCGTTAAGGAGGCGGTCAATGTGGCCAACGCCATATTGCTCTCCATAGGCTCGTACAGGTTCGGCCCGGACGGCGGCCTCACGGTGTTCGCCGTGGTGGCGGAGAGCCACATCTCCATCCACACATGGCCGGAGCACGGCTTCGCCACAGTTGATGTATATACCTGTGGCGACCACACGGACCCCAAGGCGGCTTTTGACTATATAGCGTCTAGGCTTAGGCCTAAGAAGGTGGAGGCTTTCTTCGGCGATAGGTCGATGTACGGTGAGTAGGTTTTTAAATTGATATTTTTCAAGTCACATGGTTACATACTTTAAACAAGCCTACCTAGAAATTGCTACTTTTATATTCCGTGCCTTAGATACTATAAAGCTTGATGAAATCGAGAAATTTGTCAAAACTATAGAGGAGATATACCGAGCGAACAGGAAGATCTTGGTCGTTGGGGTTGGGAGGAGCGGGCTGGTGGGCCGTGCCTTCGCCATGAGGCTTAGGCATCTTGGCGCTAGGTCGTACGTTGTTGGCGAGACCATAACGCCCTCTGTGGAGGAGGGCGACCTGCTGGTGGCTATTTCGGGTAGCGGCTCCACGCAGATTGTGGTCGCAGCGGCTGAGGCGGCTAAGAGGATGAAGGCGAAGGTCGCTGCCATCACGACTTATTACGACTCGCCGCTGGGCCGCCTGGCAGATCTGGTGGTCTTCGTGCCGGGGAGGACGAAGCTTGCGTCTATGGACGACTACTTCGCCCGCCAGATACTGGGGATCCACGAGCCGCTCTCGCCGCTGGGCACGCTTTTTGAAGACGCGTCGATGGTGGTCTTAGACGCCGTGGTTGCAGAACTTATGAAGCGGCTTGGTAAAAACGAGAGCGAGCTGGCTAGGCGGCACGCCAACATAGAGGTGCCGTAGTCAGTCTTGTCACCACCGCTCACTCATCGCCACACACCTGCCCTCATCAGCACGTTTCTCGACGTCTCTGTTTATTAGTTTATCTCCCCCTCAGCGTGGGGAAGTCGTCATCGTGCTCCTTCAGCGCCTCTTGATACCCGGGGTCGCTGAGGAGCTCCCTCAACGCCTGCTTTATCAGGTGGCTCCTGCTCTTGAAGAGCCCCTTCTCGACGAGTTTGTCAATTCTCAGCATAACCTCAGTGGGTAGCCTGATGGCGACCCGCTCCAGAGGCACTTTGCTTCTTCTCCGAGGCATGTCACAGCTTCGTTGGGAGGTTTTATGTATGACGTAGGTTTTAATATTGGAGTTAACTAGTGCCCGTGCAGTATCTCCACCCCTATAAGGCCCTTACCTCTAGCGCAACCTGTGTGAGGTATGTGAGGAGCCTCCTTCTGCGGCATCTGGGGGGAGGCCCTTCCGTGTTCGGCTCGGGAGACGAGAAGATCCTGGCGCTTTCAGGCTTCTACCCAGAGGACTGGCCCGCTGTGAACTTCCTCACGTTGATGCTGTATAGGTGGAAAAGAGGCGAGCTGGATCTGCCGCCGGTCGCCGCGGCGCCTGTGGTGAACGAGAGGGCCTTCACCGGCTCCCCATACGGCAGAGAAGGCATCGACGTGTATTTCGACTTCCTCGAGCTCAAGAGGCAGGAGGCGCGGGAGGTCACAGCCTTCTACCACAAGGCAAGGCCGAATGTGGTGGCGGTGTTTCTAGGCGGGCGCGAGTTCGAGGTTGCGGCCACCACAGACCTCGCGGCGCAGACCTTGGCGGTGCGTAGGGTATCCCCCTCGCCGCATACGCCGGAGGGCGCCGCTACTTTGAAATACAGCCACGCGCTTGTGTTTAAGATCCCGCCTTCGCCTAGGGAGTTCATGCCCTTGACGAGACAGGTGGCGGACCTTATAAAAACTACGGCTTCACTGCCGCCGCAGGTGAGGAAGACCGCCAAGGTGGAGAAAAGGGACATATACTTGCTTCACGGAGGCAGGAAGGTGGAAGACGGCGTTGTGTTGGACAACGACGTATACATGTACATCTGATGAAGGTATTTGTCGGCATCACTGGGGCCTCCGGAATGATCTATGGCGTTAAAGTCCTGGAGCTTCTGCGTAGGGCAGGTGTTGAGATCCACCTTTCCGTATCGAAGACGGCGGAGAAGGTGATTAAGCTGGAGACGGACTACGACGTCCAGTACGTCAAGTCGCTTGCGGACTACATATGGGACGAAGGCGACCTCTCCGCGCCGCCTGCCTCGGGGAGCTTCGGGATAGACGCCGTGGCTGTGGTGCCCTGCTCCACTAAAACCCTCGCCGCCATAGCCAACGGCTTCTCCGTAAACCTAGTCGTCAGGGCGGCCGAAGTGGGTCTCAAGGAGCGGAGGAGGGTGGTGCTGGTGGTTAGGGAGAGCCCCCTCTCCCTGGTACACATAAGAAACATGGAGTTGGCCACGATGGCGGGCGCCGTGGTGATGCCCGCTGCGCCCGGCTTCTACACAAGGCCGAAGACCATTGACGACCTAGTCACGACATTTGCGGGACGCGTCATCGACTTGCTCGGCGTTAAACACAACTTCACCCCCCGGTGGGGTGCCCGCTAGGACGCCCCGTCGCCGTTTAGGACTGACCTGAGGAGCTTAGCGAGGTGAGGCGCTGTTTTATCCAGCACTTTTATAGCCGTGTAGACGTCGTCGTCGGGCATCACCCCGTAACGTATGAGAGACGCCGCGGACACGCCGAGCACATCCCTCACGCTCCTCATTAAGCGTCATCAAACCAGTTTATTAACTAGTTACCGTTATACCCCCATTTACATACAGCAAATATGGAATTGGTGAATCACCGGCACTATCACCGGGACTAGAGCCGTGAGAATCACGCCGTTAGCGAAGGCGTATAGGGCGAAGTAGGAGCCATACAACGCCGTGTAGAGAGGCGACGTGTTGTCCATAGTCGTGGCGCCACCCACCACCAACACGCCGACTTTGCTAAACCTCCTAGCCAGCACAGGTCCCAGGAGGAAGGTGAACTGCTCCCTGAGGAAGTTCACAAGAAGACCGTAGGCGCCGCCCACCGCGTCGCTGGCGCTGGCGAGGTGGGGATCTGTGAATCTGTAACAGCCCATTCCTAAGGCCACCGCAGGCGTGATGTGGAAAGCCAGCGCAAAGAGAAACCCCACCACGCCAGCTCCGAGGAAGGCAGCGGCCGGCGCAAGAAACACAGACCTATCAAGCCTGACCTCGACGTGTGCCACGTCGGCGCCGGCAATGAAGAGGAGCAACAGCAACAGAGGGTCTATTGCAGAGGCGTAGTTAAACTCCGCCGACGCCCCCACGGCCAGGCCCGCCGCCAGCGCCGCCGCTACGTAGGGCGAAATAACCGGCCTCCGGGCCGCGCCGACGGCCTCCGGCTTATTCAAGAAGGAGCCTAGAACAGCTGAAGACGAGGGCTAGGGAGTAGAGTATAGACAACGCCAGAAACACGCCGATGTTCCTAAGCACCACAGCGGCCGCGTTGGCGGCCACGAAAAACACCAACACAACGACCACAGCCGTGAACAAAAGCCCAAGTGGCCTCCTCTTCAAGGCCCAGCCCGCGGCGTAGCCCAGCACAATGGGCACCACGTATTTAGCTATAGCCAACCCCTGCTGGACCAAGCTGTCAAGCACTCCGTGGAGGCGTCCTCATTATTTAGCTCTTCAGCCCCTTAAAAACCTGTATATTATTACGTGAGGAGTCCCAGAGAGAGTTCACTAAAACTTTCAGTAAACAGAGAAAAACGGCTTCTAAAAATGGGGAGAAGGATATACGCAGAAATTCCGCTTGAAGAACTGAAAGTATTCATAGGAGCCTTCCGGCCTAGGTGTGATATGTGCGGCGCCAGGGTTACATACGCCAACTTAGGCTACGCCAGGTTTGGGAGACGCGTCGAGTTGATTCTATGCATAGAATGTTTAAAAGACTACGCAGAGTATATCGAGAGCGGTGAAGGTGGTCGCCGCTTCTGAATAATGATGATTATAGGACCTCAACCACCTTTTTGAAAACCTTGACAAATTTTGGGCCGAGGTCTACCGCCTCGTGTCGGCCCACTATGTTAGAAATCACCAAGACGCAACCGGTCCTAAAGCCCCTGAGCCACCCCAGAGCCATGGCGGTGGCGCACTCCATCTCCACCGCAAGCGCCCCTCTGCGGCGCCAGAACTCAACGAACCCGGGGTCCTCCGCGTAGAAGGCGTCGCTGGAGACGACGTAGCCCACCGGCGCCTTCAGCGCCTGGGCCAGCTTCACGGTGAGGAGGGGGTCCGCTGCCAGCGGGGGGCTGTGGCCGGGGAAATACGCGCCCAAGACGCCCCCGCTCGGCGTAGCGGCGGCAGCGGCAATCAACACGTCGCCCACCCTAAGCTCCCCGAAGGAACCCGCGGTGCCGATGCGCACGAAGGTCTCCATGCCGAGCATCTTCAGCTCCTCCAGCGCGATGGCGGCTGAGGGCCCGCCGATTCCGTGCGCCACGACTGAAATACGCTTGTTCCCCACGTGCCCGGTGTAGACCGGGTATCTGTTTTCGTTCACCAGCCTGGCATTTTCCATAAGCGAGGCGAAAAGCCTCGCCCTTGAGGGGTCGCCCACCCCTACAACCAGGGGCGCCACGTCCTCCTGTCCGGCCCAGATGTGGTAGGGCACAGAGTTGCGTAGTTAGGGGTATATAACGAAATCTATAATAACGACAACTTTGACCCCTCCATGGAGCTTGAGATCTTGGCCAAGGCGTTGGGGGTTTCCGGCTTTGAGGACGATGTCCGCCAGAAGATCCTATCAGCCGCACCCGGCGCGGAGACCGATGAGTTCGGCAACGTGATCCTGCGCGGGAGGTCCAAGGTGGCTTTTGTGGCCCACATGGACGAGGTCGGCCTTCTCGTCACGTCTATAGAGGAGGACGGGAGGCTTAAGTTTCGGAAAGTCGGAGGCGTGGACGACAGGATACTCCCAGGGAGCTCCGTTGTGCTATACGGCGATGGGTTCAGGCTGGAGGGGGTCATAGGGATAGCGCCTCCGCACTTCCAGCAACAGCAACAACAGGTGTCTTGGCAGGATCTCTACATAGACGTGGGCGCCACGAGCAGAAGCGAGGCGGAGGCCATGGGCATAGCCCCCATGACGCCGGCCGCCTTCTCCAAGAGATATGCGGAGGTGGGCAAGTTCGTCTCCGCCACGGCGCTTGACGACCGCGCGGGGTGCTGGGCCCTCCTGCAGACATATAAGAGGGGTGCCTCCGCGACCTACGTCTGGACAGTCCAGGAGGAGGTGGGGCTCCTCGGCGCCCGCGCCCTTGCGAGGAGCCTGGAGGGGAAGTACGTAGTTGTGGTGGACACAACGGCGTGTTGCCATCCCAACTTCACGGGCAACGTGAAGCCCGGAAATGGGCCGGTTCTGCGGGTGTTTGACAACTACGGCGCCTACAACAACAAGCTGGCTAAGAAGGTGTTGGAGGTGGCTAAGAAACGCGGCATCCCGCTCCAAATAGGCGGAGGGGGCGGCGGGACAGACGCCGCTGCCTTCTTTGTCTCGGGCATACCGGCGGTGGCTATCGGCATATTGACGAAGTACAGCCACTCGCCTGTGGAGATGGCGCATAGAGACGACCTTAGACACACCGTGGAGCTCCTGTCGGCGCTGGCGGAGGAGCTGGGTTAGCCGCCCTGTTCGTAAACGGTACGCTTTTTTAGGTATTCCTCGGCCTTGCCTATCGGTTTGGCGGGGACGCCTGCGACGACTACGCCGGGCGGGACGTCTCTTGTGACGACGGCACCAGCGGCCACCACGGCGCCTTCGCCTACCTCGACGCCTGCCACCAAGGTGGAGTTTGCGCCTATCACGGCGCCTCTCTTGATCACCACCGGCGTCAGCCTCCTGCTCGGTGGGTACTTGTCGTTGGTTATCACGGCGTTTGGCCCTATGAAGACGTCTTCTTCAATAACCGTGCCGTTTGGGATGTAGACCATGGACTGTATCCAAGCCCTGTCCCCTATCTTCACGTCCCGCTCGATTATGGCTTGGGTGCCGATTCTCACGTTGCGCCCTATCTTCGTCAGCTCCCTGACCAACACGTTGTGGCCGAACTCGGCCCCGTCGCCGATCTCCACATCTTCATATATCACAACGCCGCTTCTTATGATCACGGACTCCCCTACCCTCGCGCCGTTGCTCACGTCGTCCGGCGAGGAGAAGCCTTGCAGAATCTTGGGACGGGTGGGGTAGCCCAGCACGGCGGCGTCGACGTAGCTGTTCCGCCCCACCACGGTGGGGCCGTAGATGTAGGCATCAGGCGAGATGTACCTCGCCAGCACCTTAGCCTTAGGCGAGACGAAGCCCACGGCGTCTCGTTGGCCGAAGTATTTAAATTTGCGCGGGGCTGGGCGGCACATGGCGGATGAGTTTGGATACCCCGAGTACGTGGTGGAGATTCTCAACGAGTTGAAGGAGCTACGGCGGGAGGTGGCTAGGCTACAGCGCGACGTCGCCGACCTCGCCAAGAGGCTTGCAGAGCCGCAGACGCGGACGTCGGACTCCGAGACTGTCCTAGCCTCTCTACGGGAGGCTGTGGAGAAGCTAAACGCCGCCGCGGCCGCGGTGGTGGAGAACGCCAGCTTGATGCGGGCGACCGCTGTAGAGGAGAGGGCGAGGAGGGACGAGGCCTGTCTGGCGGTTTTGGAGAGGCTTATGGCTCTTCAGGAGGTGTTGAACAAGTTTTTGAGTTAAATAAATATATACCGAGGCGTATTAAGCATTGTGTTTAGACGCGAGGACGCTGGCAGGAAAGTGGACGAGGTCTTGGCTAAGATCTCCGCGGATGTATCCGCAGTCTCCACCAGGATTGAGGAGGTTAGAAACGAGGTCATAGCTGAGGTTAAGGCCAATTCTCTGGACGTCAAGAAGTCGGTGGAGGGTCTCGCCTCGTTGCTCAGCAGAATCTCCAAGGACCTGGTGGAGGGCACTACGCAGCTCAACAGGGTTATAGCGCAGCTTAACGCGTCCTCGGAGAAGCTGGCGGAGCTCTCCGCGGTGGCAGGAAGGCTCTCCGCCTCGGCAAAGGCGGTTGCGGACGCCACGAACCAGTTCATCTCGGTGGCGGAGAAGCTAGACGCCGTGGCGGGCAAGGTGGAGGGTCTCGCCGAGCAGCTCAACGTCATAAAGACCCAGAGCGAGCAGATCAGATCGGTGGCGTCGGCCATGCTGGAGCTTATGAAGGACTTCGGCGCGAAGATGCAGGAATACGACGCGAAGATCAGGCAGTTCGCGTACAAGGAGGCGGAGCTCAGGACCAGAGAGGAGGCGCTGAGGAAAAGAGAGGGCGAGCTGGCTCTCGTGGTGGAAAACGTGAGGAAGGTTGCCGAGCTCTCCGACCCCGCCAAGTCCGCCTTTGAGGAGGCTAGGAAGTCCCTGGCGCTTCTGGCGGCACGGAGCCAGGAGCTCGCCCAGAAGGAGGAGGAGCTGAGAAGGCTCAAGGAGGAGCTCTTGCGCAAGGAGTTCGACCTCAAAAAGATGGAGCAGGAGCTCGCCGTGAAGCAACGTCAGCTGGCGGAGCAGGAGGAGCGCGCCAAGGCACTCTTGGCGCAAGCAGCCGAGGTGGAGAAGAGGCTGGCTGAGCTTGCGCAGAAAGAGAAGGAGCTGGCCGAGGTGCAGACAACGCTTGAGAAGAAGAGGCAGGAGCTTGACGAGCTTGTGGCTAGATACAAGATGTTTGAGGCCGCGGTTGCCAAGAAGGAGGAGGAGCTGAGGAAGCTGGAGGAGTCGGTAAGGGCGAAGGAGACGGAGCTTCTGGACAACCTAGGCCGATTCGCCAAAAGACTAATCGAGGAGGAGCAACGGCTCAACGAGTGGGAGAAACGGCTTCTGGAACAGGAGCGTGAAACGCTGGCGTTCTACCGCAGTTTGCTGTTGAGGGAGGCCATGCTGAGCCAGCTGAAGGCGCAACTTGAGGAGTGCAGAAGCAGGCTAGGGAACAAAGGGGAATAAAGCCTTCAGAAAGGAGTAGCCGAGCACCCCCGCCGAAATCACAAACGTCAGTATCAGGAGGGCTTGAAGAGTCCTCAGCTCTGCTCTTTCTCTTTCATCCGAGGCTATGTCCAGAGCCGCCGATACGTCCTTCAGCGCGAATCCAAATATCACTACGGCGATAACGAGGAACACGAGATCCAGGGCGGCCGTCAGCATCTGCTCCGCCCCCATCAAAAGCAACCCCAGGGTCAAGACGCCTATGAGGTAGAGGATGGCGTAGAGGGTCCACTTCACGGCGGTTGTATCGTAGCTCTATTTAAGAGTTGCCACGTAAACGCTGGCTATTTAACCTCCAGCGGCCTTAGCTATACGTTCTTCTGCTTCTGCTGATCAACGCCACAGCGGCGGCTGTGCCCATATCCACGATCCCCTTCGTCTACACCACGCCGCTTATGATGATCACAGACTTGCCTATTCTAGTGCCGTTGTTCATCTCGTCCGGCGAGGAGAAGCCCTGGAGGATCTCGCCGCGGACGGGGTAGCCCAGCACAGCGTCGTAAGCGTGCTTAGTCGAGACGAAACTTACGGCAAGTTTGTACTTACTGCATAAGACGTCTTGCCCGGGCCTCGGGGGCTCTGGGCACTTGCCGTAGGTGCCGCCTTCGGACATGTATCTTAGCTGGTGGGGTTTTTTAGCAAGAAGGCCAGTTTGGTACATGTACGTCTTGACTCGGAGATTTCCTTCTCTGCCTCTGGAAAAGGGCTGTATTGAACTTGCGGGAGGCGTGCTTACGTTTTCTGAAAAATGCCAAGGCCGCTACTTGGTGGCTAAGCGCGGCGTATATCTCTCCTCCGAGCCCGTAAAGGCGCTGGCCGAGTTGTACATCGCCGAGNGGCCCGCCGCTCCGCGTAGATCTGGTCGCCGGAAAGGCTGAGGAGAGCCTACGGCTATTTCAGAACTTTGTAAAAGCTGGGCTTTGGCGGGAG
>AGQM01081391.1_pt1 | contig 10677 bp, 9 predicted proteins | sample 1512301 | NCBI WGS metagenome assembly AGQM01 (sample SAMN07436262, study PRJNA71319) | hot springs metagenome | isolation source: samples from 5 sites along the outflow channel of Bison Pool, an alkaline... | place: USA: Yellowstone National Park
AAATGCCTCCTCGAACTCCCCTCTCCCTCTGGGAGAAGGTCCGGGCTATCTTAAAAGCGTGTCCAACGGCTCCAGTGGGGGCCAGCATTCGGTCGGTAGTGTCGTTATCCATCCATGCGATTCTGGGCGTGAACCTGCACCTTGCTCTGCCGGAGGCCAGCCTACAGAGCTACGCCACCTGGATTGAGGCGCGTATTCGGGAGGGTCAGGGCGCTCAGGTGGTTACCTGCAACCCGGAAATGATCATGCAGGCGCAGCGGGATCTGGCCTTTGCCCAGGTGCTGCAGGCAGCAGAGCTGGTGATCCCCGACGGCATCGGGGTGGTGTGGGCTTTGCGACGGCAAGGGATCCGCGTCCAGCGGGTGCCGGGGATCGAGCTGGCAGAAACCCTGATCCCGTTGGCGGCAGAACGGGGGTGGCGCTTGGCCCTGGTGGGGGGAAGGCCGGAAGTCAACCGGGCAGCAATTCGATATTGGCAAGCCCAGTGTCCTGCTTTGGCCCTCTGGGGCTACCACGGCTACTTCTCTAGCGAGGAAGAAAAAGAGCTTCTGCAAGCTCTCCAGGAATTTCGACCGCAACTGGTGTGGGTGGGGCTGGGATCCCCGCGGCAGGAGCTGTGGATCCAAAAGTGGCGTCCCCTTTTGCCCCAAGCCATCTGGATGGGGGTGGGGGGCAGCTTGGACATTTGGGCCGGCCAAAAACGGCGAGCGCCCCGTTGGTGGCGTGACCATCACCTGGAATGGTTGTATCGTCTCTATCAGGAACCCTGGCGCTGGCGACGCATGTTAGCTCTGCCCAGCTTTGTCTGGCGAGTGCTGTGGGATCCCTCTTCTCGTTTGCGCCCCTAGTCTGCCGGCGCTCTCTCCCTCCTCTGTCTAGGCGCTTACTATGGTGATCGGTCAGCACATCGGCTATCCTCCTCGCTTACACCGTTGGGCGGGTACGGCTCCGACCCCTCATCCCCCTGCCCCAGCCCATCCAGAGGCCACCCTGGGCTTTTACAGCAGCACTCAATCCGGATCCCTGCAAGCCCCGGCCAGCATGGTGTCCTTGCGGGGCGTGAGCAAGGTCTTTCCCAACGGCAACTTAATTTTTCAGGATGTGAACTTGGAGGTGCGCCGCGGCGAGTTTGTGTTCGTAACTGGGGTCTCCGGGGCGGGCAAGTCCACACTGCTGCGGCTACTCTACGGGGCGGAACAGGCCACCGAGGGCACGGTCATCGTCGATCAAGTCTGTCTCTTTTCTTCTGAAGGGCGGCGGCGACCCTACCGCATCCCACCGCGTCCGCTGGCCATGTTGCGGCGGCGCTTGGGGGTGGTTTTCCAAGATTATCGCCTTCTGGCCAACCGCACCCTGGCAGAAAATGTGGCCTTCGTGCTGCGCGCCCAAGGGCTGTCCCCCGCAGAAATCCGCCGTCGCATCGGGCCGACCCTAAAGATGGTGGGGCTGACCGAAAAGCGAGATCACTTTCCCCATGAGCTTTCGGGGGGGGAACAGCAGCGCCTCAGCCTGGCCCGTGCCATTGTCAACATGCCGGTGCTGCTGCTGGCGGACGAGCCAACAGGAAACCTAGATCCGGAAAACTCCCTCTTGGTTCTCCAGATTTTGGAGCGGCTCAATTCCTTTGGGGTGACCGTCATCATGACCAGCCATGACCCCTATCTGGTGGAGCGGGCCGGCCACCGGGTGGTGCGCATGGAGGGAGGGCGCCTGTATGATCTGCGCTGAGGGCTGCCGGGATCCCTACTTTGCTCTTCACAAGCTTTTTGAGATCCCGGAGAGCAGCTTTGCCGGTTGCATCAGCAGACCGTAGGCCCTAAGCCAGCCGCATCAGCACAACAGCGGCACCGCCCGCGGCGACTTGTCAAGCCAGCCCGACCAGTTACATCAGCGGGTCGTGGGCCTTACTCGCGCAGACCCTCAGGTTGGGTTTCCAGAAGCTCCTCCCCTAGCTGATGAGCGGCAGCCACCATATTTTTCAGTGCGGGGATCACCTCCTCCCAGCGGCGGGTCTTGAGGCCACAATCGGGATTAACCCAAGTTTGCTCCACAGGCAAGTGGGCCAGTCCTGTGCGCAGCTGCTGCAGGATTTGCTCAACGCTCGGCACCGCAGGGCTGTGGACATCGTAAACGCCGTTGCCCACCTGGTGACGATACCCAGCCTGGGCAATTTGCAGCAGGGTTTTGTTGTTGCTGCGGCTGTTTTCAATGGAAAGCACGTCGGCATCCAGCCGCTCAATGTGCTCGATGATGTCCCCAAACTCTGAGTAGCACATGTGGGTGTGAATCTGGGTTTCCGGCTTGGCCCCGCCGGTAGCTAGGCGAAAGGCATCCACTGCCCAGCTGAGGTATTCTGGCCAGCGTTCTTTTTTCAGAGGTAGCCCCTCCCGCAGTGCCGGCTCATCCACTTGCACCATCACCGCTCCAGCCGCTTCCAGATCTGCCACTTCGGCTCTCAAGGCCAGGGCAATCTGCAAAGCCTGCTCCCGCCGGGGAATATCAACACGGGGAAAGGACCAGTTGAGCATAGTCACTGGCCCCGTGAGCATGCCTTTCACCGGCTTTTGGGTGTGGGACTGGGCTACTTGGAATTCCCGCACTGTCATGGGTTGGGGGCGAACCACGTCGCCGTAGAGAATGGGAGGGCGCACGCAGCGGCTGCCGTAACTCTGCACCCAGCCGTGTTCAGTGAAGGCAAAGCCTTCCAGCTTCTGGGCAAAGTACTCCACCATGTCGGTGCGCTCAAATTCCCCATGCACCAACACATCCAGGCCAATCTCTTCTTGAATGCGGATGCACTTGGCAATCTCAGCGTCAATGGCTGCTTCGTACTCCGCCTGCGAAACCTCCCCTCTTTTGTACTTAGCTCGCCACTGCCGCACCTCTGGAGTTTGGGGGAAGGAGCCAATGGTGGTGGTGGGCAAAGGTGGTAGCTGAACCTGCCGACTTAGGCGCTGCTCGTAGGGCAGGAATCGCTCGAAGTCCTGGAGCTTGAGGTTGGCCAAAGCCTGGCGCACTTGGGGGTTGGGGGGGCTAAACTGCGCAAAGCTCTGCCATTGCTGCTGGATTTCCGCCTGCTGGGCAGCAGTGTCTTCGCCGTTGAGGGCTCGCGCCAGGAGAGCTACTTCGGCCAGCTTCTGTTCGGCAAAGCTGAGGACATTTCTGAGGGGTTCCGGCAACTGGGCTTCCAGAGCAGCGTCGTGGGGCACAAATTGCAACGAAGCGGAAGGCTGCACCCGTAGGTTGGGAGCTACCCCCTGCAGCTCCCGCAGGCTGGCCAAGACGGTCTCAGGCTGAACCTTCCAGACATTCCGAGCGTCCACTACGCCAGCACCTAGGATCTGGTCAGCCGGAAAGCCATAGGTTCTTACCAGATCCAGGGTGTGGCCACGGGTAAAGTCAAGGCTAATGCCGGCCACCGGCAGTTGCACCACCCAGGGGTAAGTCTCCCCCAGGTCATCGAAGTAGGTGACCAAGTGGACAGGGATCCCGGCGGTTGCCAACTGGCGGTAGCTCATTTCCACAGCTTCCCGCAGGCCACTTCCCTGGCTGGTAACCAAAATGGGATCGTGAATCTGGACTTCTGGGATCCCCAGCTGTTTTAACTCCTGGAGGAGATCCCGGTACAGAGGAAGGAGCTTTTCCAAGTCCGCCCGCAGATCCCCAGATCGCTGGCTAAGGCAGAGCAAAGTCACTGGACTGAGGACAACGGGGCTGGTGCGCTCCCCTAGGATCCCTTGGGCCCGCCGAACTCTTTCCAAAAAATCCCCAAAGTTAGGACTGGGATCGGCTTCCGGCTCAATTTCGGGTACCAAGTAGTGGTAGTTGGTGTCAAACCACTTGGTCATTTCCAAAGCCGGCAGGCCCTCCCGCCCCCGCGCCATGGCAAAGTAGCGGTCTAAACCCGACAGATCTCGGAACCGAGAGGGGATCAGCCCCAGCCAGGTGGCCCAGTCCAGTACATGGTCGTAGAGAGTCTGATCCCCTACCGCAATGTGATCAATCCCAGCTTGTAGCTGAGTCTGCCAGGCTTGAGTCTCCAAATCCCAAAAGGTAGCCAGCAGAGCCTCTGACCCTAGGGCACCACTCCAAAAGCCTTCCAAAGCTTTTTTGAGCTCGCGGCGCTTGCCCATGCGGGCATACCCCAATGTCATGGTTTGTGCAGTCATGTTGTGTGCCATCCCAAATACTGAGTTTTCTAATTTTCCTGCGTTCAATTCGCCCTCAACTGGGATCCCGCCCGCCAAGGAAGAAACCGGCTGTTCCTCTCTTGCCTCTGGAACCCCAACAAAACACTGCCTTTTGCGCAAAAAAGATACTCAACGCAGCCAGCGATCGCAGTGGCTACTTGCCAGCCACCAATTGAAGTCAGGAAGCCTGACATCTCACTCTTTCCTTCGCGTAGGCGGGCTGTAGATCTTGATAGATCTTGATAGATCTTGGTGCAACAGCACCCAAAATTTACTCTCTCCCGGCCAACTGGCTCAGAGTCTCGCTTGGGTTCTTGGACTTATTTCTACTGCTGAGGAGTACCGAAAGCTTGTGGGAGCAACGCCGGGAAAATGCTCAGGATAACGAAAGCAGAAACGAGCTAAAGCCAAGACAGTTACCATCTGTACCTCGCAGATGTTGTGAAGTTTAGAAAAACCATCGGCGGGCATTCTGACTGACACGGTTTTGGGGGACAAGATCTGGATCGGCAGCGAATGACTCTAGAGATTTGCTGCAGGACTTCTCCTAAACCGGATCACAGCTGCGGGACAGCGGCAGATTCTCACTGCTCTTTCCCCGTTTCCTCTGGCGGCTGATCCCCGTCAGAACCGATAGCTGAGCTACATCGTATCACGGAGTTCAGAGACGGGAGTAGAGTGCTTCAATCATCACCAAGCCAGCAGCCTTTGGAGCTACCAGACCTCACCTTTCACCCAGCGGTCTTGCAGGAAGTCATCGGAATCCTCTAAGCATCCTCCCCCCCTGCATTGCTCTCAAGTAGAACTTGGGGAAGTCGTAGGGCTGATGGCTCCCTCTGGTTTTGGCAAAACTACTCTGGCCAAGTTGCTGGCGGGCTACCTTACCCCCAGCCAAGGTCGGGTGAGTGTGACAGGGCAGCCTTTGCCTCGGCGAGGGTACTGTCCAGTGCAGCTTGTCTTTCAACATCCAGAGCAGGCCGTTAACCCCCACTGGCGCATAGCTCAGGTCTTGCGGGAAGGGCCTCCTCCCCAGCCAGAGGTTCTCCACACCTTAGGCATTTCCCCCAGTTGGCTCAACCGCTATCCCCATGAGCTAAGCGGGGGAGAATTGCAGCGGGTTGTCATCGCCCGGGTTCTCAACCCACAAACTCGCTATTTGATTGCAGATGAGATGACAGCCATGCTCGACGCCAATACCCAAGCCCTGATCTGGCAAGCTGTCTTGGCCTATGGGCGGGCACATCAGATGGGGCTTTTGGTCATCAGTCATGATCGCTTTCTCCTGGAACGGCTCTGCAGCCGCTACGTCATCATGACCAGCCATGACCCCTATCTGGTGGAGCGGGCCGGCCACCGGGTGGTGCGCATGGAGGGAGGGCGCCTGTATGATCTGCGCTGAGGGCTGCCGGGATCCCTATTTTGCTCTCCACAGGCTCTGTTGAGCTCCAGGGGGCAAGGGTCTGAGCCCATTGATTGTTGGATGGAGAACAGCATGCAATCTCTCTCCCGATTTCTCAATAAAATCCGCTATCTCCTACAGGAGACTTTTTTGGGGTTGCGGCGGGGGGGCTGGCTGAACTGGGCCGCTGTGAGCACCCTGCTGGTGTTGCTGTTCTTGGTGGGGATCGGCGTTGAGCTGTCCTGGGGCGTGGATGCCACGGTGCAGTCGCTGGGAGGACAACTGGAGATCTCCGTCTACCTGGAGCCGGAACGGCAGGGGGTGGAGCTGCAACCTCAGGTCGCCCAACTGCCTCATGTGGCCGAGGTGAAGGTCATCACCAAAGACCAGGCTTGGCGCAACCTTTTGCTGGAAATGGGGATCCAAGACGAGGCGGCCATGGAAACCCAGTTGGGGGAGAACCCCTTGGTGGATGCTCTGCGGGTTAAGGCGGATTCCACCGAAGCCTTGGGGGAAGTGGCGGAGCAGATTCGCCAACTGGAAGGGGTGGATGAGGTCTACTACGGCGACCGCATTGTGGAGCAACTGGCCCAGCTCCAGGACATGCTACGGCTGGGATCCCTGACCATTACCGGCGTGTTGGCCCTGACAGCGGTGGCGGTCATCACCACCACCATTCGCCTCATCGTCATGGCGCGGCGGCGGGAGATCGAGGTGATGCAATTGGTGGGGGCGACGGCAGCCTGGATTTACTTGCCCTTTATTTTGCAAGGGTGCCTGTTTGGGGTGATCAGCGCAGTGGGAGCTTGGGGATTGATCTTGGGATCCCAGCAGTTGCTGCAGGAGCTGCTGGAGCAGTTGATTGCCTTGCCCTTCCTCAAGGTGATGCAGGCAGATCGCAGCCAACTGGAGTTTTGGCTCTTGCCGTCGATGTTGTTGGGGATGGGGGTTTTTCTGGGCACCACCAGCAGCTTGATCGCGGTGCGCAAGTCGGCAGGGCGATGAGCTGGAGGCGATGCTGAGGAAAGCCCTGGATATTCCAATCTGAGGATCGCCATAGGATAAGATGATGGACTCTACTTCCCTGGCTTTCCAAGATCTGGCCGCCATGAACCCATTGCCTCCTCCCGCCCACCCCTACCAGTTCCGCGCTTTGGGCCTGATTAAGGGATCCCTGAAATCGATCCCCAAGACTTATGCGCAGGCAATTTTGGTTGCCTCTGACGGGGCAGAATATCCGGCTACCCCCGGACGCGCCGAGCTTCTCGGCCCCTTCGAGCACTGCATCAAGAGCGGCCATACCTACTGGTACTACGTGCAGCCGCAGCCGCGTTCAGGGGGGGCTTTGGGCTTGAGCATCATCCGCATCCTGGCCCTGCCGGAAGAGGAGCAAGACCCAGAGTGGGAAGAAGAACCGTTTTTGCCTGCCCCTGAGGACACAGAGGAAGGCTTTAACATCCGCGGCATTGTCGAGCCCCACGATGGCTTTGTTGAGGTGACCGTGCGGCGCAAGCCCCAGGGAACCAAGCAATTTGCTCCTCTGCAATTGCGCTTGGAAGGGTTCTTGCCCGGAGCTGTGGCGGGCGAGTTTTGGGATCTGTTGGCAGAGCGAGAGGGCAACAAACTGCTGTTGGTGGATGGTACCCGCCTGTTGACCGCAGTAGCCTAGCTATCTAGATTGGCCCTGCTTGAGAACCTTAAAATAAACCAAAGAGCTTCCCAACCGATGGTGTCTGCTGCCGGCTTGTCCCAACGGGTCGCCCATCTATCCCCTTCCCCCACGCTATCCATTTCGGCTCTGGCTAAAGCCATGCAGGCAGAGGGGCTGGATGTGTGTAGCTTGAGCGCAGGCGAGCCGGATTTCGATACACCTGACCACATTCGGGCCGCGGCCATCCGTGCTCTGGAAGAGGGCAAAACCCGCTACGGCCCCACCGCTGGGATCCCCGCCCTTCGCCAAGCAGTGGCCGATAAGCTGCGGCAGGAAAACGGCCTGGAGTTCAGCCACGACCAAATCCTGATCAGCAACGGCGGCAAGCAAACCCTGTTTAACCTGGCCATGGTGCTGCTGGATCCCGGCGATGAAGTGATCCTGCCTGTTCCCTACTGGGTCAGCTACCCCGAAATTGCCATTTTGGCAGGGGCAAAGGTTGTGCAGGTGCAGACGGAAGAGGCCCAGGGGTTCAAGCTCACCGCCGCCCAACTGCGCCAGGCCCTCACCCCCCGCAGCAAGCTGCTGATTCTCAACTCGCCGGCCAACCCCACCGGAGCCGTTTACCACCGGCACGAGCTGGCAGCTCTGGCAGAGGTGATCCTCTCCGCCCCCCATCTGTACGTGATCTGCGACGAGATCTACGAAAAGCTGGTTTATGGACAAGCCCGCCACATCAGCCTGGGATCCCTTTGCCCTGACTTGATGCCGCGCCTGATTCTCAGCAGTGGCTTTGCCAAAGCCTACGCCATGACCGGCTGGCGGGTGGGCTACTTGGCCGGGCCCAAGCCCATCATTGAGGCGGCCATCAACCTGCAAAGCCACAGCACCTCCAATGTCTGCACCTTCGCCCAGTACGGTGCTCTGGAAGCCCTGACCAGCCCCCTATCGGCAGCAGCTGTGGAAAAAATGCGCCAAGAATTCTGGCAGCGGCGAGATCTGATGCTGGACGGGATCCGCACCTTGCCGGGGGTGACTTGCCCAGAGCCGGAGGGCGCATTTTATGTGTTTGTCAACATCGGCCAAACCGGGTTAAGTTCGGTGGAGTTTTGCCGGCAGCTGCTCAAGGAACACCACGTGGCTGCTGTGCCGGGGGTAGCCTTTGGGGCAGATTCCTACATTCGCCTTTCCTATGCTGCCGATCGCACCACCCTCGAAAAAGGGCTGCAGCGGCTGCACCGGTTTGTGTCTTCCCTCTGAGAATTCAATCCGAGGATCGAAAAGAACTGAGGAAGCTCAGCTCCCAGCGGCTGGATCCCCGCAGGCCATCCCCAGTGGCGGAATCCCCATTAGAGGTGTGAACACTATTGCTTAACCCTAGCTATAGTGTTAGGGGATGGGCTACGAGGGGATAACTCATGTCTGGCAGAACGGCGCTTGTCATCACCGTTGCCTGTTTGAGTGGGGGATCCGGAAAGACCACAGCCGCCCTCAACTTGGCCATCATGCTGGCCGAGCATGGCAAGACGCTGGCTGTTGACTTTGACCCACAGGGCAACCTGAGCCAGTGGATGGGCTGGACGGATCTGTCGGAGTCGGCCACCATTGCCGAGACGATTTTGCCGGGGGCGGATCGGGTTCACATTCGGGAGATTATCCGTCCGCCGTTGAATGAGGATCGCCAGGAGCGGCTGTGGTTGGCCCCCAGCGATTACAGTCTCTCGCGGGCTATGGATGCGATCGTGATGGAGCCGGGGCGGGAGCTGTTTTTGAAGCGGGCTTTGCGACCGATTTTGCCGGAGTATGACTTTTTGGTCATCGACAGCCCCCCCTCGAAAGGGTTGCTCACCTACAACAGCATTCTCAGCGCCGATCTGCTGGTGGTGCCGACGGAATGTACCCAAAAGGGGGTGATGGGGGCCCTAAGTACCCTGGTGCTGTTGAAAGAATTGGAAGAGCTGGATTTTCATGTGCCCAAGTTTTTGGGGGTGCTCCCCACACGGGAACAGTGGGTGGGCAACAACCGCACCAAAATGTCGCGGGCCGCGGTGGAAGCCTTGGCGGAAATGATGCAAGGGATCCCCATTTTCACGCCGGTGCGGCAAAGTACGGTGGTGCAGCAAACCAACAGCATGGGCTGGTCGTTGGCGGAGGCAGGGGAAGATCTCCTGGCCCAACCTTATCGCGAGATCCTCAAGGCTGTGCTGGAGGCCCGCTAACATGGTTACTGCCAAGAAGCCTCCCAAAAAAAAATTGCCCACCGGCCCCACCAAGGCGGATCTGCTCTCGCGCATGGGGGTGAATAAGCAGCCAGAGCCGATGGAACTTGCGCCTACGGCTGCCGACTGCGTTGATGCTCCGCACCGTCCAGAGGACAACAGGGGGACGGATTCCCTGGATCTGCCTCACCCTGCGGCATTAGATGTTGAGCCCGATCCATCTGCCGCCGCCTCGTCCCCTCTGTGCCAGGTTGCCACAACCCCACCAGAGGCAGGACGGATGCCTCTCCTGGCCAGTGTGCTCTCCACACCTGAAGCTCCTTCTCGGGATGCGGATCCCTTGTCCAACTTGTCGCCCGCTCCGGTCGAGGTGGAAAGGGTTGTCTCCCCACCCCAGGTCAGTCTGGCCAAATGGGCCAATACTTCGCTGCCAACTGAAAAGCCAGCCGAGCTTTTGCCCCCTGCTACTGCTTGCACCGACAATGGGGTTCGCCGCAATGGCACCCCCAATGGGCAGGGTGCCCAGTCGGATCCCCGCGAGGCTCTGGATGCACAACTGGGCCTGCAAAAGCTTACCCTCAAATGGTCTGCCGAGAGGGTAGAAAAGCTGGGATCCCTGGAAAGCGCCACCGGGCTACCGGGCGAGATTTTGCTGGAAGTCCTGCTGGATCATTGGGAACAATTGCCCAAGCCCTTGCAGCAAGATTGCCTCCTGCAAGCCCACCGCATTCGCGTCGAGCGGCTGGTGATCAGCCAAAACTTCACCATTGCCACGATTGAGCAACTGCTCTTCACGTCAGCGTTGCGCAACAACAACGAGCAGCATCTGCTTTGAGTTCTGGCCGGTTGGCCTGGGAAATTCCCCCTCAAGATCTCCGCCAGTATGCCAGACAACAGGGATCCCTGTTCCTGTGCTAGGGTCAAAATGGTTCTGTTGGCTTTTCGCGCTTTTCGGCCTGTGCTCTCTCCCCCTCGCTACCTGGCGGCAACCCAACCTCATTATTCTCAAGCGTATTTCCCACTGATTTTCTATTTTTTCCTTCTCCGTATTTCTCCCATCCTTTAGGGGACAACATCGCGGCGGAATCTTCTTTAAGGCGACTAGGTTGTAGTGGAGCGGCAACAGTTGATGAAAGATCTTGATTTGGCCAAAGCTGTAGAGCAACGGCGCACCTTTGCCATTATTTCCCATCCCGATGCGGGGAAGACCACCCTCAC
>AGQM01002025.1_pt1 | contig 10659 bp, 9 predicted proteins | sample 1512301 | NCBI WGS metagenome assembly AGQM01 (sample SAMN07436262, study PRJNA71319) | hot springs metagenome | isolation source: samples from 5 sites along the outflow channel of Bison Pool, an alkaline... | place: USA: Yellowstone National Park
TATACTCGGTTATATCTCCCGAGGGCTGTGCGGCTATCCTGTGGAAAGACCAGTCAAAGGTAAAGGATGCATCAAGGGCTCTAAAGCTGACCGCCAAAGACCTACTGGAGCTAAAAGTCATAGATGCCATAGTTCCTGAGCCCCTTGGCTCCGCCCACTGGGATCCCGTCCGTACCGCAAGGGTTTTAAAACGATGCATAAAAAAACACCTTAATCCTCTGCTGACCATAAGCTCCCAAGATCTTGTAAATCAACGCATAAAGAAGTTTGAAAAGATGGGTCTTTTTGTGGAAAAATGAAAAACCTAATAATCCACGGACACTTTTACCAACCCTTTAGGGAAAATCCCTACTTGGGAGAGATCCCCTTGGAAGAGGGTGCCCATCCCTTTGAAGACTGGAACGAGAGAATATACAGAGAATGCTATTTACCCGTAGCCTATGCCCATTACAGAGAAGATGGCACAACCAGAGACATCATCAACGGCTACAAGTATCTCAGCTTTAACATGGGATGGACCTTAACCCACTGGTTGGAAAAAAAGCATCCCGAGCTTTTGGAAAAGGTAAAGGAAGGAAGAGAACACGCCCTGGCAAGCACCTTTAACCATACCATCCTTCCACTGGACCCTTTGGAGGACAGAGAAGTTCAGATAGTTTGGGGTATAAGGGCTTACGAAAGATTCTTTGGTAGGAAACCTTTAGGGTTTTGGCTTCCTGAGTTGGCGGTGGATGAGGAAACCTTAAGGCTTTTGAAAAAACACGGTATAGAGTTTGTAATCCTTGCAGCCCATCAGGTAAAGGGCAATGCCAAATACCTTTGGGTGGAAGATCTGGCAGTTTTTGTCTACGATGGAGAGCTTTCTCATGGTGTGTCCTTTGGAGAGCTTTTGGTGTACGCAGAAAAACTGTATCAACTTATGAAAAACAAAGAACCACCTGTGGTTATTGCCACCGACGGAGAGACCTTTGGGCATCACAAAAAGTTCGGCGAGCTTGCCCTTGCCTACCTTTTTAAAAAATATCCCAACGACTTTACTACCTTGGAGGACTACTACAGAGCCCAAAAGCCAAATCAAAGGGGAGAACTTGTGCCCTATACCTCTTGGAGCTGTGTGCATGGCATTGAAAGGTGGAGGTCCAACTGCGGCTGTTCGGTGGGAGGGCTTCCGGGCTGGCATCAAAAGTGGAGGGCACCCCTCAGGGAAGGCTTGGAGAACCTGCGGAGGATGGTAAAAGAAAAGGCTTATTCAACCCTTGAGAAATACCTAAGGGAACCCGAACTTGCCCTCTTGGACTATGTAGATGTAATATTGGAGAACTATTCGCAGTCCGCAAAGGAGGACTTTCTAAAAAAACATGCTAAAAGGCGTCTATCCGCAAAGGAGATCGTTGAAGTTTTCAAATCCCTCTCTGCCATCAAATACATGCACCTTGCCTTTTCCTCTGACGGTTGGTTTTTTGCGGACATATCCGGCATAGAAACGGTTAAAAACCTCCTGTTTGCCAAAAGGGCAATAGATCTGTTGGAACTTGAAGATGGAGAAAGGATGCTAACGGAATACTTACAGCAGGCACCAAGCAATGTTTTAGCTTACGGAAATGGGCTTGGCGTTTGGGAAAAACTGGTAAAACCTCAGGTTTATGAGCCCAAAACTATAGCTAAAACCGCCGTGTTTTTACACCTTTCGGAGGAAAAAACCCTTGGGCGGTGGGAATACGAAGTTCAAGAGAAGGAGGAGGGCTTTTCTGTGAAGCTAAAGGACCTAGAGACGGAGGAAGCCTTCTCCTTTGAAATTGAGTGGGAGGAGTTGAACATTGAGGAGGTGCCGGATAGGTTCTTGGGAAGAGTACTGAAAAGCTGGATGGAATCCTTTGAAGAAGGCTACCTCAGCTTTTTATCCGATTACATGTACCTTTTGGAAGAGGTAGCTTACTATTCCAAATCTAAAAACTTTGAGTTTTTGGAGGATGTGAAAGACCACACGGAGCTTCTACTGAGGTTAAAGTTAAAAGAACTCTTGGTAAAGGACAGGGAGGTAAAGGCTATTAAGGAGCTTTTTAACAGGGCACAACAGCTTGGTTTGGACCTAAAAGCACATCGTTTGTCTAAACATTTTGTAAAGCTTTGCATTATCAAGCTGGAAGAAGGAGAGGAAGAAGAACTTTTAGAGATTGTGGAGTTGATAAAAGACTACAATACCAAGGTGGGAAGGTTTGAGCTGATGATAGACCTGTGGGAGGTGCAAAACAAAGTTTGGGAAAGAAGACATTCAATAAAGAACAAAAAAATCTTTGAACTGCTCAATCTTCAACCATACGCCACAGAATAACGATCTCTCCCTTTATCTCTCCTCTTTTATTCAGCTCCTCCAAAACTTCTACCACTCTGCCCCTTATGTACTCCTCATGCAATTTGGTTAGCTCCCTCGCTATGCATACGGTGGTGTTGTCTCCGTACACTTCTTTTATGGCTTCCAAGGACTTTAGCACTCTGTTGGGAGATTCAAAGGCTATTATGGTGCTGTCTTTGTACGCCTTTAGCTCCTCCAAGAAGTTATTCAAGCCCTTCTTTGGCAAAAAGCCCACAAAGGTAAAGCGGTCTGTGGGTAATCCGGAGCCCACTAAGGCGGTTATAACCGCGCTGGGACCCGGGATCACTTCCACCGGTATACCCTTTTCAATACACGCCCTTATGAGCTTGTATCCTGGGTCCGAGATAGAAGGCATGCCCGCATCCGTCACTAAGGCAACATCTTCCTTCTCAAGGAGTTTGATGATCTTTGGCACCTGTACGCTTTCCTTCGGTTCATAATAAGAGAGGAGCTTTTTACCCTCTATCTTGTAGTGATTGAGAAGAATAGAGGTTCTGCGAGTGTCCTCGCAGGCTATAAAATTGACAGATTGAAGGACCTCTATAGCCCTAAAGGTTATATCCTTGAGGTTTCCTATAGGTGTTCCCACCACATAGAGCTTTCCCATCTCACTTCACCAAAAGTAGAGGTATGTTAGTATGGTGCATAACAAAGGTTGTTACACTTCCCAAGAAGAATTCCTTTATCCTCCCCTTGGAGAAGGCTCCTAATAGCATTAGGTCCATATCCTTAGAATATTCTACCAGTTTTTCCTCCGGAATGCCAGAGAGCCTAACATAACGCACACCCTCTCCCACCTCTGCGGAGAGACCATCCTCTCCCACATGGACCGCGTACACTTCTCCATCAAAGAGCTTTCCTATTAGCTTACCCATATGTAGGGCTCTTTTGGAGGGCTCACTGCCATCGTATGCCACGCAGATTTTCTTTATGTCTTTTTTCTGCTCCACTGCTACAAAGATGGGACACGGAGACCTTCGGGCTACGATCTCGGTGGTTGAACCTAAAAGAAAACCAGACACCGGCTTGTGAGATTTTTTCCCCAGCACGATCAGGTCCTCTGGGTCCGCTTGGGCTAAGATCACATGGTAGGGCTTGCCAGTGCTCTGATAGGAGGAAACCTTTACACCTTTGCTCCTACCCAAAGCTAAAAACTCGTCCAAGAGAACGCTTGCCTGCTCTTCAAAGAACTCTTTGAGCTTTTCCGATATACCCGCATAATAGTTAAAGCCTAAAACCCCCGCTATATCTTCCAAAAAGCCCTCCTCCAAAATCCTTTCATCTATTACATGGATGCCTACCACCGGCACATCCAACCTTTTTCCAAACTCAAAGGCGTAATGGACCGCACTCCAACTGGTGGGAGAACCATCCAATCCCACTAATATTCGGTTAAACATCTAAGTTTTTGACCTCCCTCGCGTAGGCGATTATGAACTCCCTCCTTGGCTCCACTTCTTCCCCCATGAGTATGTTAAAGATCCTGTCTGCCTCTATCGCATCCTCTATAGAAACCTTCAAAAGCCTCCGGGTGGCAGGGTTCATGGTGGTCTCCCAAAGCTGTTCCGGGTTCATCTCACCCAAACCCTTGTATCTCTGAATTTCAAAGCTACCCTTTACAAGCTCCATAACTCCATCAAAGAGAGAGTGAAGATTGTCTATGATTTTGCTCTTCTTATCAAAAGTCACCTCCACGGGTGCCTTTATTGGAATGCCTTCCAACAGATGTTTGTATGTAAGAGAAGAGAGTAGGTCCGCATCCACTATGACCCTTTTACCTATGGCTTTGTCAACGAACACCAGTTCATAGGCAGATTCAACCTCGTTAAACCTTGTGGATACTTCATAATTTTTGAGGTGCCCTTTCAACATCCGTATCTTTTCCTCCAGCAAACTTGAATCCCTCAGGTCTTCTTCTCTGAGCTTAACCTTTAGCAAGCCTTCCAAGACCTCCTCTCCCTTCTTTTTTACTAAAAGTCTGTATCCCTCCTCCGTTTCCTTCAGGGTTTTCAAAAGCTCCAAGAGCTTTTCTCCCCTATACTCCTTTCCTTCCGCATCCCTCAGAAGGACATCCTTCTTTACATGTTCCATCAAAAAGTTTTCCAACTCCCTGTCATCCTTGAGATAGGCGGTCATTTTCCCCTTTTTAACCCTGTAGAGAGGAGGTTGGGCTATGTAAAGATGACCCGCTTCTATTATTTTTGGCAGATATCTATAGAAAAACGTCAAAAGCAAAGTTCTAATGTGGGAACCGTCTACGTCTGCATCCGTCATGAGTATTATCTTGTGATACCTGAGTTTAGAAAGGTCCATATCTTCTCCTATGCCCGTGCCCAAGGAGCTGACTATCGCCTTTATCTCCTCGTTGGAAAGAATTTTGTCAAGCCTTGCCTTTTCCACGTTGAGGATTTTACCCCTTAAAGGAAGTATCGCCTGAAACCTCCTGTCCCTTCCCTGTTTGGCAGAACCTCCCGCAGATTCGCCCTCCACTATAAAGAGCTCGCATTTTTTCGGGTCCTTTTCAGAGCAGTCCGCCAACTTACCGGGTAGTGTGGTATCCTCCAGAGGAGATTTTCTCCTAACCAGTTCCTTTGCCTTCTTTGCCGCCTCCCTCGCCAGCGCCGCCTCAATGGCCTTTTCCACTATGAGCCGGAGGATATCCCTGTTGTCTTCAAAGAAATCAGAAAGCTGTTCATAAACTATGGATTCTGTTATATTTTTTACGTTTTGATTTCCCAGTTTTGTTTTAGTTTGCCCTTCAAACTGAGGTTCTGGCACCTTGCAAGAGATGACAGCCACCAAACCTTCCCTCAGGTCATCCCCCGTAATGGTTTCCTTTAACTCCTTTTGAATTTTTAGGCTGGGCAGAGCCCTCATAACTGCCTTGGTAAGCCCAGACCTAAAACCCGTTACGTGGGTACCTCCATCCACAGTCTTTATGTTGTTTACAAAACTCTCTGTGATCTCTTTGTAATCCCTCGTGTAAGTAAAGGCTATGTCTACCAAAACTCCTTCTTGCTCTCCCTTTATTCTTATAACCTTTTCAAAGAGACGTTCCTTTCCTTGAGCTAAATAAGAAACCAGCTCCTCTATGCCCTTTGTAAAGTGGTAGAAGACCTCCCTGCCAGACCTTTCGTCCTTTAAAAAGAACTTACACTCTGGGTTTAAATAAGCAAGCTCCCTTACGCGCCTTTCTACTATATCAAATTTGATTTTGGTGGTCTCAAAAATTTCTGGGTCTGGCTTAAAGGTTATCTTGGTGCCCCTCTTTGTGGTGGAACCAACCACCTGCACTTCACTAACTGGAACACCCCTTAAATATTCCTGCTTGTAGATCTTTCCGTCTCTGTAGACCTCCACCACCAGCCATTCGGAGAGGGCATTGACCACAGACGCACCCACTCCGTGAAGTCCCCCCGAGTATTTGTATGCCTTCTTGTCAAACTTTCCACCCGCACCCAGTATGGTAAAGACCATCTGCACCGCAGGAATGCCCGTTTCAGGATGGATATCTACCGGTATGCCCCTTCCGTTGTCCTCTACGGTTATAGAGTTGTCCTCGTGGATGGTTATGGAGATCCTGTCCGCATAGCCAGCCGAGATGCTCATCCACTGCGTTGTCCAGGATCTCCCAGATGAGGTGGTGCAAACCCCTCTCTCCCACATCTCCTATGTACATAGAGGGTCTTATTCTGACGTGCTCTAAGCCAGTTATTGCTTTTATATCTTCTGCTTTGTATTCTTCGGAGAGGAGCTTTTCTTTACCCATGGTGTTTTTTAAGCACCCCCGGCGGGATTTGAACCCGCGTTCTCCGCCTTGAAAGGGCGGTGTCCTGGACCTGGCTAGACGACGGGGGCACAACTGATATTTTTTATTATACCAAAAATCTTTGGGATAGTCAAGGGGTAAAAGGGAGGCTGTTCTAAAAATCTACCATAGCCCTTAGCGTAGCTATAGTGCAAGATATCAGACAGAAATAACAAAAATAAGTAAGTTGCAAGCACCCAGAAGTTCCAAAGGATAGCACAAGCAATGGATGCTTTCCTTGCCAAGTCCTCCCTCAGCAATTTAAAGCTTGAACCAATCTTTTGCTTTATGCTACCAAACAACTGTTCTACCCTATACCTCATCTTCCCGTATCTCTTCCAATTCTCGTTAGATAGCTTCCTCAGAGGATGTCTTATACTCATCCTCATAGTCTCCTTAATCCTTATGGCTGGTTCAAATCCTCTATCCAAAAGGCTTTCTATAATATCCACCGCATCGTATCCTTTATCCGCTATGAAAGGTAGTCCTTTTTGAGGATGTAGTTTCTTTAATGCCTTCCTCAACATCTCAATCTCACTCTCGTAAGGTCCTCCAGTTTCCACTACAGTTATTATCTTTCGCTTATTCTCATCTACCGCCATTATCACTTCAAGTCTAACGTGAGATTGAACAGTTCTTATTTGTGTTCCTCTTTTCCAGTTAAGATTGTATTTGTCTCCAAAGCCAAAGCCAGTGGCATCTGCTATGTAGCACAAAATTTGTTTATCTTCAAGGAGAAGATGAGCACATTCTTCCAAGATACTTTTTAAGAGTTCATCATCCAACTGTTTAACTCTGTAGTGATAGTCGCAAAGGGATGGCACGTTAAAGCCTTCATCTTTTGCTTTTTCAAGGGTTTCTCTGTATGAATAGTTGTTAATTATTTGAAAGAGCCACAGGGTGATGATCAAAGCATCTTCGTATTTTCGTGGTCTTCCTTTCTTTTTTGCTTGTCTGTTTGGACTAACTCTCTTGAGGAAGTGACTTACGAAAGTGTAAAGCTTTTTTAGGGGCAACTTACTTTTTCGCATAAAATCTAAGATTATCTCTCTCCCACCTCTAAGGCACTATTTTTAGAACAGCCTCTATTCAACGCTTGTAAATCCTGAAAAATGTTATTAAATTATTACACAAATGAGGATATACCTTAACGGAGAAGAGTTGGAAGTTCCTGAAGGCACTACGATTTCTGAGCTTATCAAAAGTTTAAACCTTCAAGTGAGGGAAGTGGGCTTTGCGGTGGCGGTCAATGAGGAAGTGGTGCCTAAATCTAAGTATGAAAGCTACAAACTATCGGAGGGGGACAGAGTGGAAATTGTGCATCTGGTGGGTGGTGGCTGATCACATGTGAGGACCCGCCAGATACCTCCTCCTGCTTTCCACAGAAAAGAAGGCAATAAGCACGAGCACGAATATAACAAAAGCCCTTGCGATGAGAACGCCCGGCTCCGTCTGAGATAAAACCTCCGGTAGCTTGGTAACACCCCAGAAATACAGAAGGATAACCAAAAATACCGGTGAAACAACCGCAAAGAAATAGACCAATGCCTTTGGAATTCTTATAAAGCTGTTGGTGTTTAGCTCTCTGTGGAAGTTATTAACACCAAAGATCCAAACAAAGATTATGATCTCCAAAAGACCAAAGAACAGAAGCATCAATGTGCCCGCCCAAAAATCCACATCGTCTATAAAGCCTGGCACAAAGGCAGACAAAAAGGCACCCGCGCTAACCAAAAGCATAGACACATTAACCGCCTTGGAGTGGCTCCATCTCATCTCGTCCTCCAAGAGGGCAACCAAAGGCTGTGTTAGGGCTAAAGAGGAGGTAAGGGCCGCTATGAAAAGTAGGAAAAACCAGACAGTAGATAGCAGGCTTCCGAGGGGCAAAGACATTAAAATGGCTGGCATGGTCATAAAGCCAATGCGGAAGGTTCCCTCTTTTGCGAGCTCTGGAACCGCCAAAGCACCAAAGACCGCAAAGGCGGCAGGAATGGCTATGCTGGCACCGATAACCACCTCCACAAACTCATTAAGCCCGGCAGTCCACAAACCAGCCTTTACCACATCCTCGTTCCTCTTGACATAGCTGGCATAGGTTGCGATGGCGCCCATACCCAAGGATAGAGTAAAGAATATTTGACCCGAAGCCTCAAGCCAAACTTGAGGGTCCGAAAGCCTTGAAAAGTCAGGAGTGTATATGAAAAGCAAGCCCTCCACACCCTTCCATCCGTTCATACTCAAAGATACAAAGCCCAAGAATATTCCCATCAAAATTAGCAATGGAAGACCGTACTTGGCGGTTAGCTCTATGCCTTTAACTATACCCCTCTGAAGGATTACCCAGTTGATGGCTAAGGTGATAACCAAGAAAACAAGGGCAATAAAAGAGGGTTGTGTGTAGCTTTTGAAGAAGGAAACGTATGGTTCCATGGCAGTTCTGTAATCAGGGCTTTGCACCGGCTGAGGCATTTTCCCAAGCAGAGACAAAAAGGCAAAGCCCAGGGTCCAAGATTCTATGTATATGTAATAGCAAACTATGAGGACGGGAATGGAAACTCCGATGGAGCCAAGAACCCTTGAGCCGTAGGAGTGGTTGAAGAAGGAACCTATTATACCCGTCATAGAACCGTGCCCCTTTGCCCCCGCATACCTACCTATAACCCATTCTATGAGCATTAAGGGAATGCCCAGGAGGAAGAGGGCAACAAAGTATGGAACCATAAAGGCTCCACCACCGTATAGGGCTACCTTGGAGGGAAATCTTAGAAGGTTTCCGAGCCCTACCGCGTTGCCCGCCGCAGCAAAAATAAGCCCTATTTTAGTTTGCCAAGTTTCCCTCTTCATTGTATAAGCTTATCCAAGTCCTGTTCTGTGGGCAAGCCCGCATGGATTCTGCCGTTCATACCTATGAAAGTGGGCGTCCCACTTATGCCATATTTTTCTGCAAGCTGTAAGTTGCTCTCAATCTTTTTCTTTCCATCCTCGCACTGATTGTTGGAGTTATACCCGCTTTTATACTCTTCCCATCCCTTTTTGTCGCATACCAAGGCAACAGACTTTCCAAAAGCCTGCGGATGTATAGGTAGTGGGAAAAGGATTACGCGAACTTCCACTCCCTTTTCGTTAGCCCATTTTTCCACTATGGGCTCAGACCTTTTGCAGAAGGGACAGTCCATGTCGGTAAATAGATAAATGTACTTTTGGGAACCTACTTTACCAAAGGCAAAATCTGTGTGCTTTTCAAGTTCCTTCAGAAGGTCTTGGCTAACCCTCATAAACTCCTGCTGTCTTTCTCTGGTGATGTTCTTTCTGTCTGCAAGGCTTATGAGATTGCCAACCAGCACATACTTCATCTCTTTGTCTGTGTAAAACACAAGAGGTTGGGCTCCCACTTTTATAACCACCTCACAAAGTCCCGGAATATCCTTTAGTGTCTGAACGCTCTCTACCTTAAACTCTTGAGGGATAAGCTCTTTAACGCCCGTCTTTATCTTATCCTCTGTAGGACAAGCCTTACTCTGCTGACAGCTCGCAAGCCCAGCAGACAGAAAGCTTACGAACAAGCCAAAGGCTAAAATCTTTTTCATAAAAAACCTCCATTAGTAATTATAAAAGAAATTGCCACCGAGTACTCCTTCTCGTGGGAAAGAGAGATAAGTACCTGTAGGTCCTTGAGCTCTTCCCTCAAGAGCCTAACCTTTGCGGGCTTTCCAAAGTCTCCCAAAATCTCAATCTCAGAGAACTTTAGTACAATCCCTTTGCTCTGATAAACCGCCTTTAAGACCGCCTCTTTTCCTGCCCAACGGGCTGACAGGCATGCTATCCAATCTGCCTGTTTTTTGCAGTATTCAAGCTCCAAAGGAGTGTATATGCGTTTTAAAAACCTTTCGCCGAACCTTTCTACTGCTTTCCTTATCCTCTCATTGGAAACTATATCAACGCCTATCATTCATCCACTTCTACCCTATACTCTACCTTTTTTTTTAAGCTTTTTAGCTCCTCCGGAAGCTGGTTTATCTGTTCCAAGACCCTTTCTCTTATCTCCTTAAGGCTTGGTAGGGGAAAGCCCACCTTTTTCACCAAGCCACCCTCTTGAAACCTGCTGACCTTATCGTAATCAAACCTTCCATCCTTCAAAAACCTCCAAACCTGCCTCTTGTATGGAAAGGTCTTCTTGCCGGGGCTCTCCTTGAACTTGGGCTTTCCCTCATACTCCACAAGCTTGTATGCTATGTCCAGATAAGGTGCATCTGCAGAGGTCAAAAGCTTTGTCCCGACGCCAAAGGCGTCTATGGGCACACCTTCGGAGATCCACCTTTCTATATCGTACTCATCCACTCCTCCGCTGACCAAAATTTTCACATCCTTAAAGCCCTCCTGATCAAAGATCTTTCTTACCTCCCTGCAAAGCTCCGGAATGTCTCCACTGTCTATTCTTACACCCAGGACCTTTATACCTTCCTTCAAAAGCTTTAAA
>AGQM01005532.1_pt1 | contig 10616 bp, 15 predicted proteins | sample 1512301 | NCBI WGS metagenome assembly AGQM01 (sample SAMN07436262, study PRJNA71319) | hot springs metagenome | isolation source: samples from 5 sites along the outflow channel of Bison Pool, an alkaline... | place: USA: Yellowstone National Park
AGAAATTCGGCCAAAGTATATAATACCGGTGGTGCCGATGCTCAACAGAGAGCCTAAGGGCATGGAGACGCTCAAGCCCGTGGCTGAAGAACTGTGGTCTCCCAGCAAGAAGATCGAGGAGTACCTATGAACCAGTTGTTATCTCAAAACGTAAAGTACATATTCTTCGGCGGGAAAGGCGGAGTAGGCAAGACCGTGATCGCGGCCGCCACCGCATTGCATTTCGCCGAGAACATGGGCAAACGGACCCTTCTAGCAAGCTTCAATCCTGTACACAGCCTCACCTCTGTATTCGGCCAGGACCTCTCCGGCGGCGTGGTGAAGCAGATTTCGGGTGTGAAGAACCTCTGGGCCCTAGAGGTTCAGTATGACGACATCGTAGAGAAGTATAAGACGAGGATAACCAACCTGCTGAAGGAAATGTTGAAGATGGCGGAAGTCTCCGTGGACATTAAGCCGTTGATCGACATAGCCACGACAAACCCGGCCTTTCACGAAGCCGCCGCGTTTGACAAGATGATGGACGTAGTGCTGAAGGAGGGAGAGAACTACGACCGCATAGTCTTCGACATGGCGGCCGTGGCCAACGCAATAAGGCTGATAGGGCTCTCTAAACTATACGGCGCATGGCTTCAACGCACCATTAAGATGAGAATCGAGACGTTAACTCTAAAAGAGCAGTTGTCGTTCCGTAAGGAGAAGATCAAAGAAGAAATTGAGAAAGACCCCGTCTTAATGGAGTTGCAAGACCTCTACAATAGATATGTAAAAGTCAGATCTGTACTCACAGATTCAAATCTCACCAGATTTATATTCGTGACTATACCCACGGTGCTCTCAATCTCCGTAGTCCAAAGATTTATAGAAATGGTCAGAGCCTACGAGATACCCTACGGAGGCGTCGTGGTCAACATGGTGATACCCCCAGAGGAGGCTGAGCGCGACGCCACAGGTTTCTTAAAGAGCAAGTACGAGGAGCAACAGAGAAACCTAGAACTGATAAGAAAAGCCTTCTCTCCAAACATACTGGCGGTGGTGAAGCAGTTCCCCGAGGACATAGTAGGGCTTGAAAGGCTTAAGGCGCTTACAACGCTACTTGTTTCATGAGTCTTAAACCTCTCAAAGATTTTCTCTTTGGACTACTCTTCCTAGACCTATACAGAGAAATAGGCAAAATCCATAGACAGACACGACTGTTGGTGGAGTTCCTCGTCTTTGGGGACTTCCTAGGTCTGCCGTTGCTTTCTACGTACTACTCATTAAGGCTCCTTCCCTACGTCTATCCGTCGCTGTCGGAGATCAGAAAAGAGGCAGTTAAGGAACACGACGTATTTGACCTGCTTGGGGAGCATCATGTCCACTGACTACAGCTGGCACGCCATAGCAGTCGGCAACAGGCTTTTAGGCCTTTACAACTTCGTGGTTCTCAAGGCGCCGCCCACCTGGAGGATAATCATAATGCCGATGGCCTCCGACGTGTTTAGACACCGTGAAATAAATGGCGTCAAGTGGGTACGCGATGGCGAAGTTATGCATTTTATAAAAGACGGCCCAGATACGTATACGTTAAGAGTGGTGGCGAAGCCCGGCAGAAAGAGACTCGCAGGCGCGTCGATAGTTATTAACGGCCACAGCGGCGCCTATGAATATGTAGATGATGGAAAGCGACGCGTGTTGAAAATCTCGTTTTACTGCGACGTGACGGATAGAACCGTTGAGATAAAGATAGAAGGCGTAAAAGACTCCACGCCGCTTTACTACCTTTCTCAATCCCAATGCCACTAGACCGCTTCTCCCGCGAGGATCTATACAGCCTAGTACCGGCGACCTGTCTCCTCCAGACACCTCGTGATGGCGTCTGCGAGTTCGGCGTAACGCATGAAGCTGTCTAGGTGCTTTCTGCCGCACTCTATCACTATCTGGCTGTTCTTTTTGCGGTACACCCTTGGCTTTTTGCCCGTCAATGCCTCCACCAGCGCCGAGAGTCTCTCGGCGTCTTCTTCTCTGCCGCCGGGGGCGTCGGCCCTAGCCGTGGCGAATCCCACAGCCGCGTTGCGGGCTCCGCGCCTGCTGTAGGTGATTGTGTACTCACGTACCACGCGGTCTACAATGTGCTCGCCCTCCACGCGGCCCACCTCCGCCGTTATTTTGAGTCTCAGCAACTTCCTGCCGCTCCTGCCCTCCTCAAGCTCGGCGCCTCCGTCTATTACCTTCATCATGTGCTCCTTGCCACCCACCTCAACCCTCCCCTCAAAGCCCTTCAACGTCAGAGAGCCCCTTGATTTGCCCTCTTCTATAATCTCTCTTACTTTTTCGTACACCTCCCTGCCAGCCCCTTCGCCCTCTGGAGTATCTACTCCACGAAATCTGCCGCCAGCTCCCGTAGCCTCCCAGCGCCGCGTACAGAGAGCTAGGCTACATACGCCAGACCGTCTTTAAGGATCCTCGCGTAGCCGTTGTGGCCTCCTCCGGCATTCTTACCGTGAAGTGCTTACCCTCTTCAAGCCCCATATCCCTAAACCGCTGTGTCTCCCGCTCTATGCTGTTGCGGTTGGTGGAGCTGAATCTAACCACCAGCGCGCCCTCTGTAAGCCCCACGTGGTACTCCGGCCAGCCCTCCTTCAGCGTGATGCCGCTTTCTAGCTTCTTCAGCCAGCGCTCTGCCTTGGCGGCGTCCACCCAGCCGCTCTCCACGGCCTTTCTAACGATTTCGGCGAGGGCTTTTCTGAGCTCTACGCGCCCAGCCGCAAGCATGTCGGTATGGGCCATGACATACCATACGTCCCTACCGCCCTCCTTCTTCACTTCCGCGCTGACGCCTGCATGTCTCAGAAGACGCGCCGCGAGCTCCACGCGGCCACTGTCCGACGATTGGAATTGGAGCAGGATGTCGGTCTCGCGTAAATACACGTTGTACTTGACGGCGACGCCGCCCACCGATATGGTCCGGTCGGCGCCCTGTCAAAGGCCGTAGAGGAGGTCTTAACGGCTCTAAGTAGGTGGATATGACGACAGCCAGAAGGATTAGGGTCACCGCCGCCGTTTTTGAACTGCCTCAAAAACTCGGTATTCTTCGGTACGTGGAGTATGAGCCTCCGCCCAGAGAATGGTGCACCTCCGAGGGGTGCCTATACGAGGGGATTTTGACAACAGAGGGATGCCGCAAAGGGGTGTGTGTAAAGTACCGCGTGTGGGTACATTCAAGGGATAGGAGAACATGGAGAACGAAGGAGAAATGGAGGAGGCGTAGGGATGAGGAGGCAGGCGGCTGTATCAGGCAGCAGGTGGCTGACGCTTTGTGGGAATTGAGTGGGCGGTTTGAGGTGGGGCTGTGGTATGAGTATGTGAGGGTGGGTACGTGGTCGCGCCAGTTTGATGTCTTCTGTGGCGTCGTTGTGGACGGGGTGAAGCTGGACTAGCCTTACTGCCGCGTGGTGGAGGAGTGTGTTGAGGAGATACTAAGAGACTACAAAAGCGAGCTGGAGAGGATGAGGGAGCCGCCTCAGCCGCCTCCGCCCGACCCGGCTGAGGAGCTTCTGAGGGAGTGGCCGGAGCTGAGCGCCTTCGGCGTAGAGTGGGTTAGGAAGTGGCTGGATCTTAGGGATAGGCTGGTGGAGATTGCTAAGGTTATGCGCAGATTCACGTGGATGGCTGAGGTGGTGAGGCAAAGGCCGATGAGCATCCTCCACCCCTACGCGGTGGAGGTGTACGTTACAAAGGACGGGTCGGAGGCGTGACTCTCGCTGAACCCACCGACGGCCTTCTGCGCGCGGGACGGAGCCGTGAGGGAGACAAAGCTAGAGCTGGAGTTCAAGCGATACGAGACATATGAAGACAAGATGAGGGAGGTGTACCGCCCCAAGGGACTATTGGCATTTGTCGCGGCGGCGAAGGAATACGTAAGGGTGCCTTAGCCGCTTCTCCTTCCCACTTTTCACGTCAAAATCGACGTCTTAAACTGCGTATACTCGGCAACGTCTTTCGGCCTACGTCGGCGTTGAGGACGGCTACGTCTACGTCAAAAGGACTGCATTACTTTATACTCATTTCATTCGCGACGAGGCTGTCCTGTGGCTCAGGGGTAGGCCTTGGCGTTTCAGAATGAGGCTGTGAAGCAGAAGGCGGTGGAGAATTAAGGCCTTTTCCCAGCTACTGCACTTCTGATCTCTGAGGCTAACCTTTCGATAAACTTGGTGAGCTCCTCTTTGGCTACGTCGTTGGTTATCTCCATTCTGAGCCTCGGCAGGCGTTTCACTGTTTCTAGTTCTCTCAACACAGTAGCCGGGACCCCGGCTTCAATTGCCTTGAGACCCTCCTCGTAGTAGGTGTAGATGGCCTTCATAAGGAGGAACTGTCTAACGGGGGCCGACGGCGTGTCGATTGGGTTATACGCGTCTTGCTTCAAGAAACCTTCTCTAATCATGAAAGCCACGTTGAGGATGTGCTTCTCGTACTCGCTTAACGCCTCAGTGCCGAGAATCCTCACAATTTCTTGTAACTCAGCCTCCTTGACTAGTATCGATTGGAGGCTGTCTCTTATTCTTCTCCACTCAGGAGACACATTCTTCGACCACCACACCTCCACGGTGTCGACATAGCGGGAGAACGCCACAAGCCAGTCTATGGCTGGGTAGTGCCTTGAATATGCAAGTCTAGGAGACAGCGGCCAGAAGGCGCCGATGAAACGGAGGGTGTTTGACGTAACTGGCTCTGTGAAGTCGCCTCCCGGCGGGCTCACCGACGCGGCGATTGTGAGGGAACCCACGCGCTCCTTGCTTCCCACCAGCACAACGCGGCCAGCGCGTTCGTAAAACTCGGCGAGTCTTGTCGGCAGATAAGCCGGGTACCCCTCTTCAGAGGGCATCTCGCCTATACGCAACGCCACTTCGCGCATGGCCTCAGCCCAGCGCGAGGTGGAGTCGGCAAGTACCAACACGTCGTATCCCTGGTCGCGGAAGTACTCGCCCAACGTGGTGCCCATGTAGACAGAAGCTTCTCTGGCCGCCACAGGCATGTTAGACGTGTTAACGATAATCGTGGTTCTCTCCAAGAGAGATCTGCCGGTGGTGGGGTCTTTCAGCTTGAGGAGGCCCTGCAGGGCGTCGGCGGCCTCGTTGCCGCGCTCGCCGCAGAGCACCGGTATGATGAAACGGCTCTGGGCAAACATAGAAAGTGTACGTATCATGACAGTCTTCCCGGAGCCGAACGGCCCGGGCACAGCCGCCGTGCCGCCCCTGGCTATGGGAAACATGGTGTCTACTGTGCGGACGCCCGTGATCAGCGGCTCCACAGGCGGTAGCTTCTCCCTAAACGGCCTAGGCCTCCTCACGGGCCACTTGTGCCACATCTTTACCTCCACCACGCCCCGCTTGGTCTTGACCCTGGCAATTACGTCGTCTACCTTATACTTGCCGTCGGCCACCCACTCCACCACGCCAGGCGTGTGGTCAGGCAGAGGTGGATACAAAATGTAGTGAGTCATGAGCTCGGTCTCCTTCACGTTGCCGATCACGTCGCCGGGATGCACCTCCTCGCCGGGCATAACGGCGGGTTTAAAGTCAAACTCCGCCTTCAAGTCAAGGGGCGGCGCTTGGTCGTAACCTATGCCGCGGGCGATGAACGGGTTCTTAGAAATCTCCTCTATGTTCTTAAGCGGTCTCTGGACGCCGTCGTAGATCTTGCCTATTATGGTGGGGCCTAGCCACGCGCTCAGCGGCTCCCCGCTCCTCACAACCGGCTCCCCCGGCTTAAGGCCCGTGGTGTCTTCATAGACTTGAATAAAGGCCTTGTCTCCCTGCACCCTCACCACCTCGCCAAACAGCTTGATTTCCCCGACAAAGACCAGCTCGTAGAGCCTTGCGCCGGGCAGGTCCGCCTTTACGACGGGCCCCGATATGTATTCGATTTTCCCACTCATACCGTCTCCGAGTAGAGGAGGTGTTTTAAATCATCTAGTTTATTCGCCAGAAGGGTCTCCAGCGAATAGTCGACGGCGACGCTCCCATCTCTTGCGGCGACGATTACCCCGCCGCGTATGTCCTTTTCAGCCACCATGCCGGTGAGCCCGAGGGACCTGGCTACGGTCTCTACAACACCCCTGTCTTTTGGAGATGTGTATATAACTACATCTCTGCTCTGTACATAGTTAACGGCGTTTTCTATAAGCGATGTCAGGAATTTTATGTATCTCTCAGTCCCCCTCGCCTTGTCCACCTCGTTGTATACAGCCTCTATCAAATCCTTTAGAAGCTGTTCATACGTCTCGGCTATCTTCCTCCGCGACTCCACAACTGCGTCGTAGAGTATACGCTCCTTCTCAAGCGTCACCTCGCTCTCGACATTGGTTATCTGCGCCGAGAACTTGCTGAGAGCGGCGTCTACATCCCGCCTGATCTTGCTCTCGATGTCTAAGGGGAGGTTTTGCCTAAGCTCCTCAAGTTCTCTGATCTTCGAATTAATCAGGTCTTCGAAAAGTGACATATTGCCGTCTATTGGCGGTCTTTATAAATTATCCGCGTTACAGCTTGGGCTACCCGCCTAGGACCTGTCTGACGATCTGTAGGTAGTTGACTTCGCGCTCCATGCCCTCCTCGACGCTGGGCACCTCTACAACCAGCTTCCGCGGGTTCCTTATCCTAATCTCGTCTAGGTCCTTCCTGATGGCCTTGGCGATTTTAGACGTCACGAAGATCACATCGTATGTCTCAAGGTTTTTCCTGAGGTACTCCAACGCCTCCGAGGGGTCCTCTATGGTCTTCCCCTCGAACCCCATCAGCTTGAAAAGCGCCACTGTAGACCGGTCGCCGACAACGATGTGCATAAGAAGCAGATAGGAGCTTTTTAAAAACTTACCACGGCTCCTTCTTGAGGCCTAGGAGATACGCGGCGTAGTTCGTGCCGCGGTGTATAATGGGGGTCAGCACAGCCGCCAGGGCTACGTATTCGGGGGGGATATCTTTGTAGAGGCTGAAGACTAGGAGGGCTGTGAGTACGAAGTCTAGCTGGTCGAGAGGAAACGCCGGGTACCCCCTAGGCATGCATAGACGGCGTTTAACAAAGGCGCCAGCAAGATCGCCGAGGACCGCGGCGAGAGACAACATAAACGCGTCCAACAGCGATAGGTATGGGCGTATCAGGTTGGGGGCGTAGCCCAGCAACGTCCCCGCGGCAATCCCTATGGCGAGCCCCTCGAAGGTCTTGCCGTCGCCGAAGATCCGCCTCCCGTCTCTGAAGCGCCGGCCGAAGTCGAGGGGGTGGCGCCGCCTCAGCCGCCCCGCAAAAACCGCGGAGCCGTTGGCGACGTAGGGAGGCCAGATGAGGAGGAAAAACTGGACAAGATCCATTACTCGTGTGTCTTCATTATGTGGACGAGTAGCGACCTCAGCGTTATGAAGTCTCTGCCGCAGACGTTGCATATATAGGACGTATCTCTCCTAGCCACGAAATGCATCCTCACGTGGCGTCTGTATTCCTGGCTCTTGACCTTTGTGTTGCAGATGGGACACACCACGTCGTTGCCGCTCTTCTTGCCGTGCTCCATGTAGTGCGACACCACATCTCTCCAGCTCACCTCCTTCCTGCAGACAGTGCACTTAACAGTTGTGACGGGCCTCGCGTAGCCTTGATCCGTGCAGGCGAAGCACAGCTCCGTTGTCATGGCCTCTTGAAAGAAACCCATCTATAAAGATTGTCCACGCGGCACCACCGCGTCGGCCCTCTGGCTCGTCGCGTCCCGCTCTCTGAAGGCTTATGCGCCATGTGTAAAGCGTAGGCGTTCTGTCGTGAAAGAATGGGCTGGCTGATCTATTATTTATATAGGCTTTCTTCTAGAGCCGTGCACCGAGGCGTGGCGTTGATAGACTGGAGAAGCGGCCTCCTGGCGTATGTGGAGGCGGATGATGCGGCTCTGGAGGAGTTTAGAAAAGTCGTGGAGCTCTGCGGCGGCGCGCTTGAGCCGAGGTCTCTGCCGTGTATGACGTCGCTCGCGTCTAGGCTGAAGATAAGGTCAGTGTTGTACATAACCGACGTATACGGCATTGCGAATTCCGTGGCGTTTGAGAAAAAGACGGCGCGGGCGCCGCTACTAGAAAAGGCGTGGGGATACATAGACAGCCTTATCTGCGGCGGGGGCGATGTGGAATGCGGAGAAGAGGTGGCGCTGAGTTGTTGCAGGTGGTGCGGCCTTGTCTGCCTACTGGCGAAGGTGCTGGGGCTCGCAAAGGTGGGTGTTGAGGTGGACCTGAGGAGCGAGATCAAGAAGAGGTTGACGGGCTAGGAGGCGAAGGTGAGGACCTCCTTCCTCGCGGCGGCCCTCGCCTGCCGAAGCGTCTCCTTGTAACGCTCCACATCCTCCTCTATCTTGTTTAGCCGCTTCTCTACATAGCCGATGAAGTAGTTCACTAGTAGCTTCACCAGCGCATACTGCGGCCCCTTGAAGTAGAACTTGTTTACTATGTCCTTAGCCCAGTATGTGGAGTGCCTAGCCACGACCTTCAACAAATCTACATGCTCGGGATAGAGGTTTACCTTGTCCAGCCAGCCCGCCTTCTCGCTCCTCACGTGGCTCATGGGCACGTAAAACAGCGGCACGATCAAGCTCCTGTGGGGCCTGAGCCTCTCGATCAGCTCAATTGTCTCCACCACGTCCTCCGGCTGTTCGTCGGGGAGACCTACGATGATTGTAATAGCCGGAATCAGGCGGATCTCGTGCATAATTGCCGCGGCTTCGACTACTATGTCGTGCCACTGCTCAATCTTGTAGGGGGCGGCCTTGCCGGGCATCATCTTGCGGGCGAGGCGCACGGAACCGGTCTCGAGGCCTATCTGGGCCCCCCACCAGACCTGGTGCTGGTCTAGTATCATCTCTGACAGCTTGGTGAAGAGCTTCCCCATCTTCCTCTCGCCGTGGTACACGGCCACAAGTGTGGTGTGGCTCCAGCTTATCCTCCTGTAATACCGCTTCGCGAGTTTGTGGAGCGCGATCAGTTTCTCCGGGTTGGGCTCCACGCCGGTGGAGCCGTAGAGCGGCACCTCGTCTGCATGCAACAGCCCATCGACTATGCCCGCCTCGGCGTTTACCCTAAGCTCCTGCTCAATCTTCTCCAGCGGGTACCACCTCATAGCCCTCAAAGTGACGGAACAGAAGGCGCAACCGCGTGGGCATCCCCTCCCTATCTCCACAAGCCCGTTGATGCTGGGGTACCTTATCGTTGATATCTCCTCGAGACTAGGCGCCTCCTGCACGCCGACGTAGACATATTTCGGGAGCGGCTCGCCGTCTAGAGCGCGTCTCACGATGTCGACAATGAGTTTCTCTCCCTCCCCGTCGAATACGGTGTCTATGCCCCACCTCTCCACTAGCTCGGGGAAGTAGAGCCACTGCCACGCCGCGGGACCCCCAACTATGACCTTCAGCCCGTTTTTGGCCTTGGCGTCTCTGACTAGGGGGGCTACACGTTCCATGAAGCGCCGGAAGAAGAGGGCGTTCATGGGCTCCTTGCCGACTATCACGCCCCAGGTACTACTCGGCGGGTTGAGGCCGAAGTAGTCGTGGTGGCTTAACATGAGCACCTTGGCGTGCGGGATGTATTTGTGGACGTGGTCTGGGTCTATCACGGCGGCGTTTATGCCCGCGTCGAGTAGCTTAGCCTCTATCTTCCTCATGCCGTAGGGAGCCTCCACAGGCCTGCCCCATCTGTCTGTCTTGAGCTTAGGGGCGAAAAGAAAAGAGTGAAACCTCTCCGAGAGGCCGAAGGGGAGCTCTACAAAGATAGGTCCCGTCGTGCCGAACCCCAGAAACTCCTTGCGGTGGTAGTTAGACATCATGGATCTGTCGGCGGTTAGAATCACGTCAAACCGCGGGGCCGGCATACTATTGTCTTGGCTATTCATTTTTAAGCTTTAAAAGAGGCGTGCCCATGGAGCTCGTGGTGCTGGGCGAAACCGACAAAGAGACGTTGCGTATGGTGAGGGAGCTCGTGGAGTCGCTGGGCCCTCCGCCGATAGACCTCGTCGTCGTTGGTGGAGATGAGACGAGGTTTGAGGTTGGCGACGTCCATACCCTTAAAGTATCGCTACCGCTGGACAGATATAAGTTGTTGCGGGAGGTGGCCGTGGCACACGCCCTGACGGACCCCCAGCTGATGGAGGTCTGGGCGATCCCGCCCGAGGTTAAGCAAGACGAGCTCGCGTATGAGCTGTCTCTGGCCCTGCTGAACCGCCTGGCAGATGCCCTGGTGGCCAAGGTGGATCCGAGCCTCCTCCTGGATAGGGCGCGTGTGGAGGTGGTGGAGGGCGAGACGTTGATCTACACCGTCGTCAGGACCTTCGCGGTGGACGTCTCCGTGAGTCTCGCCGTGGCTGGTCTCTCATCCGAGGCGCTGAGGCTGGTTGCTCAGCTGTCGCCGCACCCGCTGTATGGAAAATACAGGTCCTTCTGGGACTTCGCCACTGCGAACTTCAAGTACCTGCCGATATACAACTGGCTGATGTTGATGCTCCGCTAATCGACGACCCCCTCCTCTGTGATCCTGAACGAGACCTCGCCCTCGGGGTGATACGGCGAGTCGAAGATCTTGGCGATGCGGATGTTCTCCTTGCTTTTGCGTAGCCATATG
>AGQM01011655.1_pt1 | contig 10606 bp, 9 predicted proteins | sample 1512301 | NCBI WGS metagenome assembly AGQM01 (sample SAMN07436262, study PRJNA71319) | hot springs metagenome | isolation source: samples from 5 sites along the outflow channel of Bison Pool, an alkaline... | place: USA: Yellowstone National Park
TTATACCCACCTCGTAGGATATGGTTTTTTCGGGTTTTAGGGTGGGATTACCTATCACGTTGAATGCGCCCGTCATAAGCCAGAACTGGTTCTGGTATAGCCACCTCATGTTTGGAACCTGGAAGTAGTGCCCGTAAGTGAAGTAGAGGACCTGATTTTCGGATATGGGATGGGATATGCCGATCCTCGGGCTTATGTACCAGCTTGCGGGAGCCCTCTGGGGATCCTTAAGGAAGAACGTATCCCTAATTGCCCTGTTGTAAAACTTTGCGGAATCTCTCGTGAAAACGTAACTCTGCTTGGCAAGCGTAATGGATTTTAGGGGATCCTCTATGTTCTTCGGGAACCAAGCGTTGGGGTCAAAGTAGTCAAACCTGAAACCGACGTTTGCTATGAAGCCTTCAAACTCCATCTTGTCCCTTATGTAATACGCGAACCTTGTCGGTGATACATCCACATAGTTCATATATATGTTTCCGCCGGAGGCGTAATCAACGCTCCTGCGGTATATGTAATACTTGTAATACTCAAAGCCAGTCTTAAATTCGTGTCCCCTAAGCCCGAAGGGATCCTGAGAGAGGAGATCTACCCTTCCACTCCAAACGGTATTGTTATCAACGAAATCCAGTATCCTGCTATACCAGGTGTATGGCGTAGGTGTGTATATGTTGGAAAATACGTACTTGGTTTCACAGGTAGTATCTCTTTTGAGATATGGAACATAGCACTTCCTCCGGACCTTCACCGTATCAACATCCACCACATTCCCGTTCTCGTCATAGAGCGTATCTCCCACAACGAGAAGTACAGTGTCGTTAGTACCCCTTACAACGCCCAGATAGTAGTTCTGCCTCCTTGTTCCCTTTACAAAAGTCGGATAATAACCCTGGGGTATTGCTTCCCACCAGAAGGCGTTGAGCTCCACCCAACCGTTCGGATTAACCTCGTGGATATACATGGGGTTTAGGGCACGACCTATGAGCCTGAGCATTCCCGTATCTATTTCGGGCAAAAAGTCGTTATCCCTATCGGCAAAATCCGCTATACCGTTTTGATTGACATCAACAAAGGAGACGGAACGTGTCTTGGTTGAGAAATACCCCAACCTAAACTCTAAATAATTTTTAGCAGATGGGGCGTAGTTTATGCCGAAGGAGTACTGCTTAGCATCCCTAACCGCATAGGGGATCCTGTTCAAGAGTAGCCTAAAGGTTGGAGGATAACCAAGGACGCTAAAGCCGGACTTGGTACCAACGGTCCCAAAGAAAAACTTCAGTTGGGGCGTAGCAAACCATGATATCTTACCCTGATAGGAACCTTGATTTGTGCCTTGGGTTGGGTAAGTTCCTTGAGAATTGGTATAATCGTAGGAGAAATAGAACCTCAGGTTGTCGTAGAAGGGAAGTAAGGGACCACCGAACCCGATTATAGGCCTAAAGTAGTTCTCCCTCCAGGGGAAGGCATAAAAATTCCTAACTGTATTGGGATAACCCAGATCTTTAAATAATGGGTCCTTCTTTGAAAATTCCGCAAAGTTTCTCCTGTAGATCTCCGCCCTCGCGCTATCAAACGCCATAAGCCTATTGTAATATTCCTCACCATTTATGAGCTCACCCGTCTCCTTAACCCTGATCATATACTTTGAGCCACCAAACATATATTTCCTCGTGAAGTACTTCAGGTAAGGGTCGCCCACGTTCGTGTTGAAGAATCCTCCCATACCCAAGCTTGAGAAGGTTTGAAAGGAAAACTCGTACTTGTTTGAGCCCTCTTTAGTTGAGACCGCCACCACACCCGAGGATGCGGTTCCGTACTCCGCTCCAAATCCACCTTTACTTACGCTCGCCTCCTGAATGGCGTTCAAGGGAAGGCTTATGTTCTGAATGCCAGTATAAGGGTTCACGACCTCAACCCCATCCACCACGTACGATACCTCCCCGGGACGGCCTCCCCTAACCTGGATCACACTTCCAGTAACCCTAACGCCCGAGCTTAAGGCTATTGCCTGCTCAAGGGTTGCAACGGGGATCTTGCTAATATTCTCGCCCCTTATGGTACTCTTGCTTTCGGTTACATCTTTCTTTACGGGTGGCTCCTTCGCCTCTACGACAACCTCCTTAACGACAACACCTTCTTCTACGAGGCGGAAATTGATTTCCGTCGTCCTATCGCTTTCAACTACTACATTCGTGATCCTCTGGGGTTTATAACCTATATAGCTAGCCTCTAGGGTATACGTTCCAGGGGTAAGCCTGAGGATAACGAAGTACCCTTTTTCATCCGCGTAAGCCCCTCCCTTGGAAGGACCTTCCACTATCCTGATCGTGGCAGCAGGTAGGGGTTCTCCCTTTTCGTTAGTTACCCTACCCACTATCTTACCATACTGGGCGAACAAGGGAACCGCCCAGATTGCGGAGAAAATGAGCAATAATCTCTTCATTTTCATACCCCCATTCCGTATATTATAAGGATGTCAAACCCCTCATTTCGTCAGTTTGAACACAAAGGGTATCAAAACCTTCACCTTAACCGCTATATCCTTTTGCCTTGCGGGTTTAAACTTCATCTTCTTTGCCGCCTCAAGGGCTGCCTCGTTAAATATCGAGTTGGTACTGCTGTGTATGTAAGCCTGAATGACGTTTCCATTTTCATCTACGACCGCCGCCACTATGACCCTACCCTCCAACCCAGCTTTCCTTGCCACTTCCGGATACTCGGGCTGTACTTGAACTATCACTTGGGGTGGTTCGTCAACCTCGTAAACCTCAAATACCGTTTGTGTGGGCGCAGGTGGAGGAGGTGCGAACTCATCAAAGCTCACGGTTTCCCTTATTTGGATCGTATCCGCGGTTTCTTCAGTAGTTTCTATTATTTCTTCGGGTAGGGATATTTGGAGTTTTGGTGGGGGAGGGGGTGGTTCCTCAAGCTGGGCTTGTATGTTTATCTCCTCCCCCATAACTTCCTGTTGTGTTTTGGGTTTATAAGCTTCAACGGCACACCCCCTACCGAAGAGGAACAATAGGATAAAGAATATTAATGACACAGTGAATGCGAGATTCAGATCCCTGGGGTATTCCTCTTCAAGGGCGTTTTGCGCTCTCATTCTTTCAAGAAACTTTATGGACATTACCCTCCCCTCCTTGCGGAGAATAACACCCTTAGGGCGTTTGCCTCCCTAAGCGCCTCCATCACCTCGTGAACGTACTTATAGGGAACATCCTTGTCCGCTTTTATGGAAGTTATAAGGGCTGGGTTCTCCGCCACCTTTGTCCTGAATATTAAAGCTACCTTTTTGGGCGATACTATATTGTCGTCAACGCTCACCTTTCCATCCTTTGAGATCCATATATAAGCAAGGTCCCTCTGCTTTAGGATCCTCTCGGTGGTTTTAGCGTAAGGAAGTTGAACGGGCAAACCCTTAGCTTTCCTGAAAACCGTTACGGTCATAAAGAAGATAATAAGGAGAAAGGCTATATCCGACATAGAGGCGGTGGGTATCACCGCCTTAAGGGCTCTCCTCCTTTTTATTCTCAACCCTCACCTCCTATTATCCCTAAACCCACCTTTTTTCCTCCAGCGGCCTTTACCGCATCAAAAGCCCTTATCATATACTCGTAAGGGGCATCCCTGTGTGTCCTTATAAGTATTATTAAATTTGGATTCTTTTCCAGCCTGAGCTTCACTTCCCTCTCCAAATTCTCCCACCTTACCTCCTCATCGTTCAGGAACAGTTCCCCCTTATCGTTTATGGATATCTTAAGGAGATTTTCGCTTTTTATCTTGACCTCTTGAGGTTGATCCTTCTTTTCTGGTAGGACGAACTTCAAGCCCTTTTCCCTGGCAAAGTTCGTGGTTGTCATGAAGAAGATTATCAACAGGAAAGCGATATCCGCCATGGAGGCGGTTGGGATCTCCGCCTCTTCATCCAGCCGAACTTTCTTAAATATCGCCATATTACATTTCCCTTATCACCCCACTCTCAAGCAGGTATTCCAAGAGATAGTTTGACGCCTCCTCCATCTTCTTTTGGAAGCTGTTTATTCTACTCATAAAGACGCTGTAGAGCAGGGCAAACGGAGCTGCAACTATCAGACCGAAGGCTGTCGTTAATAGGGCCTCCGAAATACCCGCGGAAACTACGGTAGGCTCCACTTCTCCGGCCTTTGCTATAGCGTCAAATGCCCTTATCATACCCGTTACAGTTCCCATGAAACCCAGTATGGGAGCAAGGGTCACCGCCGCGGATATGTATATCATACCTTGATCCAGGAAAGCGAGCTCCTTTGACGCCCTCCTCTCCATAGCCTCTTCCACTACCACCTTTGATTTACCCGCCTTTTCAAGTCCCGCCGCTAAAACGTTGGCAACAGGGTTTTTCTGCTTGTTTAGGTAATCTATCGCCTCCTTTACTCCCTTTTCCTCTATGATCTTTATCGTGTTTTCAACGAGCTTTACGGGGTTCGCCCTAAGCTTTATAAAGAGGGAATATATCCTCTCAAGGGATATGGCGAGGGCTATTAGGGCTACTCCGAGGATGCCCCACATTACGCCTCCACCGCGCTGGAAGTAATCAAGAAGGGTCTCGACCATATCGGATATTATAAGGGGGTAATTTGTATATTAGGGGGAGGATTAAAGTTGAGTATAATAGCCCAAAGATCATACCACCCATGAGGGCAACCGCAACGGGTTGCCTATACTCAAAACCCTCGCTCTTCAAGAATATTAGGGGTAAGAGCCCTATAAGGGATGTTATGTTGGTTATAAGTATGGGCCTAAGTCTTATTTTCGCAGCCTCCAGAATACCGACCCTTTTTGCCAAGTTGAGCATAACTATCCCGTTATTTACCACAACACCGAAGGATATCAAGATTCCCAGAAGGGAAACTATGGAAAGCGTCACGTTAAAGATATAAAGGAAGAGGAGGGAGCCCGAAAGGGAAAATGTGGTGCTGAGAAAAATATAGAAGGGTTGTCTTAAGGATTCAAAATGCAAAACCATAACGGAGAATATCAAAATTAGCGCAAGAATTCCAGCTAAGGTAAGTTGCTTTAACATTTCAAATAGCTCGTATATCTCGCCAGAAAGGGTGTAACCAAAACCCTTCGGAAGCCTATAGTCCTTTAGGATATCCTGAATTTCAAGAGCTATCCTTAGGAGGTTTGGTGAAGTTCTATCCGCGGATACGGTTATAGATGGCAGTCCGTTGTATCCAGTCATAACGGAAGGTACATTTAGGGTTTCCGCCTTTAAAAAATCCCCCGCATAAAACCTCATTTTTCCAGATATTGGAAGATAATTTATATCTCCATCGTACCTTAGCTTTACGGGTAAGTTTCCTACCTCAAGGGCGGAAATATCTGACTTTAAGATAAATATATCCTTTTCTATTTCCGATATGGGACGGGATGAACCTTGGCGAGCTCGTCAAACTTGTAAAGTACCACATCCTTTTTCGGGGGAACCTCAACTACCACGTTTGTCAAACCCTTAACTTTTTTAAGATCCTCGGCGAATCTCCTTGCTATATTTTCTAAGATCTCCCTATCGGCCCCCCAAAAGGTTATATAAACCGATTTTCCCTTTAAACCAAACAAAGTGATCCTTTCAACGGGAAGAAAACGAACTTTTGCACCCGGAAATTTTGGGAGATTTTCCCTTATTATCTCTTCAATCTCCCACTGAGCCCTTTTCCTCTTTGTTCTCTCCTTTAACCTTATAAAGGCTTGGCCCTTATAGGTTTCCGTTATCCCACCCCCGTACGCAACTATTCCTTTTGGGACATCCTTTGGAGCACTAACGAAAACCGCATAGTTCTCTATCTCGGGGATTTTGGATAGGAGGTTGCTTACGTTTCTCATATAAAGTGCGGTCTTTTCAAATGGGGTATTTGATGGGAGCTCTATGTCCAAAAATATAAAATTCGTATCGAGGCTCGGGATGAACTCACCCCCTATCTTGAAGAGCAAAGTTAATGGCAAAAGTAAAAGAACAAAGATGGGGAGGTGAAGTTTCATTTTTTTGAGAAAAACCAATAGTTTTTTGTAATTTTCTCCAAACGCAAATGCCGAACCCCTAACACCCGCCAGAATGTACTGGGCATAAGCGGGAGTTATCATCGTAGAGATCAATATAGTAGCTGCAAGGGATGAAACGAAGGCTATTGCGACGTTCCTTGATATTTCCCCTATTGAACCCGAGAGATATACGACCGGAGCAAAGACTATAATACTGGTTATTGTAGAAGAAATTATCGGACCTATCACCTCCTTTGTCGCCTCCTTTGATGCGGTTCTTGGATCATAGCCCGAGGATACGTACCTAAATATGTTTTCGCTTACCACTACCGCGTTATCCACGAGCATACCCACCGCAAGGGCTATACCCGCCAATGTTATAGCGTTTAAGCCATATCCGCTGAAATCCATAATAACGAGAGCTATAGAGAGGGATAGGGGCACAGATAGGGCTATTATTAGGGACAATCTTATGCTTTTTGTGAATAATATCACAACAATTATAGCCAAAATCCCACCTATTACGGCGGAGTTTATCGCCTCCTTAATCACCTTTTCTATTAGGAAACCCTGATCTACCGCTATCCAAAACTTTAACCTCCCATCCCTCCTTATTTCCTCAAGGATCTTTTTAAGGCTCTTTGAAACCTCATAAGCGTTTGCATCCGAAGTTTTAAAAATCGGGGAAACCATAACGGGTAAACCGTTGTTCAACTGTAGAACTTCGTAATTTTCCCTTTCAATCTTTACTTCGGCAACTTCGTATAAAAATACCCCTCTATTTCCCTTCGCGCCCACTATAGTGTTTTCTATATCTCTGAGATCAACCTTCCCGCTTCCCAAAACCTCCGATTTTTCTAAAGGGAAAGAAAACCTCTTCTCATAAAGGGCTCCAAAAATTTGGGTGGGCCTTATACCAAAGAATGCCAATTTTTCCGAATAAACCCTTATGGAAATTACATCCTCGTAAGTTTTCAATAGGGGAACGAGGGCTACACCCTGAAGGGTGGATACCCTATCCACCCATAGGCTTTTTACAAGCTCATCTTCCGAGAAGGTAACCGTCATAACGGGGAACACGGAGGGATCAAAGGGTATGATGGATGGGGGGAGGGTTCCTTCGGGGAGCTTAACACTCCTTATCTTATCCGTCATATCCACAAAGGCCTTTGATAGGTTGATATTAGGGTTAAAATATACGGTTATTTGCGAGTACTCGTCAATGCTCCTTGAATATATTTCCCTTACACCGCTCAAATTTTTTAGAACCTTTTCCAGAGGTTTTGTTACGTTTGTTTCAACCTCATAAACCGATGCTCCGGCATATGCGGTTATTACCGTAAATGTGGGGAGGGATATTCTCGGGAAAAGCTCAAATTTGAGCCTTCCAACTGAATAAATGCTCGTTGAGATCAGGGCAAAAAACAAAACTCCGACGCTTACTGGATGTTCTACCGCCCAATCAATGAGCCTCTTCAAGCTTAAAATTTATGGATGAAAATATCGCATATAGCCATCGTGGTAAAACCCGAGGATTATGAACAAACCCTTGATAAGTTCAAAAAGATCCTAAAAACAAGCTTTTATGAGAAGGTTTTGAAAGATCAGAAGATAAAAACCGCGATTTTTAGGATAGAGAACTCCTCCGTAGAGATAATAACCCCCATAGAAAAGGGTTCAACGGTTGATAAATTTTTGGAAAAGAGGGGAGGGGGTTTGCATCATATAGCCTTGCAGGTTGATGAGGTGAGGGGGGAGGTTGAGAGGTTGAAGAATGAGGGTTTTGTGTTTGCGGTGGAGGATATGGAGGGGGTGAGGGGAAAGGTAGCTTTCATTCATCCGAAGTACGCGGGAGGGGTTTTGATAGAGCTGGTGGAGGAGGAATATTGAGGCGGATTTTATTAATCCTCCTTCTGCTTTCCTGCAAGTACAGATTACCGGAAAGTAGGGTTGGGGATTACGTTTGGTTTGGGGAAATCTGGACGGATACCTTGGATACTTCAATTGTTTATTTTGATACGGTTTATTCGGGTTCGGATAAGCTCGGATACGGTATGAGAGGGGGTGTGGTATGGTTCGTGGTTGGAGATACGTCTGATACCGCATGCTCAAGGGACTTTAGGGATAGAAAGGTTTATCAGTTCAATCAAAGTGAGGAGTTTGATAAACAGTACAGATATACTTTCTTCAACTGGGACGATAGCCTCAACGATAGGGTATTTAAGGAGGGAAGGGTATATAAATTTTGCGCCGCGAATTTAATAAACGGGGTGGCAAGGGAAACTTTAAAACTGAATGGGGTATTCCCATCAAAACCTAGATTTAGCTTAATCCGAGACACTCTCTATTTCCCAAATTCCGACACCTTTCGGATAAACCAACTACCAGATACGTTGTATGTTGGGAGAACATACACCATAGTGTGGGACAGAGGGTACAGGGCGAACTACTATATGGTAAGACTGGTAGGAAGGGATACCTCGGCGGGATACTATTACTGTTATAAGGAGATCCTTGATACCACACCTAAGGTCTCGTTTAGGATCCCGGAAAGCTCGGGTGATTGTTATTACGATGTGGGACCGATAAACTTGGAGGTTGTGAATGTGAATAGGGTCATATTCGATTGGGGTTATGCCTTCGGTGAGTTCAGGTTCATGAGTAGGATAACAAAAAAGGTTCTGGTAAGAAATGTTTCCTTTCGCGGGTTTTAACCTTTTCCCATCCCTAAATCTAATAACAGGATTTTTTAATCCAAAACCTGGAGCATTCTTTCAGTACAACACGGAAAGAATAAACACATTCTTTTACTTAAACTCTTCCCAGAGGTTTTACGCTGTAAATTTCAAAATTTATCAGGGATTAATTGGGTTGGGGGTGGATAATTTGGACCCGTTTTTGGGTTTGGGGGGATACTCGGAAAACTTATGGATATTTTCCACCTTAAGCACAAAAAGGTTTTATCTAAACGGGAATTTAAGATATAAAAGTTTTCTTGGGGGAATAGGTTTCTTCTTTGGAAAGAACTCAGGTTATTACCTTAAACTTGCTGGGGGGTATTCCGTTAGGGGTTTTGATTTGGGTTTAACCTTTGATACCCTTCCGGGTACCTTTCTTGGATACAGGTGGAGAAAGCTTCATATTTTTTCCCATTTGGGGTTTTCGCAGAGCCCAAAATTTGAATTAGCAATATCTCTAATACTGAAACCGGAAAATAAGAAGGATACGGTTAGGATAGAGGTGCCAATTTACATTCGGATACCTGTGATAGTAAGGGATACGGTTTATGTTGGGGGTAGAAGGGGAGAGGCTGTAAGGAAGGAAAGCGATACATTACGAACTCCCAAAGCGGATCCAAGGGTGGTTGAAAACCTTTATTTAAAGGGGCTTGAGGCATATCAAAAGGGGAATTATGCGGAAGCGCTCTTCTTTTTCCAAGAGGTCCTAAAGCTTGATCCCAAAAACGAGAAGGCTCTTAAAGCGGTGGAAAGGATAAGGAAGATCTTGGAGGAGAGGTGAGGATCCTGATAGACCCAGGGCATGGGGGAGAAAGCTTAGGAACCACGAAAGGTAGATTTCCAGAAAAGGATATAAATTTGAAACTCGCCCTAATTTTATACGAAAACCTGAAGGGAAACTTTGAGGTATTTCTAACGCGGTATAACGATATTTATCTTTCCCTGAAAGATAGGTTAAAAATCGTAGATAAGATTAAGCCCGAAATTTTCTTAAGTTTGCACCATAACGCGAGTGAAGAAAAAACGCCGTTTTATTCGGAGATATATACATCTTGGACAACGGTATCACCCTCTTACGATCTTGCTTACGAGATCATAGGGGAGCTCTTGAGAAGGTTCCCCAATAGGGAATTTAGGGTTTTGCCATCAAAATTCACGGTTTTGAAGGGTAAGGCGAAAATAAAGCTCCTTACCGAACTATTTTTTGCGGAAGAGATGGATGAAAATTTGATAATTGAGGAGGCCGAAATTTTAAAAAATGCAATATTTGAAATTTCTAAGAAAGCCTTGGCAAAGGATAGGGATATATATAGGTCCTTCGGGAAATATTCGCAACCGAGGGGGTACTTGACGACGAATTTCGGTAAGGTGATAAAAAACCCTAAAAAGGGAGATTGGGCGGTGGTTTTGGGGGACGGAAGGCTATTTTGGGATGCGGTGGAAATAATCAACAGGATAGGGGGGAGGCTTTACCACTTTGGTATGAGCGTTCAGCCTTCCCAGTTTCACACCGCAATGAAAATTTCAAGGACAAAATATAAAAAAATAATATTTCTAAGACACGGGGAGCCTTACGTGAGGTTTTACCATACGAGTGCGGAGAGCGGAAAATTTGCGGAAGATCTTGCAAGGGCATTAAGTTATCCGCTGGGTTTCTCAAGTAGTTATATATGCATACATCCAGATGGAATCAGGGTTGAGCTGATATCCAAAGGTTTAGATGAAAAAGTGGCGGATATTTTGGCAAGGTTATAATACTACCTTATGATTCAGAACCCGAGCGATGAGGTAATAAAGGAGCTTTTTTTGAAATACAGGAATATAGCGGTAGTGGGGTTTTCAAAGGATCC
>AGQM01022895.1_pt1 | contig 10567 bp, 10 predicted proteins | sample 1512301 | NCBI WGS metagenome assembly AGQM01 (sample SAMN07436262, study PRJNA71319) | hot springs metagenome | isolation source: samples from 5 sites along the outflow channel of Bison Pool, an alkaline... | place: USA: Yellowstone National Park
CCGATGGACGAACACGGCATGGTGTTGGAGACGCTGGAGGAGACTGTGAAGAGGCTGAGGGCCGAGGGCGCTAGGATAAAGTTCGTCTACACCATACCCACGGCGCAGAACCCCAGCGGCCTCACAATGACGCAGGACAGGAGGAAGTACCTGTTGGAGGTCGCTGAGAGGTACGACTTGCTGGTGGTGGAGGACGACCCATATTCCTACTTCCTCTTCGAGCCCGTCCAAGTATCCCCGATTAAGGCGCTGGACAAAAGCAATAGAGTCATCTACATATCAACAGCGTCTAAGATCTTTGCGCCGGGGTTCCGCCTCGGGTGGGTGATCGCCGATGAGGAGGTTGTAAGATGGTTCAACTTGGCTAAGCAGGCGCTGAACCTTAACACGTCGAACTTCGTCCAGTACATCTTCCTGGAGGGGCTCAGGCGCAACGTCGTTTTGAAGAACTTGCCACACGTGAGGGAGCTGTATAGGCGGAAGCGTGACGCCATGTTGGCGGCGCTTGAAACCTACATGCCGCCTGGCGTCAGCTGGACCAGGCCTAGCGGCGGCATGTTTATATGGGCCACCGTGCCGCCCCACATCGACACCAGAGAGCTGTTGAAGGTGGCGGCGTCGCAGTACAAGGTGGCCTTTATCCCGGGCCACGGCTTCTTTGTAGATCAGTTCGTAAGAAACGCCATGCGGCTGAACTTCACGTACCCGACTTTCGAGCAGATAAACGAGGGAATCCGCCGCCTCGCGGTGGCGATAAGGGGTGCATGATTCTTCTTGAGGAGGCTTTAAAGGTCATCGGGGAGAAACAACGGGAGGGCAAGATCCACAGAACTCCTGTTCTCCGCTCGGAATCCCTGTTCAGAATCGCCGGAGGCGAGGTCTTCCTTAAGCTGGAGGCCCTCCAGAAGACCGGTAGCTTCAAGATCAGGGGGGCCTACTTCGCCATGCATAAATACATACAGGAGGGATACCGCGAGTTCATCACTGCATCTTCTGGCAACCACGCGCAGGGCGTCGCCTACGCGGCTCAGCTACACGGCGTGAAGGCCACGGTGGTGATGCCGGAGACAACGCCTTGGCTGAAGGTTAAGAAGACACAGGACTACGGCGCCTCCGTGATCCTCCACGGCGAGAGCTACTACGAGGCTGAGAAGAAGGCGGCGGAGCTCGCGCGGGAGGGCGTCAAGTTCCTCCACGCCTACAACGACTACTACGTGATATCTGGGCAGGCGACGTTGGGGGCGGAAATCCTTGAAGACGTCGGCGATGTAGATGTGGTCGTGGTGCCGATCGGCGGCGGCGGGCTGATATCTGGCGTTGCGTATGCAGTTAAGAAGCGGAGGCCCTTCACAAAGGTGATTGGGGTGCAGGCCAGCGGCGCGCCGGCGGTTTATCTATCGCTTAGGGAGGGGAGGCCCGTAGTTATCGAGCGGGTGGACACCATCGCAGACGGCATCGTGGTTAAGAGACCCGGCGACATAACGCTTAAGATGATCCAGGAATACGTAGACGACGTGGTTCTTGTAGACGACAACGAGATAGTAGATGCAATTTATATACTTCTGGAAAGGACTAGGGTGGTGGCCGAGGGCGCTGGGGCGGCGTCTGTCGCCGCGTTGATGTCCGGCAAGATCGACGTGAGGGGGAGGAAGGCCGTCGCCGTGATCTCCGGCGGAAACATCGACGCTCCGATCTTGATGCGGGTGCTTGTGAAGGCGCTGGCCAGGCAGAGGCGCGTGGTTAAGCTCGTCGGCGAGGTCCCTGACAGGCCTGGCACGCTCGCCAAGGCGGCCTCTATACTGGCAGCCCACAACGTAAACATATTAGAGGTGTATCACGAGCGCTACGACCCAGAACAGAGACCTAACTACGTCCGCCTCGTCTTCGTGGTGGAGGTGCCGGGCACCCTCGACATGTCTAAACTACTTGACGAGTTGGAGAAACACGGCTTTTACTTCGCCGTATCGGAATAATTAAAATACGGAAAAAACCACATAGCCATGAAGACTAAGTTGCTCTATCAGGAAGACTCCTACATAAAGGAGTTCGACGCCACAGTCCTTGAGGTCTCCGGCAACGAGGTCGTGCTGGACAAAACCGCGTTTCACGACGGCACCGGCGGGCTTCAAGCCGACAGCGGAGTTATAGCGTTCGGCGGCGAGAAATACGCCGCCACGGCGGCGCATAAGGGAGGTGAGGTGGTTCACGTCCTCGACAGAACGCCCGCATTTAAGCCTGGCGACGCTGTGCGGGGCGTGTTAGACTGGGATAAGAGGTATAGAAAAATGCGGCTACACACAGCCGCGCATATACTTTCGGCTGTGCTCTACAACAGATACAACGCCTTGATCACGGGGGGCGACATAACCCCAGACTACGCCCGCGACGACTTCAACGTCGAGGGGGACATGGCGGCCGTGAGGAGGATCTTCGAGGAGGCCGTGGCGGAGGCCAACGAGATCGCCGAGAGGGGGGTCGAGGTGAAGGTGTACTGGCTCCCCAGGGAGGAGGCCCTCAAGATTCCGGGCGTCGTGAAGCTGGCCGAGAAGATGCCCCCCGACGTTCCCCAGCTCAGGATAGTGGAAATACCTGGCGTAGACGTCCAAGCCGACGGCGGCCCCCACGTGAAAAATACACGCGAGATAGGGACGATCAAGATCCTCAAGATCGAAAACAGGGGTAAGGGCAAGAAGAGGCTTTACTACACGGTGGAGTGAACCCGCTGGGGGAGGTCTCCATAGCGGTTTTCCTTGGCGTTTTGCTAGCCTACCTCCTCGACAGGTTGGGCCTCCCGCCCTTTCTTGGGTTCTTCCTCGCGGGGGCTTTTATAGGCGAAGTGCTCGACGTCTCTCTCTCCGGCATATACCTACAGGTCCTGCTGGCCCTCGTGGCGTTTGAGGTGGGGCGGCAACTGGGCACTAGCGGTCTTTCCCCCGCGGCGTTTTTCGCGGCGCTAATCGAGGCCGCCCTCATCTTCGGCTTTTCTATCGCGGTGTTTAGACTCGCCGGCTTCTCAATAGCTGAGGCGCTGGTGGTTGCAGTAATGATGTTGAGCTCCTCAAGCATACTTACCTTCAAGCTGACCCAGACCCTCCCCGAGACGGCCAGGGCGGTTGCGCTTTCGCTCACGACGCTGGAAGACGCCGTGCTTTTCTTCGCCCTCAGCCTCCTTCTGGGCGGCGCCACGCCGGAGTTGTTGCCGGTAAACCTAGTGGTGATTATCGCCCTGAGCGGCGCCGCGCTTGGGGTCTTTACATACGTCTACAGGTATATAGTTGGGCGCGAATACGCCCTGCCCTTCGCCCTCGCCATGGCCTTCGGCTTCGTCTACGTGATTCAGTATTTCCAGCTGGCGTCTCCCTACCTGGGCGCCTTCATAGGAGGCTACCTCTTCTCAAGGGCGGATACACACGGCGTACATGTAAAGGAGGCGGCCGCCCTCTCGGGGCTGATCATATACCTCTACATGTTGGTCGTCGGCATATCGATTCCGACGCCAGTGGTGAACCCGATCTACTTCGCCCTCAGCCTCCTGGTGGCGCTTGCGGCGGTTTTCATAAGAGCGGCTGCTGTGTTTTTAAGCGCGTTGTTTACAACAGGACAGCCCAGGCTCTCCGCCGGCGTGGCGATGTCCATGGCCCACCTCTCCGAGCTCTCCCTGTCCATCCCAGTTGTGGCGTATACGCTCGGCGTTGTAGAAAGCGCAGAGCTCGCCTTCGCGCTTGCGGTGACGCCTATATTTACCATGTTCCTCGCGCCGCTTGCGTGGAAGCGCCGAAGCGCAGTAGAGGATTACGTGGCCGCACGTATAAGAGAGCTGAGGACCACAGTGGCGTACGAGAAGCTGTACAAAGTGGTCACCCACGCCTTCATCACCGCGACGAAACTCGCCGTGGTGTCTCTCGCCGTTGCGCTGGCAGTGGCGTATCTAGGCGTATACGCGTCGGCGGTCCTCGCGCCCGCCTCATACTTCTTAGTAAAGTACTCCAGGGAGATATACAAAGACTTACTGATAGCCCTCAGGGAGTTCGAGGAGGCCCGCTACACCAGCATAGCCATACTAACCTCCACCCTCGCCCTGGCCACCTACGTGGTTTTCGCGTTGATAGTCAAGCTGGGAGAGCTCCACCTCTACGTGTCTCTGGCCGTGGTCGCCGTGCTTACCTTCTCGCTCTACGTTATCTACTCGGAGCTATCCACAAAGCGCTTTGATAAGTCGATTTAGCTCCTCCACAACTAAGTTGAAGAACTTGTCATCCACGGGGGGCACCTCGCCGCATTTCTCAACGCCTTCGCGAAACGCCTTGGCTAAGCGGTAGTCGAGCCCCGTAATGCTTTCGGGATCTACCTCGATGTCGGGCATGATCTTGGAAATAAGCGCGATGTGGTAGGCGTGGTACTTAGCCGCGTTTCCCAACTCCTCCGCGACGTATTCGGAGTCGGCTAGGGAAAATGTCTTCTGCCGGTGGACCTCTGCCAAGGCCCTCCTGACCTCCTCGGGGTCGCCCCTCCTCAGTACAGCTACCACGTCCATAGATGGAGAAGCGCGGGTGGCTATAAATGATGATACTTATACTACGAGAGCCAGGTTTTAACCCCCCTCTGCCAGCTAGACGTGGTTGTTATCCGCGTAGGCGACCACGAGGAGGAGATAGCCACAGCTGAGGAGCTGGAGCGTCTGTGCAGAAGGCTGAGGGAGGAGCTCCAGCGGGGCGGTTGCCGGTTCAACTCGTGGTACATACGCATTCCTCCCGACAGGTTGCTGGGCCTTCTAAAGAAGGCGTATATAAAATACACACAAGGCGTCGTAGGCACAGGGGAGGTAATCGCGGAGTTTCTCGAGGAGAACCGCCTGTCGAAGAGCCTATACCGCACCATAACCCCCACCCTCAGCTCGCTGGGGCTAGCCGCCTCCGGCAAATTCACAGGTGCTGCTGTAGAAGTCGGGAGGCTCCTCGCCGAGGGGAAGACGGACGAGGTTAAGACAAGGCTCAGGGAGCTGGTCCTTAGAAACTGCGTCTTGAAAGAGATAATGGAGAAGGCTGGGGACTGCTCCGAGCTTGAGAAGGCGGTGGAGTCCGTCCTCGCCGCATACGGCAAAAGCATCAGATTCGACGAGCTGAAGTACACAGCGGAGCTCCTAAAGATGGCGCATCCCAAATGCGAAGGTTGCGACTTGAGGTGCCCCACCGCCGAGAGGCTGGCCGCGTGCGTCGAGAAGCTGATACAGCTCTCCCACCCCCACATGAGGGAGCTGTTTGAGAAGCTGGACATTTCCCTCCTCCCGGAGCACCTAGACCACGTGGGGGTGGACGGCTCCACGTACCTCCTCAGCGTGAGGGGCACCGCGAAGCACATCGGCATGGTCCTAATCGGAGACCCCCTAGAAAGCACGGATCTGCAGCAACTAAAAACGGCGCTGTCTAGGCTGGACGAGAAAATTGCGGAGGGGGTCTACGAAGTCTATGTAAAGATCTTGCCTATACTAGAGGGCGAGGAGAGGTGCAGAACGCTGAAGCTCCTCATCGAGGTCGTGAGAGGCGACCTGGAGAGAGTGTCGAAAATCGTGAAGCTCAGCTCCTAATCACGTGCGTGGTCTCGAAAGTCCTCACTGCAAGTAGCTTGCCCTTCACATACGCCCTAACCTCCACATACGGCGCGAGGCCGGACGTGGCGATTTTCTGCCCCAACACCGCGTCCACCTGGAAGATGCCGGTTTCGTTGCTCATGTGGACGTTTATGGCAAGCGGCCGCGTCTCGTTCGACATAAGCTCCACCCTCTCAATAGAGAGGGCGCTTAATGCGTGTATATCCAGCTTGCCTATGCGGTAGGGGTAACGCGCCCTGCCGCTCGACATGTCTGTGCCGTCTGCGATCTTGGCGCAGGCCGCCTCAAAGGTGAGGCAGTTGTACGCCTCGTCGTGGCAAAACACGGCGTGCATGACCTCCTGCTTAAGCATGTACATCTTCTCGGTGTTGCCGTATACCTTCGAGAGGATCTTCTCCGCGATCCTTTCCGTCAACAACGCCGAGTATATGGGGTGGTGAGTCCTGTGCACCGAGTTTCCTATGTCGTGGAGATACGCCCCCATCAGCGTTACGACCATGGCGTCCTCCATATCCCCCACCCCGTCTACAACGACGCTCGGCTTGAAGCCCTTCTCAGTCAGTATCTTGAACACGGCCAATGCGCTGCCGGCCACGATGCTGGAATGCACCGGGCCGTGGTCGTTGTACCTAAGCCTCTGCACCGCGAAGACGTTAGCCATCTTCAGATACGCCTGCGTCTCCACATCGCTGTTTAACAACTCCCACACCTTCCTCACCCTACCGCTCTCCGGCAAAATTCTGTCTATCAGCTTAACGCCCACCTCGTAGGTTAACTCCTTCTGCACTCCGTATTATGGCAACCGGTATTTAAATTATTTTAATATGTACCATCTACAACCTTATGTACACTGTGGTGTTCATCACAGCCCCCGACCGCGAAAACGGGAGAAAAATCGCGAGACACCTCTTGGAGAAGAGGCTCGCCTCCTGCGTAAACATGACGCCTACCTCGTCAACATACTGGTGGGAGGGGAAAATCGAAGAGGCGGAGGAGGTGTTGCTCATAGTGAAGACTACCAGCGACAAGGTCAACGACCTTGTGAAGGAGGTGAAAACGATACACCCGTACCAAGTGCCTGAGATCATAGCGTTGCCCGTGGTGGCGGGCTACGCCGAATACCTGAGGTGGGTTGAGAGGGAGACCCATGCCTAGCGTCCTCTGGATCCTCTTCGACGGAGGCGGCGACAGGCCGAGGGGTGGAAAGACACCGTTTTATGCGGCGTTCAAGCCCACGATTGATTACTTGGCGGCGCTGGGGAGTTGCGGCGTTCTGGACCCCATCTCGCCGGGGGTCAGGCCGGGGTCCGACACGGCCCATCTGGCGCTGTTTGGGTACGACCCCTACAAGTACTACACCGGCCGCGGCGCGTTTGAGGCGCTAGGCGCCGACGTGTCGCTGAGGCCGGGGGACGTGGCTTTTAGGACTAACCTAGCCACTGTAGACGATTCTGGCACGGTTATTGACAGGCGGGCTGGGCGTTACATCGCGCCGGAGGAGGCGAAGGCAGTGGAGGAGGCCCTCAGCAGGATCGGGCAGGAAATCGGGCGGAAATACGGCGTTGAGGTCATCTACAAGTCCACAGTGGAGCACAGAGGCGTCTTGGTGTTGCGCGGTCCCGTGAGCCACAGGATAAGCGACACGGACCCGCATAAAGTCGGCGCCAAGCTCCTCCGCTCAGAGCCGCTTGAAAACAGCAAGGAGGCGGCGTTGACGGCGGAGGCCGTGAACGAGCTCACCAGGCAGTTTTCAGAGGCGGCGAAGGAGCTCGAGGTTAACAAGGCGAGGAAGATGGAGGGTAGGTTGCCCATAAACGCGATCCTACTCAGGGGAGGCGGGCTACATGCCCCAGATAGAGCCCATCAAGGAGAGGTACAACGTAAGGGCCGCCGCCATCGCCGGAGTGGCGTTGATCAGAGGCGTGGCGCGGGCCGTCGGCATGGACGTCTACACGGCGCCCGGCCTGGGCGGGACTAAAGACGACGTGTTTGACGAGGCCGTGAAGCTGGCGGTGGAGCTCATGGCTAAATACGACCTAGTCTTCCTCCACGTCAAAGGCACAGACAGCACAAGCCACGACGGCGACTTTGACGGGAAGGTGTCTGTGGTCGAACGGCTAGACAAGGCGTTGGCGCCTTACCTAGACAAGCTGTTGAACAACTACGTCGTGGTGACGTCAGACCACGCCACGCCAGTCGCCATAAAGGAACACACAGGCGAGCCAGTGCCGGTAATGCTCTACGGCCCAGACGTGGTAACCGACGACGTCGCTAAATTCTCAGAGCTCACCTGCTGGAGAGGGGCACTGGGGCGGATAAGAGGCCTAGACGTGATGCCCATCCTCGGCAGCTACCTCGGCCTCACGGAGAAATTCGGCGAGTGATGTCCCTCGGGCTTATACCTCTTTCACGCCTGAAAAAAGCACTAGAGGAGGTGGGGGGCTCCATATGGTTTTTCATAGACCTAGAGCCCTTCCGGACAGTCTACACCCTCGCCCTCTGCGGCGGCTCGCCTTGTGTTGTGATCTCAGGACAAGATATGTCGCCTATTCAGCTCACTCTAGACGACTACGTGAAGATAGAAACAGACAAGACCCGGCTAGCCAGCCTGCGCTACACCCTAGAGTACCTCCTAAGGAACACCCCCTCCCCGCTCGACACGACACGGGCAGACCGCTGATCCCCATCTTGTGGACTATGAAAAATACCCCCTTTTCATCAAATCTAGACACGTCTTTCCTCTTATGGAGCCCGTTGCCGCCACCGCCAGACATGAGCCCCACAATAAAAAGGCCGGAAGGCCCCCAGCGCGTGGGGAAAAATTATTTCTTCCTACGTCTTAACGTGAGGACAACCGCAGTTGCCACTGCGGCGGCTCCGGCGGCTGTGTAGGGGCTGATGGGGAACGCCTCCACGGCCGGCTGGCAGAGCTCTCTGGTGTATGTTGCAACCACGGCGGAGCCGTCTAGGCCGGCTTGCACCGCGGCGTCGCAGAGCTTCACCGCGGCGAGGGGGTTAGGCACCCCCAACACATCTCTCACCGCCGTTTTATACACGGCGTAGAACAGCAGTGTGTAGACGCCGGGATTCCACGCGGTTACGACCTCAGTCGGCGTGTACTCCACCCCGCCTACGACGGTGGCGTTCAGCTTAATCACGGCGCCCGCGTCCAGCCACCCCTCCCACTCCTCCACGCCTAGAATCGCGATGTAGTACTGTCTCTTGGCGTACTCCACCTTCAACGCAACCGGCCCCTCGATAACCGCCTCTCTTACTGAGGGCTTAATCAGCCGGGTGCCGTTGCCGAAGTACACCAGCTCGGGGAACTTCAGCGCGGCGCCTTTCGGCATCCAGCCGGCCGTCTTGTTCACCGGCGTCTCGACCACGACCCAGTAGTAGACCTTGGCGTACTGCGCCCTCAGCGTAATGGGCCTATCCACGCGGAACTCCCTAGCCGAGGTGCCGTTGACCAACAGACCAGCGAAGCGGGTGCCGTTTGGTAGATCCCACGGGTCGGGAAGCCCCACCGCGAAGGTCAAGCCCTCGTCTACCCAAACCTCGGTGGAGTTGACGGGCGCTTCCAGCCTCACCAAGCACTGTCTCTTGTACCGCGGCGTCAGCACAAGCGGCCCCTCCGCCACAGCCGAGGTCGGATCTTCGGCGACCCAGCGCGTCCCGTTGCCGAGGTTTATCACAGCCGGGGCGCCCGCCGCGGCTCCCCTAGGCGCCCAGGTCTCGTTCACCCCCAGAGGCGTGACCACACGCACCAGGTAGTAAACCCGCGTGTAGTTCATCCGCACAGCCTTCGGCCCGTCTACAAACACACTGACCGGCTCCGCCTCCAGCCTGGTGCCGTTGGGGTAGACTATAGCCGGGGGCGTCCAGACAAGCGTCCTGTTGAAAGGCGCCTGCACAGCCAGGAGGGTGCCGTTGGGCAGGAGGAACTGCACCGGGTACTCTGCGCAGTGTATCGAGGTGGGGCCTCTAACCTCCACCCAGCCACCCACCCAGCTGTACTGCCCAGACACCACGGCGCCGCCTGGGCAGAGCCTGGCGGCGTTCACCAACGCCCTGTACGGAAGCTCTGTTGCGCGGCCGTGGATCTTCACAGGCACCACGGGCCACGCGTATACTGTGGAGTTGTCGTAGGTGCGGCCCGGGAGCACCACCACGCCTTGGTCGTACGTCAGCTCCACCCGGGCCTGGGTAAACGCCCAACCCTTCTCCTTCAGCACATACCTAGGCGGAGCCATCACCGTGTCGTTGCCGATAAGCAGAAGCGCAGATCCCAGCGGTCTCAGCACAACACCGGGGTAGTTGAGATCCACGTAAGCGACCGCCATTGTCCCTGGCGAAAACGTTGGCCCAAACTCGTAGGATCCTGTGTATAGTTTGGCGTTGGGGCTGTCTATCCATACGGTGTCAAAACGGGCTCCGTCTACGTAGATGTCTAGGCGGCTCTGTTTTTTATCCCAAAGCGACACAACAGTGGTGATGTTTCTGGGGGGCTTCTCGGCGGGGCGGCAGTAGTCGACAAGCGTCACGCTACCTCTTCTGCCCGCCACGTACTCTGCCGCGTTGAACGACTCGGCGAAGATGCACAGCTTCTTCTCCCCAGTCCACGCGTACATGAAGTAGACGTTGACAAAGTACACGGTAGAGGTGTTGCCAGGGCATGTGGCGTTGTAGACCTCCCGTCTGGCGCCCCGGGCGGTGGTGACCGTCTTGATGTGTTTTAGGCATTTGAAGTCCAGCGGGGGCCTGTCGTCGCTTTTCACAGTGATCCGCAGGCCGTAGCGGACGCCGACGGGCTTGAGCCACCAGATGTTGTTGAGGTGGAGGTTGCTGAATACATACCACTTCACGTCTCTCCTCACGTCAATATCTTCGACTGGCTCGAACAGCGCGGTGGCGCGGGTGAAGGTGTACTCAATTATTGTCCCGTTGGGGAGCCAGGGC
>AGQM01019904.1_pt1 | contig 10530 bp, 10 predicted proteins | sample 1512301 | NCBI WGS metagenome assembly AGQM01 (sample SAMN07436262, study PRJNA71319) | hot springs metagenome | isolation source: samples from 5 sites along the outflow channel of Bison Pool, an alkaline... | place: USA: Yellowstone National Park
TAAGTTCCTCTATGGAAAGGATGTCTTTGACCAGGGCGCTTTTGATGATGGCTATCTGGCATGCCCTAAAGAGGTCCTTGGTCCTTGCCTCTACCCTCACTTGGCTAACCAACTTTTCAAGATACAGCAAAGCGTTCAGGTTTGCGGAAACTTCTCTGTGAAAGTCTTCCACATGCATTAGTTTTTCTGGGTTCTTTAGGCTTTTGTAAAGAACAAGCGTCCTTATTTCCTCCTCCACACTTTCCCAAAACCTTGAGAGGTTGTAGCCCTTTTCCCTTATCTGGTTTAAAAACTCAAGGGCGGAGTCCACATCACCGGAGAGTAGCATCTTTATAAAATCCCTAACCTTTCCCTGAGAGAGAATACCCAAAAACTCCTCTATTATTTCTTCCTTTACTTTTCCCTCTCCAAAGGTGGCGCTTTGGTCCAGCAAGGACACCGCATCCCTCATCCCTCCATCGCTCACCCTGGCAATGGTATGCAGGGCTCTCTCCTCATACTCTATGTTTTCCCTTTCGCATATAAACTTAAGATACTTTACGATATCCTCTTCTCTGAGTTTGCTAAAGATGATCCTCTGGCAACGGGAAATTATGGTGGGAAGTATTTTGTCATACTCGGTGGTGCACAGGATAAAGACCGTTCTGGGAGGAGGCTCCTCAAGGGTCTTCAAAAGGGCATTAAAAGCCTCCTTTGTTAGCATATGGGCCTCGTCCAGAATGTAGACCTTGAACTTTCCCTTTATGGGCGTGTAAGAGACCGCATCCCTCAGGGCCCTTATATCGTCTATTCCTCTGTTGGATGCAGCGTCTATTTCTATAAGGTCTGGGAAATTTCCCTTTTCAATGGCGACGCAGTTTTCACACTCACCGCAAGGTTCTCCATCAATAGGTCTCAGGCAGTTTATTGCCCTTGTTAATATACGCGCTACGGTGGTTTTGCCCGTTCCTCTGGGACCAGCAAAGAGGTAGGCATGGGAGAGCCTGCCAAGCCTTACCGCGTTGAGCAAAACCCTTTTGGCGGTCTCCTGTCCTACAAGCTCTGAGAACTTCCGAGGTCTATACTTTCTAGCAAAGGGAATATACATCAGAAAGTTAATTATAAGCTACCTATTTCAAAACCTCCACCAATACATCCCTTTCCATGTAGCCCAGTTTTTTTAAAACCCTGCCGTAGGGGTCAATGATGGCGGTGTCGCCGGAGTTATTCACCCAAAGGGTGTAGGTTTTAAAGCGCAAAGAAGCCCACTGGGCAAACCTAAAATGTTGAAAGGTGCAGTCGCTGTCTTTAAACCAACCATCGTTGGTTAAAACCACAATAAGATTGGCATCTTTGGCTAATCCTTCCATGTAGCTGTAGTGGGCGATTTCAAAGCATATGGGCACTGCAATGCGAAGGTCTTTGTATTTGATAACCTTTGCAGACTTACCGGGAACGTAGTCAATGCCTCCTATGGCTTGGAATATTTCCTTTAAAAACCCAAAGGGCTTTGGTATGTATTCGCCTATGGGCATAAGCTTTACCTTATCGTAATAGTCCTTTAGCGTACCCTCTGCAAACAGGTAGGCAGAGTTGAAGGGCTTTAGGTTTTCCCTAACATCAATCAGACCCACCAGAATGGGACCTTTAAGGCTCAGACGGTAAAGGATGTCTGTTTGTTCCTCGGAAAAGTAAAAGGGCAGGGCGGACTCGGGTAGGACTACGAGGTCTGGTTTTTCTTCCAATGCCCTTTCCACCATCTGCAGTATCTGTGGCGTATGCCGGTCAAAGGCTTCTCTGCTTAACTTGTCTTCTTGGGGCACTGCGGTTTGAATAAGGGCTACCTTTACCTTATTTAGTTCCATTGGTGGCACAAAGTAAGCGGAAAGGCTAAAAGAAAATAAAACAAAGAGGCTCAGGGCTAAAGAGAGAAGCCTTTTTTGGAATAGGGAAACTGCCAAAACCCAAAGCAAAAAGGTGTAGAGGGGTATGCTTAAAAAGTACAGGGAATATTTCAAAAGGGGCACCTGAGAGATAACCTCTCCCATCAAAAGCCATGGAAAGCCACCAAAGGGAAAGTGAGAGCGAAGCAGTTCAAAAAGGGTATAAAAAAAGCCGTAGGCTAAAGGTGAGTTTTTAAAAAACCTCTGGGCAATAAAAGCTGGCAGGGAAAACTGAAAAAGGGTAAAAAGGAGAACGAACAGGGAATACATAAAGTAAGAGAGAATGGGATTTATACCGCCAAACTCAACGCTGGCAATGTTGGCACACCTCAGGGAAAGAAAGATGAACACATACCCTCCCAAAGTCCAAAAGGGCACTCCCCGGTATTTAACAAAAAGAAAGAGGGCAGGAAAGAGCAAAAACCATAGGTTTAGCTTAGAGAAGGGTAGGTAAAGCAACAAGCCCGCCAAAACGGAAAGGATTACCTCTTTCATTGCTTTGAAAGGCTCAAAAGGGTAATACCTATCACTATCAAAAAGACGCCCACCAATTTTTGAAGGTTTAAGCTCTCACCCAACAGAAAGTAGGCAAAGAGCACGCTCCAAAAGGGAGAGGTGGAGGCGATGGGTGCCACTATGGAAACCTTGCCGTGCCTAACCGCTTCAAAATAGAAGAACAAACCCAAGAATCCCGAAAGCATTCCCCCGAGTGATATAATGATCAGTTCCCTCAAGCCTACCTTAAGGGGTTCCCCCAAGGTAAAAACGAGCAAAGATGCCAACAGAAAGGCGGAAAAATTATGCACCATGAGGGCAAAAAGGTTGCTAACTTCAGCCTTCAGTCCCAGCTTAAAGAGGATGGGAGCAAGCCCCCACGCAAAGCTAGTAAGCATTGCAAAAACCACTCCCCTCACAGTTCAAAAACTCCCACCACGGGCGCATGGTCTGAGGGCTTTGGCTGTCTCTTCTTTCTTGCCCAAGCATCCACAAACACATCTTTTAGGCTCTTTAAAAGGGGCTCTGTGATAAATATGTAATCAATACGCATGCCCTGGTTTTTCCATATGGCACCCCCGATGTAATCCCACCAGGTAAACTCCACCTTGTTAGGGTACAAATACCTGAAGGCGTCCACAAAGCCCCAATCTAAGAGCCTTCTTAGGGCTTGCCTTTCTTCCGGCATAGTCCCTATGGTATCCTTCAGGACAACCGGGTCATAAACGTCTATGTCTTCCAAGGCTACGTTCATGTCGCCCACGAGCACGATCTTGTCTGAGGGACTAAATCTTCTGTCTAAGAATTTACAGAAGGCATCATAAAACTCCAACTTATAGTAAAACTTTGTACCTCCCCTCTCTTCCCCATGAGGGAAGTAGCAGTTTATGAGCCAAAGGTCCTTGAGCCTTCCTCCTATTACCCGACTTTCCATATCAAACCTTGCATCTCCTATGCCTTTAAAAACATCCTCCAACTCAAACTTAGAGCATATGGCTACGCCATTGTAGGTTTTTTGCCCATGCACATAGCACCTGTATCCAAGCCTTTCAAAATCAAGGAAAGGAAAATTTTGGGTCTCTGTTTTTAGCTCCTGAAGACACAAGATCTCCACTGGAACCCTCTCCAACCACATAAAAACCAACTCTTTTCTGGACTTTATAGAATTTACATTCCAAGTGGCAACCCTTAGCATAGTTTTTTCATCACCCTTTGCATGGCTTGTAGGAATTGGTCGTTCTCCTCTGGGAAGCCTACGCTTACCCTAAGGCAGTTTTCCAAGTTGGGAAGGTAAGAAACATCCCTAACCAAAACACCCTCTTTTATAAGCTCAGCGTGCACCAAACCCGCCGGATAGGGAGTTTTAAACAGGAAAAAGTTAGCATCCGAAGGAAAGACCTTTACACCTTCTATGTTAGAAAGCTCCCTCATTAGCCTTTCCCGTTCCCTCAGGACCATCTGCACGTGTTCCTCTATTATAGGGTAAAAGTCCTCCAACATAAGCTTGGCTATTGCCTGAGAGGGATAGGTTATGTTGAAAGGGAGCCTCAGCTTGTTTATTTCTCTGGCTATTTCCTCCTTTGCTATCAGCACGCCCACTCTCAGACCCGCCAAACCTATCTTGGAAAGGGTTCTTAGAACTACAGTATCCTCCCTTTGAAGGGCGTCAGCAAGAAAGGTCCTTCCGGAAAAGTGATAATAAGCCTCATCTATTACGGTAAATACGCCCTCCTGTCTAACCCTCTTGATGGCATCCTCCCTAAAGCAGTTTCCCGTGGGATTGTTTGGATAGGAGAAGAAGGCTAAGGAAGGTCCTTTTTCCTCCACTGCCCTCAAGAGGGCTTCCAAGTCTAAGTCCAAGTCCTCTCTGAGTAGCACTTCTACCTTTTCCCTTCCCAAGGCGGTGGCACATATGCCATACATAGGAAAGGTGGGGACAGGATAGAGGACAGGACTGTTTATTTCTCCCACCGCTATGGTTAAGTATTGGATGAGCTCGTCAGAACCGTTGCCCAAAACCAGGTTATCCGTAGAAACACCAAACCTTCTGGCTATGACCTCTTTTAACTCTGATGCCTGTGGGTCTGGGTAGCGGTTCAAAGGGAGGGAGGAGACCACCTCCCCTATTTTTCTTTTAACTTCCTCCGGAAGTTTTATGGGTAGTTCGTTGGAGGAAAGCTTTACCTTACAGGGAGTGGTCTCCGTTTTGTAGGCGGACAGTTCCTTTATGCGTGGATGGATCATTTATTCCTTCTTTTCTTCCTCTTTTCCTTCCTCTACCTCTTCCATTTCCTCCTCTTCCTCTAACTCCTCACCTCTTCCAAGATAAAGCTCCAATTCTGCGACGGTGGATTCCATGAGCTTGTCCTCAAGAATGCCCTTGATCAGTCTGTTTAGCTTTCTTTCGTCTCCCATGGCTATGCCGTTGAGCACATAATAAAGCCTTTTGGGCAGAGAAAGGGTGATCCTTCTGTATCTGGCTCCGCCTTTCTTTCTTCCTCTCTTAGCCATTTTAAACCTCCTCAAAAAGTTTTATGCTAATATTCTACCACAATTTACCTAAATTTATTCAACTTTCAGAAACTTTAAAAGCTCTTTTTTACCCTTTCCTTCCTTGGCTGATGTTATAACAATGGGTGCTTTTGAAAGAAGGCTCAGTTCCTTTATGGTTTTCTCTTTCTCCTTTTGGTCTGCTTTATCTTCCTTTGTCAAAGCAAACACATAGGGTATGTTAAGAGAGGAAAGAAACTCTATCATAGACCTGTCTAAGGGTGTAGGACCAACTTGGCTGTCTATGAGCAAAAACACCCATTGGATTTTTTCTTTGCACTGGGTAAAATATTTTTCCATCATAAGCCTCCACCTTTCCCTTTCTTCGCCAGAAACCTTTGCGTAGCCGTAGCCGGGCACATCCACCAGATATAGCCCATCGTCCCACAGGAAGAAGTTAATAGCCCTCGTCCTGCCCGGCTCTTTGCTAACATGGGCTACCTTTCTGCCCACCAGCATGTTTATAAGGGAGGATTTACCCACGTTGGACCTTCCCACAAAGACTACGTGCCTTCTGTTATCCTCTGGAAAGTTCTCCCTGAAAGAGCCTACAAAAACTGCTCCCTCTTTTCTTCCAGACATCCCTTTACCTCTCCCAGCAAGTATAGGGAACCAAGCACCAGCACATCTTCCCTTAACTCAAAAACATCTCCCGCAGAGCTCAGAGGGACGACCTCCCTAAAGTTCAGCCTTTGGGCATGTTGCACCAGTTCAGATAGCTCCTCTCCTCTGTGATGGTTGATGGGCACCAAATAGATCTTTTCCGAAAGCTTTCGGAGGAAAGTCATGGACTCTCTCCACTCCTTGTCCTTTAGCCCGGTAAATACGGGAGTTAGCTTTATGCCATGTTTTATTAACTGATGGACTACCCTCTTGACACCATCCGGGTTATGGGCGCCGTCTATTACCAGCAGAGGGTTTTTCCTTAATATTTCCATCCTCCCTTCCCACCTTGTCTCTTCAAGGGCTTTTCTTGTGTTGTATTCTTTTAGTTTTATAACTTGGCTTACCAAGGCGATGGCTACGCTGGCGTTGTCTATTTGCCACTTGCCCCAAAGCCCCAGCTTGGCGGAGCTTATTGAAAAAAAGTCCGAGCTAAAGTTCTCCAAGTAGGTTTGCATGCCCTCCACTCTGCCGTAGGCAAAAAAGTCCATGCCTGCCACGATCAGGTCCTTCAAATCACACAGCTCCAAGGCTTTGGGATACAAAGGTTCTTTGGGACTGCCGATCACGATGGGTCTGCCGGGCACATATACGCCCAGTTTTTCGTAAGCCCTCTCTTCGGGACTTTTACCCAGCCACTTTACATGGTCCCTTTGAACGTTGGTAATGGCACAGGCGGAAGGTCTGCAGGTTTTGGTGGCGTCCCACCTGCCCCCCATTCCCACCTCAAAGACCGCAAAATCCACCCTCTCATCCTCAAAGAACTTTAGGGCTATTAGGGTGCAAGCCTCAAAGTAGGTAAGGTTAAACCTCCCAAAGACGCCCTTTAGCTCCTTTACATACTCCTTTAATCTCTCTTGCTCTATCTTTTGTCCGTTCAGCCTCCACCTCTCCTTTTCATCGTAAAGGTGCGGAGAGACAAACCAACCTGTTTTGTAGCCATTCTCCCTGAGAATGCGTTCCGCAAAGGCACAGGTAGAGCCCTTCCCATTGGTGCCTCCCACCAAGAGGGAGACATAGGAGGGCTTTTTTAAACCCACATACTCAACTGCCTTTTCAATCCGCTCTAAGGTGGGTTCAATGTGGTAATCTTTTCCTTTATAAAGTTCGTAGAGAATTTGATCTTTTACCATCATCGTCTAAAAATAGTTTAAAATTTTAAACCTCGGCAGAGGCTATGGCTGAAATTTCCCTTGAGGAGAAGGATATTATAAAAGCCCTTAGCAAAAAGCCTCTGCACTTTAACGAGCTTGCCCACCTTTTGTCTTTGGACAAAAAGGGTAGAAAGGCGTTAAAAAAGCTGTTAAAAAAGCTAAAAAAAGAAGGAACCATTATGGTGGATGGCGGAAGGTATAGGTTGGCACAGGAGGAGGTGGTGGCAGGCACAGTTTCGGCAAATCCCAACGGCTTTGGCTTCCTTGAGGTAGGAGAAGGTAAAAAGGATATATACATACCACCCTTTGAGATGGAAAGGCTCTTGCACGGAGACAGGGTAAAGGCTAAGGTGGTGGAATTCAAGGGCAAAAAGGAAATAAGGGTGCTAAAGGTTCTAAAGAGAGGCACAAGGGAGTTGGTCTGTTCCATAAAAAAAGAAAAGGCACAGTGCGTAGGAGTTCCCTTGGACCAAAACAGCTTTCACAGGGTCTTTTTGACAAAGGATGCCTGCAAGGAGTTAAAGGAAGGCACCGTAATATTGGCGGAAATTGTGCGATACCCTTCCAAAGAAAGCCCAATGTTGGGCAAAGTTAAAAAGGTCCTTGGGCACCCGGCGGAAAAGAACCTTATCCTGGATATAATCATCCACAAGTATAAGCTACCTCAGGATTACGAGCCGGAAGTTCTAAAGGAAGCCCAAAGCCTCTTCATAGATTGGGAGAAGGAGCTCAAGAGAAGAAGGGACTTAAGGGACCAGATATGCTTTACCATAGACCCACCAAGGGCGAGGGACTTTGACGATGCGGTTGCCATAGAAAAAACACCCGAGGGGAACTACCGCCTTTGGGTGCATATAGCGGACGTGTCTTACTTTGTGGAGGAGGGCTCCTCCCTTGACAAAAGCGCCTTTGAGAGGGGCTTTACCTTTTATCTGCCCGACAGGGCAATTCACATGCTACCGGAGAGGCTCTCTGCGGACCTTTGCAGTCTAAAGCCCAATGAGGACAAGCTTGCCTTTACCTGTGAGATGGTCTTTAGCCCAAAGGGAGACCTGCTATGGTATGACATATATGAAAGCGTAATAAGGAGTAAGGCAAGGCTAACATACGACGAAGCCCTGCGACTTATCGTAGGAGACCCAGCCCTTGAGAAAAAGTATCCAGACCTTATAGAACCACTCAGGCTCATGGAGGACCTATACCGAACTCTCTCTTACAGAAGGTGGGAGAGGGGTAGCATAGACTTTGACCTACCCGAGGCAGAGCTGATCGTGGATGAGTATGGGGAACCTACCGCCATAGTGCCCTATGAGCGCCACATAGCCCACAGAATTATAGAGCACTTTATGATCTCCGCCAACGAAACGGTGGCAAAGCACCTTGCCAGCATGGGCTATCCCTGCCTTTATAGGGTTCATGAAAAGCCAGACCCAAAAAAGGTGGAAAATCTACTGGAGATACTGGAGGGGCTTGGCTACAAAGTCAAAATGTTTTCCCTTGAGCCCAAGTTTTTCCAGAAGATAATCGAGGATTTTGAAGGCAGGGATGAAGAGCACTTGGTTAGATTTTTGACTTTGCGTAGTATGATGAAGGCAAAGTACTCTCCACACAACTTGGGACACTTTGGGCTTGCCAGCGACGGATACACACACTTTACCTCTCCCATAAGAAGGTATGCGGACCTGGTGGTTCATAGGCTTTTGAAGAAAGCCCTCAGAGGAGAAAGCATAGACTACGAGCGGACGGTTAGCTACTTGGAAATGGTAGGAGAGCATCTTTCCCTACAGGAGGAGTTGGCAGATGAAGTGGAAAGAGAAGCCATAGACCGGTTAAAGGTGAGGCTCATGAGGGCACACATAGGGGAGGAGTTTGAAGCCATAATAACGGGCGTGGTATCCTTTGGCTTTTTTGTGGAGCTCAAGAACTACTTGGTGGAGGGTTTGGTCAATGTGGCGTCTTTGGAGGAGGATGAGTACATATACGACGAAAAAGCCCATCGGCTTGTGGGCTACAGAACGGGCAAGGTCTATCGCTTGGGAGACAGGGTCAAGGTAAAGCTGGTTTCTGTGGATGAAGAAAGAGGAAGGCTAAACTTCGTCTTGGCAGAGGCTCAAAAGCCCTCGTAAGCCTTCACATAGAGCTCGTGTATGTCTTCCATACTTGGCTCCACCGGGTTTATGGAAAAGAGCCCCCTGGAGAGCATATAGGTATCTTCTGTTAGCCTCTCTAACTTTTCCCTTTCCACGCCCAGCCCTTTGAGAGAAACCCTCAGTCCCACCTTTTCTAAAAGTTCAACAACCGCATCCACAGCCTTTTCGGGCTTTGGTTCATAGCCCATAATCTCCGCAAAGAGGGCATACTTGTGTGGGTTCCCTCTGTAGTTGAAGGCGGTTATTGCCGGGGCAAGCGCCGCAAGTCCCTCCGCATGGGCTATATCCGGATAGTGGGCAGAAACTGGATGTTCCATGCCGTGTATTAGGGCTACCCTCTTTTTGTCTATGGCTATGCCCGCCAGCATGGACGCATAGCTCATCCACTCCCTTGCGGTTAGGTTCTCCGGTTCATTAACCGCCACCGGTAGCCACTCTTTGATGATCCTCAGGGCTTTTATCGCTAAATCGTCTGCAAAGGTGTTTTCCACCTTGTTGGTAAGTGATTCAAGGGCATGGACAAAGGCATCCACACCAGTGATGGCAGTTAGCCTTGGGCTCATGGAAAGGGTCAGGGTTGGGTCTATGATGGCAACCTTTGGATAATTCAGGGAGTGGGAGATCACCAGCTTTTCCTTTCTCTTTGGGTTTGATATAACCGAGTATCTGTTCACCTCACTACCCGTGCCCGCAGTGGTTGGTATGCATATTACCGGTCTGTTGAGGTAGGGAATGAGCCTGGGACCTTCTGGATAATTCACATAATCCCATGCGTAGCCCTCGTTGGAGGAAACGATGGAAACCGCTTTGGCGGTGTCTAAAGCACTTCCGCCTCCCAAGCCCACTATGTAGTCTATTTTGTTTTCCACCACCAAGGCGCTCGCTTCATTTACCATATGATCGGTAGGGTTTGGCTCCACCCGGTCGTAAAGGATCACCTCCTCTGCACCCCATTTTTTGAGGGACTGCATTGCCCTCTCTAAAGCTCCGTTTTCCTTGGTGCTGTTTTTACCGGTTATGATTATTGCCCTGTAGCCGTACCTTTTGGCAACCTCTCCTAAGGCGTCTAACCTTCCACTCCCAAAGAGGACCTCAACAGGGAGGTAAAAATCAAACCTCATGCTTCTGTGATATCTTCCCTCTGAATTTCCATCTCCTCCGGCAGTGTGCCTTCAAAAATAATGGGTGTATAGGTAGGCACTATGCCCTCCTCTTCTGCTTTTTCTGCACAGACCGCATGATATCTGGTCCAAGGTATAGCCAGCAGTCTCTCATACTCTATGTACTCTCCGCAGTATTCACATACACCATATGTGCCCGCCCGAAGCTTTTGCAGTGCATAGTCTATTTCCCTTATTATGAACATCTCCCTTGCGGAAAGATTATCAAGGACTTCTTGGGTGTAGGTCATTTGGCTCAGGTCCTCTTGGTCTCCTGGCTCCCTTATCTGCTCTCCGATCCTACTCTGCGTATCTTCAATTTTTCTGAACCTTTCCAAGAGCTTTGCCCTTTCTTCTTCAAGCCTTTCTTTTAAAACCCTTAACTGTTCTGGCGTTAGCATACCAAACCTCCTTGTTTTCTGATTATAAGGGATAT
>AGQM01003321.1_pt1 | contig 10467 bp, 10 predicted proteins | sample 1512301 | NCBI WGS metagenome assembly AGQM01 (sample SAMN07436262, study PRJNA71319) | hot springs metagenome | isolation source: samples from 5 sites along the outflow channel of Bison Pool, an alkaline... | place: USA: Yellowstone National Park
TACACCCATCTATCCTAAAGAACCTAACTATATCTCCTACGGTCTGGTTATACATCTTTGCCTTGTAGGGAGAGTCTATAAGCTCCTTTGCCAAGACCATGGTGCCATCCACTATGTGCCCTACCGCGTAGCCACCAGCTGCCTCTGCAGTTAGCTCCTCATGACCGCTTCTCTTTTGAGAAATAAAGATCGCAGTTTGATACCACTTTTTCATAAAGTTGTATAGCCGTCTAACAACAGCCCTTGCCATCATCTCCTTGTTCTCAAAGAGACCCGTCACAGAGTCTATCACGGTAAATTTGACCTTGTAGTTCTTTATAACGTAGGCTAAGGTTGCCAAAAGGTCTGGCAAATTCTCCCTAATTCTTGTGGAGGATGCGGCGTCTATGAGGATTATGTTATCCTGGAATTGGTCAAAGTCCAAACCCATAGCCATTGCCCTGAGCTTTAGGGATGCAGACACAAAATTGGCGGGAGATTCAACGGTTATAAAGGCAACTTTGTCCCCTTTGCTGGCACGGAAAACGGTAAACTGCTCTGCCATCAGAGACTTGCCCGTGTCGGAAACCCCCGTAAGGTTCATAACAGAATAGGCTGGTATGCCTTTGAGGGGGACCTTTTCCAACTTTTTGCCCACCTGCTCTACTATGAAAAAGAGATCATCTAAACCCTCTATGCCGGTGGCTACTCCGTAGAGTTCCGGAGCTTTTGCTATAGCCTGAGAACCCGTATATACCGCCGACAGGTCCGGCTCTACCTCTTCCTTCCTTATCTCTTCCTTCTGTTCAATTTCTCCCATACATCCAAAATATAGTCCTACCTTTTTAGTTGTGAAAGTTCTCTTGCGGACGCATAAAGGATCGCCTCTGCCACCACTTGGTCATCCACCTTGGCGGTGCCCTTCATCTTTGAAAGGCTCTTTTTGAGGGCTATCACCTCCAACTCAAGGATAAGTTGGTCGCCCGGATAGACGGGCTTTTTGAACCGGGCGTCATCTATACCCGCAAAAACTACCGCGTATTTGCCAACTTCCAAGTCCAAAGACTTGATCATCAAAATTCCACCCACCTGTGCCAAGGCTTCAAGGATGTAAACACCCGGCATAAGGGGAAAGCCCGGAAAATGCCCTTGAAAGTAGGGCTCGTTTATGGACACGTTTTTTAATCCTACTATCCTTTTTCCTAGTTCTATCTCCAAAATTCTATCCACGAGCAGTAAGGGATACCTGTGAGGAAGAACCTGCATTATTTCCAGTATGTCCATCGGATAAAATTATAAAGGTGAAATTCTCAGAAGTTGCCCAGTTCTTTCAGAGGCTTGAAGAGACCACCAGCCGGCTTGAAATGTCCGAGCTACTTTATGAGCTTTTCTCAAAGGCTGACAAAGAAGAGATTGGAAAGCTCGTCTATCTCACTATGGGAGAATTGGTGCCCTCCTTTGTAGGTTTGGAGTTTGGAGTTTCGGAGAAGTTAGCCCTAGAAGCCCTTTCAAAGGCGGTGGGTATTAGGTCCGCCCAAATACAGGAGGTCTATAAAAGGCTTGGTGATGTGGGGATGGTTGCTATGGAGGTCATAAAGAGGGAAGGAAGGGAGCTTAGCCTTTTGCAGGTCTACAATGAGCTGATGGCAATAGCCAGGGCAAGGGGAACCTTAGATAAGGTTATGCTTCTTATAAACCTTCTTAAAGCACTATCTGGCGTTGAGGCGAAGTTTGCACTAAGGATCATTGTGGGAAACCTTCGCCTGGGAGTGGGCACAGCCACCATCATAGAAGCATTGGCACTGCTATTGGGAAGTAGATATTACAAAGATTTAGTGGAAAGGGCATACAATCTGTGCTCGGACCTTGGTCTTGTAGCCCGCACACTGGTGGAAAAGGGAAAGGATGGGCTTTTGGAGTTTAAGATAGAGCCCGGATACCCTGTTCGGATGGCTTTGGCTGAGAGGGTCGCAGATGCAGAGGAGCTAATCAGAAGGCTTGGAAGGTGTGCCATAGAGGCAAAGTATGATGGCTTTAGACTGCAAGTTCATAAAAAGGGTAAGGAGGTGTATATCTATTCTCGCAATCTGGAGCCCATGACGGATATGTTTCCTGAGATAAAGTCTGCCATTGGAGAACTTCCGATAGAAAAAATTATCTTAGAGGGTGAGGCGTTGGCGGTTAATGAACAGACGGGAGAGTTCTATCCCTTTCAGGTTACCATTCAAAGAAAGAGAAAGTATGATGTTTATGAGTTTGCCAAGGAGTACCCACTAAAGCTCTTTTGCTTTGACCTACTGTATTTGGAAGGGGAGGACTATACGGTCAAGCCCTTCATTGAAAGAAGGAAAAAGTTGGAGGAGTTAATAGTGCCCGGTAATACTCTGGAGCTTTCGGAGCTTAAAATAGTTGATTCATCAGAGGAGGTGGAGGATTTCTTTGAGGATGCCATAGTTAGAGGGCTTGAGGGTATTATGGGCAAAAGGCTTGATGCGCCATACACAGCAGGTTCAAGAAACTTTAACTGGGTAAAGCTAAAGAGGAGCTACAAGGGACAGTTGGCAGACACCCTGGACCTGGTGATCGTGGGCTACTTTTACGGAAGGGGTGCGAGGAGCAAACTTGGAATAGGTGCTCTGCTTACCGCGGTCTATGACCCTTCCACAGACACCTTTAAAACCATCTCCAAGGTGGGCTCGGGCTTTACGGAAGAGGAATGGGTCAAGCTAAAGGAAATTTTGGACCACATAAAGTTAGAACACAGGCATGCAAGGGTTGATTCTCTTATAACTCCCGACGTGTGGGTAGAACCAAGGTATGTTATAACCGTCTCTGCAGACGAGATAACCCGCTCACCGTTGCATACCGCCGGAAAGGTGGGCGATGAGCCTGGGTACGCCCTCCGATTCCCAAGGGCTGTTAGCTTTGTTAGGGCAGACAAACTGCCAGAGGATGCCACCACCGTGGAAGAAGTGCTGAGAATGTTCCAAATGCAAAGGAAGGTTAAGCTTGAGGAGTAAGTGGCGGCGGGAGGACTCGAACCTCCGACCTGAGACTTATGAGATCTCCGCTCTAACCAGCTGAGCTACGCCGCCTGCTATATTAATATTATATCATGCGAATTGTAATAGTGGGCAACGGTCCAGCCTCTGCCTCTGCCATAGAAGCCTTCAGGCAAGTGGATCAGGACTCGGAGGTCATTGTGCTTTCTGATGAACCTTATCCTACCTACGCACCCAACTGTATGGAGAATGTGATCCGGGGGGATATTTCAGACTCTGCCCTCTTTTATAAGGGTGGGTTTGAGTTTTATGAGCGCCACAGGGTGGATTTCAGACCAAACAAGGAGGTGGTGGGTATTGATAACAAAAGAAAGGTGGTGATCGTCAAGGGAGGAGAGGAAATTCCCTACGATAAGTGCCTGCTTGCGGCGGGTGCAAGTGCCTTTATTCCACCCATACCCGGAAGGGAATTGGGGGGCGTAACCACCGCAAAAAATTTGGATGATGCTAAAAGGATCAGAGATCTTGTGCTCTCTGGAAAGGTTAAAAGGGTTGTGATCGTGGGGGCTGGTCCCATAGGAGTGGAGGACGCGGAAACGCTAAAAAGCATGGGTTTAGAGGTGGCGGTTGTGGAGTTCTTTGACCGAGTTCTTCCAAGGATGTTAGACAAATACATGGCGGACAGATACATGGAAATACTACAGAGGGAGGAGGGTATAGAGTTTTATTTGAACCATCAGGTTGTGGCAATTCACGGAGAGGATGGGTGGGTGGAGGCGGTGGAGATCGTTCAAAACGGGAGCGACAGGAGGAAGTTCTTGAGGGCAGATTTGGTGATCCTCTCCACCGGCGTTAGACCAAGAACCCACTTGGTTGACAATACAGACATAAAGCTTCACATAGATGAGGTCCGTGGTAGGGTGGTGGGTGGCATCCTTGTGGATGAATATCAAAGAACATCGGACCCGGATGTGTATGCGGCTGGGGACATATGCTCGGGCATTGATGCTTGGGGTAGGCACAGATGGATCGCCCTGTTTCCTCCAGCCCAGCAGGGTGGTGCAGTAGCGGGCTACAACATGGCAGGCTTAAATGTAAAGCATTCAGGGCTCGTCGATTACAACGCGGTAAAGACACGCTCTGTGCCCGCGGGCAGTGGAGGGCTCTTTGAGGATGCGGAAAGCTCCTTGGTTTTTGAATACGAAGAGTATTTGATCAAGGTATTTCTAAAAGAGGATAAGGTTTATGGCTATCAGTTTGTGGGAAGACCAAGCAAAAGAAGACTAAACCAAGCTAATCCCTTCCTTAAGGGCTTAGACGCTAAGGCATTTCTAAACAACAGAGGTTTAGGCTTAGAAGCCAGTGGCGTGCTTTTCCACCACTTTATAAAGCAAAGGGACAGGACCTTTTCCTCAGAGGTCATAGAGGTTATCAAAAAGGGCATGCTAAGAAGCTTAGGAAATCCTAAGTTTGAGCTTCCGCTGTTTCATCGGGAATGAAGACCCTTCTCTTCAACATTCAAAGAACTCCCTCCTCAAAAAGCCGTCAAAGACCCTGATAACCCCACCTTCAAGGAAAACTTCCCTGAAATCGTTATCAAAGTCTATGGCGAGGACCTCTCCACCTTTGGTTAGAACTCGCACGGGTTTCTTTGAGACAATGCCCTTTTTGTAGGCTACTATGGCAGATGCAGTGGCACCCGTCCCGCAGGCTAAGGTCTCTCCCTCCACGCCTCTTTCGTATGTCCTTATTCTTATGGCATCGTCTCCCTCCCGCTCTATAAAATTCACGTTAGTGCCCTTGGGTTGGAATTCAGGATGGAACCTTATTGCCCTGCCAAGTTTTTTCACATCAATTTTTTCAAGGTCATTCACTACTGCCACAAAGTGTGGCACGCCCGTGTTTATAAAGTACCCTTCTATACTCTGTGCGTCCAAGCTCAAGGAAACCTCTCTGTAGTCTTTGGGTGGTGTAAGCTGGACCTTTATTCTCTTGCCACTGTCCAGAACATAAGCCTTTATAACTCCCGCCAAGGTTTCAAAGCGCACCTCTTTGCCCACTATTCCCTCATCAAAGGCAAACCTAACCGCACACCGAGAACCATTACCGCACATTTCTGCCACGGAACCGTCTGCGTTGAAAAATTGCCACTTAAAGTGGTTCTCCGGATTTTCTGGGTTCTCTATAAGTATCAGCCCATCCGCCCCAACTCCCGTATGAAAGGCGCAAACCCTTTTTACAAACTCTTTAATATCAAGGTTTATGGACCTTAAAAACTCTTCAACCTTTCCATCTCTGTTGTCTATGACCACAAAGTCATTGCCCGAACCCTGAAGCTTGGCAAAACGCATGAAAAAATTTTAGCAAAGATCAAAGCTTTATAAGGTGTTCATAAACTATTTTCCCTCCCAAGCTTCCCTGATAGAAAAGCAGGATCACCAAAAGCACTAAGGAGAACAGTGAAAACGTTTCTGAAGACGGGTTTTTTGTCCATCAAAAACCTTACAACACCCAAAGCCAAAAAGAGAGGCGTCAGGGATAAACCAAGATACTCGTGAATTTCAAAGGCTGGTATATTATGAAGAACGTCTTCTATTGGTTCGTGGGCTATGATGCCCGAAATAGTACCCCCTACCACCGCAAGAACGCTCAGGTAGGTGATGAGGGCGTGCAGTCCGTCTGGCTGGATTTTTTTAAACCTGTAATAAAGGTCTATCACCAAAAGGGCAAAGGGCAAAGCTATGGCAAAATGGACCACCGGCGGATGAACCTTTATAAGGTCTATTGCTTTCATCTTACCTCACCTCCTTATTAAAATCTTAATACCTCTGTACCAAAACCACACAAAAGCAAGCTATGCCCTCCTCTTGGCAAAACCCTTCCCTTCTCTTGCCCTTTAGGGAAACCTGATCCCTTTCCACACCCAAAAGCTTGGCTAAGTTCTCTATGAGCCTTTCTTTGATGGGTGCGATCCTTGGTTGGTCTGCCACCAAGGTGCAGTCCACATTGACTATGCGGTAGCCCTTTTCGTGCAATTTTTCTAAAGCGGTCTTTAAAAAGATGACTGAACTTGCGTTCTTCCACCTTGGGTTTGTGTCTGGAAAGAGTTGTCCTATGTCCTGTTCTCCCATCGCAGAAAGAAGGGCGTCTGTGATAGAGTGCAATATCACATCTCCGTCCGAGTGTCCCTTTAGCCCCTTTGGGAAATCTACGCGCACACCCGCTAAGATTAAAGGCTTGCCCTCCTCAAAGGGATGGGCGTCAAAGCCAAAGCCTACCCGGAACATCACAAAATCTCCCTCAGCACCTCTATGGCAAAATCCACATGTTCCTTTTGGATTATCAAAGGTGGCACAAACCTTATGACCCTTTCCGCGGTGCAGTTTATGAGCAGTCCTCTTTCTAAGGCTTTTAAAACTACCTCTTGGCAGTTTTCTTGCCTCTCAAGCCCCAGCATCAACCCCCTTCCCTTTACCCTTCCAAAGGGACTGAGCCTTTCTTTGAAGTATTTTCCCACCTCTTCCACATGGTCCAAGAGCTTTAAAACCTTTTCTATTACCACCTTTGCACAGGCGCAGGCTAAAGCATTGCCCCCAAAGGTAGAACCATGACTTCCGGGCTTAAAGGCTTGGGCTACCTCCTCCCTTGCAATCACACAGCCTATGGGAAAGCCACCACCAAGCCCCTTTGCCAAGGTTATGATGTCTGGCTTTATGCCAAAATGCTGATAGCCGTAGAACTTACCCGTCCTTCCTAAGCCCGTTTGAACCTCATCCACTATAAAAAGTAGCCCCTCCCTTCTACAGAGTTCCTCCACCTTTGCCAAAAACTCACCCTCCGCCTCGTTTATGCCACCTTCCCCTTGGATCACCTCAAGCATTATGCCCGCAGTTTCTTTCCTCAGAAGCCTTTCCACAGATTTTATATCGTTGAGTTCTGCATAATCAAAACCCTCAAGCAGTGGTTCAAAGCCCTTGTGGATCTTCTCTTGGGCTGTAGCAGACATAGCCCCAAAGGTCCTTCCGTGAAAGGAGTTTTTAAAGGTTATAATTCTGTATCTTTTTTCTCCCTTCTCCCAGAAATACCTTCTTGCCAGCTTTATAGCTCCTTCGTTTGCCTCTGCACCACTGTTGCAGAAAAAGACCTTTGCGGGCTCACCAAACTGCTCCACCAACAGCTTTGCAGTTTCCTCCTGCCAAGGGTTCTGGTAAAGGTTAGAAACGTGCCAAAGTTTGTGTGCCTGCTCACACAGTGCCCCTACAAGGTCTGGGTCCGAGTGCCCCAGCACATTCACCGCCACTCCACCCACCAAGTCCAAGTATCTTTTACCCTTCTCGTCGTAAAGATAAACTCCCTCTCCACGCACAAAGGATACAGGAAGCCTTTTGTAAGTGTCCATCAGAAAGCTCATGAGAGAAACTCCCTTAGTCTGTTTATTGCCTCTCTTAGCTCTTCCTCTTTGCGAGTGTAAGCTAACCTCACAAAGTGCTCAGTTTGGTTTTTTCCAAAGTCTATGCCCGGTGTGAGGGCTACCTTTGCTTTCTTTAGAACCTCAAGGCAGAACTCGTAAGCATCTTGAGAGTATTTGCTGATGTCCACCCAAAGGTAAAAGGCACCATTAGGTTTTCCCTTTATAGGCAGAATATCCTTTATGCCCTCGTATAGCAGGTCCCTGCGTCTTTTGAAGGTTTCTTTGACCTTTGAAAGGTAATCGTAATCAAAGGCACCCAAGGCGGAATACTGGCTAAGGGTGGGCGCACAGATATAGATGTTTTGCATGACTACCTCCGCCCTTCTTATGAAGTCCTCTGGCAGGATCATCCAACCCAACCTAAAACCGGGCATACAGAAAAACTTAGAAAAGCCGTTTATAACAATAGCCCTATCCCAAAACTCAAGGGCAGTTCTTTCCTTTCCTTCATAAACAAGCCCATGGTATATCTCATCGGATATTAGGTATATGTTCCTTTCCCTGCAGTATTCACACAGGGCTTTAAGATTTTCCTCATCGTAGAGGGTGCCCGTTGGGTTTGATGGAGAAGAGATATGAACGCCCTTGATGTCCAAACCTTCCAAGTGCTCTGGTGTGATCTGATAGTTTGTGCTTTCATCAACATTGACAAAGACTGGCTCCACACCTAAAAGATGGGCAAAGTTCTTATAGCAAGGATAAGATGGGTCTGCGAGGGCTACCCTCTCTCCAATGTCAAAGAGTATGGAGTAGGCTACCAAGAAGGCGGAGGATGTGCCGGTGGTAATGACCACCCGGTTTGGGTCTATATCAACTCCGTAATAGTCCCTGTAATGTTTGGCAATCCTTTCTCTGAGTTCCCACAGCCCAAGGCTTGGAGTGTAGTTAAAGAGCCTCTTTGAGACAGCCCAATTTAAACGCTCTATTACACCCGGTGGCGGCTCCAAGTCTGGTTCTCCAATTTCCAAATGCACAACATCGGGAGCTTCTTGGGCGAGCTTTAGGATATCCATTACTATGAAAGGGCTCAGTTCTCTTCGCATAGCTGAATTTCAAAAATTATAAGACCCTTCTTTTTATTCTCTTTGAAAGATTGCACATAAGCTCGTAAGGTATGGTCCCCGCCAGTTTGGCTAAATCTGTAAAGCTCTGCCTCTGACAAACTATATCCACCCAATCTCCTACCTTTGGCTGTGTTCCGCTCAAATCCACGATGGTCATATCCATGGTGATGTTGCCGAGTATTTTTACGGGCTTTCCTTGGTAGTAAAGGACTCCCCTCTTGGAAAGGCTCTTCATGAGCCCGTCCGCATAACCAAAGGCAACCACACCCACCAAGGCATCCCTTTCAAGGATATAGCTTCTTGAGTAGGATATAGGATGTCCTTTGGGAAGATTTTTCACGGATATCAACATTGCCCTCAAGGTAAGGACCGGCTTTAACTCAATAGGATAGTTAGGCAAAGGCTTTTCTCCATACAGGGCAAGGCCGACCCTTATGTGGGTAGCAAAGGGCACTCTATAGACCACCCCAGCCGAGCTTTCCAAGTGCACATACTTTATTCCTTTGTATCTTTCAAGGATCTTTTTAAAAACTTCTATCTGCCTTTTGGAAAACTCCTCGTCTGCGGGAGAGGAAAGGTGTGTTAGCAAACCCTCCACCCTTGGGTCCTCTACAAACTCATCCAAAAAGCCGAGCCTTCCCATGCCCGTGTCAAACTTGAGATGTAAAGGAACTTTTAGCCCTTCCACCGCCCGCAAGTGTTCCCTGTGGGATATAACGGGTGTTAGCTTATAATCCACCAGGGCTTTCCTTTCACCCTTTAACACTCCACCCAAGACCAGAATGGGCTTTTTTATCCCTAACCTCCTCAGTTCAATGCCCTCCTCCACGCAGGCAACCGCCAAAAACTCCACCTCCCTTAAAGACTCCAAAAGGTTTGCAATATACTTTACCCCCACGCCGTAGGCATCGGACTTGACAACCGCTATGATGGGTTTGCCAGAAAACTGATAAAGACTCCTTATGTTATGAAATAAAGCCTGCTTGTCTATCAGGAGGACGCTCCGGGACATTGAGCTTTTATTTTAATGTAGGGTCCTCCCTTTTTCCTGTAAGAATTTCAATGAGCTCTTTGACGGTTATTATGCCCTGCTTTTTCAGAAGATGACCGTTGGCACCGCTTATAAATATGCCCTCTTCATAATCCCCAAGCCACGCCGCACCCAGCCTGTCCGCAATGCAAAATCCCACCTTTTTCGCCTCCTCTCCTTTGTTGCAAGGCACCACGCAGTGGGAAACACAACCGTTCCATCCGTTATATCCAAGCAATAGCCTTTCCACAAAGGGCGTTTTTACCACCCTCAGTGGATAACCCACAGGAGACTTAAAGAGTATGATGTCCTCCTCTTGCGCCTTCAGTATAATCTCCTTGTATATTTCAGGTGCATCGCACTCTACGGTGGCTATAAAACGAGTTGCCATCTGAACACCGCTCGCACCCCTCTCCATATACCAGAGGATGTCTTGGTAGCCCCAAACTCCGCCCGCAACTATGACGGGAATTCCACCCCACCTTTGGGCTTCTTCAAGAACTGAAGGAAACAGGTTTTCCAACTGATACTCGGGCATAAAGCACTCTTCGTATTTAAAACCTTGATGCCCTCCAGACTTGGGACCCTCCAAAATCACTGCATCCGGTAGCCTTTTGTATTTCTTCTCCCATGTCCGGCATATCAGATTAAGAGCCCTTGCGGAGGAAACTATGGGAATAAGGGCAACATCCGCACCCTCTGCGTATTCTGGCATCCTCAAGGGCAATCCTGCACCGGTTATTATGGCATCCGCCCCAGCTTCTATCGCATCCCTAAGCACACGCCCATAGTCCGTTATGGCATACAAAATATTTACCCCTATGGCACCCCTACCTTGGGAAATCTCTTTGGCTTTTTGGATAAGCAAAGTTAAGCTTCTTTGCTGTGGGTGTATATAGACCTATAGACGCCCAATTATCC
>AGQM01000488.1_pt1 | contig 10430 bp, 11 predicted proteins | sample 1512301 | NCBI WGS metagenome assembly AGQM01 (sample SAMN07436262, study PRJNA71319) | hot springs metagenome | isolation source: samples from 5 sites along the outflow channel of Bison Pool, an alkaline... | place: USA: Yellowstone National Park
GAGGATGGCGGAGCGGGACAGTTTGCCAGATGCATAAGGGTCTTAAAGGAAAACATCCAAAACATCAAGGTAGAGGTTCTTGTGCCCGATTTTGGTGGCTCCCACCAAGCTTTAAAAACTGTCCTCTTGGCGGAACCCGATGTGTTAGCCCACAACGTGGAAACAGTACCAAGGCTATACCAGAGGGTCAGAAAGGGTGCGGATTATCAAAGAAGCTTAGAACTTTTAAAAAGGGTAAAGGAATTCAACTCAAACATCGTAACCAAGTCTGCCCTCATCCTGGGTTTTGGAGAAAGGGAGGAAGAGATCGTGGAAGTTATGAAAGATCTAAGAAGGGTAGGGTGTGAGGTTCTAACCATTGGGCAGTATTACCAACCTTCCAAGAGGCATCACCCAGTGGTTAAGCTATATACCCAAGAGGAGTTTGAAAGGTTAAAAGAGATTGCCCTCAGCCTAGGTTTTAGCTATGTCTTCAGTGGTCCCAATGTTAGAAGCTCCTACATGGCAGAGAGAGTGTTTTATAATTATCTTTAATGGTAAACTTAGAGATTGATTATATCTACTTTGCAGAGTTAGAAATGCTCCTGAACTATGGGGTGGGCTATCCCAACTTTATAATTTCCCTGAGGGAGAGGATCCATCAGGAGGGTTTGGAAGAAAGCCCATACGTGATCAAGGCAGACAGAAAGCTATTTCAAAACGTACACAGGTTCATAGAGCTCATGGAATCTAGCGATGAGCCCGTGGAGGATGACGAGAGCCAGCCTATAGAAAAGTGGTGGTGGCATTTGTACAAGGTTGCTAAGGGCAAGTATCCGAGCCTAAAACTAAAGGAATATCTAAGGGAAATTTATAGAAAAAGGAGAAAACACTGGAGACAAAAAAGCAGAGAAAACCACCTTCTGCTGGAGGATCTAAAGAGCAAGCCCAAGTATCTTTCCTTCCTATGGAAGAGATAAAAAGGCTCAGGGCTGAAATTGATGTTATAGATGAAGAAATTCTAAAGCTACTCAATAAAAGGGCTAAGCTTGCCAAGTCCGTTGGAGAAATAAAAAAACAGCTCAACTTGGAGGTTCATTCGCCTGAAAGGGAGAGGGAGGTTATAGATAGGCTGGTGAAACTAAACAAAGAACTCTATGGAGAAGAGTTTCCTTCAGAAGCGGTAAAGCATGTCTTTAGGGAGATTATGTCCGCGTGCCTCTCCTTGGAAAAAGAGCTGAGGGTTGCATACCTTGGACCAAAGGCAACCTTTACCCATCAAGCGAGCTTGGAACACTTTGGACTTTCTGCCTATTATATACCCGTTCCTACTATAAGGGATGTCTTTGTGGAGGTTGAAACGGAAAGGGTAGATTACGGCGTGGTTCCGGTGGAAAACACCACAGAAGGAGTAGTCAATTACACTTTGGATATGTTCTTAGAATTTAGCGTAAAGATCGTAGGGGAGGTGGTAATACCAATAAAACTGCACCTTCTTTCAACGGGCAGAAGCTTAGAGGAGATAAAGGAGGTCTATTCCCATAGACAGGCACTTGCCCAGTGCAGAAACTGGCTTGAAAAGAACCTAACTCATGCCAAGCTAATAGAGACCGATAGCACCGCAAGGGCTTGCGAGATCGTTTTGGAAAGGGAAGGAAGCGCTGCAATAGCCAGCGAGGTTGCGTCTTACACCTATCACCTAAACATACTGGCGGAGAATATCCAAGATAATCTCAGCAACTACACGCGCTTTTTGGTGCTCGGCAAAAGGGATATGAAGAGAACGGGCAAAGATAAAACTAGCATTCTCTTTGCGGTCAGGGATGAGGTAGGAGCCCTTTATAAAGCCCTGGAGAGTTTTTACAAATACAGAGTAAATCTCACAAAGATTGAATCAAGACCATCAAAGAAAAAGGCTTGGGATTATGTCTTTTTTGCGGACGTGGAGGGACACATTGAGGACGAGAATGTGAGGTTAGCCCTTGAGATGCTAAAAGAGAGAACCCAGATGGTAAAGGTATTAGGCTCTTACCCTAGGGCTATCACCGAAGAGGGCTAACTCTCTGAGCATCCTTCTTTTGTGCTCTTCACCCAAGGCAGGCTCAAGGTAAACACCATCCAGCCTTAAGCCCACTGGCGTACTTCTTTTTGAATACTCCAAGACCAGATAGGTTAACTTTGAAAGCTTATCCTCTAAGCCACCATCTACCATGTCCAAGCTCAGAACCACCGGAGGGCTCTCCTCCGTCAAAAAGTCCTTAACGTAGAGCTTTCCAACCTTTGCGGACAACTTCCAGTGGATAAGCTTTACGGGTTCTCCCATATACTCCCTGACGGAATGAAGATGCTCGTAGCCCCTTCTTCTTCCAACGGTTAGCCATTCTCCCCTTTGCAAACCCTCCACCCTTATATTCTTTGAAACAGCTATAGGGTAAGGATAGACCACCAAGTTTACGGGAACATCCATGTAGAAGAACCTCTCAAAGAGCCCCACGGGAAAGGAGGAGGAAACCCTAACGGATATTTTGTCATAGTAGCCCCTTCTTGGAAACTTTAAGGTTATAAAGCCCACCTCCTCCTTTTTCAGGATGGGAAAGAAAGCCCTTGAGCCCTGTGCCTCCACCAAAAGGCTAAAGGAGGGAAATCTCTTTTGATTTTTTAGGATGAGTTTAAAGTTCTCAGGCCTTTGGGCAAAAACCCCCTTGGGTGGTATGAGCTCAAGGCTCAAACCCTTCAGGTTGTAAAGGGAGAGCATGCCCGAGAGTAGCATAAAAGAGAGCAAAAAGGAGACCACCAAATAGAGTAAATTGTTGGAGGTATTTACCGCGGATACGCCAAGGAATATGGTCACCCCTGTGAAAAAGACGCCCGCCCTATTGACCTTGACCCTGTATCTTTGAACCATCCTTGGCAAAATAGGAGAGCATCTCTATGGGCAATGGTATAAGAACCGTGTTTCCGGGCTTTGAGACCACGTTCTGTATGGTTTCTAAGTATCTTAGCTGTAGGGCTAAGGGCTGAGATGCAAGGATTTGGGCTGCGTCTGCCAATTTCTGCGCTGCTTGGTATTCTGCCTCTGCAGTTATGATCTTTGCCCTCCTCTCCCTTTCTGCTTCTGCCTGCCTTGCCATAGCACGCCTTAGCTCCTCCGGAAGGTCAATCCTTTTGAGCTCCACCGCTACAACCTTTACACCCCAAGGGTCCGTTTGCCTGTCTATGATCTCCTGAAGCTTTAAGTTTAGCTTTTCCCTCTCCGAGAGAAGCTCATCCAGCTCCACAGCACCGCAGACGCTCCTGAGGGTAGTTTGGGCTATCTGGGAGGTGGCATAAAGATAATTTTCTACCTCTACGATTGCCCTTACTGGGTCCACTACCCTAAAATAAACCACCGCATCCACGCTAACAGACACATTGTCCTTTGTGATGATGTCCTGGGTGGGCACATCCAAAGTGACAGTCCGGAGGTCCACCCTTACCATTTTGTCTATTATGGGAATCAGTATAAAGAGACCCGGTCCCTTGGCACCTATGACCCTTCCCAAACGGAATATAACCGCCCTCTCATACTCTGGCACTATCCTTAGAGAAGCAGCCAAAAAGATAACCACCAGTATGGCTATTACTATAAGTGGTGAAAAACCCATGACTAAACCTCCCAAAGCTTTTAAAGCCTCTCCCCCAAAGATGGAAAGGAAGACAATACCTATAAAAATTATAAAAGGTATAAAGTCAAGGATGCCCTTCACTTCAAACCTCCGTTCCGCCCAAGGTTAAGGACTTGACCCTTATGGTAGGTTGGGCATCTGATACGGGTACCCCCTGTCCGTCTTTACCGCAGGTGCCAATGCTCCAGCCCAAGTCCCATCCCACCCCGTCCACATCCTGAAGAACCTTTGGACCGTTGCCGATCAAGGTAGCGGACCTTATGGGATAGGTGATCTCCCCGTTCTCTATCATATACCCCTCCATGATCTCAAAGACAAAGTCTCCGGTCACCGTATTCACTTCTCCTCCACCCATCTTAACCACATAAACACCCCTTTTTGTGTCCCTTATTATATCCTCCGGGTTGTCCTTACCGGCAGCTATGTAGGTGTTGGTCATACGCACCATGGGTATGTGGGCGTAGCTTTGCCTTCTGCCGTTTCCTGTAGAGCTTTTACCCTCCCTCATAGCGCTTAAGCGATCATACATATATCCCACCAAGTAGCCTTTATCTATAAGAACTGTCCTTTGGGAAGGCACCCCTTCGTCATCCACCACAAAGTATCCATTCTTTCCTACAATAGAGCCATCATCTATAACAGTTATCAACTCACTAGCAACCTTTTGCCCCAGCTTTCCCTTATACACGGAGAGCCCTTTTTGTACGAGGTCTGCCTCTAAGCCATGTCCAACTGCCTCGTGGATCATGGTTCCGCCCGCCTCTCCGGAGAGCACCACAGTAAATTGCCCTGCAGGGGCAGGCTTTGCAGAGAGCATCAAAAGGGCCCTTCTGGCGGACTTTTCCGCCACCAGCTCTGGGGGTGTTTCTTCAAAAATTTCAAAGCCCTTTGTGCCACCTACAGACTCATAACCCCTCTGCAAAGTGTTTCCGTCGCTTGCCACCACCTCCACAAAGAAAACTACCCTCTTCTGTAGGTCCTCCGCCCATTCACCAAGGGAGTTTATGACCATTATGTCCCGGGTTTTATCCATAAGGACTGCGAGCACTTGCTTTATCTTATCCCCGTAGCTCCTTGCCTTTTGGTTAGCCCTGTGCAAAAGCTCCGCCCTGTAGCTAAGGCTCATTTCATCGGGGTCTATCAGAGTTGAAGTCCAGCCCTTTATGTGCCTCTTACCTATGGCTACGGGTCCATGCCCTTGCCCCCTTGCCAATGTCTTTGCAATCTCCAAAAGGTTTTCGTAGGTGATCTCTGTGGTATAGCCGTAGTAGGTTTTCCCTCCCTTTATTAGCCTTATGCCGACGCCCTCCTCTTCTCCCCACTGAACCTTGTCAATCTTGTTGTCTTCTAAGTGCATCCGGCAAGTGCGGGACCTCTCATAGAAGATCTCTCCATAATCTCCACCTCGGGAAAGTAGGTTAGAAAGTATATAGCCTGCCTTTTCCTTTATAAGCTCCTTTGCGTTCACGACCAATACCTCCCAAAGGTTTCTAAGGGTATGTTGGGATCTGGATTTATGTCCTCTGGAGCGGTAATACCCCTTTTGAACCTTTCAATGCCCGCGTAGGCGATCATCACCGCGTTATCGGTGGATAGCCTCGGATGGGGTATGTACGCGGAGATTATGCCCTTTTCTGTGAGCTTTTGAAATCTTTCCCTGAGCTCACTGTTAGCAGAGACGCCCCCTACCAGAGCAACCCTTTTTACGCCCGTGAGTTCTACTGCCTTCAGGAGCTTTGCCTCCAAAACGTCCAACACCGCCCGCTGAAAGGATGCAGAAAGGTCCTCTTTGGAATAGTTCCCACCTTCCACGATCTTTCGGACTGCAGTCTTTAGCCCACTGAAGGACATGTTCAGGCTGGGATCATCAATCATCGGCCTGGGCAGTGGATACTTGGGCTCTCCCTGCCTTGCCAGACGGTCAATTATGGGACCTCCCGGGTATCCAAGTCCCATGAGCCTTGCAACCTTGTCATAGCTTTCACCAACTGCGTCGTCCAAGGTGCCACCCAAGAACCTGTACTTACCAAACCCTTCTACCAAGTAAAGGTCCGTGTGCCCTCCAGAAACCACCAGAGCCAAAAAGGGCTCTTCAATAGGTCTTTCCACAAAAACAGAGTATATATGCCCTTCCAGGTGATGAACAGGCACTAAGGGCTTTTTCAGGGTATACGCCAAAGCCTTTGCAAAGGACACACCCACCACCAAAGACAGGATCAGCCCAGGGGTAAGGGTAAAGGATATGAAATCTACCTTCTTTAGGTCAAAGCCAGTTTTGTCTAAAAGAACCTTAAGCAAGGGTAAAAGGTTCTTGGTGTGCTCTCTTGCGGAGAGCTCCGGCACAACCCCCCCGAACTGCTCGTGCACCTTTGCCTGAGATAGCAAAACCTCCCCTATAATACCCTCCTTATCTGAGTATATGGCCAGTGCGGTCTCGTCGCAGGAGGTTTCCACTGCCAAGGTAATCATAGGTTAGCCACCTTTTTGAGAGCTTGCCCGGACCTTATAAGTTCTATTGCCTTGCTCAGCTGGGGATCCTTCTCGGGAAGGAGTATCAACCCACTCTTGCCCTCCAATTTTTTCTGCCTTATGGCTTCTTGTAGTGCCTCTGCCTGCTTTTCGTCCATCGCTACCTGAACATCTGGAACTATGCCCCTGTTGTGGATGAGCCTACCCAAAGGTGTGTAGTAGTAGGCTACCGTTAGTTTCAAAGCCGATCCATCCTCCAAGGGTATTATGTTTTGAACAGAGGCCTTACCAAAGGACTTTTCACCCAGTATGATCGCCCTTTTGTAGTCTTGGAGAGCACCCGCCACGATCTCGGAGGCACTGGCAGAACCCTTGTTTATGAGAACTATCACCGGAAGATCGTCGGGCACCACAGGCTTTCTTCTGGCAAAATACTTTTGAGTTTCTCCGTTCCTGCTTCTTGTATAAACCACCAACTTACCCTCAGGAAGGAAAAGGTCTGCCACGTTAACCGCCTCGCTGAGAAGCCCACCCGGATCATTCCTCAGGTCAAGGATAATACCTTTAACCCTTTGGGAGGTAAGTTCTTTAAGGGCTTTTTCTACCTGAACGCTAACATTCTCGTTAAACTGGGATAGCTTTATGTACCCCACATCTCCCCAGGTGGTCCATCTTACGCTCTCTATCTTTATAAGAGCCCTCTCAAGCTCTATCTTCATAGGCTTTTCCATTCCCTTCCTGTATATGGTCAGTTGAACCTTTGTGCCCACCTTTCCCCTTATCCTTTGCACCACATCTATAAGGTTCATGTTGGAGGTGTCCTCACCATCTATCTCAAGGATCACATCCCCAGGCTTTATGCCTGCCTTGAAGGCGGGCGTTCCCTCAATGGGTGATATTACAACAGGCCTTCCCTTTTCCATGCCGATCTCAATGCCCACACCACCAAACTCACCCTCCGTTTCCTGCCTAAAGCTTTCGTACTGCTTGGGAGTGAAAAAGGTGGAAAAGGGGTCCAGGGATTTGGTCATTCCGTTCAAGGCACCGTATATGAGGTCCTTTGTACTTACCGGTTCCACATAGTTTTCCTTTATGATTCGGAGAACATCGGTGAACATTCTTAGGTATTTGTATTCGTCCTCCAACTGCTTACCCTGAGAGGCAAAACCCACTATAAAGCCAAGGGCAAATGTAAGTAAGGCTACACCAAAGACCTTAAATCTGTTCAAAGTACCCATGCTTTATAAATATAACACCGAGGATGTCAACTTTTCAGGTTCATGATCGTATAAATCACAATAAAGGAGGCTAACCATCTATAGACGGTTTCATACTTAGCATTCCAAGGAAACCTCTTGTAGAACCTCTTTATTCTGTGCTTGATGTAGAAAAACCACCTCTCTACCGCATTCCTCTTCCCAAAAGTCTCATGTAGCCATTCCATTGCAAGCCCTTTGACCGCACTCACATACCAAGGTCCCTTGTCAGTGGTGCATCCCTTTGCCTTTGCGTTGTAAAGAACCAACTTAGCAGTCCAAGCGTCCCTTCTTCTTGAAAGATGCATAAACACAGGCAAACCTTTCTCGTCCACCACAAGCCATAGGAACTCCCTTACTGCTCTTAGAGAAAGTCCCTTAAAGTAGAGGAGCACAGCTTCTGCTTTTAGGCTTACGGGAAACCTATGTCGCTTAAAAACTTTGTTTAGTATTTCTTCTATTACTTGTAGTGCCTTCATATTTCTAAGCGTATCAGAACTGTTTCAGGTCCTAACCATTAACCAGTCCACTCTATGGATGCCAAAAGTTGACATCTTCTCCAGCATACATTCCAAAGTTATGTAGAGTTTATGGGCTTTTTCTTCGCTAAAGTTTTTGCTACTTGCTATGCTTAGTCCCATGCTACGCTAAGATTTTACACTTTTGAACAGAAAATGGCAACTGTTGGCTACCACCGCCAACTCCACAAAGAACCCAATCAAAAGAGGGATTGGCTCCAGAGGGTAGTAGAATTTGGACCTAAAGAGCAAAAGTCTGTAGGCATGTTCCAAAAGGGCTACTATCAAGTAGGCAACCATGAGGGAGGGAAGGGTTTCTATAAAGAACTTTCTCTTTATAAAGCTAAGCACGAACAGGGCTAAAAGCTTACCCGAGGCGTGCCATCCCAGGGTATCCAAGAGCACATCCAGAAAAAATCCTCCGATAAAGCCCCTTGCGTAATTTGTGGGACCTTTGGCGTTTGAAAGGAAGAGAAGAGCTAAAAGGAGGTCTGGTACAAACAGATAACTTCCAAAAATTCCAACAAACACCGAGCTCTGAAGAAAAAGGACCAAAGCCAAAAGCAAATAAAACCTCAAAGCCTTCTCCTCAGTACCAGCACAAAATCAACTCTTCTAACATCTCCATAGGGTTTTACCTCAACCCTTTTAAAAAACTGCTCTCCTGAAGGATAGACTTCATAGACCTCTCCTATTTCAAGAGGAGGGAGTCTAAGGCTTCTCAGAAAAACTTTTTCCCCTTTTTTTAGTTCGTCCTCTTGGGAGACATGCAAAAGGCTACCCTTTGGAAACCCACCCCTGTATATGTAGTTTTTTCCACCCGCGGTGGCGCTTACGTGGAGGTTCTCCGACCAAACAGTCCTGACCCTTGAAGTGCCCGCATAAACCTGATCTATAATGCCCAAAAACACGTTTCTGTGAGCTATCACAAAACCCTCTTCAAGTCCATCCCTCTTTCCCTTATCAAGTAGCATAAACTCATCCCTTCCTGAAGGGTCGTAGGCAACCACTCCTGCAAGGGTGTATTCAACGGTGGGATGTTCTTCCATTAATCCTTTCAATTGCAAAAGCTCACGCTTACAACCCTCAAGCTCGCTAACCTTTAGACTAAGTGTACTGACCTCCTCCAACAACTCTCTGTTCTTTTTTTGTGTATATACTAAAAACACATAAGTATTAACAAGGTCTTGAACTCTTTTTGTGGTCTGGGTTTTGAGCTCCATCACAGGCATTAAAAGTCTGTTTATAAAACTTGTAAAGGGAGAAAGCAAAGGATAAGAAGACAGATTAAATAAATATGCAAACACGCTGAGCAGGAAGAGAGAAAAATAAAACAACCTCTCTTTCATTCCATGGATACTCGCCTTATTAAGTGCATCTTATCAAGTATAGAACCCACACCCCTCGCTACTGCGGTTATAGGGTCCTCGCAGTATTTGGTTATTATTCCAGTTTCTCTGTGTATCCTTACGTCCAAATTTCTGAGGAGGGAGCCACCTCCTGCCAAGGTAATGCCTCTTTCTGCAATATCTGAGGCAAGCTCTGGTGGTGTTCTTTCAAGGGTAGCCTTTATAGCGTTTATTATGGCACTAACCACATCTTCCAAAGCCTGCGTAATCTCCCTGTTTGTTATGGTTATGGTCTTTGGAAGCCCAGTTATGTCTCTGCCTTTTATTTCCATAGTCCTCTCTTCCTCCTCCTCCACTGCACTTCCAAGTTCTATTTTTATCCTCTCCGCGGTCTGTTCCCCAATCAATATATGGTGCTTTTTCTTAATGTAGTTGGCGACTGCCTCCGTCATCTCGTCCCCCGCCACCCGGATGGAGGTGGACACTACTATGCCAGCCAAGGATATTACCGCTATCTCTGTGGTTCCCCCTCCAATATCCACGATCATATTTCCGATAGGTTCGTCTATAGGAAGACCAGCACCTATGGCCGCTGCCATGGGTTCTGCTATCAAATATACCTCCCTTGCACCTGCGCTCTTTGCAGCATCTATAACTGCCCTCTTTTCCACCTGTGTGACGCCCGAGGGTACACCTATCACCACCCTCGGTTTTGGTCTGAGTATGCCACCGCCTACCACTTTGTTAATAAAGTAAGAGAGCATTATTCTTGTTGCCTCAAAGTCCGTTATCACTCCATCTCTGAGTGGTCTTATGGTTTGTATTGTCTCGGGCGTTTTCCCAAGCATTTCTTTAGCTTCCTTCCCAACCGCTATGACTTTTCCAGTTTTCACGTCTACTGCCACTATGGAGGGTTCAGAAAGAACGACCCCTTTGCCCTCTACGTAGATAACCGTGTTGGCGGTGCCAAGGTCTACGCCTATGTTGTTGGAAAAAAGACCAAAAAGTTTTGCTATTCCGTTTAGCATAGGATGGATATTTTAAAATAACTTCCCTATGCGATGGAGTAGATACTTTTGGTATACGCTAAAGGAAGAGCCGGCAGATGCGGAAGCAGTTTCTCACAAACTACTGCTAAAGGGTGGATTTTTAGCTCAGGTTGCCTCTGGCATTTACGAATACACACCGCCCGCC
>AGQM01126245.1_pt1 | contig 10413 bp, 12 predicted proteins | sample 1512301 | NCBI WGS metagenome assembly AGQM01 (sample SAMN07436262, study PRJNA71319) | hot springs metagenome | isolation source: samples from 5 sites along the outflow channel of Bison Pool, an alkaline... | place: USA: Yellowstone National Park
AATGGGCCCAGCCGGTCTGGTAGTAATCGGCCTCATCCCACCAGCCATCCAAAATGCTCAGGTTCTGTCCGCCGTTGGCCGCCGCCTTTCATGCCACTGGTGCCGCTGGCCTCGCGGGGGCGCAGGGGGGTGTTTAGCCACACATCCACCCCGGCTACCAGCAGGCTGGTGATGTACATGTCGTAGTCTTCGATAAACACCAGCCGCTGGCGAAACTCCGGCTGGCGCGACACTTGCACAATTTGCCGGATCAGCTCCTTGCCGGCTGTATCGCGAGGGTGGGCCTTGCCGGCAAAGATAAACTGCATCGGGTACTGGGGATGGTTGATCAAGGCTTTGAGCCGCTCCAGGTTGTGGAGCAAGAGAGTGGCCCGCTTGTAGGTGGCAAAGCGGCGGGCAAACCCAATGGTAAGCACCTCTGGGTTGAGGGCTTCTGAGGCCCGTTGGATCTCAGCCGTCGAGGCTGCCCGCTTTTGCAGCTGCTCCACCAGGCGCTCGCGAACGAAGTTGATCAGGCGCGAGCGGCTGCGCTCGTGGGCCCGCCACAGCTCCCCATCCGGGATCCGATCCACTTTCTGCCACAGGGGATCCGAGGGGGGAGCCTCCGCCCAATCCGGCCCCAGGTAGCGATCGTAGAGGGCCTGGTTCTCTTCCCCCACCCAGGTGCGGGCATGCACCCCGTTGGTGATGGAGGTAATCGGCACTTCCTCCAGCGGGATCTCGGGCCAGAGGCGGCTGAACATCTTGCGCGAGACCGACCCGTGCAGCTTGCTGACGCCGTTGACAAACGAGGCGATGTTGATGGCCAGCACTGCCATGCTGAAGGGGGATTGAAAGTCGCCGGTGTTTTCGCGGCCCAGGGCCAAAAAGCGCTCCCGGCTCAGGCCCATCTGGCTGTAGTAGGAGCCGAGGTAGTAGTCGATTTTGTCGGGCGGGAACAGGTCGATCCCGGCAGGTACCGGCGTGTGGGTGGTAAACATCTGGCTGGACTTGGCCACCTGCCAGGCTTCTTCAAAGCTCAACCCCTGCTCCACCATCAACAGGCGGATGCGCTCCACCGCCAAAAAAGCCGAGTGCCCCTCGTTCATGTGGTAGACGGTGGGATGGATGCCGACGGCGCGCAAAGCCCGCACGCCGCCGATCCCCAACATGATCTCCTGGTGGATGCGCACATCCTGGTCGCCGCCGTACAGCTCATCGGTGATGTCCTGGTCGTACTGGCTGTTGGGCTCGATGTTGGTGTCCAGCAGGTAGAGGGGCACCCGCCCCACCATCGCCTTCCAAATGCGGGCAAACACCTTGCGTTTGGGGTAGTCCACCTCGATGCGAATCTCGCGGCCCTCCGCATCTCTTTGCAGCTCCAGGGGCATATTGAAAAAATCGTTAACGGGATAGCGCTCCTGCTGCCAGCCGTCGGGGTTGAGGTACTGGCGAAAATACCCCTTCTGGTAGAGCAGGCCCACCCCCACCAGCGGCAGGCCCAGGTCGCTGGCCGCCTTGAGGTGATCCCCGGCCAAGACCCCCAGGCCTCCTGAGTAGAGGGGCAAACAATCTGCCAGACCAAACTCGGCTGAAAAATAGGCGTAGCACTCCCCTTCCACCGCTTGGGCCGAGCGATACTTGCGATACCAGGTGTCTTCCTGCAGGTAGCTCTGGAGCTGTTGGCTGGCCCGCTCCAGGTGGGCCAAAAAACCAGGATCCTCCGCCAGCTCGTCCAGCCGCTCCTGCCGAATCTGCCCCAACAAAGCCACCGGATTGTGGCCACAGGCATCCCACAGATCTGGATCCATGCGCCGAAACAGGCTGCGGGTTTCCACGTTCCAACTAAAATGCAGGTTATAGGCCAACAAGCGCAGACTTTCCAGAGCAGCCGGCAGGTAGGGAGTGACCTTGAACGTGCGTAACGGCTTCATAAGTATCCGGGACGAGCGTGAGTTGCCACTGTCAGGCTACCCCGGCCTTCACCGGGTCGCACGGCTTTTTATAGCTTTTTCCGACTTCGGGGAGGCGCGCCAATAGGCGCAAGAGACCTCTGCAGGGGATCGGGGAAAGCCGATGGGGAATCCAACAGTTGCGACAATTCAAGCCGGGCTTTGTCGAGGATGGATCTGACTGCGCCCCTGGCCGATACCATTGCTGCCATTGCCACGGCAAGTGGTGCCCGAACAGGGCAGCATTGGCATTGTACGCCTCTCCGGTTCGCGGGCTTTGGCCATTGCCCAGGCTATCTTTACTCCCGCCCGCCGCAACGCAGTCTGGGAAAGCCATCGCCTCCTCTACGGCTGGATCCACGACGAGAAGGGCCGGCGGTTGGACGAGGCCCTGGCCGTCTGGATGCAGGCTCCCCGCTCCTACACCCGCGAGGACGTAGTGGAGCTGCACTGCCACGGCGGCATCATGGTGGTTCAGGCCACGCTGCAGCAGTGCCTGCGCCAGGGGGCACGGCTGGCGCAGCCGGGGGAGTTCAGCCTGCGCGCTTTCTTGAACGGCCGCATCGACCTCACCCAGGCCGAAAGCGTGGCCGATCTGGTGGCGGCCCGCTCCCCGCAGGCGGCCCAAATGGCCCTGGCGGGGCTGCAGGGCAAGTTGGGGCAGTCCATCCGCGCCCTGCGCCAGGAGCTGCTGGGTTTATTGGCCGAGATCGAAGCCCGCCTCGACTTTGAAGAGGATCTGCCCCCCCTGGACGTCCCCGCTTGGCAGGCCCGGCTGCAAGCCATCCAGGCCCAGATGCAGGCCCTGCTGGCCACCGCCGAGCGGGGGCAATTGCTGCGCACCGGGGTCAAGGTGGCCATCGTCGGGCGGCCCAATGTGGGCAAGTCCAGCCTGCTCAACGCCTGGTCGGGGCAGGATCGCGCTATTGTCACGGATCTACCTGGCACCACCCGCGACGTGGTGGAATCCCAGTTGGTGGTCAGAGGGATGCCTGTCCAGCTTTTGGATACCGCCGGCATTCGCGCCACCGACGATCCGGTGGAACGGCTAGGGGTGGAGCGCTCCCAACGGCTGGCTCAAGCTGCCGATGTGCTGGTGCTGGTCATCGACGCCCAGGCCGGCTGGACGGATGCCGACGCCGCCATCTACGCGTCCATCCGCCACCGCCCCCTCATCCTGGTGATCAACAAAACCGACCTCGCCCCCGCCGACAAGATCCGCCTCCCGCCCGAGATCGCCTACCGCGTCCCCGCCGTCGCCGCCCAAGGCCAAGGGATCCCGGAGCTGGAAGAGGCCTTGGAGCAGCTTGTGACTCAGGGGCGGCCCCAGCCCAACCTGGAGGTGAGCCTCAACCAACGCCAGGCCGCCGCCCTCCGCCAGGCCCAAGCCAGCCTGGAACAAGTCGTTCAGGCTATGCAGGCGCAGCTCCCCCTCGATTTTTGGACCATCGACCTGCGCGGCGCCCTGCACGCCCTTGGCCAAATCACCGGCGAGGAGATCTCCGAAGCGGTGCTGGATCAGATCTTCAGCCGCTTCTGCATCGGCAAGTAAGCGCTTGCTAACTCATACTCATTCCGAGTTTGTGTTAGTATGGACTCAGTCGGGAATCAGCAGGCCCCAGAGCCGAGGCGGATCCCAGATAATGGAAACACAACTTAGGAGGTTGGCTATGGTTACCGCCGCAAAAACTCGTCTCTACCCCACCCAGATCGACTTGCCGGCGGAGGCCCGCGCGCAACTGGTGGAGCTGCTCAACCAGTCCTTGGCGGACACGCTGGATTTGAAAACTCAGGTGAAGCAGGCCCACTGGAACGTCAAAGGCATGAACTTCATCGCCCTGCACGAGATGTTCGACACCTTTGCCGGCACTCTGGAGAACTACGTGGACATGCTGGCGGAGCGGGTTACAGCTTTGGGGGGCATTGCCCGCGGCACGGCCCGCATCGTCGCCCAAACCTCAGCCTTGCCGGAGTACGACCTGACGGCTGAAGACGGCCGGGCTCACCTGCAGGCTTTGGCGGCCCGCTACGGCCAGTATGCCGCTTCGGTGCGCCGCAACATCGACCGCAGTACCGAACTGGGGGACGCCGATACCGCCGACCTGTTTACCGAGATCTCGCGCCAGATCGACAAAGATCTTTGGTTGATCGAGGCTCACCTGCAGGCGTAACGCTGGCAAGGCAAATCTGAAGAGGCAAGCGGGATAGGCAAAATGGGCGTCAACGCTCCCCTCCTGTACCTGGTGGCTTTGGCCGGTATCCTCAGCGTGGTGGGCTACTTCGTCCTGCGCGAGGTGCTGCGGATACGGGCCCAGGAAAGAGTCATCCGGCAGCTCCAGCCCCGCCTGAGCAAAGGCAAGGGATCCCCGCAGGAGCACTACGAGTTGGGCAGCGTCTATCTGCAAAAGCGCCTCTACGACCAGGCCATCGTCCAGCTTAAAAAAGCTCTAGAGGTGGCTGGGGAGAACATTCCCCCCGTCTGCAACGCCCTCGGCTTTGCCTACTTCAGCCAGGGGCAATACGACTTGGCCATCCGCTACTACAAAGACGCGGTGGCAGCGGATCCCGGCTATGTAACCGCTTGGAACAATCTGGCCCATGCCTACGAGAAGAAAAATCTCTACGGCCCTGGCCTCGAGGCCTACGAGACGGTGCTGCAACTGGATCCGAAGAATGCCATTGCCAAGCGCCGCGCCGAGTCCCTGCGCAAACGTTTGCGGCCCAGCCCCCGCGGCTGACCGTGTTTTATCTGGGTAGATGTCTGCGCAGATATGTATAAATACTTATGGCAGCTCGCCTATCGATTGGCGGTAGCTGCTCAATCCCGACTATTGGAGTTGCTTCTTTTCCCCTCACAAGAAAGGTGAAATCTTGAGAGGGAATGGAGGATTCGGTATCGTATTGCCTGGGCTGGTATTATGTCTTAAAAAACGAGAGGCCATTTCATGGATGCACAATCGGTGGCACCTGTGGTTCTGGTAATCCTGGATGGCTGGGGTTATCGCGAAGCCCCTGAGGGCAATGCGGTGCTGGCCGCCCGAACCCCTGTCGTGGACAGCCTATGGGCTACCTACCCCCATACCCTGCTGCAAGCTTCGGGGCGAGCCGTGGGCCTGCCGTCAGGGCAAATGGGCAACTCAGAAGTGGGCCACCTGACCCTGGGGGCGGGGCGGGTGGTGCCGCAGGAGTTGGTGCGTATCAGCGACGCCATCGAGACGGGATCCCTTTTTCACGAGCCCCTCTTGGTGGAGGTTTGTCATCGGCTCAAGGAGCAGGGGGGCCGTTTTCATTTCATTGGCCTCTGCTCTGAGGGGGGGGTTCACTCCCACATCGACCATCTCTACGGCTTGCTGAAGCTGGCAGCCCAGGCGGGGATCCCTGCCTATGTCCACGCCATCACCGATGGCCGCGATACCTTGCCCCGCGATGGAGCCAGGGTTCTGGCCGCTCTGGAAAAAGAGCTGCAATGGCTGGGCAGCGGCGTCATCGCCACCCTGAGCGGCCGCTACTACGCCATGGATCGGGATCGCCGTTGGGAGCGCACCCAGAAGGCCTACGAGATCCTGACGGAAGACGGCCCTGGCTGTGGCCGCAGCGCCGCCGAGGTGATGGAAGACTTTTACGCCCAGGATATTACCGACGAGTTTATTCCCCCCACTCGCTTGGCTCCGGGGGCGGTGCAGTCGGGAGATGCGGTCATCTTCTTCAATTTCCGCCCGGATCGCGCCCGCCAGCTTACCCAAGCTTTTGTCTGTCCCGACTTTTCCGGTTTTCAGCGCCGTCTGATTCCGGATCTCACCTTCATCACCATGACCCAGTACGATCCGACCTTGCCGGTGCAGGTGCTTTTTAAGCCGCAGAACCTGGATCACCTGCTGGGCCAAGTGGTGAGCGAGGCCGGCCTCAAGCAATTGCGCATTGCCGAGACGGAAAAGTACGCCCACGTCACCTACTTTTTTAACGGCGGCATTGAGCAGCCCTTTCCCGGCGAAGATCGCATCTTGGTGCAAAGCCCGCTGGTGGCCACCTACGACCAAATGCCGGAGATGTCAGCGGTGGAGGTGACCGACAAAGCCATCGAAGCTATCGCCCGCCGCGAATACAGCCTGGTGGTGCTCAACTACGCCAACCCCGACATGGTGGGCCACACCGGCAACTTCAAGGCCACGGTGCGGGCGCTGGAGACGGTGGATCGCTGCCTGGGCCGTCTGCTGGCGGCGGTGGTGGACGTGGGGGGAACCACCTTAATCGTGGCGGATCACGGCAATGCGGAGCTGATGTGGGACGAGCAGGGCAACCCTTGGACGGCCCACACCACCAACCCCGTGCCCTGCATCCTGGTGGAGGGGGAAAGGCGCAAGATCCCTGGTCGCGGTGGCGATGTCAAGCTGCGCTCTGGCGGCACCTTGGCCGATGTCGGACCCACCCTGCTCGAGATCCTAGGCTTGCCGCAGCCCCCCGAGATGACAGGGCAATCTCTTCTGCAGCCGGCAGAATACACCATCCTGCAGCGGCAGCCGGCGCCTGTGGGGCGCTAAAACCCGCCCTCCCCTACTCGGCTACCGGGATCCCTTCTTGGATTAGCCAAGCCCTCACCTCCTCCCAGCTGCGGTAGAGAGCTAAAACCCGGGAGCGCTCAGGGTGATAAGGGGCCCTGAGGCGCTCTAACTGTAAGAAGCGAGCCTGAGGAGGGATCACCGGCACCTCTGGATCGGGGGGAGTGGGCCGGCGCAGGGAGCTGCTATAGCCGCGGTAGATGAGCACCAAATCCGTTTCCCCCTCGCTTTCCACCTCTACCCGCAGCACCTCCTGGGGGTGGGCTTGGCTGTAGCGCTCTAGAGCCAGCGGCCAGGGCAGGGCGCTCATGCTGCCAACTCCCTTTTCTCGGTAGGGGGCCGCAGCCGCCAAACGAAATAGACGCTGTAGAGTAGGTAAACTACCAAGCCCCAGGCCCCTAGGCTCCCGAGCAGCTCCGGCGGCACATTGGGATGGAAAATTTCTCGAAACCCCAGCGGCGGCTCAAACCAAGCTCGACACTCTGCCGATAGGGAAGCCCGGAAGGCACAGGGCACAAAGGCCCCCGAAAAGAGGATCCCAATCCCCATGTAGCCAGTCAAGATCCAGCGCCAGAGCAAAAAAGCTCGCGCCGCCCCGCTTCTCGACTGCTCAAGGGCAGTGCTCCAATCCTGCCAGAACCACAGACCCATTGGGATCAACAGCCGCGCCATCGCCCCGCTCAAGAAACTGATGGGCAGACCGCCGATCATCAAATACACCGTCACCGCCAATAGGCTGGATACCCGCCAGTAGACGATCAAGAGCTGAATCAGAGGACGCAACCCCACCGCAAAGGCCCAAATTAGGAGAGCCAACGGCAGCAGCACCGTCAGCGCTACAGCCAAGCTGTAGTCCACCCAGATCGCCTTGACCAGCCAACTCACTGGGATCATCCTCGCCCTTTCTTCTCACTGCCCCATAGTATATAGAGCAACAGAATCGGCGGGATCCACCTCAAAACAACAGGAGGTAACAGAAGATTGCAGCTTCTCAGCCACCCCAGGCAAAACTTTACATCCGCGGTCTTTCAGAAAGTTTTCCATTTTTGCCGTTGCCGATCCACGAAGGTGGTAAATTCTTAGAGGAACATCTCCGTCTGTCGAAGGGCTAGTCGTCTTTCGAGGCGATAGTTGCAAGGTTCCATCCCGCCCTGGCCTCGCCCAACTCGTTAAGTATTGTTACTTAGTCGTGTTATTTTGGGTTAAGGCCAGATCCTCAGAGGTGGTGACCTCATTCCCATGGCACGTTCTTCCCGACTCCTCTCCCACAGTCCTGCCCGTTGGAAGGCGACCCCGTGGAAGCCTAAGCCTTTGCCGCCCCTGGAGGAGGCGGCGCCTCCGCCACAGCAGGAGGCGGGTCTGGGCTGCCAGAGTGCGTTGCAGCCGTCGCTTGCCCCGGGCAAAGCGGATTTGCGGGAGAAGGCGACAACGGCTGGCAGGAGCTATGAAGCACTGCAGCTATGGTTGGTGCTGGTCACCTTGGGGGTGAGCCTGGCCATTGCGGTGGGGGTGGCTTTGGTTTACTCGCCGGCGGTGGCTGCCAATTATTTGCTGGGGGCAATCGTCGGCGTAGTCTATCTGCGCATGCTGGGCCGCGGCGTCGCGGAACTGGGCAAAAGTCGCAGCCGACTGGGGGTAACGCGTTTGGCTTTGTTTGTCGGGCTAATCGTCCTGGCCACCCAGGTGAAGTCTTTGCAGATTTTGCCCATTTTCTTGGGGTTCATGACCTACAAGGTCACCCTGCTGATTTATCTTGTTCAGACCTTGACCCGTTTATCTTCTTCTGCGTGATGCTCATGAACCTGTTCTTCTCCGCTCCTCCTCTGGTAGCAGAACTTGAGGTTGGTCATCACCTTTACTGGCACCTGGGCAAATTTACGGTTCACGGGCAAGTTTTGATTGCCAGTTGGATTGCCATCGCCCTGATCTTGACCGTGGTGCTGTTGGGGACTCGTCAACTGCAGCGGGAGCCCGCTGGTCTGCAAAACTTTATCGAGTACACCCTGGAGTTTGTCCAAAGCATCGCCCGTGCCCAGATTGGTGAGAAAAACTTCCGGCCCTGGGTGCCCTACGTTGGCACCTGTTCCTGTTTATTTTTGTCTCCAACTGGATGGGCAATCTCTTCCCCTGGAAGTTGATTCCCCTGCCGGAAGGAGAGCTGGCCTCTCCCACCAACGACATCAACACCACCGCCGGCTTGGCGCTGCTCACCAGCGTCATGTATTTCGTGGCCGGTATCAGCAAGCGAGGGCTGTCTTACTTTAAGAAGTACATCGAGCCCACGCCAGTTCTGTTGCCCATCAACGTCCTGGAAGACTTCACCAAGCCCCTCTCCCTGAGTTTCCGTCTGTTCGGCAACATCTTGGCAGAAGAGCTGGTGATTGCGGTGTTGGTGTTGCTGGTGCCGTTGTTGATCCCGGTGCCGGTGATGATCCTATTTCTGTTTACGGGGGCCATTCAGGCTTTGATCTTCTCCACCCTCTCGGCCGCTTACATTGGAGAGGCGCTGGAAGGTCATGGGGGTGGGGATCACCACGATTGACCTGCGGAGGGAAGGTGGGGACTTCTACCCAGTTCAACGCCCCCTCTCCTTCAAAGGTCGTCGCAAGGGATCCCTTCTCTGGTAAGGTTTGTTGGGGCCGAGGGCTTGAGCCTGGAGGCCGCCGACAAAGAGGCGATCGGCTCGACTACTCCGGTCAGATCACCTCAAGCTCAAGACGCTGTTGCGTTCGTGTCAACATCTGTTTTGTAACGACAAGGAGCATCTTGCTATGGATCCGTTAACCTCTGCTGCTTCTGTGTTGTCTGCCGCTCTGGCAATTGGCCTGGGATCCCTGGGCCCGGGTCTGGGCCAGGGGAATGCTGCTGCCGCTGCCATGGAGGGGCTGGCCCGTCAGCCGGAAGCAGAAGACAAAATCCGCGGCAACCTGTTGGTTAGCCTGGCCTTCATGGAAGCCCTGACCATCTATGGCCTGGTGGTGGCGCTGGTGCTCTTGTTCGCCAACCCCTTCGCCTGATGTCTCTGGGGGCGGCCCGGATCAATAGCTCTGTTGCGCCGGTTCGCCCCCTGCCTTGTTCGATGTTGGATCCCGTTTCTGTTGGTGCGGCCCCATGATCTGTTCAACCCTGTTGGCCGTTGAAGCTGCCGAGAAAAATGGCCTCTTCGATCTCGACGCCACCTTGCCCATCATTGCCGTCCAATTTCTGTTGCTGGTGGCCGTGCTCAACTCCCTCTTCTACGAGCCGGTTACTCGGGTTATCGACAGCCGCAACGACTACATCCGCACCACCCAGGCGGAGGCCCAGGAGCGGCTGGACAAGGCGATGGCCCTGACCCGCCAGTACGAGGCTGAGATCGGCCAGGCCCGCCTCCAGGCGCAGCAGGTGATCGCCGAGGCGGAAGCGGCTGCGGCCCGTATCCGTTCGGAGAAGCTGGCGGCGGCCCAGGCGGAGATCCAAGCTAAGCTGGAGGCGGCGCGGCGGCAAATCGAGCAGGAAAAGCAGACGGCGCTCGAACAACTGCAGCAGCAAGTGGATGCCATTGCCGCCCAGATCACCGAGAAGCTGTTGGGCAGCGCCCGTTAAGTGGCCAGTTGAACATTCCTTTGGAGTAGCGCGTGATGCTGGTGTGGAGCCTTGTGCCCGCTTGGCTTTTGGCCGTTGCCGAGCCGGTGACGGAAGCCACTGAGGGTTCTGCAGAAAAGGGGATCCTGGATGCGATTCTGGAAAGCAACTTAATCAACATCGCCATCATCCTCAGCCTGCTGTACATTTTGGGCCGCCGGGTGGTGGGGGAAGCTCTGGCCAAACGGCGAGAAAGCATCCTCGAGGAGCTGCGCCAGCGGAGCAGCGCAAGCAGAGCGATCGAGAGGCTGGCGGAGAGCAGCAAAGCTGGCGCAGCTCAGCAGAGCGAGCGCATTCGCAAA
>AGQM01019851.1_pt1 | contig 10388 bp, 11 predicted proteins | sample 1512301 | NCBI WGS metagenome assembly AGQM01 (sample SAMN07436262, study PRJNA71319) | hot springs metagenome | isolation source: samples from 5 sites along the outflow channel of Bison Pool, an alkaline... | place: USA: Yellowstone National Park
TCAGAAACTAAAGGAGGAGCAAAAGAAGGTGGAGGAGACAAAGCAGGAAACGGAGGTGCTGAAGGAGGAGCTAAGAAAGCTCAGGCTTGAGATTGCCATCCCACAGCTTGAGCTAAAGACCTACTCTGGCTTGGGACCCGCTGCCTCAAAGGCTATGTTCAACCCTCGGGGTGTTTCCATAGGTGGATACGGAGAGCTAACTTTTAGGAATAACAGCGTAGATGCAAGAGGGGGTGCAAAGAGCATAGCAAACGTCCAAAGGATCATTCTCTACCTTGGCTATGCCTTTGATGAGAAGTTAAAGTTCAACTCGGAACTTGAGCTTGAGCATGCTTCCACCTCTGGTGCTCATGGCACTGGTGGAGGCTACTTTAAGGCAGAGCTTGCCTTTTTGGACTACAACTTCAGACCAGAGTTTGGGGTGAGAGGCGGTCTTTTGCTTATGCCCGTGGGCATCATAAACGAGGTGCATGAGCCACCCACCTTCCCAAGTGCAGAAAGACCCTTTCTTGAGCGTCGCATACTGCTCTCCACTTGGGAAGAGATGGGAGTTGGTGTTTATGGCACCATCAAAAACCTTGACTACAGGTTTTACATTACCAACGGTTTGATGTTAAAGGGTGGTGGTGATTATAATGCATTGGAACCACTAAAAACCCTCAGACAGAGGGGTGCCAGGGCTGTGGCGGATAGAATAGGCTTTACTGGAAGGGTTGACTACACACTTCCCTACAACCTAATGGTTGGCTTTTCTTTCTGGACGGGAGATGTGATGTCTAAGGGTGATACTCCTAATAATAATGATAGCCAGCTTGACCTGAGAAGGGGCACAAAGCTTGGAAGCATGACCATGATCTCTCCTCACCTTTGGTGGCAGTATGGCGGTTGGGATGTTAGGTTTGTGGGTGCCTTTGTGGATGTAAATAACGCAAGGAAGATAACCGATGACCTTCAATCGGGTACAGATAGAATCAATAACCCCATCCCTTCCGAGCAAAAGGGCTATTATGTGCAAGTAGCATACGACATATTTAGGCTATTCAAGATAGACAAGCAAGAGCTTTATGTTTTTGGCATCTATGAGGACTTTGATGCCCACGCAAAGGTACCTCAAGGCTCTGTTAAGCCAGCGGGACATAAGCTAAAGGTGTATAATGTAGGTCTATCCTACAAGCCCCACCCCTTGGTGGCTATAAAAACCGATTACGCAAGGCTAAACTACAGCCCAAATAGAAGGGATGAAAACGAATACAGGCTAACCCTTGGCTTTATGTTTTAAATCCTAAGGAGGATGGAGAAAATGGCTAAAAACTTAGGCAGGCTCTTGCTCATGCTTCTCCTCCTCCCCCTTTTTACACAGGCAAAGCAGTTCAAAACTCCAGAAAAAGCCTTGGCGGAGATATACCCAAACGCGCAGATAGAGGTCAAAAATATTGTCCTCTCAAAAGAACAGCAGGAAGAAGTTCAGAGGCTCTCGGGCATAAAGCTTGACACAAGGCTTGTATCTTGGTATTTGGTAAATAGAGGGAAAGAGGTCATAGCCTACGCTTATGCGGATACCCATGTGGTAAGGACAAAGCCGGAGGTGGTTCTATACACTATAACTCCAGAGGGAAGGTTGGATGTGGTGGAAGTTCTTGCCTTTCAGGAGCCTTTGGAGTACATGCCCGACGAAGAGTGGCTTAAGGTCTTCAAAGGCAAAGAGTTGGCTCCGGGCACACTAAGGCACAAAAGGGACATTCCGAACATAACCGGTTCCACCATAACCGCAAGGGCTATAACCGACAACGCCCGCAAGGTTTTAGCCATCTGGCAGGTCCTCTTTGGGAGTAAAAGATGAGATTTTTTATATCCGCCAAACTGAAGAACAACAAGCCTCTTTATTACATGGTTATCTTCTTTCTCTTTCTCAGCCTCATCTTTTGGCTTAGCTCCTGGTTATACTTTTACAGCAAATATGGCTTTTCTTATGAAACACTATACAAATACTTTTTCCAAGACCCAGAATTTCCAGAAAGAATATCTTTAGCCCAGCTCTCAGAAGACCTGCACATTCAGACCTTCTTAAACGCCTTCTATTTACTTACGATCTTTGCCCTCTTTATCTTGACATCTCTTCCTTCCTCTGTGAAGGTTTTTGCCATACTCCTGAGTTTCCTTTCCTGTGCATCTTATTTATACTCAGACCTCCTGATCCTCTACCTTTCACCTACCTTTGTTTATCTAAAGCTTTTTTCCTTCGTAGGCTTTCAGCTTATAAACCTGTTTGTCCTTCTTTACACCCTCTTAGCCTTATTAACTTCAAGGGAGGACAGATATACAGACATAAACCTACTTAAACTGCTAATTCTCTTTTTTTCCTTGCTTTTAATGGGCTTCTTCCTTACAAACCTCTTGGCTTTCTATTCAAAGATGGGCTTTTCCTTAGGTTCCATAAAGGAGTATTATCTTGGAAATCCGGAGAAGTTCGTAAAGGCTAAAACCTTTGAGGGTATGTTTAAGGTCTTTTATCCTCACCTTGTTTCAATGGCGGTCTTTTCTGTGGCAGTTGGGCATTTTTTGATTTTTGTTGGTTCAAGCCTTAGCATTCCTTTGGGAATTGGGCTATTTTTATTTTCATTCCTCGATAACCTTTCGGGTTTTTTGATTAGATTTTTACATCCAGACTTTGCCCTTCTAAAGCTTTTATCTTTTGTAGTTTTGCAGGGTATTATCCTTTACTCCGCCTTGCTTATGCTAGTAAGGAGTAAGCCATGGGCTTGATGCTATTTCTTTTTCTTTCCTTGTTTGCCTTCTCTCAGGAAAAGGTTTTTCACCTTATGGGCACTTATGCCATAATAGACCTACCCTCCCAAAAGGCATACCAAGCCTACAGGTTTATGAAGGAGCTTGAGGAGAAACTCTCCGATTACATAGAAGACTCTGAGGTTTCAAAGATCAACAAGAAGGCGGGCGTGGAACCGGTGGAGGTGTCCGCGGATACTTTGGAGGTTATAAAAAAATCCCTTTGGCTCTCGGAGCTCACAGAGGGAGCCTTTGATATAACAGTAGGTGCCATAACCATAAGGGCAAGAAGGCTAAAAGAAATTTCCGAAGACGAGGCAAGGAATCTGGTGAATTACAAAAAGGTCAGGGTAGAAGGCAGTAGCGTATTCCTTCAAGAGAAAGGCATGGCTATAGACTTGGGAGGCATAGGAAAGGGCTTTGCCATTCAGAAGACCTATGAATTTATAAAAACAGACGAGGGTTTTATCGCAATAGCGGGAGACCTAAGAGTATGGGGGCACAAAAGACTTTTGGCGGTGTATAACCCTATTAACGGCAAGATCTTAGCCCAAGGCTACAATAAGAGAGACCTTTGCCTTTCTACATCAGGAAATTACAGAAGGGAGCACATAATAGGTAAAGGTAGTAGGCTGTTGCAAATAACTGTAGCTTATGAAGATTGCACTTTGGCGGATGGGCTATCTACAGCCCTTTTTTCTATGGATGATAAAAGAAGATGGGATTTTATTGAAAAACACCCACAGTTTGGCTATCTTCTGCTATTTTCTGACGGCTCTGTTTATGTAAATAGAACTTTTCTTGAGTTTTTTGAAAGTTTGGAGTTTTTCGGAAATGGTGTAAAATAAATCTATGATGTCTGCCTACAGGGTCTTTCTGTCCGGTAGGGTGCAGGGAGTAGGCTTTAGGAGCTGGACAAAAAATTTGGGAGAGAGCTACGGACTTAGCGGTTGGGTGCGCAACCTACCGGACGGAAGGGTTGAGGTTTTTGTGGAGGGCGATGAGGAGGTTATAGCCCAGTTTGTATGGAGGTTGTGGGAGGGTCCAAGGTCCGCAAGGGTGGGCAGGATGGAAATTTTAAAGGAGGTGCCAACCCATGAAGAAAAAGGCTTTTATATTAAGTATTAGCCTACTTTTTGGAACAGCCTTTTCTCAAGAGTGCAAATACCACAAGGTAAAAAGTGGAGAAAGCTTAGAGAAGATCGCAAAGAACTACGGAGTTAGCGTGCAAGACCTTCTAAAAGCTAATAGAAACATAGACCCAAAAAGGCTAAAGGTGGGTGGAAATTTATGCATTCCTAAAAAAACGTTCGCCAAAACACAAGACTACGCCATATACAAGGTCAAAAAGGGAGACACACTACAAAGTATAGCTGAAAAATTTGGTGTTGATGCACAAGAGCTGAAAAGCTTTAACAATCTAAAGTCTGAAAAAGTAAAAGAAGGACAGGAGCTAAAAATACCTGCCAAGGGCATCGCCAAAAAACAAAGAAGGGAACCTATAGAGTATGAAATATATATAGTTCGTAAAGGTGCAAAGCTTGAGCATGTGGCAAAGAAGCTCGGTGTTTCTCAAAGGGAGTTGGAAGAACTTAATCCAGGGCTAAAAGGTAAATGGCTAACAAAGGGAACTGTAGTTAAAGTGCCCTTAAAGGTGGAAGAAAAAAGACACGCAGTCCGTCCAGTAGAGAAACCCTTAGAAGAAGGGAAGCAAGAGGGCATACTTAAAACAGAGGCTGAAATGCCAGAAGAGAAAAAGCGAGAGGATGAGGAGGCAAAAATATCAAGAAATAGTCTGCCTATGCCTGTGGACGGTAAAGTTTCCAGAAATGGTAGGGGGATTACCATAGCTACAGATTGTGGAAAGCCAGTAAATGCAGTTGATAGTGGAAGGGTCATATACAGTGGAGGAGACCTCAAAGCCTACGGAAACATGGTCATAGTGGATCATGGAGATTTTATCTCCATATATGCATACAACGAGAAAAATTTAGTAAATAGAGGAGATAGCGTATCAAAGGGACAAGAGATCGCTCTGGTTGGAAGAAGGAACGAAGAAGAGGAATGCATGCTTTACTTTGAACTTAGAAATAAAGAGGGTGTGCCCTTAGACCCAACTGAGTATATAAGAAATACCCAGTGAATTACTCCATAGGACTTATGTAAATTAGAGTTTTTTGCGCACCCTTTTCTATGCGTTTTAGCGTTTTTATTTCGTAGATTTGATTGTCGTTTTTTATAACCTTAGCCTTTTCTAAGACATCCCACAGGCTCTTTAGCATGTTGTCAATATCCCTCTTTCTGTGGTTGGGTAAAACCAAGATCACCTCCATTGAGAGCTTGCCTTCCAAAGGTTCCCCCTGATACTGCTGTTTTATCTCCCACACTGCCCTCGTCTCCCAGTTTTTGACCCTTGGGGGTTTAAAAACTACGCCACTCCTTTTTCTTATGTATCTGTTGCTTTTAGGAACTGGTAAAGAGGAAAGCTCAAGCTCTACCCTCTTTTTTTCACCCACTTTTTTCTTCAACTAAAAAGTCTAACTCTTTAAAGTCCTTTACCACCACATCTACCATCTCTCCCTCTTTAACCACCCTCTCTGCCTCTAAATAGCACAGTCCATCCACCTCTGGCGCCTGAAACCAAAGCCTGCCTACTGGCACAATATTCATCTCCTCGTCGTAACCATCCACTAACATCCTAAAGCTTTTACCCAAAAGCCCTTTGTATTTTTCCTTTATAACTTCGCTTTGAACCTCGTAAATAAGCGCCCTCCTTCTCTCCTTTTCCTCATCGGGTATAGGGTCTCCTAAGGACTCTGCAAAAGTGCCATCCTCGTGGGAATAGCCAAACACACCCACCCAATGAAAGTAGCCCTTTTGAACAAACTCAATCAATTCCTCAAAGTCCTTTATATCTTCCTCTGGATAGCCCACTATGAAGCTTGTTCTTAAGACTGCGTTGGGTATTTTGGAAAAGATCCTTTCCACGAGACCTTCCACAAAATCTTTACCATAGCCTCTTCTCATGCTCTTTAAAACCTTGCTGGATATGTGTTGCAACGGTATATCAAAGTATGGCAGGACCTTTGAAGAGCTTTTAATGTAATCAATAAGCCCATCGCTCACGTCCGTGGGATAAAGATACAAGAGCCGGACCCACTCTATGCCTTCTATGTCCTCCAGCTTTTCTAAGAGTTTAATCAGGGCATCCTTTCCGTATAGGTCCCTGCCGTAATAGGTGGTATCCTGTGAGATCAAACATAGTTCCCTTACTCCGTTTTCTGCTATCCATTTAGCTTCTTCTACGAGCTCTTGGACGCTCTTTGACCTGTATTTGCCCCTTATGGAGGGTATGGCACAAAAGGAACAAAGGCGGTTGCACCCCTCAGATATTTTAAGGTAGGCGTAAGATTTAGGAGTGGTTAGTAGCCTTTGAACCTTTTCCACCCTCTTTAAGCCCAAAAACTCAATAATTTGGTCCCAACTCTCAGTTCCAAAGTATGCCTGAACCTCTGGTATCTCCTTTTGTAGTTCTTCTTTGTACCTTTCCACCAAACATCCCATAACGATGACCTTCTTGTTTTCTGCGTATTCAAGTATGTAATCTATTGCCTCCTCCTTGGCGGGGTTTATAAAACCACAGGTGTTTATAATGATGGTGTTTGCCTTTTTTGGGTCATCCACCAGCTTTGCGCCCGCTAACTTTAGCTTTCCAAGAAGAATTTCCGTATCTACCAAGTTTTTGGAACAGCCTAAGCTAATAACTCCTACCTTTAGCTCATCTCCTTTGTACGCCATCTTCCGTCTTCTTTAAAAACTCTCTGGGGTTTCTATTAACCTTTATAGTCTTAACACCACCTCCCTTATCCTCAACCACCACATAGTTTTCTACCTTTCCCTTTTTTTCAACCACCATATATCCTACCAAACCCTCCAAATCGCTAAAGGGGTTCTTTGCGTAAGAATACAAAAAGACTGCCAAGAGAAGAAAAAGGAGCTTCATATTTTCTCCTCCTTCATAATAATTAATATAGTCAGATCTCCCTTCAGCATACCATTTCCACTCCTATCCACACTAAAGGCAGAAGGGTATGACACAAAACCTCCCCTTTCCAGAGATCTTAAGAAATTTACTACGTTTGCGTAGCTACCCACAAAGGATATTTTGAGCTCTGCGGTGGGATGCTTTACCACATCAGAGGGTAGCTGTGGTTTCTGTTCCTGTTGTCCTTGCTGTTGTGTTTGCTCCCTTACGATCTTAACCACCGCCCTTCCTTCTGGAGTTTTTTCCAAGGTGTAGCCCACCTCATTGGGCTGTGCAAGGCTTATGGAAAGTATTCTTACTCCAGATTCGCTTGCTATGGCACCAAACTTTTTGTATATAGTGCCCGCATCCTTGGTGGATGGAATCTCTCCAACAACTAATTCAAGCTCTTGCTTTTTTACTTCCAGTTGAGCCTTTAACTCGTCTCTTTGCTTTCTAAGAGGTTCCAATGCTTTTGGGTTTGCCAATCTCTTCAACTCTTCTATACTTCTGGTAAGTTCTTCCTTTTCCTTTTTAATTTTTTCTAAATCTTCTATCAAAGGGTTGATGAACATTACATAGTTATATCCTATAATGGCTATTGGTAATACTAAAAGTATAATTAATTTCTGCCACTGAGGAAGGGCGGACCACTGTGCTTTTAGCTTTTCCATCACTTCCCACCTATACTTTTTTCTGCAACGAGCTTTGTGGAATAATATTCATAACCATTTGGGTTTGTTTTCTTTTCTATACCACTTATAAAAACTTCCGTATTGTTCTTTCTAAGGCTATTGATATAAGAGCCTATGCTGGCATAGTCAAAAGAATAAAGGTCAAATTCTGTCTTCAGTTTTCTATTTTCTATGTCCAAACTTTGACTATAAGTAAGCGTCCAACTAACGGAAGGAAGGGAATTGGAAAAACTAACAAAGCTATTGTTGAAGGGCTGATAGAACGCTTTCAAACCTATGAGTATATCCTTACTACGCTCTATCATATCCATTTCTGCCCTTAAGGCAGACATTTCAGACTCTATTTGCCTCTTTTCTTCTGAAATACGCTTAGCGATACCTTCTAATCTGTTCTTTTCCACCTGCAATTGATCTATCTCCAGCTTTATTTGTGTTAATTCTTTTGAGATTTTCCGATGCCACACACCCATACCTAAAGCGCAAATCCAAAGGAGGGCGGATAGATAATACTGTGCTTTATCCAGTTTTAAAAGATCACTAACCTTTGCCTCCTTCAGAGATGCAAATGTGGGTTGCGGTGAGGTTCTCTTAGCTTTTTTCTCCTTAAGGAGATTTATCTTTATCATTTTGACCTCTCCCTTAGACTAAGTATATAGGGAACAAAAAAATTAGGCGGTAGTTCGCCAGCGTCCAAAAGCCCCAATATGGGCAAGTTTTCAAGTATATAATCCAAGAAACTTTGATCGTTTAGGACAACACCTGCAATATAAACGTTAGGTATATCATTTATCACAATCAAATTCCTCGCCTCTGCAAGAAAACTTTCCAAAGGTTCCTCAGAGGATGATCCTGCCTTTTTACTGTATCCCAAATAATCCCAGTTTATTACATAGTAGGATATATTGGAAGGACTGTAGGTTAAAAGTATAGAATGATCGTAGTCTATGTATAAAATGGAAAAGGGTAAGGCAAGCTTATGATATATGCCGTAATTTACTATAGCCAGCACTTCATAGTCTATGATCTCGGGCTTTAGCCCTGCGGAACTGATCAAATTAGTTAGCCTATTGACAGCTTCAGCGCGGGCAAGCACCAAAGCCACACTTAGGGCATCCTCTCCGCGTAAGATAAAGTAATCGTAAGAGGTTTCTTCTTTTATCTGACTTGTCTCTCTTTTTATCACCCAATCTATGGCAGTGTTCAAATCTTTTTGGCTTATTTTTGAAGGATATTTATTGAGCTTTAGTATTCCATCTGTGGCAGGAAGCACCGCTATAACCCGATGCCCCTGTAGTCCATATTCAGCAACTACCTTTTTTAGGGCTGAAAGTTTTTTATTTTCGTCTCCATCCTCAAAGATGATCTCCTGTGGTTGGAAAATAGGTTTTTCATCTTTTCCTAACTCCAAAAGCCTTATGAAGCTTTTACCAACTTGCAGTGCCAAGTAGTTTTTAGCCCTTTTAACTTTAAAGGAAGGAAAGCTTAAGGTCCTTATACGCTCCAAAAGTTTCATACTTCTACCTTCCTATTTTTAGTTTCCGCTTCTGCTATAACCAATAAAGTCTTTAACACAGAATCGGGGTTCAGTGAAATACTGTCTATACCTTCTTCTACCAGAAACTGGGCAAAGTCCGGGAAGTCGGAGGGTCCCTGACCGCATATACCCACCTTTTTACCCTTTTCTTTGGCAAGGCTTATGAGCTGAGATATTAGCCTTTTGACCGCCTCGTTCCTTTCGTCGTAAAGATGTGCCACGAGCCCCGAGTCCCTGTCCAAACCAAGGATTAGCTGAGTTAGGTCGTTGGAGCCTATGGAGAAGCCATCAAAGATCTCTGCAAACCTGTCCGCAAGGACAACGTTGGAGGGAAGTTCTGCCATCACATAAACTTCCAGACCGTTTTCTCCCCTTTTTAGTCCATACTCCTCCATAACCTTGAAAACCCTTTCGCCCTCCTCGGGTGTTCTACAGAAGGGAACCATCACCTTGGTGTTGGTAAGCCCCATCTTGTTTCTCACCCGCAGTATTGCCTGACATTCAAGCCCAAAGGCAGGTTTATAGACCTCCGAATAGTATCTTGATGCACCCCTCCATCCGAGCATGGGGTTTTCCTCTTCTGGTTCAAAGAGCTCACCACCTATAAGCCCTTTGTATTCGTTAGACTTAAAGTCCGAAAAGCGCACTATCACAGGATTTGGATAGAAGGCGGCAGATATTTTGGCTATGCCGTAGGAGAGCTTTTTAACAAAGTATTGCGCCTTATCTTCATAACCAAAGGTCAGATTTTCTATCTCCTCTATTGTTTTTTTGAGGTTGATCAATTTTTTGTCTTTACCCTTTGCCAGTCTGCTTTTGAGGGGTTCCTCTGCATGCTTGTATATGGAAACCATAGAGCAAACTCCCCTCTCATCAATAGCCCCGCATTCTTCAAGCTTTTCCACCAAAGCTTTAAGCTCCCTGTAATAAAGAAGGGCTAAGGGATGGATCTTTATGTAGTTTGCTATGATGAACTCCTCACGCGCCAGTCCTACTCCGTCGTTGGGAATAAAGGAATACTTGAAGGCGGATTCAGGGTTGCCCACGTTCATCATAACCTTTGTTCTGGTCCTGGGCAGTTCCTTTAGGTTGATCTCCTCTACCTCGTAAGGAATGTAGCCCTCGTATATGTATCCTACCTCTCCCTCTGCGCAGGAGAGGGTGATTTCATCACCAGTTTTAAGCACTTCCGTTGCCTTGTGAGTGCCCACCACCGCGGGTATGCCCAGCTCCCTCGCCACTATTGCTGCGTGGGCAGTTCTCCCACCTCTATTGGTAATTATACCGCTTGCTTTTTTCATTACGGGTTCCCAGTCTGGGTCCGTTATGTCCGTTACCAGTATCTCTCCCT
>AGQM01050029.1_pt1 | contig 10376 bp, 6 predicted proteins | sample 1512301 | NCBI WGS metagenome assembly AGQM01 (sample SAMN07436262, study PRJNA71319) | hot springs metagenome | isolation source: samples from 5 sites along the outflow channel of Bison Pool, an alkaline... | place: USA: Yellowstone National Park
TGCGCAGCATTCGGGTTGGCAAAAGTCGGAGCGCGAGGACTTCGCCCGCGGGACCCAGCGTTGCGCGCGAGTTTCAATCGCCAAGTCGCCCGTGCCCGTGCAGAGGTCCAGCACGCGCGAATCGGGCGACAGGCGCAACATCTGCACAACTTTGCGCCGCCAGTAGTGGTGCAACTGCAGGCTCAGAATGCTGTTGAGCAGGTCGTAGCGCGGCGCGACCCGCCCGAACATCTCGCGCACATAGGCGCGGCGCACCGCGTCCTGCCGCGCCCACACAGGCGGCTCCGTCTGCCGATTTGTGCAGGTTTTCACAGTCTACACAAGTATACCCGCTTTGCGAAGGAACCGAATTCCCCTCGGAATTCCCCCGCCACACGCGCGGCTTAACCACCCCTTAACAACGCATCGGGTTGAATACACCGACCCTACTTGGGATAGGAGGTAAATGAAATGAGAGCATCTTTGATGACGCGCGCGTTCGTCGCGCTTGGTGCGCTTGTCGTTTCGCTCGGACTCACACAGGCACAGCCTGTGCAACTGGCTTTCTGGGACTTCAACGATAACAACGATATTGTAGACGGAGGCGTCAACGGCGGCACGCTCTCCCTTATCGGTGGAGTCATCCATACTGGCTTCTTTGCTGGCTCGCCGCTGGACCCAGGCTCGCCGAACAGAGGCTACCAGACCACGAACTACCCTGCGCAAGGCACGGGCAACCTCACGGCGGGCATCGTGTTCAACACGCCGACGACAGGGTACATGAACATCACCGTGCAGTTCGATGTGCGCTGGAGCAACACCGCCTCGAAGTACCTGCGCTTCCAGTACACAACCGACGGCGAGAACTGGATTAACGGTCCGCAACTGGTGGCGGGCGGCGGCGACCAGTGGTATTCGCAGGGTCCTGGCGCAGGCAGCCGCTTCCTCGTTGACTTTACGGGCATCACTGCCGTGGACAACAACCCCAGATTCGCGTTCCGCATCTTGGCGGAGTTTGGTCCCAGCGGGCAGTACGAGGCTGCTCGATCAACGAGCACATACAGCACTAGTGGCACGCTGCGCTATGACCTCGTGGAGGTGCGCGGCGAGGTGGTTCCAGAGCCTGCGAGTATGCTGGCGTTGGGCGCGGGTCTGGCAGGTCTGGCCGGGCTGCGCCGCCGCACCAAGAAGTAAACCCTTACCCCTCCCTTGCCCCTCTCCCACGCGGTGGGGAGGGGCGACCGCACTCCATAATCCCAATCGCCGAGCCAGGGTTCACATTTGCCTCCCTCCTGCAGGTTCCCCCCGCTTCGCGAGGGGAACCACGAGAGGCGCGCCTACTCGGTTCTCCCTGCCCGCAGGGGGAACCCTAAGGCAAGGCGCACTGCCGTGCGCCCCTACGCCCCTCGCCTACAGCGTGGGAGAGGGGCTGGGGGTGAAGGCGAAACAACAGGTACACTCCCTGCCACGATGGCGATGCACGACGCCCTGCTTGCCGACGGTAGCCCGCTGCCGGACACGCGCGCCGTGCCCATAAGCGACTGGACGCTGGTGTGGGACGGCAACCGCATCCTCGTGCGCGTGCCCAGCGCGTGGGAGGACTACGGCATCCCGCGCGCGTTCGAAGGACCCTGCGACTACCTGTGCGCGTTCACGGCGACGCCCGAAGCGGGAACGCGCGAGTGGCTGCACTTCGGCGGCGCGAGTTATGAGGCGCGGGGCTTCGTGAACGATGCGCCCGTCAGCGTGCATCGGGGCATCTGGGACAGCTTCTGCTGGGACATCACCGACGCGCTGCAAGCGGGCGAGAACCACTTGCGCGTGCAGGTCATCAAAAACGGCGGCACGACCTACCCCGTGCCCCAAGTGCTGAGCAGCTTCCTGCCCTATGTGTCGTGCGCATTTGGGGGGCTGTGGCAGGCGGTACATCGGTTCCAGACGGGCGCGGCGTGGCTGTGCGACTTGTGGGTGCGCGGCGAGGCAGACGGGCGCGTCGAAATCGCGGGCGCACTCGGCGGCGCACTGCCCGCAACCGTCAGGCTGATCCTACACGACTCCGACGACCGCCTCGTCGCTGAAGCGCACTTCGACGCCGACGCACCGCAGTGGACGCAGGCGTTCTACCTTACCGAGCCGCAGCCGTGGTCGCCTGCGCAGCCGCGCCTGTACCGCCTCGTCGCCGAAGTATGGCACGACGGGCGCCTCAGCCACCGCACGGAAACCGTGTTCGGGCTGCGCACCGTCGCGGTGGACGGCGCGACGATCCTACTAAACGGGCAGCCCATCTACCCGCGCGGTATCCTGCACTGGGGGTGGTACCTGCACACGCACGCGCCGAACCCCGATTTGCAGACCGCCGAGCGCGAACTGCGCGCCGCCCAGCAGTGCGGGTTCAACATGCTGAAGGCGTGCCTATGGGTTCCCAGCCGTGAGTACCTGAGCCGATGCGACCGACTGGGGCTGCTGGTGTGGCTGGAGTTGCCCCTGTGGCTGCCGCAGATGGACGCAGCGCAAATTGCCCACGCGACGCGCGAGTACGCTGCGATCGTGCGCCAAGTGCGCAACCACCCGTCGATTGTGCTGTGGACGCTGGGCTGCGAGTTGTCGGCACGGTTCCCCAGCGACGCGCTTGGAGAACTCTACGCGCTGGTCAAGCGGCTGACGGGCAGCCCGCTGGTGCGCGACAACAGCGGCGGGGGCGAATGCTACGGCGGTGCGCTGCAAGAGTACGCCGACTTCGCCGACTATCACCTGTACGGCGACGCACACTTCGCGGGGACAACCTTCCGCGCGTTTCTAGACACGCCACGCGCACCCGCTCCGTGGCTGCAAGGCGAGTTCGCCGACCACGACACACTGCGCGACTTCCCCACCCTGCGCCGAAGCGTGCCCGCCGAGCAACTCTGGTGGCTGTCGCAAGACCCCGCCGTGAACCCGCAGGGGGTGCGCTGGTCCTACGAAACGCCGTTCGTGGAGGCGCGGCTGGCGCAGGCGGGGCTGACAGACGCAATCCCCGACCTCGTGCAGACCTCCCGACGCGAGATGACCGCCTACCACAAACTCGTGCTGGAGACCATGCGACGCCTGCCCAGCACATCGGGCTATGTGGTCACGGGGCTAAAAGACACGCCGATTAGCACAGCGGGCGTCCTCGACGAGCGCGGGGAACTGAAAGTCGCGCCCGACGAGTACGCCGCATTCAACGCCGACACGGTGCTGCTGGTGGACTGGCATCGGCGGCGCGAGTGGGTGGCTGGGGGCGACCGCGCGGCGAACCCCGACCCATACAACCACCTCGCGGGGCGTGCTGTCTACCCGCGCCTGTTGGTGGCACATGCGGGCGCGCCGCTGGAGGGGGCGGTTCTGCGCTGGCGGCTGGAGACCGAATACGGCGCGTGGCAGGTAGGCGAGATGCGAATCGGGCGCATCACGGCGGGCGTCGCGTTCCTCACGCAGGCGGAGGTGAGCTTGCCCGACGCGCCGACGCCGACGAGCGTACGCTTCGTCGCGCAACTGGTCGCCTCGTCGGGCGCGGTCATCAGCGCGAACGAGTGGCAGTGGGGCGTCTACCCCGTACCTGCGTGGGACGCGCTGGGGCAGGTCGCCATATACGACCCGACGGACGCGCTGTGGGGGCTGCCCGCGCCCGAAAACTTTGTGCGCCTAACCGCCAACGACTCGCCTCCACGCGAAAGCGTCTTGCTGACCACGCACTTAGAGCCGTCGCACGCGGCGTTTGTGGCGCGGGGCGGGCACGCGCTGTGGCTGCTGACCGCGCCGACGCCCGAATGCGTGCGCCTGCCCTTCTGGCGCGAGGCAGCACATCGGTTTCTGCCCCACCCGCTGTGGGAACACATCCCGCGCCCGACGCATCTGGACGCGCGGCTGCTGGCGTTCAGCACCGACTTCGCGCTGCAGGGCAAGGCGTGGCGTGGCGCACCGCTTCAGCCGATTTGGCAGCGCGTCGACACGCGCACAGGCTACACGCACGCCTACTTGGCGGAGGCGACTTACGGCGCGGGCAGGCTGCTGCTTTGCACACTGCACTTCGCGGGGCATCACGGCGAGACTCCAATCACCCTGCACTACCACCCTGCAGGGCAGTATTGGCTGTGGGCGATGCTGCGCTATCTGGCGAGCAGGTAGCGAATGAAGGCGTCGGTGTAGTCAGGCGCGCGCGGGTCGTCGGTGAGCGTGTAGCCGTTGGTGTGCGCCCACTCCTCGGCGAGTTGGCGCAGAATCGCTTGGCGCATCCGTCGGGCGGCGGCGAGTCGGGCGCGGAGCGCATCGTAGGGGTCGCGCGCGGGCTGGCTGACGCGCATCGGCGGGAAGGATGCCTTGCGTGGGGGTGCGGGCGGCGGCGTCTGCGGCGGCGGCAGGTACAGTTCGGCAGGGTCGGGCTGCGCGGCGAGTTGCGCTTGAATCTCCTGCTCCGCGTTGCGCACGAACTCGCGCTTGCGGGCGTTGACACGCACGGCGATTTCCTGCTCGATGCGCCGTAGCCGCGCTTGGTACGCCGCCGCGATTGCCTGCTCGCGTTGTTGCCATGCGCGGTCGTGCTGATCCAATCGCGCCTGCGCCTCGCGTCGTGCGTCGCTGTCGGGCGTGGTGAAGATGAGGGCGACCAGCAGCGGGAAGCGCGCCTGCCCGTGCTGTTGGAACGCTTCGCGCCACGCGGCGTCGTATTCGGCGCGTATGGCGTCCAGGTCGTACTCGGCGCGCAGTTCGGCAGCCCAACGCGCCTCCAGTTCAGGTAAGCCCTGCAGACGCGCCTGCAGCAATCGCTCATGCACGGCGGCACGCTGCTGCTCGATACTTGCGAGCGCAAGGGCGCGTCGTTGACGCAGCGATTCGGTAGGCGCAGGCGACTTAAGTCCCTGCAGCGTCGCCGCGTCGGGCGGCACGGCAACCACCTGCGCGGGCAACGGCGCCGACGGCGACAGCGCGGGCGCAAGCGCGACCGCCTGCGCTACACGCGCCAAATCCACCCGCACGCGCAGCAACTGCCGTCCCTGACACGCGGAAAGCAGCAGCACAGAGCAAAGCAGAAGCATAAGCGCAGCACAACATGCAGGAGAGCCACGATGCCCCCCCTCATGAAGGTTCCCCCAACCTGCAAGGAGAACCGCACTCGCTCGGTTCCCCACGCGCCTTGAGGGAAACCGCACGGAAAGGGGCTGGTTTTCTCGTGCCCGTGCGCCTCTCGCCATATTCCTGACCGCAAGTATACCCCCTGCCCGTTCCATTCCTCCTGTACTGTAATGGGTCAACACATCGTTGACAGCTGGCAAGCCCTGATGCGACCATTCTAACACTATATTGTCCAACAACACCACAGGCATCAAACCTACATATCCCGAACCCGAAAAACCCAACGCCACACAACACCCATACGGCGTCCGACCCGCCATCCCATACCCAGAATGCACACGCTGATAGGCAAGTTCCGTCGTTGGCGTGCCTTCTGTTGTGCGCGTTGTGGAGCGGTTCTACGGGCGGTGCGCCTGCTTTTTTCAAGTGTGGGTAGCGGATGGGCAACGGGGGCGGGTGTAAACGAAGTGTTGGCGCATTTACCGCACGCGGTTGCCCAGCGTCGCGCCGTGTGCTTTGTTAGAAACGCGCGCAGCGTCTCCATCACCTTGTGACAGGCTACTTTACCCGAATATCCACAAACGGCTCTACTCGCATGTCTCGGAAAGACTTCGCCTGTTTGATACGCTGGAAGGTTTCCTCATAGAGCTTTTCATCAAAGCATTCATCATATGAACGGCATTCCACAATCAGCTGGGCAGGGCTCTTGTCGGGTTCCATGGTGAACACAGCGTGTTTTGCAAGGGGAATGTTGCCTTGCATCACCCCGACATTTTGCCACTGCTCCAAAACTTTTTGTGTAGCGGTATCCACAAGCTTTGCCTGAACGGTCAGATAACGCAGCTGCGGGTCAACCACAAGATGCCACTCCCACTCTGGGTACAGGTGGTGTTCGGCAACCAGCACGATCCGTCCATCCGACCATGATGCTGAACGTCCTTTGCCCAGCATACTGGATACAAAGCGCCCCAGAGCGTACATGCTTATGTCAAACCAAGTTGCCGTTTCGCACAACCTCCGAGAACGCTCTATACGGACGCCTAAGTCGCTTGGATTGCTGCTGGGATCTGTACGGCTAATCTGATTATCAGAGGCGACCCACACCGTTTCATAGCGCGCTGCTTCGACGAAAAGCTTCTGTTTTTTATGCTCGTAGTAGATTCGTTCAACAGGACGCATGAAGGGCAGCGGGGAGCCTTCAGGATAGAGTGGCCACGGCTTTCCATCCTCTGTTCTTAGAGGCGAGTTCGCTAAATGATTCTTCAGGGATTGATAAGTGGGGACACTGGGATAGCTAAACTGGCTTTCGTGAATCGCTGTTTTGCCTTCCTTGATGGTACCGGATACCATGTAGCGTCGGCGTGCCTCACGGAAGAGAACGTCTTCTTGTTCGCAGTGCAGTTGCACTGTACACCCTGTGGTCATGAGCAACTGGTCTGCCTCCCTCATCTGGCGGATGACCGCGTCGGGGTCGGGGTTAGTTGCATAGTTATAAAAACTTAGAGGGTCAACCAGTAGCGAGTCAACTGAGGTTGGTGCAATTTCTATATCGCATACATCTTCGGAAATAATCAGTATCGGTTCCTCATCCAACACAGATGCGTCCTCTTCCGAAACAGACTGCTGCCCCAGTGCCAGATTCGGCACTGCTACCAATAGCACCACCGCAAGCACGCCGACCACTGCTCTTAGCACTGTGCTTCTCAACATATGAATCCTCCTCCATAGTTTTTGGTTTCTTGGGATGCAGATTGGTTCCACACTAGGTTAGACGACTGACAGCAGGCGGGTTTTCACAGGTTTCTTGGGATGCAGATTGGTTCCACACCACCATTTCCGCCTCCCACCATTACTAATAGTGCCGACTTTCCCCTCTGGTCACTCGAAACCATCCCTCTTCTCCGAATCCTCGTTAGAATTGCCCAGCAAAAAGCTGCGCAACCTCCCTACAATAGCTCCCAGCTGCTTGTGCACCTAAGTCTTGCTTCTACCCACCCGCTTCGCTATCTCTCGCTCGCCTCCTCGCCAAAATGCCATTCCGACAGCTGCCGTTCCTCTGGGCTTAGCCGCATCAAAGCCTCCTGCACCTGCCCACGCAAAAGATTCTCCTCAATCGCCTCCAACGCATCCCCATCCTCAAACTCCACCTCCTCCCCCGTCTCGGTATCCACAGGCGTCCGCACGACCATCCTATCCCGCTCACATAAACGCTGCCATTCAGCATAAATGGCTCGCTTAGCACACAGCAAAGCGAATGCTTCTCGCGAGATGCCCATCTCAGCGCGGTAGGTTCGGGCAGCTTGCCACACGGCGCAATTCGCGAGGGCTTCACGCTCTTCGCGCCAATAGTGGTTGTCGTAACTGGGTGGGGGGGGGGTCAGACAGTGGTTGCTGAGAGTGCTTTGCGTACTGCCTGGCGTAGATCGGGTGGAAGGTCGCGGGGTGGCTCGTCGGGGCGGAGAAGGATGTCGCTCATGCTCTCCGCCTCCCCCCGCGCCAGAGCACCTGTAAGGGTTATTCCCGCAGAGTACTGTGCAAACACGCTCGGTTGCCAAACTGTCTGCAAGTCAGGCATAGTGCCCCTCCGTACAAATCGATTCGCCTGTATAGTTTCCGATTCCCGCTAAGTTTGGGATGACGAATGGAGTGCTGAAGCGTTAGCTTCAGCACTGGGCGGAAGCTTCGCTTTCGCACTCCACAAGGTTCGTATCCACCGCGCGACGCGCCCGCCAAGTATACCTACTGCGTCTGCCCGCTTGCCAGCAGAAGCAGCAGGTCGAACATCTCTTCGGGCGCGGTAAACGCCTGCGCCCCGTTCTGCGCCACCTTGCCGTCGGGGTCAATCAGCACATAACTGGGGATGCCCCGAATGCCGAACGCTCGCGCAATGGGCGAGTCGAACGCATCCGCGCCTGCCCACAGGTGCAGCGCCAGCGCGTCCCAGCCGCGCGCCTGCACCATCTGCTGGGCGGAGGCGCGCTCTTCGTCCAAGCTGATGGCGATAATCTGGGCGCGTTCGCCCAGCGTTGCGCCGTGCTTCGTTAGGAACGCGCGCAGCTTCTCCATCGCCTTGTGGCAGGGTCCGCACCAAGTTGCCCAGAAGTCGAGCAGCACCCACTTGCCTCGAAACTCCGACAGGCGGCGCGACTTGCCCGTAGCGGTCTCCTGCAGTTCGAAGTCGGGCACGCGGTCGCCTGCGCTCAGCGGCGGGCGCAACACCACCTCGCGGATGCCGTCCCCCTGACGCAGGATGAACCAAAACGGCTCAGAATAGACGCCTGCCTCGCGCTCGATGTAGTACTGCACGCACTCGCGCGCAGGCTTGTCGGGCGGGTTCTCCACCAAGTCGCGCAGGGTTATCGCGCCGTTGGCATCCAGCACGCCTTGCGCTACAGGCAAGAAGACCATGCCCTGCTTGTCATACGCAAGGACCCGCACACGCGCGTTGGACATTGGCGTCCCATCTGCTTGCAGCAGGCGCACGGTTACGGTGCGGTTGCCTTTGGGCGCTGTGCCCGCGGGCGCGGTCGGGCGAATGGCGACGGCGCGCAGCTCGCCCGATACCAAAGCGGGCGCGGACGCGCTCCGTCGAAAGCCGCCGCGCTCGCTGTATTCACGCGGCATATACATCGCGATCGCTGTCCAGCCCTCGCCAGGCGCAAGGTCGCGGAAGACAGTCTCCTGCTTCGGCGACGCCAGAGGCACAAGCGCACAGGCAATATACATTCCTCCTGCCTGTCGGTACAGTATCAGGCTGCCGTTTTGCCCCTCCAGGTTCGCGTTCTGCAGGTCTACCCGCACCTCCAAAAGGGCGGGGGCAGGGAGAGCGCGCTCGATAACGCCTGCGGCAATCTCTTCGGGGTGAATCTCCGTTGCGTAGCCCACCAGCCAGTCGGGGCGGTTGATCCACAGCCACGCCGTGCCGTCCATCTGCGGCGGAAGCGTCAGCCGATACTCTGTCGCCGACACGCGCTCGATCCCAAAGCCTGGGAACGGGTAAAGGCGCGTGAGGGCGTTGAGTACCTGCAACGAAGGAATGTCGAGCCCTTCCCTGTCTGCCAGCGATTCGAGCGGCGCGACGAACAGGTCGGCATCGAAAGGCGCGAAGAATACCTCGTCCCACGCAAGGGGCTTTTGGAAGGGCTGTCGCGCGCCGAAATCGTCGGGCGGGCGCAGGGTCGGCTTGAGGCGCACCTGCACCGTTTGCCCCGCGCGCAGCGCGACGGTCTGCTCGGCGGCAATCGGGTAGGTCAGCGCGCGGCACAGGGGCACATGGTCGGGCGCGCTCACCAGCAGCACCACCGCACCGCCGCGCTCGCCCGCCAGAATCTCTTGGACGGTCGCCTGATGCGCAGGATGCCACTGCAGGCGCGCCGCGCCCTGCGCATCGACAGGCTGCATCAGCGGCTCGGTCGCAGGAAGCAGTTGCAGGCGACGGAAGTCGACGGCGAGTGCGCCCACACGCGCGTTCGTCAGCGGCTGACCCGCCGCGTTCTGGACGCGCACGCGCAGTTCCGTCGGCTCCGACGGCTGCGTCCACAGCGCTCCGCATGCCAAAACGCCCCACAGTACCATCGCGGCTCTCATCGCGCACCTCCTTTGTTGCCGATTTGGCGCAGCAGGCTCTCCTGCTGGCGCGTCAGCGGGTTGCCCGCCCACACCACCTTGCCTTGCGGGTCAATCAGGAAGGCGGTCGGGATGCTCTCCACGCCGTACTGTTGCGCGGCGCGTTGCCCCTCGTCCCAAGCGTGCAGGGCGAACTTATCCCAGCCGCGTCGCTGCAGGTGTGATAGCACGACATCCTTGTCCTCATCGATGCTCACAGTCAGCACCACCACCTGTTTGCGCCACGAGTCGGGCTGTTTTTCCACGAACGCTTTGAGTTCCTCCATCGCGGTCTGGCACGGACCGCACCAAGTCGCCCAGAACTCCAAGTAGACCCACTTGCCGCGCAGGGTGCGCAACTCCACAGGCTTGCCCGCGCGCAGGTCGGTCGCCGTGAAGTTAATCGCGGGGTCGCCAGGCTGGGGCGCAAGCGTAATCTGCAGGTCGCGGACGCCGTCGCCCTGCGTCAACGCAAAGTAGCGGGCGAACTTACCGTTGACGAAGATTCGGTAGCCAATCACGTTCGACGGCTCGGAATCCGCTGGATTCTCATACAGGTTGCGCAGCACGAGTGCGCCGTTTTTGTCCAGTTTGCCTTCCTGCAGGGTGCGCGCCTGTCCGTAGCCGCGGGTGAGTTCCACGCGGTAGGACGCGCCCGCCAGCGACTTGCCGCCTGGGTGTTGAATCTGCACGCGCACTTG
>AGQM01125272.1_pt1 | contig 10345 bp, 11 predicted proteins | sample 1512301 | NCBI WGS metagenome assembly AGQM01 (sample SAMN07436262, study PRJNA71319) | hot springs metagenome | isolation source: samples from 5 sites along the outflow channel of Bison Pool, an alkaline... | place: USA: Yellowstone National Park
GCTTTCGAGATACAAGTCGGGTTGGCGGTGGGATCCCGCAGTAGGGCTAGAGATGCCGCTACACCGGCAAGCGCTGCTAGCTGCTCTGCGTGGCTACCAAGCTGAGTTGAAGGTACTAGAGCAGCTAATCGAGGGCGAACAGTGGGAAGAGCTGCTCCAGAAGCTGCAGCGAGTCCGCCAGGAATGGCAGCAGTTTCCAGTAAATCAAGGGGCGCCTTAGGTGACTAGCTGTGGCTGTTGCAACTGGCTGCTCAATACCCAACGGGATAAAAGGGGCTAGCTTTGGCTTGCTGGGGGGTGTTTTGGCCCTGCCCCGAAACTCGGCGGGGGGGAGCAATGGGAACCTCGATCGTCCGCTCCGGCACCAGAGAAACCATGTCGGAGCGCTCGGCAATCTCTCGCAGAGAGTTGATGATGGATTCTTGAGTGAGGAGAAACTGCTGCTCATGGCGTTGCAGCCGCTGCCAAACCTGGTAGTGCTGGCTCCATTGGCTTTGGGTACGCACTGTCCAACTATAGACACTTAGCACCGCTAACCCCGAGACGATGGCGAGGCCGGTGGAAACCTGGTGCCACCAGATGAGATGCTCTCTCCAGTTGGGATCCCAACGGCGGGGATGGGCGGACTTCAAAGGTTGAGGGGAGCTGCCTTTGTAAGCTGCAGGAGACAAAGCTGTTTTGGAGTGGGAAGAGGGAGCCAAAGTTGCAGTTCTGGGCTGGATAGGGAGAAAGCTGCGACCACGGCTTGTGTTTTGGCTAACCATACGCCTCACCCAGCAAGCACTTGCTGCCAACTGGGTTCCACTCTATCCGAGGCGGGCAGCCACTCGCAGTTTGGCGGAGCGGGCCCGGGAATTGCGTTGCTGCTCCAGCTCGGAAGGGCACAGGGGTTTGGGGGTGAGCACCTGCCAGCGGGGATCCGTACGAAAGGCCCATTTCACCAGGCGATCTTCCAGGCTATGAAAGCTGATCACGGCCAACCTGCCGCCGGGTTTTAGCCAATTGGGAGCCTGGGCCAGCAGGGTTTCCAGGGCTTCCAGTTCTCGGTTCACGGCAATGCGCAGGGCCTGAAAGATCCGCGTGGCCGGGTGGATGCGGCCCCGTCTTGCCGCCGGCGGCACCGCCTGCCAGACTACGTGGGCCAGTTGGGTGGTGGTGAAAAGGGGGCGGGAGCGTTCGATGTGGTGGGCGATGCGGCGGGCAAAGCGCTCCTCGCCATAGCGAACGAAAATGTCGATCAAGTCCTCGACGGGGCGGCGGTTGACCCAGTCGGCAGCCGTTTCCTGATCGGCAGTGGGATCCATGCGCATATCGAGCGGCCCCTCGGCGCGAAAGCTAAAGCCCCGCTCGGGGCAGTCCAGTTGGGGCGAGCTCACCCCGAGGTCGGCTACGATGCCATCGAAAGGGATCCCCTGCCCTCGCTCATCCCGAAAGCCGTGCCGCTGCAGGTCGAAATCGGCAAAGTTGAGGTGCCAGAGTTGGAGGCGATTGCCGGGGATCCCGGCTGCGGCCAGACGCGCCTGGGCCGCCTGCAGAGCCGTCGGATCGCGATCCAGCCCCACCACGCGATCCGCTCCCCTCTGCAGCAGCGCCAAGCTGTGCCCACCGCCTCCCAACGTCACGTCCAAAAACGCGCCGCCCTGCTGGGGTTGCAGGTAGGCCACCACTGCCTCCGTCAAAACGGACTCGTGGTGGTACAGAAGCATTTCCCCAAGCTCAGCTCTTGCCAAGTCCATAGGCGCAGGGGGTGGCTTTGATTCTTTCCCCGCTCCTAGCTTTACCTATTGCAGGATCGGTAGACAACTCTAGTACCATCAAACGCTAGCATTCACAACGTAAGGGCTTGCAAAAAAAAGGCCGAGGCCAGGCCCCGACCGAGGAATCCATGTTGTTAAGCTCATCCTCGAGGATAGGGTCGGCTGCCGTCAAAAGACGGGCTGTCTTCCAGTGGTTCAGGATCATCTGGGTGCAAGGCCGACCGCCGGCAAGAGCAGGGCAGGTTCCAGCCTAACGTATGATTAAGACTGCTCTTGCCTTTGTCTGTTCTTTAGTTTGGTGTTACGGCTGCTGTGCTGACCACCGCTTCTTCTGCCGACATCCTGACGCTCTCGCCCGCCCGCGGCCTGCGCGGTCAAGTGAGCATTCCAGGCGATAAGTCCATCTCCCACCGCGCCCTGATGCTGGGATCCCTGGCGGAAGGGGAAACCGTCATTCACGGCCTGTCGTTGGGGGAGGATCCCCGCAGTACGGCAGCCTGTTTTCGGGCCCTGGGGGCCGATATCCCAGAGCTCAACAGCGAGTGCGTCCGCATCCAGGGGGTGGGCTTGGATCGCCTGCAGGAGCCGGCAGAGGTGTTGGATGCCGGCAATTCCGGCACCACCCTGCGCCTGATGTTGGGGATCCTGGCTGGCCAGGCGGGTCGCTTTTTTGCTGTCACTGGGGATCGCTCCCTGCGCTCGCGGCCCATGGGACGGGTGGTGGAGCCGCTGCGGCAGATGGGGGCCAACATCTGGGGACGGGCCGGGGGCAACCTGGCACCTCTGGCTGTGCAGGGGGGATCCCTAGAGGGGATCCACTACCACTCGCCCGTGGCCTCGGCCCAGGTAAAGTCCTGCCTGCTGCTGGCGGGCCTGTTGGCAGAAGGCACTACTCAGGTTACGGAGCCGGCCCTTTCCCGCGACCACTCGGAGCGGATGTTGCGGGCCTTTGGCGCCGAGATCTCTGTCGATGTGGCGGCAAAAACCGTGGCGGTGGTGGGGGGATCCCGCCTAGTGGGCCAGACGGTGCAGGTGCCAGGGGACATCAGCTCGGCAGCCTTCTGGCTGGTGGCCGCCTCGATTGTGCCCGAGAGCGAATTGCTGCTACAGGATGTGGGTCTCAACCCCACGCGCACCGGCGTGCTGCAGGTGTTGCAGGAGATGGGGGCCGATATTCAGGTTGAGAAGCGGCGGGAGGTGGCCGGCGAGCCTCTGGGGGATCTGCGCGTGCGCTCGGCCCGTTTGCGGGGTTGCAGCATTGCCGGCGATCTCATTCCCACCCTCATCGATGAGATCCCGGTTTTGGCGGTGGCGGCAGCCTTTGCCGAGGGGACTACGGTCATTCGCGATGCGGCGGAATTGCGGGTTAAAGAGAGCGACCGCTTGGCGGCCATCGCCCAGGAACTCAGCCGGATGGGGGCCCAGGTCACCGAATATCCCGACGGCCTGGAAATCAAAGGGGGGATCCCTCTGCAGGGGGCCGAGGTGGATAGCCACGCCGACCACCGCATCGCCATGAGCTTGATGGTAGCTGCCCTGGCCGCCCAGGGATCCACCACCCTTCGAGGGGCCGACTGTGCCCGCATCTCCTACCCCGGCTTCATTCCCACCCTGCAGCGGCGGATGAACCCTTCGTCCGCCTCCTAGCCAGCCAAGAGCCAACCTTTGCCAATGTCAGACCAGCCCATCGCCATCGAGCACCTCTGCTTCCGCGTTCCTCCCGGTGGCCAGAGGGCCTTTATCCTACAAGACGAGCAGGTTTGGGGGCCGGCCCTGCGCCAACAGCCGGGCTTTTTGGGCAAAGAAGTCTGGCTGGATGTAGAGGATCCCGAACTTGTCCACCTCATCCTCCGCTGGGCCAGCCGCGCCGCCTGGAAAGCTTTCCCCCCGGAGCAGGCGGAAGCCTTGGATCGGCAGATGCAGCCCTTCTACGTGCGCCTGGAGCAGGCCAAAGAATACCAGCTCTGGCAGCCCGGCCTGCCAGCAGAGGAAGCGGCCAACTAGGAAGCCTCAAAGCCCACCTCGGCAGCCGTTGAGTCGGCCCTAGTGGATGCTGCCGCCCGCTCCTGCTCCACCAACTCCCGCAGGCTGGGCATGGTTACCGCCAGAGCCCCTTCGCGCCGTTTGAGACCCGCCTCAAAGGTCTCGGGGGTCACGATCCCGCCGGAGATGAGCATCTTAAAAGCATCCTCCACCGGCATGAACACCTCCACCACCTGGTCTTCCGGCACGATGGCGTACCAGCCGGTGGTTGGGTTGGGCGTGGTGGGCACGAACAGGCTGAGGGAGCGCTGCGGCCCATCCGGTCGAATGGGAGTTTGAATGACGCCCGTTACAAAAGCTAACGCCCAAACCCCAGGCCGAGGATATTCCACCAGCACCACCCGTCGAAAGCGCTGGTTGTTGGGGGCAAACAAAACGCTAACCAATTGCTTCAGGGTTTTGTAGACCAGCCCCGCTATCGGGATGGCGTGGAGCAACTGCTCGCTTAGGTTGAGCAGCCACTGGCCAACAATGTTGCGGGCCATGAAGCCAATCAACAAAATGAGCAGGATTGGCGTCAGCAAGCCCACCGCCAGATCGATGAGGTTGATCAAAATCGGGTGCAGCCCCTGGATGGGATTAAACTGCTTGGGAATGCTGGTCAAAAAGCCAATGCTCCAGGTGGCCACTTCCACCGTCAGCCAAATGGTGGTTGCCAACGGGATCACCACCAGCAACCCCGCCACGAAGTAGTTCTTGAGATGCTGCTTCCACTGGGAAATCATGGTGAGATCGTTCCGTCGAGTCAAACAAGTGGACGCACCGAGCCGATGCAAGTGGAGCTTGCAGATGGCAACCATGATACCTGCCTTCTGCATCTCTCTCATGGGCATCAGCTGCAACTTGCCTGGAGAGAGGTTGGAGCTGCTCCAAAGCGCAAAGCCCCAAACTCGGCTGAGCTGATATTGTTATCTTAGGTCGATATAAAATTTTGTAAAGGCAGGGATCCCTCCTAGAGGCTTTGTGGTCAAGCCGTAGGATGCTCCCTCATCTCTGCCGGATGTCGTGTGGGAGGCCCTATGTCAGAGTCGGATTGGTTAGAGCACACCTGTCAGGTGGAGGTCCCGGTTCCTATCGAGCAGGTGTGGGAGCTGTGGGCCAACCTCGCCCTCATGCCGCGCTGGATGAAGTGGATCCGCTCGGTGGAGCTGCTGGATCAGGAGCTGTCGCGGTGGACACTGGATACGCGCGGCCTCACCTTCAGTTGGATCTCCCGCACCCATACGGTGGTGAAGCATCAGCACATCGGCTGGCAATCGGTGGAGGGGCTTCCCAATCGGGGGGCACTGCGGTTTTACGATCGCAAGGGCAGTACTATTGTCAAGCTGTCGGTGGCCTACAAGATCCCGGGGCTCCTCGGCAAAATCTTGGACGGCCTGTTTGTGGGCAAAGTGGTGGAGAGCACGATTCAAGCGGACTTGGAGCGCTTCAAAGCCTATGCTTTGGAGCAGGCAGGGCGGGCCGCCGACAATGCCTCCGCTGGCTAGCCTCGATCTTGCTGCCGTTTTCTGCTGCCCAGTGAACCGTTGCCAATCTTCGTTGCCCAAGGTCTGCTTCATGTCCGATCCCTCCCTCGAGCCTGTCATCACCTTTTCTCATCAACCGGTGGACAACCGCAACATTCGCTTCTCCCTGGAGCGGCAAGATCTGGATCTGGATCAGCTCCTGGTGTTGTTGAACCGCAACGCCTTTTGGGCCCAAAATCGCCGGCGGGAAGAGATGGAGCGGGCCATCGCCCACAGCCACCCGGTGGTCAGCGCCTGGGACGGGGAGCGCCTGATTGGCTTTGGCCGCGCCACCTCCGATGGGGTTTACCGGGCCGTCCTCTGGGACATCGTGGTCGATCACGAGTATCGACGGCAGGGCATCGGGCGCAAGCTGGTGGAAACCCTGATCAGCCATCCCCACCTGCAGTCGGTGGAGCGCATCTACCTGTTTACCACCCATCAGCGCGGCTTTTACGAGCGCATTGGCTTTGTGGAAAACCCCAGCACCACGCTGGTTTTGCACGGGCGTCCGCTGGATTTTTTGATCCCGGCTGCCGAACAGGAGCAGGTCTGACCAACAGGGATCCCTGGGGCAAGGGGAGGCGTAGGTCAGTGTATCTTGAACAACAGTGGGTTGGCTCCGCCTTGGGAAGAGGACGCGCTAGCCTGAAGCAAAAAGGGTGAGAGGGTGTACCTATGGCCAATCGCCTCGCCACGTGTTCCAGCCTTTACCTGCGCAAGCACGCCGAGAATCCGGTGGATTGGTGGCCTTGGATCCCGGAGGCCCTGGAGAAAGCCCGGGCCGAGGACAAGCCGATTTTTCTGTCCATCGGCTACTCCAGTTGTCACTGGTGCACCGTCATGGAGGGGGAAGCCTTCTCCGACCCGGAGATCGCCGCCTTCCTCAATGCCCATTTTTTGCCCATCAAGGTGGATCGCGAGGAGCGGCCTGATCTAGACAGCATCTACATGCAGGCGCTGCAGCTCATGAGCGGGCAGGGGGGGTGGCCCCTCAATGTCTTCCTCACGCCCGACGACCTGGTGCCGTTCTACGCGGGCACCTATTTTCCGGTGGAGCCTCGCTTTGGCCGGCCGGGGTTTCTGACCGTACTGCAGCGCATCCTGCAGTTTTACCGCCAGGAAAAAGACAAAATCGAGGACATGAAGGGCCAAATCTTGGCGGCCCTGACCACCCTCAGCGACCTGGTGCCGGAAGACCATATTCCCCCTGACCTGTTGCGCTCCGGGATCCCCAAAATCCAACCCTTGCTGGCCAACGCCGGGGCAGTGCAGCAGTTTCCCATGATGCCCTACGCCCAGTTGGTGTTGCGCTCGGCCCGCTTCGACCCGCCAGAAGGGATCCCCGGCTCGCCGACGGCGCTAGAACGGGCCAAGGAGCGAGGGATGGCCTTGGTGTTAGGAGGGATCTTCGACCATGTGGCCGGCGGGTTTCACCGCTACACCGTGGATCCCACCTGGACGGTGCCCCACTTGAAAAAATGCTCTACGACAACGGCCAGATCTTGGAGTTTCTCTCCGAGCTGTGGGCCCACGGGATCCAGGATGCGGCCATCGAGCGGGCGGTGCGCCTGACGGTGGAATGGGTGGCGCGGGAGATGACCGCCCCTGCCGGGTATTTCTACGCGGCCCAGGATGCCGACAGTTTTGCCCGAGCAGAGGATGCGGAGCCCGAGGAGGGCGAGTTCTACGTCTGGCGCTGGCAGGAGCTGCAGGATCTGCTGGATGCAGAAACCTTCCGCGCCCTGCAGCAGGCTTTCTTCCTCTCGCCGGGGGGCAATTTCCCCGATCGGCCCGGCTGTATCGTCCTACAGCGCAGGCAAGGAGGGGAGCTGCCGCCGGAAGTGGAAACGGCTTTGACGACCCATTTGTTTCGAGCTCGCTACGGCTCCACCGAGCGGAGAACCCCCTTCCCGCCCGCAGTAGATGCCCAATCGGCCCGCCGGCAATCTTGGCCAGGACGCATTCCGCCGGTCACCGACACCAAGATGATCGTCTCCTGGAACGGCCTGATGATCTCCGGCCTGGCGCGGGCCTACCAGGTGTTTGGCGAGGAGGACTATCTGCGGTTGGCCCTGCGGGCCGCCCAATTCATCCTCAGCCAGCAGCGCCACCCCCAGACGGGATCCCTGCTGCGGTTGAACTACGATGGCACAGCCCAGGTACCTGCCCAATCGGAAGATTACGCTCTGCTGATCAAGGCCCTGTTGGATTTGCACCAGGCCTGCCTGCCGCGGACAGGCGATCCCAGCTCCCAGTACTGGCTGGAGGCCGCCATTCGGCTGCAGCAGGAGATGGACACGCGACTGTGGGATGAGGCCAGGGGGGGATACTTTGTCAGCGACGCCCAGAGCACCCCGGAGCTGCTGGTGCGGGAGAAGGAGTTTCAGGACAACGCCACCCCCGCAGCCAATGGGGTGGCTGTTGCTAACCTGGTGCGCCTGGCCGCCATCACCGGAGATCTGGACTACCTGGAACGGGCAGAACAGGCCCTGAAAACCTTTGCCCACATCATGAGCACCCAGCCGCGGGTCTGCCCCAGTTTGTTCGTCGGGCTGGATTGGTACAACAACTGGGTAAAGGCAACCCTAGAAGCGGAGCACATTGCTGCGCTGCAACAGCGCTCTTGGCCCACCACCGTCTTTGCCCTGCCCACCGCAGCCGAGCCGTTGCCGGCAGGAGCTGTGGGGTTGGTGTGCTGGGGCAGCAAGTGTCTGGCCCCCGCCGCTTCTCTTGAGCAAATCCAGTCGCAGATCGGCAAAGGGCAAAACCGAGCCTACTGACATTGGCTCATCCTCTTCCAGAAGAACTCGGGATCCCGCCCCGAGAATCTACTGGCTGGCCAGCTCAGCTTTCCCCGGGATTTTCCACCCCATAGAACTCAATGCGGTAGCTCTGGATGCGAGTGCCTGTCTTCTGCTCTACCTGGGCCAGCAGCTCCGGCGGCAGCTCCACATCTACGTCCAGGATGCGGTTGCTATCCAGGCAGTTGACATGGCTGTGAGGATGGGTACGATTGCCGTAGCGGCGCCCATCGGCGCGATCTAGGCACTCGATGATGTTGTGGCTGGCCAGAGCCTCCAGATTTTGATAGACGGATGTGTGGCCAATGGGCTTGCCCTGCCGATTGAGGCGGTCGTAGATCTCTCTGGCAGAAAGGTGCTCGCCGCATTGCCACAGCAGTTCCAAAATATAGCGACGCTGCCGGCTGAGGCGCAGATTGCACTCCCGGCATCGCTCCAAAGCAGCTTCCAAAGAATCCACAGGGCGAGGCATGGGCAAACCTCAAGTCATACCGAGTCTGAGATAGCTGGTTACTCATTCACACTAGTTTAACATTCCTAAATCGAAGTTTCCAAAGGCTGATCTCCAGATCTCCGTCGGGCATCGACCTGTCCAGGCAGTGTGCGGAGGAAAGGGCGCCAACGGGAGCGCGTCAATTATCAGTTATTTTCTTCAGTTATTTACAATACGATATCGCCTATCTACGAATATCGCTGGGGTGTTGAGGAGAAGCGGGATGCGGCGGCGCCAAATGATCTTAGGCCTGTTGGGATTGGCCGGCAGCAGTGGATTGGTGGGGGCCTATTGGGCCAGTCGGCAGCGCCCTGCTTCTGTGCCTCTATCCGCAGAGATGGGATCCCCTGCTTCCCCGCCTCCTACCCCTCGGCCTACGCCCACAGTTGTCCCCCATCCGGAAGCTCCCCGGGGCCTTTACATCCCAGCCCGCCGCGATCTGCGCCTGATGGTGATCAGCGACCTGAATGGCATCTACGGCTCGGTGGACTACGACCCGGAGGTGGATCGGGCCATCCGCCTCATCCCCTATTTCCAGCCGGATATCGTCTTGGGGGGAGGGGACATGGTGGCTGGCCAAGATCCCCGCCTGTCGGAGGAGCGCATCCGCGCCATGTGGGCAGCCTTTGACCGGCATGTGGCCGGCCCGCTTCGTGCTGCCAAACTGCCCTACGGCTTCACGCTGGGCAACCACGATGCGTCCTGTGCCCGCAGCACGCGCGGGGGCTTTCTCTTCCAAAAAGAACGGGATCTGGCCCGCGAGTTTTGGAACGACCCGGCCCACGATCCCGGTTTGAATTTTGTGGATCGAGGCGACTTTCCCTTTTATTACACCTTCGAAAAAGACGGGGTGTTTTACTTAGTTTGGGATGCCACCTGCAACTACATCCCGCCGGAACAGATGGCCTGGGCAGAAGCGGCGCTGGCCAGCGAACGAGCCCAGAAGGCCAAGTTGCGCATCGTCATCGGTCACCTACCTCTCTATGCGATTACCGTCGGACGCGACGATCCGGGAGAGGTGCTGCTGGAGGCAGACGCCAAACGGGCCCTGCTGGAGAAATATCGCGTCCACACTTACATCAGCGGCCACCACCACGGCTACTACCCCGGCCACAAGGGGCAACTGCAACTGCTCCATTGCGGCATCCTCGGCTCCGGCCCCCGCCCCCTCCTGAATAGCCCCCTGCCCCCCCGCAAGACCCTTACCCTCATCGATGTGGACTTCGACGCTCCGGAGGTTACCTACTACACCACCTACCACATGCGGGATCTGAGCGTGATCGACCAAGCCGAACTGCCCCGCTTCATCACCGGCCACAACGGCCTGGTGCTGCGCCGCGATGTTAACTGGGATAACCTCACCCCCGAAGAAATCGCCACCTGCCAAGCTCGTATTGGATCCCTGTGCCGCGACGACTGACTCTTAAGCTCAGGAGCGTTGCATCTCGGCAAAAGACTGATAGCTCCTCTGCGGATGGTAGAGATGGCGCTGCTGCACAATGTCCTGTATCGACACCTGGGAGAAGTGCCGCTTGTGCAGATGGGATCCCCGCCTGCGCTGGGCCAGGCACAAGTGTAGGAGGGGATGGACAAGGCCATAGAAGTCGTCGTCTTGGCAGCCCCGAGCGGCAAGGAGTGGGCCTCGAAGTGGCTTGCAGATGTGATATCATCAATTTCCAACCCTTGGGCAGATGCGCAGCCGCATCTTCAGCGAGGGCTGTTAACTCAGAGGTAGAGTACCAC
>AGQM01082761.1_pt1 | contig 10338 bp, 2 predicted proteins | sample 1512301 | NCBI WGS metagenome assembly AGQM01 (sample SAMN07436262, study PRJNA71319) | hot springs metagenome | isolation source: samples from 5 sites along the outflow channel of Bison Pool, an alkaline... | place: USA: Yellowstone National Park
TGCGGAAGTCTACAATCTTCTCCTTCTGCTCATCGCTGAGGTTGTCGGAGCGGTAGTAGAAGACGGCGATTTCGTTGTCCTGAAATAGGGAGCGTCGCTCGCGCTTGACGGCGGTGTACTCTTTCAGCTCGTACAGCACGATTGGCGTGTCGCTGTGACTCGCGTTGTACTCGTCCACATGGCGTTTGAGTTGCTCGATGAGGTCGTCGCGGTGGGTGAGGAAGAGGATATCGTGCGGAGGCACTTCGCCAAGACGCCGCAATCGCGCCAGCAGCTCGATAAGCTTCACGATGACCAGCGTTTTGCCGCTGCCCGTCGCCATCCAGAAGCCCATGCGGTTGATGAAGGCTTCGTAGGCGATTTTGCCTGTTTGCGGGTCGATATAATCGGCGTAATACTCTCGGAGCAAGTCGGCGAAGGCGGATTTCGGCTCTATGGAAAGGTCTTCCGAAAGTCCGTTGTAACGATACCACTGGCACAATTGCTGCTTACGCTGGCGGTTGGCGTCGTCCGTTTCGCCCTGCTGATAGTCGCCAAAGTGTTCGTAATACTTCCACAACGCCTTGAGCGCGTTGCGCAGGGCTTGCTGCTGGTAGTCATACAGGCGTTTCGTGTGGGAGAAAAACGCGAGGTCGTGATCCACCCATGCTTCGGGTAGACCGTCGTCAGGAATGTCCTCTACCATCTGTTGGAGATAGATACGCATCATAGTCACCACCAAATCAGCGGCTTAATCCGACGCCAGTCCAGCGAGCGCAATTCTACCCGCTCGCCATCGGCGAACTCGACAGCGGCTGGCACATGCGGATGATCGGGGTCAGGGTGAATGCACCGTATCCACTTGCCGGTGAGATTGGAAAGCGTTTCGGGTAGGTCAATCCCGTCGTACAGTCGGCTCAAGTCCACCCGCACGGTGCCTTGTTCCAAGTCTACCTCTAACGCCTCCAGCATCTTGAGGTCGCGCAGGAAAAGGTATTGACAGGGGTCTTCGTTTGCAGGGGGTGTGAATAGGTCATCTTCCAAGTAGCGCGTGCGACGCAAGGCGTCTTCAAACTGCTCGAGTTCGTAGTACTTTACAAAATGGCTAATACCCTTGCCATTGTGCTGCACTTTGCCATTCTTCCAGTTATCAGAAAAAACAGCTTTCTTGATACGAGGGATAATCAAATTGTAAAAATGTTCTCCGCTGTCAATAAGGATATATTTTCTACGCTTTTTATCGAGTCGGCATAGGTTTATTGCAGCGTGTCCTGTTGTTCCTGATCCAGCAAAAAAGTCCATAACTATGTCATCTTCAGTAGAAGAAACTTGAAGAATTAACTGAACAAGTGAGACAGGCTTTGGCTTAATTTGAACTATGTTTGCATCTGGAAATAGTGCAGATAGCTCCCGGCTGGCGTCTGCATTTGTGCCAACTTGTATCCCGTTATCCGAAAGTAAACTCTTCAGCAGATTCCCGCTTGGTACACCTTCTGAGTTGTAGAGATACCGCTTAATGCGTAGCTCATAGATGCCTCTTGTAGTACGCCTTGCATGAACCAGTCCTGCTTGGGCATGCTTCCACATTTGTTCCCTGGAGATTAGCCATGTAGATTTACCTGGCGGAGCAATAGCAATCGCTGTTTCCAACGATTTTCTGTTCCAAGATACATCGCGAAGATCGAGAACTTTATTATCTCCTGTTTCATATCGAAAGCCTATTAGCCGCAAGCTCTGTGGGTCAACCAGTACTTCGTAGTTCAGGTTAGGACGCTTTTCTTTGGTTTGCTGGCTGGGCCCTAAAAGCCCCATCCAACGGTATGGTCCTCTCTCATCTGACTCACTGAACTCACTAAGTTTTTGAGCGCTGAGAATGTTATGGTGGAGAAAGGCTTTCTCTTTGCCGTACACTAGCACATATTCGTGATTCTCGGTCATATCTCTCTCTGAGAAACTGCCTATCCCGCTACGCTTTCTCCAAATCAGATTGCCAAAACGCTTGGGAAAAATACTTGCGGCAAGCATCTGTAGCCTGTAGCTCTCTCCTTCTTGGGGATTCAGGTCACCGATGCTCATAAAAATAACGCCATTTTCTGAAAGCAATGAATTTGCAACTAGAAGACGATTTTCCATCATAGTTAGCCAAGAGGCATGGTTGAATCTATCCAAGTACAAAAACTCATCGGAACCCGTGTTATACGGTGGATCGATGTAAATCACCCTTACTTTTTCTCCATGCTTTGGCAAAATCGTGTTCAGCGCCTGGTAGTTTTCACTTTTGATGAGCCAGCCGTCCAGCGCTTCGTCAAGGTGGTCAAACAAGGCAACAATTGATAGCTCCAAGTCGGGGAAGTACTTGGTGTCAATCGGCAGGTAGCGGTAGCGTGGGTGCAGGTACTTCCCATCTACTAGATTCTGTTCCCAGATGTGTTCCTTCTGGAACTTGTCATCTACCAGCCCTAGCTCGCGCCACTCTTGGATTTGCGCTTCCAGATTCGGATGCGCCCACAGACGCTCCAGAATCGCTTCGCCTCCGGGCTGGGCAGCCATCCGATCCAGCGTCATCACATAGTGGCTATTCAAGACAAACTTCGGCTTGTTCCAGATTTTGACCAGTTCGTCTTCAAAGGCAGCGATGTAGTCAATCACGCGATAGGCGATGCGCTTGAGAGCCTGCAACTGCGCAAGGCGCGTTTCGGTCCACCGGGTATCCATCTCTTCGCCCGGCTTGCCCAGCAGGTATTGCCACATCCACAGGTCGAACTGCTCGCGCAGGAAGCTTCTGGCGTCTTTGCACAGGAAGTAGTCCACTTCGCTTTGGCGTTCAAACAAGCGGAATGCTTTCTGCAGGGTCTCTTCAGCCGGCACGGCATCCGTGTGGCGAGTTAGCCCCAGCGCGTCGCGGATAGCACGGCGAATGTCGTCTGGCTTGGTTTGCCGTCCCCTTTCCGAGTAATGGACAGTGAAGACAAGTGTGCCGTCGGGGCGACGCTCCTTGAAGGCGTAGATAATTTCGCGCTTCTCGTTAGCGCGTTTGTGCTCAAGTTGGGAAACATCGAAGTAAAAGCGAAAGCCGTCCACCTCCGCCGTCATACTCTGGAACAGGCGGTCGGTTTTGACGTAGTACAGGCGCGAAGTTTTCCAGAACAGCACCACATCCTGCTCGTTGGTGTAGACCTGTTCGTAGACGCTTTGGTGGTAGGGGGTGAAGAAGAAGCCGATGGAGCCGCTTTCGGTGAAGTAGCGTCGGAAGAAGGTGTAGAGTTTGTCAAACAGCTCTTCGCGGAAGTCGGGGAAGGGTTTGAGGGCGTTGTCTATCTCTTTTCGCAGGCGTGGCTCGAGCACGTTCTCGAAGTAACGCGCCTTGATGCGCATCAGGTTGATATAGCCTGATTCGCCTTCTACCGGCACACCTATGAATACTTCTCTCAGCTTCTCAAAGAACTTGTTTTCGTTTGTGTTTTGCATGGATTTTTTCCTTGAGCTAATTCGGCTAGCGCTGGATAGACAAGCCTGTATGACTCGTTCAGGCAAACCTGCAATGTGTACTTGTTTGTCGCTCTTGTTTCCTGCCTGTTCTTAGGGCTTCAAATTATCTGACTTATCTTTTTTCTTTGCTACATACCTACCTAACCAGTAGGGTTTCTGCAATGAGAATACTGCATTTCAATACTCAGTCGCCAATACTGCGGCGATTATGCGCAGCTAACAAGCCAGGTAAAGCCTGAGATCGAACGGTTCTAGCTTGGTATATTCCCGTTCAAACACACTGTAATGGCTGAATGCTTTCGGTACGATTGGTTGGCTTGCAATGACAAGCAAGGCCGCAGCAGCATGGAACATAGTGTATTAGGCACGGAAGCCAAAAAATCAGGGTAACTTTGTGCAGGAAAATTCATGCTGTGTCGAGACTTTCCTTCGCCTTTCCCAACAACGCTTCGGCCTCGTTCATACGGTTACACTCTCATGGCGAATATTCATCAGAAACGGGTATTTCGTGTCTGATACTCCTGGGAAAGCACGAGCGCGGTAGAAATAGCCACATCGTAATTGAGACTGATCCGTGCGGCAGCTTCGCGGTTTTCCCAATCAGTGCGCCGTAGTCAAAAAGGAGACGCGGTGCGCACAGGGATGTCAATTCGGACCTTCCTAGGCATCTCGGCACGCATCGGGAAGCCATAGACCACAACAGCTTTCGATGCTTCACCCGGAAGCTTGGCTGGTGATCCCGCTACTCCTAAATGATTGATGCGTCCGATTGGGCTTGACCATCTTGCCTTCTTCAATCCATTCGGAAGCGTGGTTTTGTGCAATATTCCTGAATGCCGCACGCTGCCTGCCGGGTGTTTGTCAGGCTCGAAGAACTCTGCTCAGCCTTGCCCGGCGCGGCCGAACACATCGGGATAACCGGCCAGTGCTTCCCGGATGTCGCAATCATAGCGCACGACGAGCACGCGGTAGCCACAGCGCACGAGTTCCGCGCGTATCTCACGGTCCCACGCAGCCTGGGCTGGCTCGTCGTGCACTGAGCCATCGCAGAACACACAGACATTGGGTTCATAGAAAAAGTCTGCCACACAGGCCGGCTCGGCAATCCGCTTCTGCGCATCGTCAGGTAGCCGGTAGCCGCCTTGGGCGAGAGCTTCAAGGAACTGTCGTTCAATTTCGGAGCGGGAATCAGTGAGAGACCGTAGCCACGCAAGGTGTTCCTCGCGTGCTTTTCCTCTTATACGCGGCTCTGTACGGCTGGTGGCAAGGTTGAACAGAAACTCCCGGATGTGATGCCGGTCGAGTTTAAGCGCTTCATGCTGGTTAGCAAAGCTCAACAGGCACTCGTAGCATGCGGCGCGGCAATCCGGTTTAGCGTCTCTCAAACCATCTTCCTGGAGTTCAAAGTGACAAATCTCAAGCGCTTTTTGTGCAACTTCAGCCAGTGTGGTGGGCTCTTCCACGAATCTCCGCAAAACGCCTGCTCCGCCTTCGGCTGTTTCATATAGCAGGATGGCCTGGTGATCCCCGTCGCCGATGGGTTCGGCTGCCAGTTCCGTTTCTTCCAGCTCAAACGTCTCTTCAATGCCCCGCTTGAGGGCATAGCGCAGGCTGGCTTCTAGCGTCTGATCCGTACGCAACTCTGGCTGGACAAGGCGTACGAGCAGCACATTCTGCGTCGTGCGTACGGCCAATCGGATGTGTTCCAGACTGCGCGGGCGGGAAGAAGAGTTGATCTGCTTGTCAGCCGACGAAATGACCTCGCCGCTTTCAAAATCAACCAGAAAGCCTTTGACTTCTGAGCCGCGCCAGCCGTGATTGATGCGGAGCAGCGTTGCCGACGGAGCGTAGACTAGGCGAAGCAGCAGCGTTTGTCCGCTGACCACATCGGCCTCCTGAACACGGTGGCCGGAACCCTCCGGGGCAAACTGGAAAAACGTTTGCAGCTCGTATCCTCGCCGCCGGCGTTCCTCTTCATCGGCCGTAATGCGCGCGCGGCGTTTCATCCGCACGTTGGGCATATCCAGCAAAGGGGCAACCAGGCTGTTGGAGCCATCGAACCGGGTTTGGCAGACGGGACAACAATCGAAGTGCGGGTCGGCAAAAGCGCCACACATCAGACACAGTTTCTGGCTGTACCTGCGTTCATCCAGTCCGCCCGGAGGCGTCTGAAAGGCCACCGATTCCCACTGGCGTCCTTCGTGATAGAGAAAGTTATGGGGCGCAAACTCCCGGATCGCCAAAAACCGTGGTCGGGCAATAAACTCGCCTTCGCTGCCGCGCGGCACCCAGGCCCGCACCGGCAGTGCCGGAAAGTTATAGCCGGGCAAAAAACCCTCGCTGGCAAGATAACGGTAAGGGTAAAAGTCACCTTCTTCGCGCTGGGTACCGACTTGCAACAGCAGATTGCACTGGCGCAGGGCCTCCTGCTGGCGGCGATTGGCTTCCTGCTGGTCATCGTTGCTGCGTGCACGCCGCAGGGCGGCCTGGGCTGCCTCCAACTGGCGGGTAGCCGCCCGGTAGAGTTCCCGCCAGCGGTCAAACGCCCGGTCAAATTCGCGGGGAGCCTCTTCGATGACATGCCGCACCCAGCGGTCGCTAAACCAGCCGCTTCTGGCGAGCACTTCGCCATCAGCCGCGAGCAGGTCGCGCACGCGCTGCTCGACTTGCCGGCGGGCCGACTCAGAAAGCTGGAGCTGAGCGACCACCTCCTCGCGCAGCGGCAGTTCTTCACGTGTCGTATCGATGACCGTTTCGATGGAGTTTTTCAGGGGCAAGCGTACGTGCGCCAGCCAAACCGCCTGGATATGCGCCCGCAGCAGCGACTCGTTGGCCAAATCTAGCCGTGGCGGTCGCACTCGCCCAGCCACCATTTCGGCACGGCGGCGGAAAAAGTACTGGTCATGGCTATTGAGGGCACCGCAGTAGGTCACGATCAGTCCGGGTTGTCCCTGCCGGCCGGCACGGCCGCTGCGCTGCGCGTAGTTTGCCGGCGTCGGCGGAACGTTACGCAGATGCACCAGCTCCAGATCGGCAATATCCACGCCCAGTTCCATCGTCGGGGAGCAGACGAGGTAGGGCAGTCGGCGGCCCGTCTCAGCCTCTTTTGTCCGATCCTGCACCTCCCAGCGGAAGCGCCGTTCGCGTCGCTCGCGCTCGCCGGGTTTGACCACCTGCGCTGTGTGTTCTCTGGCTTCAAGCGCCGCTAGGCTGGCCGCCGCAGACTGGTAAAAATGCCGAAAGAAGGCATTGACGGGACGGGAAGGGACAGCATAGCCCGCCGCTTCTGCGCGTCGTGAGTAGAGGGGATCGGGAGCTGGCGGTGTACCGTCGCCTAGACACCAGCGAAGACATGATGCATCGAGCCGATAGTACGGCTGGCCGCCTGTCGTTTCGATGGCGAGTAGTCCATGCCTGACCAGAAGGTCAAGAAGCGCGCCAAGAAATTCATCATACGCCTTGGCGTTCAGCCCAAGGCGCTTGATCAGAAAACGGCCAATGAGACTGCGCGCACTCAGTCCAAAGCTTAGCTTCTGACGGTTTGACGGACTGTGCCGCGCAAAGCGGTAGGCTGGGCGCAGTTCGTCATCCTCCGGGTCAAGCCCCCAGAACTCGTTGAGGTATTGCCCGGCGCGACGGCGAAGGCTTTTCTGGAAATCTTCTTCCAGTACGCGAACCCGGATGGCCAGTTTGCGCCGGAACTGATCGAGTACCGCCCGGAGAATTGCTTTCCGTTCCCCAACATCTGCATGCCTGAACCACGGATGAAGACCAAGCAGCTCTTGGCTTTGGCAGAGTGTATCCAGCCCGTAGTACCCGATGCTAAGCAGCCCTACCTGTTCGAGGTTCGGGTGCGTTACCCGCCAGCCCCGCCGCAGGTCGTCATAGAGCCGATACTCTGTCAGGTCGGTAAACGTCTGCCAGACTTCCCTGGCTGCCGGGGTTTCCGGGTCAAGAAGCGGATTCTGAGCAATGTCGGCGATACCAAGCCCTGAGGTGCGGACGACGGCTTCCGCCACCCGGTCAAAGGCAAGTTCCGAAAATTGGCGCAGTGCCGCATACAGCGCCGCCCGGAGAAGCGCCACGTGCACGAAATCATTGAAGTGTCCGGCTTGTAGCGAGGCATCCTGGCGGTTGTCCGTAAACGTGAGCAGCTTGTCACGTGCCGCCCGCGTAAGACTGGCGTGACGGAGAAGCGAGGTTGCCAGAATGGTCGTGGCGCTGGAGCGTCCTTCGCTTGACAGTGAAGCGAATTTGACAAAATCGCGCTCCCGTCCGGTGTAGTACTCACCACAGGCAAGGCACAGGGAAAACGGATGTGACTGCCACCACATCTTCTGCGCTTCGGGCTGCGGGAAGGTGGAAAACGATCCGTCTGGCCGTACCCAGACCGCCTGCGGCACCCGCTCTTTCCAAGTCGGACTCAGTTTGCCGTCGGCCTTGAACCACTCCTCAGGAAGCTGTTCCGGTGACCAGTCGTCCTCAATGGGAGCTAACATCAGGTACCCAGCCTGTGCCTTGTCTCCTCCAGCTCTGCCCCTACTGGATGAGGTGCAAATCGCTCGTCCAGCCGAACGGCATGGTAATAATCCTGTCCGCACTGGCGGCAGAATTTGACTGGAAAAAAGAGCTTGTCTTCGCCGGCCTGGACCTGCCCTTCAAGCGAAAACTGCCGCGATGTGCCTGCTTCCAGCGTGGCGTAGAGCGTCCGACCCTGGGCAATGAACTGATGGAGCTTGAAAGCGGGCGCCCGAGCAGCACTGCCCTTCTTTTGGAGGCGGCCTGCGTGCGCAAGAAGCTCGCGCATGGAGTGGAGGCAGAGCTGAGCATCGGCGCCAGTCAGCGCGGCAAGTTGTTCGGCCAATTTGGAAAGCTCGCGTGGCGTACGGCGCTTGAGCGTGCCATCGGGGCTTTGTTCGAGGCCGAGTTCATATTCCAGCCAGCGCATAAGGGGATGGCTGCGCAGGGCGGACGTGTCGCCGGGCAGGGGCGTCCCGAAGGCAGCCTTCAGTTCTTCTGCTGTTGGTGGGCCGCCTTCGGTAAAAGGCGCAAGAGTTTCTTCGATGACCTGCTCTGGCCCGAAATGATGACCGAAGAAGCGCCTGGCAAAATCGGCTACGCTTTGCCGACGCTCTTCGGCGGTGGCATCCGGCCGGGAGATCATGGTGGCGCTGGTGCCGATGTGTAACAGACCGTCCCCGGCACAACGTTCTTTGAGCCGGCGAACGAGCATGGCTACGTCTGCCCCCTGCCGGCCCCGGTAGGTGTGCAGTTCGTCGAAGACCAGAAAGCGTAAACCCCGGTCGGTGAATGGTGCGTGGCGAATCGCCGGTGGTGGTGTGGCTCCTGCCTTGCTCTGCCGTTCGCCATTCGCAATCTGCTCCAGGAACCGCTGATCTTCGGGCCGTACCAACAGTAGTTCCGCCATGACGTAGTTGGTGAGCAGAATCTGTGGCGGGTTGCGCCGCATCTCCTCGCGCGCGGCTTCAGAAGTTTCTCCCGTGTATTTGGCAAAACGCACCGGAAAGGGGCGGCCAAAGGTGCGCTCGTAACGCTCCTTGAGCGCGTCCAGTGCCTGGAACTGGGAGTTGACCAGCGCATTCATCGGGTAGATGACCAGCGCCACAACCCGCTTGCCGGTGTCGGGGTGGCGAATCAGGCTGTCAATGATGGGTAGGAAGTAGCAGAGGCTCTTTCCCGATCCGGTGCCGCTAGTGACGACAAAGCTTTTGCGGGCAATTGCTTTGGTAATCGCTTCTTCCTGGTGGCGGTAGAGGTGAAAAGGGCGTCCATCCTCAAGGCGGAAGATACGTGCTGTCTCTGGCGTGATGTGACCGGCGCGGGCCAGTTCGTCAACTGTCCGCCCAAGAGCATAGGCGGGATTCAACTGTACCAGTGGTTCAGGCCAAAGGTGGCCCTCTTCCTCCATTGACCGCTCCACAAACGCCCGTGCGCGGTCGTCGGCAATGAGGAAAAATGACTGAACAAAATCGCGGTAATCAGCCAAGACGGCGGAGTGAAGATCAAAGATCGTGGACATCTGCTTCAACCTACTAAGCCTACTCTACAGCGAAGCCCCTGGCCTCTGGGAGGGAGGGGCCGCAAGCCACAAAAGCTGCGCTGGTCATCCTGGACTGGCGGGTGATAAGTCCGCTGCTCCTATGCGGGCAGGGGTGCTCGCGCCTCCGAGCAGGGTCTGCCGGCAGACAATAGCCTGTAGCCCTGAAGGGCATGGTTTCCTGCCCAGGGTGACGTTGCTTGCCCGGAGGTGCTTTGAAACTGCGCTATTGTGTCGCAAAGACTTCTTCGAGTGTAGCGGCTGTGGCGGCTTTGGTCAGCAAGTGTTCCAGTTCAGCGTCGGTTGCGGCGTCCAGGCGGGCCTGGTAGGGCGTCATGTCGGCTTCTGGAAACCGTACCCGGAGCAGTTGCCGCAACGCCCACAGCTTGCCTTCGTGCTGACCTCTGTGGATGCCCTGCTGCACACCTTCCCGCAGCAGCTCTTCCGCCCACTTCTGTACGTTCGTCGCCAGCATCGTCCCCTCTCCCGTCTCCAAGGTCTCATCCACCCCCATCATCCCCCCAGGATGCACCCGCTGCAAGTACCGCTTCACCCACTGCGTCAACACCCGGTCTACCCGCTCCCGGTTTGGCAACCCCCGCAACGCCTCACTAATCCGCCCCACCGCCACCAACGCCTCCTCTTTGCCCTCCGCATTCTCCAACGCAAATATCCCCGCCACCACGTTCCGTACCCCGGCCAGTTCGTGGTCGCTGTACGCCCCCTCGTCCAGCAGATAGTACCGCAGCCGAGGCTGGTACGGACGCAACACCGGCGGACAGGCAATCACCTCCCCAACATCCGTCGCCACC